>WNFC01003316.1_pt1 | contig 17667 bp, 9 predicted proteins | sample 5400541 | NCBI WGS metagenome assembly WNFC01 (sample SAMN13153342, study PRJNA577476) | soil metagenome | isolation source: 120 cm saprolite under Douglas fir tree site 2 hole 2 replicate 1 | place: USA:California | collected 2015-04-18
CCTCTACCACAACAATGGCAACAACACCTTCACCGATGTCAGCGAAAAAGCGGGCGTCGCGGGCACTGGCAAGCGCTGGAACACCGGCTGCGCTTTCGTCGACTACGATCGCGACGGCCGCCTCGATCTCTTCGTCGCCAACTACATCGATCTCGACCTGAAGACCGCTCCCGTCCCCGAATCCGGTCCCTGCCTCTACAAGGGCGTTATGGTCGCCTGCGGCCCGCCGGGATTGCTCGGCGGCAAGAATATTCTTTATCACAACAACGGCGACGGAACATTCACCGACGTCAGCGAAAAATCCGGCATCCTGAAGGCCAACGGCACTTTCGGCCTCGGCGTGCTCACCGCCGATCTCGACAACGACGGCTGGCCGGACATTTACGTCGCCAACGATTCCACGGCCAGCGCGCTCTATCAAAACAAAAAGGACGGCACTTTCGCCGACGTCGCCATCGAAGCGGGCTCCAATTTCGCCGGCGACACGCCTTCGCTTTACCACAATCTCGGCGGCGCGAATTTCGAGGACACCACCTACCTCGGCGGCCTCGGCAAGCACACCCAATATCTCGGCTGGGGCTGCGGCTTCTTCGACATGGACAACGACGGCTGGCCTGACATCCTCCTCTGCAACGGCCACGTCTATCCCGAAGTCGAGCAGCTCAAGACCGAAGCGGGCTACCCGCAGCGCAAGCTGCTTTACAAAAATCTCCGCAACGGCCGCTTCGACGACGTTTCCTACGACGCCGGTCCCGGCATCTCGACGCCCGTCGCCGCGCGCGGCTGCGCCTTCGGCGACTTCGACAACGACGGCGATCTCGACGTCGTCGTCAACACCGTCAACGATTTTCCCCAGCTTCTGCGCTGCGATTCACGCACCGCCAACAACTGGATCAAAATCAAAACCATCGGCACAAAATCCAATCGCAGCGGCATCGGCGCGCGCATCAAATGCGTCACCCATCTCCCCGGCGAGAAGAGTCTGCATCCGCAAATCGACGAAGTGCGCAGCGGCGGCGGCTATTTTTCTCAGAACGATCTCCGCGTGCACTTCGGCATCGGCAAAGCCGAAAACGTCGAGCTCCTCGAAATTCGCTGGCCCAGCGGCTTCGTCGAAACGCTCAAAGACATCAAGCCGAACCAGGTTATCTTCGTCAAAGAAGGCGAAGGCATCGTCCGCACCCTGCAATTCGACCCGCCCAAATCCCCCAAACCTCCGAAGTAAAGCCCCCTGCCTTTGTAGGGGCGGGGCTTGCCCCGCCCGCTCCTCGAATTTGCCTTTGTAGAGGCCGGGCTTTAGCCCGGCTCGTTCCCGCCAGCTCGCCGCCGCCTCGACAATGTCATTCCGAGCGAAGCGAGGAACCTGCTTTTCTCTTCGTTCCCGCGGCCCCCCAGTCCGTCATTCCGAACGGAGCAGGCCGATTTTTTCTTCCCGCTTCGCTCCTGCGATCGACCTGTCCCGACCCTGTCGGGAAGATTCCGATCCGGTCGGAAAGCGGTCGGCCTGCGGATGTGAGGAATCTCTCTTATGCATGCCATCGAAATGAGGACACTACCCGGCGGCTTTGTGGCTTGATATGCGTTACGTTACGCGTCACGGTCTAAACTTCCGTTTTGCCGGCGGGGATGCTCTGGACGTTGATTATGTCGATTACCACTGAGGGAGGCTGAACCATGCCAATGAAGAACCCACCGCACCCCGGCGGCTTTGTGCTGCGCCAGTGCATTGCGCCTCTGGGCCTGACCATCACGGATGCCGCCGCCGCTCTGCGAGTCACGCGCACCACGCTGTCGGAACTGGTGAATGGTAAGCGCGGAATTTCCCCTGAAATGGCCGTGCGCTTGTCCAAGGTCTTCGGAGGCAGCGCCGAAAGCTGGCTCACGCAGCAGGCGCAGTACGACCTTGCCCAGGTCCGCGCCGATCGCATCAAGCTCCGGCGGCTGGCAATGGCTTAGCCGGTTTGGCGCGTCGTCGTTTGCCCGAGGCCCGCTCTCAAGCGCGCTCTTCAATGATCAAGGAAAAATCAAAAGACCCAGATTGCCCGACCTTGCCGGGGTAAACCCCACGGGCACCCCGGGCAGCGCCTTAGCGGACCTCCGATTGCTACAAGCCGCCAACATGACACATAATTGGACCGACGGCGACCGTTCCACCGTGTCCGGGCAGATACCATCTGGGCGCTTATGGTTGGGGCACGGCCCCTCGCGGAAAGGGTGGATTCTGTGAGAATCCAAAAAATTTCCATCAAAGGGCTCTTTGGCCGATTCAACTATGAAATCCCTATGAACTTGGATGACCGGATTACCATCATTCACGGACCAAACGGCTTTGGCAAGACTGCGCTGCTTCGACTGATAGCTGGGCTCTTCAGTGCGACTGACACAACTCTGCTCTCGGTTCCTTACTCCGAACTTCAGGTGGACTTTGAGAACCGCGAATCCCTTTCCGTTTTGAAGATAACTCAAGCAAAGGACCATCGTTCAGCGAGGCATGGGCAGAGCTTGCGCTTCGTTTATCACAACCGGTCCAAGTCCCACGATTTTACATCGCCCGATCGCCGTCCCGAGCAACTTGAGTTTCCACTTCACATGATCGACGACGTTATTCCCGAATTGGATCGAGAAGGGACAGACGTTTGGAGAAATCTGGAGACAGGGGAACTACTTCGCCTGGAAGAGGTCGTGGACAGATACGGGGACCGATTCCCGACTACCAGAAGGGAGCATCGTACGGATGTCCCCGACTGGCTGAAGGCAGTGCGTCAGTCCGTACCTATAAGATTCATTCAGGCAGAACGACTTCAAGCCACCACCCGCCGAAATCGAGTCAGACCTACGAGGGTTTCATCAGGCCGTGCCGTGAAACTGTATTCTGAAGAACTCGGAGACACGATCAAAAAAACGCTAACAGAATATGCGACGCTGTCGCAATCATTGGACCGGACCTTCCCAGCACGTGTCGTGACTCACGGACAGCCCCTCTCAATGGAGGAGTTACAAACTGCGCTTAAGGAGATCGAGGAGAAGCGTGCTCGCTTGGTTGAATCCGGTCTCCTGGAGCAGGAGGGCGAGGAGACTGCGGTACAGGTCCTGCAACATATCGACAAAACAAACCTACCCGTGCTTTCAGTCTATGTCCAGGACGCTCGCAAGAAGTTGGGCGTGTTCGACCCCCTTGTCGCGAAAGTAGAACTTTTCAAAAGGGGCATAAATGACCGTTTTGTGTATAAGCAACTATCCGTTAATAAGGAGGGCTTCGGCTTTATCACAGTGGAGGGAGATCCGTTAGACGCACTCAACCTTTCGTCGGGCGAGCAGCACGAAATTGTTCTCCTTTACCAGCTCTTGTTCCGGGCCGCCGAGAACAGTCTTATCCTGCTTGACGAGCCTGAGATCTCATTGCACGTCGCCTGGCAAGAGCAGTTTCTCCCCGACCTCCGGGCCATCGCGGCGCTCTCGGGTTTTGACGCTTTGGTCGCAACCCACTCCCCACAAATTATCAGCGACCGGTGGGATCTGACAGTGGAGCTGAAGGGCCCATTGCATGAGGTCCGCTCACAACCCGCACACATTAGCAAATGAAGTTCGCCTGAAGCGAACCCAGTTCGCCGGAACATTCCTCCTAGTTGAGGGGCCGGATGATAGCCGCTTCTACAGAAGATTCACCGACCCCAAGCATTGCCATATATCAGTTGGATTCAACAAGGAAGATGTGATCTCCGCGATCGGCCTGCTCGATGCTGCAGGCGCTTACGGAGTTTTGGGGGTCGTGGACTCCGATTTCGACGCCCTAGACGGTAAAGTATTGCCGAGCGCAAACCTCATTCGCGGGGACTGCCACGACATAGAAGCGCTGCTCGTACGTTCGCCAGCACTCGAAACAGTCCTTCACGAATTTGCCTCACCGGAAAAGCTGGCCCGGTTCGAAGCCAAGTACAAGGGCCCCCTTAGGAAGTGGTTGATCGAAAAAGCGCGATGCCTCGGTTACATGCGCTGGAACTCGTTACGGACAGGCTTGAAACTTCGATTCGAGGGACTCCACTTCTCGCACTTCGTCAATCCCCTAACTCTAGAGTTGGATGCCGCTGCCTTGCGTACCGAAATGAAGAATAACTCTCAGGATTGGAGCATCTCAGACAAGGTACTCAAAGCCGCTGGATGGCCGGCGGACCGTGGCGAAGACCCGTGGCAGCTCTGCTGCGGCCACGATCTTGTGGAGCTACTGACACTCGCATTACGCCGGGCCATTGGCTCTAGGCAGGGACTGACTAGGGACGGCGTTAGCAGCGCCCTTCGATTAGCCTATAGCAGGGAGCATTTCGTTCGCTCCGCGTTGCGCGCTCACGTTGGAAGGTGGGAAGCGGGGAGTGGATTCCGGGTGTTCATCGCGGATGAATGAGCGGCGAGAGGGCGGCCGGGACACGATCAACGCCATGAGACGAATTTGACTTTTCATTTTCTGGGGTGGCGCAGAGTTAGTGGCCAAGCAAGATCGGCTTGCCCGTCCGGGCGTGCGCCCCGAATGAACCTACGGGACATGAGTGGTGTTTTTCGCTTCTCCCTTTTCCAATTTCTGTTTTCTGATCATACGTAAACCGCTGTCCTCGCCCCACTTGCCCCGAAACTCATCCGAACCGTCTCGCGCTATCTTATTCTGTCTAAACCACTTCCAAATTTATCTTGACTTGGACAGCGCTGATGTGGTAACATGAATTTTGATAGTCACCCGCCACTCTCGCCGATTCGTTCTGTTGCCCACTATTCCCCCATTCTTCTATCCTCGCCAATCACAGCCTCCTAAGTCCAATCAAATCATATCGTTTGCAGACCCCCACCCTCTAACCCTTTTGGAATCATATCGTTCCAAAAACAGGGCCGGGAGTGGCTACCCCAGACGTTCTGACATTCGGACGTTTGGACGTTTAGACGCTCACGTCCCAACCCCTTTAGAATCAACACTTACACAACTGCCGACAAGTGTTGATTCTAAACCACTTACAACGACACTAAGTCCTTTATCAGCAACACTTACAAAAAACATAGGGGGTGGGGTCGTTATGGTTAACCAGGAATCCGATAAGGATTCCTGTCCTGAGGAGCCCGCCGCGGCGGACGACGAAGGATCTCTCGTGGCTGACTCTTCCATCGAATCAGGGCTTGGCAGTAACAGAAGGAGGATTGACCGGCGTGCCGGAGCCTTCCTTGAGGGTGTGTATCGCGTCGACGAGCAAGTTTTCAAAGCGTTCGACCAAGCCGCTGGGCCAGCGGATTTGCACCCGATCGATCTTGGTGGCGGACCCGAGGCCGAAGTGCACGCGCATGTCGTTATTGGAGATGTAGCTCGAGCCGCTGCGCACTTCGTCGACGAGGGTGCGCGTACCGGCTTTCACGGTGATCTTCGCGCCGATGCCGTCGCGATTCGATTTGGTTCCTGTCGATGCGGAAGAAAACGACGTTCCGATGGTGCGAAACGCAATCCAATGATTGCCGTTGCGAACGTCATTCACCAGAAGAGATGGCGGCGCATTCATGTTGCTGATCACCGCGGACATGCGGCCGTCATTCCACAAATCGCCGGCGGCCAATCCGCGCGAAGAACTCACCGCCGTGATCCCCGGCCCCGCATTAGCGGAAATATCGGTGAATGTTCCGTTGCCGTTGTTGTGATACAAGATCTTCGGCTCTTTGAAATTGCTGCCCAGGTGCTGGCTGTCCACTTCGGGATAAACGTGGCCATTGACCAGCAGCAGGTCGGGCCAGCCGTCGTTGTCCACGTCGACGAACGTCACGCCCCAGCCGAGGTACTGTGTGTTCAAGCCGAATCCCGCGGGAAAAGTTTTGTCGTCAAACGTGCCGTCGCCATTGTTGCGATAGAGCGTGGAGGTATCGTCGGAAAAATTTGTTTTGAAAAGATCCAGTTTGCCGTCGCCGTCATAGTCGCCGACCGTGGAGCCCATTCCGGCCTGCTCGCGCCCGTCATCATTAAAAGCGGCGCCCGAAATGACGGCGACATCGGTGAACGTGCCGTCGTGATTGTTGTGATAGAGGATGCTGGCGGTGCTGTCGCAAGCGACATAAATGTCCGGCCAGCCGTCGTCGTCATAGTCCAACGTGGAAACGCTGAAGGCGTAATGCCCGTTGGTCTGATCGATGTGAGCTTTGCTGGTGACGTCTTCAAACGTGCCGTCGCCGAGATTGTGATAGAGAATATTTTTCGCCCATGGCAGGCCGCGCGGGCCACACATGACGGGAACGCCTTTCCACATGCAGGAGGGCCGCTCGCCAGGCGCAAGAGCGGTGGCGGAATCAAAATCGACGTAGTTGGCCACGACTAAATCGAGCTTTCCGTCCCGATCATAGTCGACGAAAGCGCAGCCCGTGCCCCAGGCTTTCCCGCTGCCCGCGACATGCGCTTTTTCGCTGATGTCGGTAAACGTTCCGTCTCCATTGTTGTGGTAGAGAACGTTTTTGCCGTAGTAAGTGACGTAGAGATCTTCGAAGCCGTCGTTGTCGTAATCGCCCACGCATACTCCTTGGCCCCAGCCGGTGTGAGCCAGGCCAGCTCTTGCGGTGACGTCGGTGAAGGTGCCGTCGTGATTGTTGTGGTAGAGGTGGCTCGTCGGTGCTTTGCCCGTTGGCAACGCTTCCAGCGTCGTGCCGTTCACGACGAAAATGTCCGGCCAGCCATCATTGTCGTAGTCAAAGATGGCCACGCCGGTCCCCGTCGTTTCAATGATGTATTTTTTCGTGTTTTCGCCGCCGAAGATGACAGGTGTGGTAAGTCCGGCTTTTTGCGCGATGTCCGTAAAATGCGCAATTGGCTTGGCGTTTGCGTTCTCGGAATTACGTGTGCTGACCCTCGGAGAACTCGCAGATGGAATGGAGAGCCAAGCGCAAAGCCCAAAGAAGCAGAGAAGCCGGAGAAAAGAATAATGAAGAGTCATCAATCTCCAATAATAGCAAGGACTGGTCCGAGACGGGTCAGCCGGGCGGCGGGACCTCGACCAATCAGTTTGTGGAAATGCGCGCGGCTGTGAACATGCTAGTATTTTTGAGAACGCTCTACAGGTATTTTTCGCATGGAATTAATTCCCGTTCATCGCCGGAGACCTTTCTTTCAGCTCAGCACCGCGCTGCTGCTTCTCTTCTGCGCTGCTGCGGCGATGCGCGCCGCGCAATCCGCTGGTTCTGCGAAAGCGGATGCCGCTTCCCGGGCGAGCGCGACTTATAAGCAAGGCATGTCGGCGCTACAGAAGGGCGATCTGGCTTCTGCCCGCGCGGATTTCGAGAAAGTTGTGCGGCTTGCACCGAAGAGTCCCGAGGGACACAACTCTCTGGGCTGGGTCTTGCTCGCGCAGGGAGAAATCGATTCCGCGATCGTTCACTTCCAGACTGCGGTGAAACTGAATCCCGATTTCGCGCTGGCGCACATGAATTTTTCCAGCGCGCTGGCTCGGAAAGGCGACGTGCCTGCGGCGCTTCGCGAGGCCAAGGAGGCCGTGCGACTCGCCCTGGACGATTCCGAGACTCATCACACTCTGGCGCGCGCACTCGATTTTTCCGGGGATCTCGACGGCGCCATCGGCGAGTTCCGGCGGGCGCTCGAGCTTGAGCCGCAAAGAGCGGAATTGCATGACGATCTCGGAACCGTGTTGGTGCAAAAGTCTGACGCTCACGGCGCAGCCGCGGAATTTTCCGCAGCTCTTCGTCAACAGCCCGATTATGCGAAGGCCCACTTTCACCTTGGTGTTCTGCGCTATCAGGAAAAATCACTGGATGAGGCCGCCCAGCATCTTCGCACGGCTGTGCAATTGGATTCCGCGGATCCAGGCGCTCACTATTATTTGGCGCAAGTTCTGAAGGGCCAGGGCGACACGGCAGCGGCGATCCGCGAGTTGCGAGCCTGTAATGCGTTGAAGCCGGATTACGCTGACGCGCAGAACAGCCTGGGTTTGCTGCTGCAGCGCAACGGCGACGTTGAAGCGGCGGTCACAGCATTTCGTCAGGCCACAGAATTGCATCCCGACGACCCCGATGCGCACAATAATCTCGGCCTCGCCTTTTTGCAGAGCGGGGAAGGCCACGGGGCCATTAGCGAGTTTCGAACGGCGATGCGGCTGCGTTCGAACGACACTGGATACATGGGAAATTTGGGGGCGGCTTATCTGCAAATTGCGGACTTCGATTCGGCAATGTCTGAGTTTCAAGAGGCGCTGAAACTCTCACCCAAGGACGCCACGTTGCACTACAACCTCGGCCTGGCGCTCAAACTAAAGGACAAACTTCCGGAAGCAGTGGCGGAGTTTCGCAAGGCGGAAGAATTGAATCCCGGACAAGCGGACGCGCATTACACATTGGGAGTCACGCTCTGGCAGCAAGGAGAATTTGCCGCGGCGGAGGAGGAGCTGCGCGCGGCGGTTCGTGCCAAGCCGGATTATGCCGAGGCTTACTACACGCTAGGCTCAGTGCTGAAGCAGAAAGGCGAGCTGCCGGAGGCGGCCGCCGCATTGCGGGAAGCGATTCGAATGCAGCCGGACTTCGCCGGCGCGCATACAACGCTGGCGGCCGTGCTGCGTCAACTCGGTGACACGGAAGGCGCCGCAGCGGAGAGCAAAGCGGGAATGGAAATCGCCAAGCAAAAGACCGCCGAACAGGCGGCGCTCTTCGCCACAAATTCGGGGCGGCGGCTTCGCAACGCGGGAGACCTCGAAGGCGCCATTTCACAATTCCGGGCGGCGATCCATTCTTCGCCAAAATATGCGGCCGCGTATTTTGAGCTGGGTCTGGCTTTGCGTCAGCAAGGGAAATTCAAAGAAGCGCAAGAGGAGTTTCAGAAAGCGGCAACGCTTGATCCGGGTCTGACGCCGCCGGCATCCAAACAGAATTAGGATTACTCCGGCTGCGAAACGATGCAGCAGCGCATGCACGCATCGAGGTGATGGCTGCCGGGCTGACCGATCTTTTTGCGAACAGGCGGTAATGACCGAAGTGGAAATTGTTAATGCGCCGCTTGAGCCGGGGAGGCCTAAGCGGGACCTTTGCGGAGGGCGATAATTTCCGATCCGACCGGGACGCCCTTGGCGACTTTCACGCGAAGCACCGCTTCGAACGGTTTCAGTTCACCTGCGTTCGAAACGGAGAGCCGCAAAAGCAGTTGTTCCACGGAGTCCTGCTGGCAGACATACTCGACGGCGGCTTGCGTCCCGAGAGTGGTTGTTCCCGCAAGAATCAGGACGGAATGAGAAGGATTCAAGCCCTTAACCAAGGCGACGACGGAATATTCTTCCGTAAGCGGCTGGTCGGACGGTGAGGCCAGGAATATCTTCGGTTCCTGCGCTTGCGGGTGAGCATTGATGATCGCGACGTTGCCCGCGCGCAGACCATTCGTCAGTCGCTCGAAGACGAATTCCTGCGTGCCGGGGATCTCGAGCAGGGCCAGGTTTTCGGACGGCGAGCCGATGAAGATCAGATCGTTATTCTTGGCGTCGTCCAGGGAGAAGAGGCTCCCGCGTTTGACGTGGAGGTCCTGGTGGAGTGAGGCAAAGACCTTATCCAGAGCATGCACCGCCAGTACTTCGCCGACTCCCGTGTAGTGGTCGAGGATGAAAGCTTTCTCATCACGGGTGCGATTGTAGTAGCGCATCCCGGTGTCCGGGCGCCCCACAAAGGGCGCGTTACTGAAGATAACCCATGGTTCTTGTGAGCCGGTCAAGAACCCTTTCCAGAAAACGCGAAGGGCCACGGGTGCTTCTATAGCCGCGTTTGCAGAACGGGCTTCTGCGGATCCGCGCGTCAGAAGGCGGTCCATCGCCACAGACACGACAGCGGTGAGCACGATGGCCAGCACAAGCAAGACGCTGAACCAGCGGCGGGGAGTCTGGAGTGAAGCGAAGGAACCAGGCGGCGCTTGGGAGGCGGGTCGGGAGGCGGTTCTTGGGGCAGCGGAGGAGCGATGATGGAATGTGAGCGCATAGCTGCCCTTGGGCATTTCAAGAACGAGGTGATCGTCAACCCCCTCGGAGGCGTAGTACTCCGCGAGTTTGGTGCGCAGGCGGCCAGCCTGGACTCGCACCATGGAATCTACGTGGGGGTCGAAGTCCTGTTGGCGCCCGAAGACCTCGGTTGCGATTTGATATTCCTTCGGAGAGGCTCCGGGATGCTCCAAGGACTGAGTTGCCAGATAACGGAGCAGCTTGCAAAGAGACTCCGAGCCGTGCAGGGCATGGCTGCTGAGAAGTTTTTCGATTTGTTCAAGTAGCAGCGCTTTCTCAGTCACGGGAACCACCGAGCGGGCATTGTAACACCAAAGTAACGCCTTCGCATCTCTTTGTGAAGGCACAGCTTATTCCGCGTAACCGTATCAGACCCTTGGAGACTTTCCTGGTTACGCAAGAAACTGATAAAAGGCATCACAAATACGCGTCGACTCCGGTTTGGTGTCTGCACTCCTAGTTGCAAGTTTTGTCAGGGGGTTCATGAGGAGTTAGCGGTCGGGTTTGGCGTAGCGAGAACCACGGTCGAGGAGTTTGGGGGCTGTTCACTGCGAACACGTCAGTTCGGCGGGCTGTCGCCTTTTCCATGTTCATTTGAGGCGCGCCAGGTTGTTTAGGGCACAACGGGTGCAGCGGAGCGTTGTTTGCCGAAGCAAACTGACGAGCGCAGTGCATCAGCTGCTCTTGGAGCAAGTGGTTGCATCCGATCTTGAACGAAGATTTGAGGAGTGAGAAGTGCTGAGGAGGGGTGTGATGAGAAGGCAAGCGACACTGGGGTGGATTCTGGTTCTTTGTCTGGCGTTTGCATTGTGCGCAAGCACGGCTTCGGGTCAAGCCGTGTATGGGAGCATCATCGGCACGGTGACGGACCCTCAGGGGAACGTCGTGGCGGGCGCGAAAGTGACGGTCACTTCCATCGGTAAGGGAACCAGCCAAGAAACCACTACCAATGAGAGTGGTAATTACACCGTCACACATTTGATTCCGGGTGATTACAAGATCGTGATCGAAGCCCCGGGCTTCAAGAGCAATGACATACCGAGCGTGCAGATTTCTGCCGACACATCGGCCCACATCGACGCGCAACTGCAAGTCGGAGCTGTAACTCAGACCGTGGAGGTCACCGGCGAGCTTCCTCAGTTGAAGACGGATCGCGCGGATGTCGCCATTGAGTTCAATTCCCGGTATGTCGAAGAGTTGCCCATTCTGAACCGCAATTTTACCTCTTTCGAACTGCTCTCTCCCGGAACGCAAAAGCTGGTGGGTTGGAGCCACGCCGCGACGGAGAACCCGCAGGGCGGCCAGCAAATTTTCGTGAACGGCCAGCACTTCAGTGGTACCGCCTTCGAATTGGACGGCACAGACAACCAGGACCCGATTCTCGGGATCATCGTGGTCAATCCGAACCTCGACGCCATCCAGGAATCCAAGATCGCCTTACAGAACTATGACGCCGAGTTCGGCAAGGCTCTCGGGGGTGTCGTGACCGTGCAGACCAAGTCGGGCACGAACGAGCTTCATGGCAGCGGCTTCTATGATTTCCGCGGAGATGGCCAGCAGGCCCGCGACCCCTTTAAGAACGCCCCCGGCGTAGCTCTTCCGCATGCCAGTTTCAAACAGTTTGGCGGCGCTGGTGGTGGCCCGGTGATCAAGAACAAATTGTTCGCTTTTGGCGACTATCAGGGCACTCGGCAGACGGGCGGTCTCACCAATCAATTGACGATCCCGACGGCGCTAGTCGAACAGTCGTGCGTTCTCGCGACCAACACGACGGGTTTCTGCGATCTCAGCCAATATCTCGGAAACGCTTCCATCAACTCAACAGGTAAGGTGTATGACCCCGCCACTGGAAATCCCGCTGACGGATCCGGTCGCACCCTTTTCCCGATGAATCACATTCCCATTGGGCGGATCTCCACGGCGGCCCAAAAAATCCTGGCAGCATTTCCCAAGCCAACTTCGAGCGGCGTGATTAATAACTTTGTGGGTTCGGGCTCCGGCCCCTACAACCAGAATAGCTTTGATACACGCATCGATTACAGCGCGCCTCACGGATTCAATGTCTTTGGGCGCTTCAGCCTCGACTACTTCTCGCTCTCCGGTGCAGGAGCATTAGGGGTCCTCGGCGGTCCAGGTTTTGGACCGGGAGGCCTCAACGGCACCTCCAAGGTTCATAACTACAGTTTGGCCACTGGATTTGACAAAGCCATTGGCACCAAGTTGCTCACGGACCTACGTTTCGGCTGGTTCCGGTATAACCCGCAAACTGCGTATTCAGACGGGAACACCACACCAATGACTACATTGTTCGGCATATCAGGCCTGAACCGCGGAACGCCGGACACCGGCGGTTTGTCCCGCTTCGCATTCGCCGGAAACGGTTTGAGGAATGGCACCGGGAGCAACGCAGCCGGCGCCGATTCCGGGTCTTTCGGTGACGGTTTGAACGTCGGCCGTTGCAACTGTCCACTGACCGAAAAGGAAGACCAATTCCAAGTTGTCAATAACTGGACGCGCATCCAAGGGAACCACCAAATCAAGTTCGGAGCGGACATTCGTTACGCGAAAAATCTGCGCGTCCCCAGCGACGCCAACCGCACCGGGAATCTTAACTTCAATTCCGGCGACACCTCGCTCGCGGGCGATGGCGGTCTTGACCTCGCTACCTTCCTTCTTGGCGACGTCACCAGCTTCAACCGATTCGTGAGCACCAGCTTGAACGCCGCCGAGCGCCAGAAGCGGTGGTTCTTCTACGGACAAGACACATGGCGTTTCACCTCGAAGTTCACCTTTAACTACGGTTTGCGATGGGAAATCTATTTCCCGGAAACGGTCAATGGCAAGGGGAACGGCGGGTTTGCAAATATTGACGAGGGGATTATCCGCGTTGCTGGGTTCGGGAGCAACAGCCTGAACGGCAACACTGCCAACACCTACAAGGCGGTCGCGCCTCGGATTGGCATTGCCTACCAGTATGATTCCAAGACGGTGGTGCGCCTCGGATACGGCCGGAGTTTTGATATTGGCGTGTTCGGTTCCAACTTCGGCCACGTGGTGACCCAGAACCTCCCGGTTCTTGCCAACCAGGACCTTTCGGACTCCAGCGTCAATGGCGGCACCAATGATCGCAGCGCGGTCTTTACGTTTGCAAGTGGCGCGCCTGCCATCCCCAATCTGACATCGATAATTCCAGCCGACGGCATCTTGCCCTTGCGAGGCCCGAATAACAACGTGGATCCGAGGGTTCGTCCTAGGAGGCAGCGCTTACCGACCCTGGATGCCTGGAACGTGACGCTTCAGCGGCAGATTACTCCGACGATGAACATTGAAGTGGCCTACATTGGCAACAAGGGCAGCCACACCTTTGCAGGCAACGGGCCGGCGTACAACGCCAACGAAGCTGCGATTGGGTCTGGAACTGACAAGTATAACTGCAGTCTTATAACCAGCGGAGTTAATACGGGAAAATTTGATTGCAAAGCCAGCTTCAACGCTTCAATCTTGACGAACAACCGCCGCCCCTTCTTCCTGAACGGCGTGCCGAGGTTTACCTACGCGAATTTTCCGGGCATCACGTGCTGCTCCAGCGACATCGGCAACTATTTTGGCAATGACGCCAGCACCCACTACGACGCGCTGCAAGTGAAAGTTGAGAAGCGCTTCAGTCAGGGCCTGCAATTCCTCGGGCACTACACTTACTCCCACGCTTTCAATTACGATAGCGGTTACTTCTCCGCGGATCCGAAAATTGCGTATGGACCCGACGATTTCAACCGCAATCATGTCTTTGTCATAAACGCGGTGTACGAATTGCCGATTGGGAAAGGCAAGAAGTATATGGGTGACGTCGGCCGTGCTGCAAATCTTTTGATCGGCGGCTGGCAGATCTCTAATACATCAAACTGGAGCGGCGGGCTGCCCTTCACTCCGTCCCTTGGCCATTGCAGCGAGATTTCCGACGCAGGACCGTGCCGCCCCGATCTCCTGCCTGGGCAATCATTCAGCACGGGGTTGCGCCGCGATTCGAGTGGGAACCTCACATGGTTCACGCCGGTAACGTCTTTAGACCAATCACCGGAAGTCATTTCGGCGACAAATATCACCGGCCTTGACACCTGCACGATTGCTCGGCCCACTGCCGGACCGTGGGCTCTTCCGGCCTGCGGCCACATCGGCAACGCGAGACGCAATTCGCTTCGCGGGCCTCATGCGTTTTTCTCCGACATGGCGCTCTCGAAGAACTTCTCCATCACCGAAAAGTACAGAGCGCAGTTCCGCTTTGACGCCTACAACGTATTCAACCATCCAGTCTTGGGCTTCGGCTCGACGCAGGGCAACACTTGCGTCGACTGCGGCGGAGGTGGGGTGATTTCGTCGATCGAAGCGGACGCTTCGCCCAACGCACCCAACGGTATGCGGCAACTGCAATTTGGCTTCAGATTCACTTTCTAACTAAGAACGAGGACACCCCACCACCCCGACGGGGAGCCCTTACGGGCTCCCCGTTTTTTATGCTCTAATCGTGGCGTAGTTGCTGCCGGGAAGTTCCAAATGGCGCTGCTCCGAATTCGTTTTGGTGGCCTGCTGGCTGGCGCGCTGGCCGTCAGCGCCGCGGTGCAGGCGAAACCGCAGACGGTGCCGGCTGCGCCGAAGCAGGAGGCCCCGTCACAGAGCGCTCCGGCAGCGCCGCGGGACGCCAGCCTAGAACAAGCCACTCACCTGATGCAACAAGGCAAGAACGATGAGGCTCTGCGGCTCCTCGAGGGCATCGCGGCCGCGGAGCCAGCGCGGCGCGGAATTGCGCGCGAAATCGGAATGGCCTGCTATCGGAAGGGCGATTACCTGAAGGCGGCGGCCAGCTTCAAAAAGGCCTTGGAGGAGGATGCTGGCGACAACGAAGCGGTGCAGTTGATGGGGCTTTCCTATTACCTGGCTGGGCGGCCAGCGGAGGCCATCGGGCCGCTGGAAAAGGTGCAGACGTGGTATCCGAGCGCCAACGTAGATGCCGCGTATATTTTGGGCATCTGCTACATCCAGACGAAGGATTACCCCAGCGCGCGCAAGGCTTTCGCGAAGATGTTTGGCGTGCCGGCGGACTCGGCCGCCGGCTACCTCTTCACGGCGCGCATGTTGCTCCGGCACGATTATGATCCCGTTGCCGAGGAATACGCGAAGAAGGCGGTGGAGCTCGATGCCAGACTGCCGCGGGTTCATCTGCTGCTCGGAGAGCTTTATCTCTACAAATCCCGCGTGCCGGAGGCCATCGAGCAGTTTCAAAAAGAGTTGGAGCTGAATCCGGGGGAGGCCGCGGTGTACTACAAGCTGGCAGACGCCTATACCCGGCTGCAAAAGTACGAGGAGGCAGAAAAACTTCTGCAGCGGTCCATTTGGCTGGATGCCACCTCGACGGGGCCGTACATCCTCATGGGGAAGGTCCTTGAGAAGAAAGGCGAGACCGCGCTGGCCGTGCGTGCCTTGCAGCGCGCCCTGGCCATGGATCCCAACAATCCCATTCCTCACCATTTGCTCGGACAAGCTTATCGGGAACTAGGCAGGACGGAAGAGGCGGAGCGCGAACTGAAACTGTCAGAACAGTTGCAGGTTCAGCAGGACGCGAAACCCTGAGCGGAGCATTTCACCGGAAGCGGAGAGCAATGGCAGCACGTGAACGCTAGAACGATAGTCGGACTCGGCGAACTGTTGTGGGACATGCTCCCCGCCGGCAAGAAGCTCGGCGGCGCTCCTGCAAATTTCGCCTACATCTCGAGCCTCCTGGGTGACAGAGGAGTTGTTGCCAGCCGCGTGGGTCAGGATGACCTTGGCCGGCAAGCCGCTTCGTGCGTGAAGGCGTTGGGCGGAGAAACCGCCGAAATCCAGACGGACCCCATCCATCCCACCGGGACCGTGGAAGTTTCGATAGACAACGACGGGCAAGCGAAATTCGAAATCAAGAAATCCGTCGCGTGGGATTATCTGGAGTGGACTTCGGGATGGAGCGCGCTGGCAAAACGGTGCGACGCAGTCTGCTTTGGCTCTTTGGCGCAGCGTTCTCCGGAGTCCCGCGAAACGATCCAGTCATTTCTTCAGGAAGCGTCCAAGTCCGCGGTCTGCGTCTTTGACGTCAACCTGCGCCAGTGCTATCACACTGCGGAATTGTTGTCCGCCTCCATGCAAATTGCGCATGTCGTGAAGCTGAATCACGAAGAGCTGCCCGTGGTAACAAAACTCTTCGGATTCGAAAGCCCGGACGAAAAAACGGCTGCGAAATGGCTTCAGAAGAAGTTCAATCTCCGGCTGGTGTGCGTGACCCGAGGCGCCCGGGGCAGCCTGATGGCCGGCGAGAACGATTGTGAGGAGCATCCGGGGTTTGCAGTGAAAGTCGCCGACACCGTCGGAGCCGGAGACGGATTTACGGCTGCGCTGGTCCATCATTTCTTGCGGGGCGCGTCGCTGGCGGCGATGAGCGAAGCCGCGAACCAATTGGGCTCCTGGGTGGCTAGCCAGGTGGGAGCAATGCCCGTTCCTGATGCAGCGCGATTGGAAAAATTGCGGGCCGCCGGCGGTTGAGCAGCAAACTTCTAGTGCGTTGCAGGGGCGCTGCTTCCCTGTTCATTGGCGAGCTTCTGTACAAGCTCCGCGGGCAGCTCATGCAATAACTCCAGGAACACACCGTTTGTCCAGCCAAAACCAACGATGTTCGCGTGATAGCCAGCGGTCACCTGGGTTTCGGACGAGCGCGTGACGGCGTTGTATTTTTCTCGAATGGTTCCGTCACGCCGGAAATTTTCCGCCACGGTGGAGAGAAACTTGTAAGCGACGCGGTCGGCTTCCTTGTTGAATCCGTATTTTCGCAAGCCCACGCTTGCAATAAGTTGATTGGGCGCCCAGGCATAAGGGAAGTCCCATTGCCCGCCAGATTCGCGAGGACTCATGACCAGTCCGCCGGGCTGCTCAAATGTGGGGAGATGGTTCAGGAGCGCCTGGGCCTGTTCCGGGGTGGCGATTCCTGCCCAGAGAGGAAAAAAGGCAGTCACATAGTCGTAGGACGATTGCGCCTGCTGCACGAAGTCATAGTCCACGAAGAGGCCGCGCTGGCCATTCCACAGGTACTTCTGAATCTCTGCTTTGCGTTTTTCCGCGCGCATCTGCCATTGTTCCGCATCTTCCTTGCGGCCCAGAATTTTACTGATCTGTTCCAGATCCCTTTCGGATTTATACAGCAGGCTATTGAGGCAGACCGGGGCAAAGTGGTGCGTCCCGGCGCCGTACGGGCCGAAGCGGAAGGAGATGTCATAACCAGACTCGCGCATGGAGCGGTCGCCCTTGTAGAAGTCCGCGCTCAAGGCCACGTCTGAGGCCACGCTGCAATCCGGTTTGGCCATCGTGCGGGCGGCGTCGCATACCTGAAGTGAATAGGTTGAACCGGCGGTGAGCGGGGAAGTTTGCCCGGGAGCTTTTCTAACGAGGAGATTGTGATCCAGCTCCGGATGAGCCAGGATGTAAGCCACTACTTCTCGATAGTGCCCCGTCTCATCCTTCACACTTTCGGGTGCGGGGCCATCTCCAAAATCGAAATAGCGCGAAAGACCCGTGGATCCCGCAAGGTGAGGTTCCGCAACCCACAGGCTATGATCTTTGATAGCCAGTTGGTAGGCCTTATCGAGCCACTTGCGAT
>WNFC01012878.1_pt1 | contig 17666 bp, 23 predicted proteins | sample 5400541 | NCBI WGS metagenome assembly WNFC01 (sample SAMN13153342, study PRJNA577476) | soil metagenome | isolation source: 120 cm saprolite under Douglas fir tree site 2 hole 2 replicate 1 | place: USA:California | collected 2015-04-18
GATCCAAGCGTGTACCCCAACGCGCATCGGATCTGGCAGATGAACAATCGCGCTCTCAGAGCCCTTCTTCTCATGCACATTTCTACCACGGATTATACGTTGGTCTCACACCTCCAAGAGCCCCATGCGATTTTCGAGGAACTTCGAAAACGCCACGAACCATCCGGCCTTTACGCTCAAATTCTCCTCCTACAGAGACTGCTCGACATACACTTTAATCCTACCACACCGTTCAGCAAAACCATGGACGAAATAAGCCAGCTGTTCGAACGCGTCGTGAAGATGGGGGGCATAGACGGTGACAAATTATCCACCTTCCTCATTATCACTGTCTCTCTCGGAGAGCGGGCCAGACTCCTACCGCCTTCCCTTCAAGCCATGATCAACGCCCCCGGCTTTTCTCCTACTGCACTCCTCCAGCAACCCGAGGACGAAGGTTCAGAATTCATGCGCTTCGTGAACTAAGGTTTACGACCAACTGCCCTCAACTCAACTACTAGTACCTTCGCCGTCGCAACGCCTGCCAGTGGGAATAGTAACCACAGTGCCCAGAGGCTGGTATGCTCAAACTGCAAACGGCCCAATCACGCCGCGGATTTCTGCATCCAACCCGGTGGTAAGATGGCTGGAAAGTCGATCGACGAAGCCCGCGCTGCCTCTGGCAAGCCACCTCGGAACCGAAGGCCGTGTCGGGCCCCATACTAGTACGTCGCCCCACCCTCAGTCCGCCGACGACTGCCCCTCGCCCGTAGTCGTCAACAGGAAGACTTACTAACGGGTCTCACAGAACCCCTGATAATTAGCTAGCCTCGAGGCAGGTTTCCCTTTGACCAAACTTGTCTGAACGTCAAAGCTGGAAGTGCCCGAATTTGTCCCAACTGCCAAACCGTATACGAAAGACCCATAGATTGCCACTTGAATCGCATTGTTTGTCCGTAGAATCCTGTGATGTGTACATCGATTGCCATGACTCACTCTGGGTTTACCTACTTCTGCCCCCGACGTCATCAGTCACGTGGCGAGTAGTGTGTTGGGTTTCTACCATGAGAACCAGAACGATGAGCCTGGGCCAGCGTTGATCTCAAAGATGGGAGTGACACTGGCTACGAGCTAAAGCACAGTATACAACCCATGTTGGAGGTTTGTTCGAATTTCTCCCACAGATATAATCGAACTCGATGACGCTTCCATTCGAGAGGCATCTGATGGTAAGTATTCAACTCTACGTGAACTCTACGTGCGTAATACTGTATTCTGCATTTGAACGCAACGCAGTCAGTTAGTATATAATCCCCAAAACTCCCAACGTCGGGCTCCCGTTGGAATTGTCTGCACCTTGTACCCGGTATAGATAAAGCGCTATATACCTCCTGCAGCCCCCTCGTCTTCCTATAGTACATTGCCCGGTCGTCCACAACCGGCGTTAACGAAAGAAAAATACACGTCAAGGTATGATGTCGTGTCGGAAAAAGGCCTGACTAGTATAGTGATGCCTGCGGGTAGAGGCCGGGGCTATGAAACCCAATGGTGATCACGGCGTGGGTCTCGTGTCACGGTTATGCCCTCTTGACCGTCGTGAGGGTGTCCTGATAGGATACGAAGGGCCAGCGATTTAGTCCGGCGACATGCACAAAAATATTTAAAAAAAATAGAGGCTAGGAGTCAAAGCACTCACTCGTGCACCTCGATACGGACGCTGGGGCGACTAAGCACGGAAGCCGCGCGACGACGGTGATGATGCGTGCCGGTGTATACAGAGCCGGCCTTCATCGCATTTCCGTCCTTGTCAGCGGTCGCCGAGATGCGCCGCGCGCGCCGCTCGGGCTGTTTCCCCTGCGCGATGGCGGACCGTAGCGGTCGATCTCGTTCCACCACCACCACCTCCTCCTCCTCGTCAGGAGGGGGTATCAGACGCGGCGGTGGGCTCGGCGGCGAGGGGCGGCTCGATTTGCGTCCGCCGACGGTGATCGCGACGGGTTGTTGGGGTGGGAGCATCGGCATGGACGACGCCGAGGACGGGCCTGCTACCTGCGAGGCCGACGCTTGCATCGATGCAACTTCCTGGCGATGCCGCTCGTTGTTCGCTGCAGAATCGAATCGAGGGGGAAAAGGAGAACGGTGCGCGCAATCGCCGTGTTCGAATTCGATTTGGTGGTAAATGAGATAGGGGAGGAGACGAAAAGGTAAAAAGAAACGAGGACGGACCTTCGAGAAGCCGCAGGTCGGCCTCGCGGTGGAAGCTCTGCATGAGCGCCGAGTATCGCTTGACCTGCCAGCCCATCTGCGCCGCGCGCGCCTTGTTGCCCTGCACCTGCGCCCACTGCTTCTCCTCCTTGAACCTCCGGCGCTCGCTGTCCGCCATGCTCGCCTTCTTGCGGAGCGCGGCGACCTCGCGCTCGAGCGGCGTCATCGTGTGGTTCGGGTCGATCCAATCGGAGAGCGAGTCCCACGTGCCGTTCGTGTTGTTCGTGTTGTTCGTCACCGCCGTCGTCACGGACGGGTCGGCCTCGAAGAACGCCCGGCGGCGGCGGTTGTGGTCCCGCACGTGCCCGTCGTTGTAGTACGATCCTGGGAGCTGCACCAGGCGTCGTCTGCGCGGGTAGTCCGAGACGACGGAGCCTTCGTAGTATGCGTCCTCCGGGTCCCCGTCTTCTAAGAGTTGGGAGAGAATGTCGGTGAAGAGTACGCCGACGGCGAGGCCGAGAAGAGTGCATGCACAACCGGCGGCATCATATGTGATAACGAAGTTGACAAGGAGACGAGCGCCAACACCGAATCCAACGGGAAGGGTGAGAGAGGGAAACTCCATGAGAACATAATATAGGGCTACACCCTGCCAGAGGCCGCTGAGAACATGATCTTCGATACAAGTAACACGGAAAGAGAAGAATTTGTTGTAGACAATACGCGCTCCCAGGCCAAGCAAGAGGGAGAATGCGGTCGTTAACTGCGGCATGTACCAAGTCAAGTCGACTGTCTACTGCGACTGCGGGACCGTGACGTTGTGGTAGCGTGGCTTGTTCAGTTTGATCACGTGATCGAGTATCTAGCAACTACTACACATCTTCGCTATCGACATAGTTGGCCATCGGGTCTTCCATCCGACTCCTCTCACGACGATATCTCTCTGTATCCAGTCGTTAGCTTTCTCCATACTAACGTGAACAAGAACAAACACCGTACCAAGGTCATCCCCCGTAACATCAAACTTCTTACTCTCAACGGCCTCCTCGTTCTTCGACTTTTTGCTAAATCGGTCGTCACCCTCATTTGCCCTCGCTTTGCGTTTACGTTCCTCTGCCAGTTTGCTCTGCTCCGCCTCAACGTCGATGTCTGTTTTCCCCTGCTTCCCTTTGTCCCTACCACCGTCAGGAGATCTTGGCGTTGAATCCTCGGGTCGTGAGCCGCTTCCCATGAGCAGATTTTGTGCGTTCGATGCTGCGGCAGCCTGCTTTCCGGTCTCCCCAGAGCAGTATGAAACGTGCACGGTGGAGTGGCAACACGCATAGCCCCATGTACTTGACGGTGTATCATACCATGACCCCCACACGGACGTGTGATTGTTGATGTAAACTGTGAGAGCACATTTAGGTGTTATGTAGCAAATCAAAAATGGACGCAGGACGAACCATCTTCGGGGTATTTTGACCTCGCCTTCGCTCGCTCTTTCCCATGAATGACTTGTCCAGCCCTAGAGTATTCGACGTATTCCTCCGTCTGTCCCAGCAGCAGCTCCCTCGGGGGCTTCGACAGGTGCTCCTCACCACCATACTTTGCGAGCACGCTGACCTTCGACGAGTCACGGAGTTCCTCCTTCTTCTCTTTATACGCTTGGTGGAGAAGTTCGCCTTGGGTTGGATTGGCATTTAAGTGAACATCATTGCCACGAGCTGCAGACTGCCATGCGAAGAGTTGCAGCTCCTGCACTTCCGGCGCTTCGCCGGAGTAACGCAGAAAATTATCCCCAGCAAACTGCGCCTTTGGGTAGTGTAAGCGTCCCTGAGCTAGGTCAAGGTAGTGACGGACACGTACCTCTTCTGCGGGGACATTCTGTAATGGATTGTCACGCATGGAGCGTGTTTTCGGGTCATAGTAGGCACTCGATGGGTCCAAATTGATGAGGTATTTGGCGGTGTCCTCCCGTATACGCAGATTCCGCACCGTGATTCGCGTCTTGGTGTCCATCTTCTGCCCAACCGCATCCGCTGCGTCGGCGTACTTGTCCTCATCCGCATCCTCCTCGTCGCTCGAGCCAAAGTCCGGATCACCCTCCTTGCCCTCCGCCTTTCCCGCCTTTGCCACCTTGCGCACCGCGGCCATGTCCGTCGTCGTCTGCTTGTCGATCTCCTCCTCGCGCAGACGCTGCCTTTCAGCCTCGACCGCCTCGTACTCATCGTATATCTCCTTGTGTTCGGCAGGGTCGTACCCGTTCCACCGATCGCGCTTCGCAGCGTAGCCAACCTCGATGTCCTGTATGACTTCGTCCCGCGCGATATCCCTGTTGGTATACTTTGCGCCTTTCTTGCGCGGACGCTCGAGGCAGTCCTGTCGCTTGTGGGTCATCGCACCGCAGTTCTCGCACGCGCCCTTTCGGTACTTCTTCGCAGCAGGTCCAGATTGAACACTTCTGTCGTACCATTGGTCGAGTTTGTTGGCAGAGCGGTCGTCCGTGGGTCGCCGTTGGTGACTGAGGGAGGGTGCACCTGTATCCAAGTACCATGGTGCTTGCGAGATGTACTCTACAAGAAAACACGTTAGAAGGGCGCATTGGGACTGCAGAAGGTAGTTGGTTCGTACGTGGTATGTGGGGGTTGATGGGTTTACCCTCCTCGTCAAGCGCTGCAGGTGCAGTACCGGCTTTTCGAGCCGCATCCAAGTCCTTCTGACGACGGAATTCTTCGCGAGAAAGCTTACCGACGGCTACGGCATAAATATCAGGAAATTGAATGTGAAAGTCGCCCAGGTTGCTTACCACTAGAGGACGCCATTGTATCTGTCAGATGTAAAGAGTGGCTCGTCGATTATATAAGCTACTGACTCCTTTTAGGCTCACGTTCCACTTATTCTCATGTTTGATATATCCCTCCGCCGTTACTACATCTCACAAGACACTCGTTACGGTTTATTACATCCCTCGCGGTGTCCGTGGCCTACCTCTATGCGTGCTTACCCCTGACACCCCGTCCTCGTCGTTTTCTCCCCGTGACGTTCGAGATACTCCACTGCCTCTTGCACTTGAGCCCGTCCGCAGAAGGAGCGCTGATAGGATCCGACTGCTCGATGTCGCCTGGTACAAATGACGCTGACGATTTCAGAGCAGCAGGGAGAAGGCATATATGTGAAGCTGGTTGACTAGGCAGCGAATTCTCAGACGGTATCATCGTAGCATCATACTTGCATGGAGTCGCCAATGTTCGGTGATAGAACTTTTGAAGCTTGAAGCCCTTACCGATGTCATCATATACCGCATTTAACCGCTGGGCTCCCTAAGGTGGCAGGATGTCGCCCATGGCAGAGATCTCAACGGGGATGCGCGAATGGACGCTTGCATTGTATCGTTCAAAAACGTGGTTGTCGCAGAGCTCCAGGATATAGACTTTACGTTGGCAGTGGCTTGGTGGCCAGCCGAGTCCGTTCCACGGATCTTATTTTCTATCGGCTCGTTGTACGGAACGTAGTACAGCACGATGTTTGTCTGCCTCGCGGTCTTCGAACGCAGACTTTATTCAAGTCCTGGGAGATACTAACGGAGCAAGGTTTCGTACTGTGGTGGATGAAAACAAGGCAAGAATACCTGAAGTGATGCTGAGCCTGGTCCGAGTCGGTAGTGTTACTGGTAAATATGTCGCAGCGCTGTAGCGGTCTTACACTAGAGTAGTAACTCGTCCGTGTCAGTCCAATTCAAACATGGTGGTGAGATTATAGCCGAGAGAAGACAATAGTACTGCAAAGGAGTTGTAATCACAGGTTTATGATCGCAAGTACAGTGAGACAAACAATTCAGAACATTATAGAGTACTGGAGTAAGGAAACCGAGGAAGGGGATAAGAGGACTATAACAATGACACAGGACACAGGACAAGACGAATAGAGCAGATACAGATGGCACTGGAGAGGAAAAGACATCACGCGGCCATAATCATCGATGTGACTTGCCATTGGTCCTGACTGAGGAAGATGGGGTCGCGCCGTTACCACTGGTTGGTTTGCCGTTTGAACTCAACCGTGGCTTCTTCGGTATGTTTGCGTCCCCAGCTTCCTTAATCACCATCTTGGCATGAATCTCTTCGAGTTTCCCAGCCTTGACCTTCTTGGGCCAAAATAACGTGACGAATCTGCGACAACACCATGTCAAAAAACGGCGCCCATACAGGACCGGGATCATTGACGCACGTCCAGAGGTGTCTTCGCCATCTATCACGGTCCTCCCCTGCAGCTTGCTTGGCGTCTAGTACGATCTCTATTCGGCGCCCAATCGCAGCCAGAGACTCCTTTAGGATTGCAACCTTGTCGTCGCGAGGCATGTCTCCTCCCGACAACTTCAGTTGTTTCTGCAACCAGATTTTAGTCAGTTAGCTATGCGAGGCAGTCGAAGAGCGACTCACTAGCTGCTTCTTGACCGGACGAAGCTCTTCCTTGGTGGCTGCTTCGTCCATCGACGGACTGCCCAGATCGTGTCACTTCGGATGCCAGCGAGTTGATCGAGGAAACTTACCATTCATCAGAGGACTCCGAGTCAGTAAAAGTCGGCGTTGGTCGGCGTTTCCGCTTTCGCGCGCTGGTGTCCTCGACCGAGGCAACTGCCTCACTCTCGGCTCGCCGCTTGTTGCTTCCACTGTACGAAGACGAGGCAACAGGCGGTGGCGATGCGGAGGATCTTAGTTGTCCCTTGGTCCGGAGAGAGGTTTCATATGAACGAAGCTTCTCTTCGTGGTCCCGTAGAAGGCCTAAAAGGTAGTCACCGCGTCGCACGAGGTGGATTGCATTTGGAATCGGCTTGGTCGACGAATCCTCGCCCTTTTTACCCTCCTCCAAAAAGAATTTGTCCATCAGACCAAGTTTTGGATCCTTGGCGATGACTTCCCAGTTTCCGAAGCCATAGCGAAATGCACCAACGAGCAACATGGAATCCTCTTGTGGACCCCATCGCCCAGACCAATTGAGAGTGGGACGAATGTTATCCACCGGGATGGACCATGAATACAACTCTTCAGGGCTGAGCAGGCTGAGGATGTTGTGGAGGATGTGAAGATCGCGCGTTCGAGAGAGGACGGTCTCGGCATTGATATTCCCCACGTTCCTGTATGTTACTAGCACTGCCTTGCTCTTCTGGGCGGTGGTCAAGGTCTCTCCGGCGGCGACGCGAGTTTGTTTTTGCGTATTGTTCTCGTCAACAGCGCCGGCACAGAGCTCGACGATGTCGTCGGCGACGTCGATAATCATCCCCTTGTTTTTGTCCTGGAGCTTGGCGTCCGTGACCTGTAGGAGGCGATTAGGGGTACACATGGCCACAAATCGATGGCACATACAATAACATCGTAACGTTGACGGATGTCGCCCCATTTCTGCATGCTGCGGATGAGAACACGGACGTCCCGCTCTTTGAGCTCCATTGCCTTCTGACTTGCACTCTTTCGGGTTGGAGCTGGCCCTTTCGGCTTCTTACTAGCAGATGCCGATGGAGGCTGATCTACGTCCATGCCTTCGTAGGATACAGGTGCATGTGATCGCTTCCTGTCCTTTGTGTCCAACGCAGCGAGCTCCTCGGCCTTCCGTTGGTCCTCTTCACGCTCAACCCTCTGGCGTTCTTCAAGAGGGATGATCTCCTCCCAACTCATCTCAGTCTTCACATCGCTTACGAATGCGACGGATGCGAGGAAGCCTTCGCCACCAAGTGATGCGCCACCATCTCCACCTGTGATGGTTTCGTGGTCCTCAGCGCGGTTGAGAATATCGTCAAGGTCCATTTCATCCAACTTCTTGTCTTGTTGTGTATTATCTTTGTCGAACCTGGAACTCGAAGCGTCAACAGCGCTGTGGGAAGAGGGAAGAAGAGGGGAACGCACAGCTTCTGGGCGCCGTATTTGAGGACAGCGGTGAGCTCCTCCCTGCTGAGATTGTCCGGTTTCGTTACGTCCTTGCCATTGCCAGTCTTGCCACTGAGGTGGGCTTGTGACGTGTCCATCTGGTTGATGACTGTAAAAGGATAACAAAACTTGTTAGTGTCGACCCGGTCTCATTCGAACCACATTTTGAACACGCACTTGCGTACTCGAGCACCATTTTCTTTTTAGCGCGCTCTAGAACGTCCTCCTCCATTGTGTCTTTACTCACAAAGCGGTACACACTGACATGTGACTTCTGGCCAATTCTATGGGCACGTGCCATGGCTTGCAAATCATTTTGTGGATTCCAGTCACTCTGCAAAGAAAACATCAACTCGCGCTCATCTTCCATGGCGTTACAATTTGGACTCACATCAAAGATGATCACAGTGTCGGCTGTCTCGAGGTTAATGCCGAGACCACCAGCACGCGTAGAAAGTAAGAAGACGAAGTCTGGAGAACCTGGGGCATTGAAGTGGGCGATTGACTTCTTCCGTGCGTCCGACGACACCATTCCATCCAATCGCTGATGGAGGTAATTTCGGAAGGACAAGTAATCGCTGAGGATGTCGAGCATGCGAACCATTTGACTGAATATGAGCACGCGATGACCATCACTACGCAAACGAGCGAGGAGTTTGTCGAGCAAGACCATCTTTCCGCTGTTCATGACTAAGCCTTTCAGGGTCTCTTCCGGAGACTCCGTCTTCACTTCGGCGCCGTCGAAAAGAAACGGGTGATTGGCAGACTTTTTAAGTTCCATGGCTGTGTCCATGCAATTAGCGCAGAACAGAAGTGGGAACAGCTTGTGGTTACTAACCAATGTTCAGGAGACTGATGTTGCTGTTTCCACTCGCACTTTTCTGTAGAGCTTGAAAGTTCTTTGTCAGAATGTTTTTGTAATAGTGCGTTTGCATGGCACTCAGTTCGACGCGCAAAATCCGTTCGCTTTTCGTTGGAAGAGATTTGAGTACGTCGCGCTTCAACCTCCTCAACATCAAAGACTCAAGTTGGGCATGCAACTCCTTGATCTTGGATTCATGATCTACGTCAGTGAGGTCGAACTCGCTAGTCAATGCAACTAGACCCAACACAATTAGCAGTCTGGAGATAAACGTATGGGGCGAGGGAGATGGGACTCGCATTTCTCGGGCATGAGGAAGTGCATAAGCGATAGGAGCTCTACAATGGACAATAAATCGTGGATTACAATTGTCTCGAAAGTCGGAAAAACCGACCTTTAACATTGTTTTGAAGCGGGGTCCCCGTAATCAAGAGCTTCGATGCAGCCGAGAATGCCCGCAGCGCTTCATATAGCTGGCTCTCTGAATTCTTGAGGCGGTGTGCCTTGAGACAGAAACTCAACAAAAACTTTATTTAATAGGGAAGTAGCGGCTATGGCGCACCTCATCAACAGCCAGAACTTGCCACTTGATATCGCACAGCTCCTTCGCGTCGCGAAGAGTCAACTCGTAGGTCGTCAATAGCACGTTCAACTTGAGTTTTTTGTTGGAGGACCCAAACTCAAATTTACGGATGACCTCGCGCGCCGAGGCAGTGCCGATGTAAGTGATCACGTTAATATCTGGTGCCCAAGTCTGAAATTGCCACTGCCATGCAGCGATGGTTGAGAGCGGGACGATCACCAGGAAGGGCCCATACTGGTGCATTTGGTGGAAGAGGTAGGACAGGAACGCAACAGTTTGGACGGTCTTGAAAAGCTTATCAGCACACGGGACGCTTGTCTTTTCTAGCCGAGCGCAGAACGCACCTTCCCAAGACCCATCTCATCTGCCAAGATACCATTCTCACCCTTGCTCCACAAGTACGCTAGCCAATTCAATCCAGTAAGCTGGAAATCTTTCAATTCGCCGCCCGTTTTGGTGATATATTCAGGGTCTTCCGTGATCTTCTCGAAGGGTGGGCGTTGGGTGCGCGCGTAAGCTACACTTTTGTAGGGAAACTTGGCCTCTGCTTCCCGTTCACGATAAGCTTCGAGCTGCTCCCTCGCAATCGGACGAATTTCTTCTAGGGGTTCCCATGTGCAGTGTTCATAATTGAGGCCATTCCACTTGCAGAAGTACTCGATTTCGCCCTTAGTACCGTCGCGGTGCGAAACGACACGTTCGACCGTCTTGTAGAGTTCGAGGTCTTGCTTCTCGCGTTCTTTGTCCAAGAGCAGCGTCTCGCGCTCCTCCGAGGTAAGGCCCGGTGCTGCGAGGCGTGCTTGATAAGTTTTGTACGCCTTGATGTAGTTATCCACCCGTTTGAGACCCTTGTATCGCTTGAGGAACTCGTATGTCTCGTCGGTATTTCGTAAATGGGAGAACCCCTTCCACTTGATGTGAAAGCGCTACAAACGCAACTATTTCATACATACCCAGGAAAGAGAAGACACTAGTGCTTACAAGATTTTCGTACCAGAGGTCGTCGGAATCATCCTCGTGTCCCTCGTCTCTCGCATGTCCAAGGACGGCTTCGATCTCGTCGTTCTCTTTCTCCTGAGAATTGGGGTCCATGTAATAACCCGGGTGGGGCTCGTCGAATTGCTCAAAGTCCTCAACATCGTCAGCATAGTTGGGTACTCTGACACCTCTGCTTGATGTCCGCAACTCGTCGCCCGAAACCCGGGGTTTCTTCTTCTTCTTGGACCGAGCGCCGTACTCGGAGTCTGAGTCTGAAGAAGGTGGCCTGGATGCCACTAAAATCGGGATTTTAGGGAGTGAAAAGGGAAAGAAGTATGAATGGACCAACCCTTGGGTTTGGAAGGCACCTTTTTCTTAGGTAGCTTTTTCTTGCCACTACTGCTACCGCCACCACCATATTCCTCGTCGCCGTAAGAGCCGTCGTCGTCGTCATCGTCATCCGGAGTATCCTCGTAACCCTTTGAGTGACGTATTTAGAGGTGTGAGCAAAGAGGCCGGAAAAGAACATACATAGTCGTCATCTAGCAAAACCTGAACGTATATATAAGACGTGAATTTCAGACGCCAAAACTTTGACCACTACCACGAACCTGTCTTCCGATAGGACGGGACGGAGACGCATTTGGATTATAGGCCGCTGGAACTTGATCAGGCTCCTCGACGTAGTCACCATCTGCATCAATGTCGGCATCGCCGTCTGCGTCTGCGTCTCTGGCGTCGTCGTCCGAGTCGACCCGCATGTTATCGGAATCGTCTCCATTGAAATGAGTGCTCTGGGGTACCGGGGAAGGTGCCAAGGAGGTGTCCACAGGTGTGTCCAGGTCGTCGCCCAAGAACATGTTTCGGTGAAGCTGGGGTTGGGACGAGGGCGAGGGGATGAAGGAGTAAGGGGGAGAAGGACGATTGGCTCGGGCGTCAGTGTCGGCAGAGGGCAGTCCGGGTTGATTCACACGCGTGGCCATCGCTACGGGCAACGCCGGCCAGTGTTTGTTCGTCACCGCCCGTGACGAACTCCGAAAAAACCGTCTTTGGGCACGGATTGGCTCCGTAATCCCCGCAATTCGATCCCGTCTCACTCCACTGAGACAACAGCGAGCACCCTATTATTCTTTCTATTTTCTCTCTTTTTTTGGTACTTTTTTTTACGGACGAAACACAAGGTTCATGGGACCGTGCGCTTGTTGTCGTTCTCGCCGACGGAGCCATCATCAGCGCGTGTGGTCAGCATGTTGTGACATCGCCCCCGGGCACTTATCTGTTCTTCCTGGACGGCGTTCCGGCTCCCCTTCGTGATGGCTGTCGTCAGTCTCCTGGATTTGTACAGTACAGTACAGCACCGTAGAGCCGAGCGAGACAAGTCGGTCGATTAGCGCGTGCCCTCGGCCGGAATTGGCTCGCATAGCCCAACAGCTTGGGGACCTCCCCTCACACAGCCATCCTCACGGCGCAACATGAATACTCGATAGCGGCGTTTTTGGCACCGGTCCATTCCGTGTGACGGTGCCACCATCGTGCTGCGCGATCGCTGGGTGGTGCCCGTGCCCGAGGGCCAGCTCCGTCTTCTGATGGGGGTAACTACGGCATAGTAGTTATTAGATTACTGTACATTTGTCTGAAATTTTACGGAGCCCCGTGCGACAAGCCGGATCAAGGAACGGCGACGGGGTGTTGTCGACGAAGATCGCACCGCATCGACACGTGTCAGCGTCAGACAACTTGTCTATGTCTAGGACAAGGCCAGTCCTTGACGACGACATCGACGACAACGCAGGCGTCATGGACCATTCTTCTTCTTCCCACCTCTCCCTTATCATCGACTTGTCGCCCTCGCAATGGCATTTGTCCGCGCAGTCCACAAACCCAGACCCGCTGTCCTTCCAGACCTTTCTCTCTCACGTCTTGACCTTCCTCAATTCACATATCGCCGCCAAGCATGAAAACACGTTGGCCGTCTTCGGTGCGCTCCCCGGGAAGAGGTGTGCTCTACCTTGCAATATAGTAGCTCCTCTTGCGACCAAACTGTAATTCCAGCTCGATGCTCTATTCCTCCTTAGACGCTGGCTCGGCAAACATCAATGACCCACCCGCTGATGCCAACTCTTATCGCCCCTTCAAGGTGATGAACTCGACAGTCTCGAATAACGTACAAAAGGAGTTAGATCTCATCGAAGGGTTATCCGAAGAACGTGTGTTCTGAGCTGCCTCTCAGTTCGCTCCGTTGACAGGCTTCCAGCTCCTGTTGCTTTGGTTGGGGCTTTGACTAAAGCACTATGCTGTAAGATTCTTCTTACTTTCTGGTGGATGCGTCTGATGATATGGGGCTAGTTATCAACCGTCTGGCTCATCCACCATCGGGAAGCGTGCCCGACGAAAAAATGGCCTCTGCTGATCCCCGCGTCTTGATCCTTTCCGTCTCACCCGATCTCTCTGCTTCTTACATTCCCGTCATGAATTCGATATTCTCTGCTCAGAAATTGGTACGTACTGTCGAGTTTTACAAGGTCGCTCAGGCAACTTATTGCTATATGACTATCAGAAAGTTGCCATCGACGTTTGCAAAGTATTCGGCGAGGAAACGGTGTTCCTTCAGCAGGCTGCGCACTTGACGGGAGGATCTTACATATACCTCGAGCGACGGGATGCCTTCTTGCAGTACCTTATGGTATGTTTACAACAACCAGCAAAGCAGCACCTACTTACTGCTCCTTGCATCAGATGTCGTTCCTCCCACCTCCCTCTCTGAGGCACATCATCGCCGTCCCTCGACAAGACAAGGTCGACTTCCGAGCTGCATGTTTCTGTCATAAGAACATTGTCGACATCGGATTTGTTTGCTCCGTTTGCTTGTCCAGTGAGTTTGCCAATGCTTTCAACTGAGGGATATTTATCCGAGGGTCATGATCTAGTATTCTGTTCCCCCGTACTCTTCAGCGCCTTAATGCCTCTCGGCCCTCTCTACCTCCCTCCGATGGCGTCTCAAACGGTTCCCCACGGCCGCCGAGTGCACGACCCAACCCGGGCATGGCCGCGAGCCTACGATGAGGCACGGAACACTCCCCGTGCTTCTCCGAACCCCGCGGTGGCCGTCAAATGCCCGAAATTTCACCAGGATTTCACCGCGCCGGACGAGCGTGCTTCAAGACGGTAATGCGTTGCGCCCCTTCGCAAAAGTCACCCAGCGTGGGGGAGGCCGTGATAATATCACCAGTTCCGTCTGAGAGCCGTCGTGAAGGAAAGGGCTTGGCAGTGGCGCTAAGCCTGCTAGCATTATGCGGATGTTCTTGTCACCATGTAGTAATTCCGTGTTAATGCAGAGAACCACCCGCAGCATTGCCTCGGCAGTCCCAAGCTCACAAATACCGATCGTAGGATGTTCTCGCCAATTAACATTAACATCACACCAAACGAGGGTTCTCACTCGGGGCGTTGGAGCGGGGCGTAGGGAGCACGAAGGTTGTGCCCTACCCTTACGTATGGTTCTGCACACTTTCTGCACGCAGATACGTCGAATGGGTTTGCAATCGATAAACGACGGATGTCATGCCCCGCGGGAGACGAATCAGTAGAATCCTCTCTGTTGAGGGGATCGATTCAAACGAGATGCGCGGCGTAATATCACCAACCAATGAACGGCGTTCACCCTTCATGCAGGCGCTGTGACGTTGGGCCTTGTTGGGACGAAGGCCTACATTAATATCAATATTTACGCCTCGATACTCGATGTAGCCATTCGAGCCCCCAAGTGCGCAAGTAGTCTGATTGTCATGGTCCCTCGAGTATCGTACAATAGCAATGAAGGCGAGACGATGTCATGCCGTCAACTAGCACGGAAAGGTGGTGATGAATAATGGCGGACGTCCGTCGTCGTCGTTGGAAAAGTTATGAGCCGTATTCCGTAGAACCGTGGCCTGGAGGTGACCGGTGATCGTCGATCGATACAGAGAGCTTTAGCGGTAATTCATGGGACGGAGGGTGGGCCTGACCTTTGGTTTGCGGTGTCGAGACGACGCGTACGCAACGGCCATACTTTGCGTGGTGAACGCGCACCAGAGTCTAGCTGTGGAAGCAAATGTGGGCCTCAATGAGCCACGTGCAAGAGCAAGTGTGGTGTTACGGACCGGCGCCTTCGTTCCCGTCCACGCCCTGCGTGAGGAGCAGCACGCCTACAGCCGGCTGATACTCTCCTCGTTGATGCCACTTGCCTAGCACAGGAACCGCACGTGCATTTTTACGACGAAGCAGCCAGCGTTTTCGCGGTGAGGGGAAGAAAAAAAAAAAAAGGGCGGCAACGCACCATAAAAGTCATCAACCAATACGGACCGGAGGATGTCGTGCGTATCGTCCGCGGTACTCGCAGCAGTCCGCTCAGCCAGCGTTTTCGCCAAGAAGGACTGCACGATGAGCTCGCCCTGTCCCGAGACGCTACAAGTGACCCTGCGGCCATCGGCCGATCGTTCTGCCCAGCACCCGGCACCAAACACCGCGGCCTGAAGAACGAACACCAGTAGTTGATAAGCATCCAGTTCGTGCATTCCTCAGGACCAAAAGGGAATATTTGCGCGTATGCCAGTGTGTGAGACGAGAGGATGTCGAACCGACTGACCTCGCCAACGCGCCCAGAGCGCTTGAGTAGCAGACCACCGCTATAAGACCAGTCAGAAAGGGACAGGGAAGAGCGCAAGCGCACGTAGGTGGCAGAGGTAAAGAACGAGAAGGAGAAGAATATCATCGGGAACACGACACGCACCTTGAAACGCCCGCAGCGACCTGCCTGCGGACGTCGCCCGCCTCGCCAACGAGCACCACAGCACCGACCGTATCCTGTCGCGCGCGCAACGGCTCAGCATTAGCATCACCGCCGTCACGACCATCATCACCACCACCGGAGCCCGCACGGGGCGTCATCATCACCTCCTCCTCCTCCTCCTCCTCGCGTCCACCCGGCGACGAACCCGACCGAACCCCAACATCGCAGTCACGCTGCTGCCCACCAGCATCGGCATCATCATCATCGCCATCCCGCGGCCCCGCCACCGATCCAGAGATTCCAGCCCGATCGTTCCCTTCCCGGCAGCAGCGGCAGCGTTCCCACCGCTCCCTCCACACGCGCCACTCCCTCCGCGCCCTCGGCGCGACCATCTCCTCGGCGCGATCGACGATGACCCGCAAGCCCTGCTCCTTCGCGAACTGCGCCGCCCCCTCTCCGACGAGCATCAACGGCGGCACGCGTCCCAGCCCCGGCCCCAGTCCCGTCGCCGTCGTCCCCGGTCGCCGTCTTCGTCCCTCGAGGACGCGGCGCGCCAGTAACACGGGATTGCGCACGCCCCGCACGGCGCCGACGCTCCCAAACGTGTACGATGGTGATGATGATGGTGATGCGTTGTAGTCGCCACGATCGTTTGCCTCCTCTTCTATTGACATGAGCGACGCGTCGCACTCTACGTCCCCGTCGAACGTGAGGTTCGAGCCGTACCCGGCGTTGAAGTCGGGAGCGTCTTCGAGCGTGGCCATGACTGTCGTGACGGCGTCGAGCGCGGACGATTCAGAGGAGCTGCCACCAGAAGAAGCAGTGTCGCTGGCAGTAGTTGTGCCAGAGAACGCGGTGAGCGCGGATGAGATGGCCTCACGGAGGCTGCATTTGAGAGACGAGTCAGACGCGGGTGGGTGATACCCTGCACCGCCGTGAGCAGCGAGAATGTAGAATGTCGCTGATGTTGAGTTTCGATCTTGACTAGCTTGACTGGTCATCGATGTCGACAGTGAGAGCATACATGTATCAAAATCGTCTCGGATCATTAAATACTGCTCCAACTCACGTCGTGTATGTATCATATAATAATGTATCGTACCGGGATCCCATATACTCAAACGATAATCCACTACGACTCCTACACAGGGTGGTACAAGAACGGCTTGTTAAGCAAACATCCAAGAGCCATTTGGACTAGCAACCAGCCCAAGTCCTATCCGGCTGTAATCGATCGTAAGATAGCTCTCAGCGGACCCGTCGTCCGAACTGAATGTATCGCAATGCGCACGCCATGTACAAGTGCCCACAGGAGAGCAACTGCATCAAAAGGACACCATTAACCTTGGAACGCAACATAGGAGGGTATCAACTCACGTATTAGAATTGGAATCCAGAATAGCAGGAGCATGCGATCTTCTGCAACACAGAAACATTAACGAGGGTCTTATCCTCAAAGGAGAAAAAAACAAACCCTTGTTTTGAATTTGTCTCGTGTGCTTCTTTCTTGGTGGGAGATACTTGTACGAATTAACCACCTGATCGTCTGGAGCAGGGCCGGTGTCATATCCTACTTGGCGTGTGATAGGCCGCTCTGGCGCAGCTATGGACGGACCCGGCACGGGTGATTGGCCATCGTCCTCGGCCCGGGGCGTGTACACCGGAGGTGACTCACCCTCGTGCATTTGCATCGATGTCTGGGCTCCTTGCACGAGCCACGACTTCTCCAAAAAGGTGCGCCACTCCTGTGGCGTCAGCAAGGAGAACACCTTGCCTTTCGGAGGTACCGCGTCATGCGAATTCGTACCGTTATCTGAGACCCTGGGGATGCGTAGAGACCCAGTCCAGGGTACGTAAGCTGGGAAAACTGTTGGAAGTGCACCCCATGGGACGCCAGGCATGCCTGGGAGTGGCAAAAGTTGGGGGAGAGCGAGGTACGGCATGTTTGGAATGATACTATCCTTTGGCTGCACGCGTGCCAAAGTACGTTGGATCTTGCGCATGAACGTCGCCGCCCGCTTCTCGTCAACACCACCATCCTTCGTTTCTGTTGCCAACTCCGGTACGGGGTGATCACTATCACTATCGTCGTGTGGCGAGGACGGTGCTGGGTCGACGCTGCGACGCAATACTCGCGAAAAGGCCCGATTGTGATCGGGCTCATCCCCAGAGTCTTCTCCATCTCCCCAACGGGATTCACTATCCGCCAGAGTGTCCTCTACGAGGAGGTCGGCAAAGTTGAAGTCAGCTAGCTCTTGGGCTGTCTTGCCTTCGACGTTGACTATTTCCACGTCGGCCCCAGCATTAAGCAGGAGAGCAGCACAACTCTGTGCTCCAAACAAACTGGCGAGGTGCAACGCTGTATATCCATTGTCATCCCGCGCGTCC
>WNFC01003508.1_pt1 | contig 17664 bp, 18 predicted proteins | sample 5400541 | NCBI WGS metagenome assembly WNFC01 (sample SAMN13153342, study PRJNA577476) | soil metagenome | isolation source: 120 cm saprolite under Douglas fir tree site 2 hole 2 replicate 1 | place: USA:California | collected 2015-04-18
CGGCTCGTCGGGATCGTCGGCACCACGTTCTCCACCTTGTAGGCCCCACCCTGCCGCGCGCTGATGCGCCCGCCCCCGGGGGGCGCCCCGTACTTGGCCACGACTTCGGGCGGCGCGATCAGGGTGGACTGGCCGAATACGAAGGACTTCACGGTCGTCGGGAGCTTGTCCTCCTCGACCCAGGTGTATTCCGGCTCGCTCGGGATGTCGCAGCAGCGGGGATTCTTGATCAGGAGCCACCTGGGCTCGGCGCTGCGGATGGCCACCGAGGGATCGCTCGGGGTCGCCAGCCCGAGGTACTCGCGCCAGCCTCGACCACCGCAGCCCGAGACCGCGATCACGATGAAGCCGGCCAGAACAAGCCACTGCCCGCGTCGATAGGTCATCATGACGCCCAACAGCATACCAGAAACCTCCCTCTTATCCGCCCTCGCCTCGGGCGCCGGTCAGTCGGTGGGAACCGGCTCCCAGGGGAACCGCTGCTCGGCCGCGTTCTCGGAGCGGGTCAGGGCCGCCCGCCGGGAGAACAGCGCCGTGCCGGTCACCGCGGAGATCCAGGTGATGTCCAGGTAGGTGACCCCATCTTGCCGGAGGCCTTGGCCTTGCCCGGACTCACCAGCAGCTCCTCGCTGCGCGTCTTCTGGCTGAGGAGATGCTCCTGCACCGCGGAGGGGTCGGCGACCTGGAACCGCTTCGTCTGCTCGAGCGCGTGGGCGAGCATGAACGGCACCCGCCGCAGGTCCGCGTTGGTCTTGGTGAGGTCGGTGGCCGGCGCCACCGCGACGCGGATCCGGCCCTTGGTGATGCGCCGGCCCTTGGTGATGCGCACCCCGTCCTCGGGCTCGGGCGCGGCCTTGCCGTCGGCGGGCACGAACACCGCCTCGGAGTACTGCGGATGCAGGCGGATGATCTGGGCGTAGCCGAGGATGTCCTCGTAGCGGCCCAGGGGCCGGCTGTTGATGGGATGCCGGAAGGTCTCGCCCTTGCGGAACACCGAGTACTCCTGCCCCGGTTGCACCCCGCTCTTCTCGGTGAGATCGATGAAGAGCCGGCCGCCCTCCGCCGCGACCACGAGGCCCTCCGCGGGCGGGAAGGCGCCGACCACGTCCTGGAGCAGGAGGCCGAAGGTCGCGCCGACCTGGTCCGCGGTGCCTGCCCCCGCCGGCCCGGCCAGCAGGACAACGAGTAAGGGCAGCGCGACGAGGAGCGCGAGACCACCCCTCACCCTCAGGCCCCTCACCCTACCCTCTCCCCTCACCCTACCCTCTCCCCTGAGGGGAGAGGGTTCCCGGTTAGAAGACGACGGATGGCTGGTGGACACCGAAGACCCTCCGTAGGGTGTCGCAGATCTCGCCGAGCGTCACCTGCGCGCGCACCGCGGTCAGGATATGGGGTAGCAGGTTGTCGCGGCCCCGCGCGGCCCGATCCACCGCCTCGAGCGCGCGGGCGGCGGCGGAGCCGTCACGCGTGCGGCGCAGGACCGCGAGGCGCTCGGCCAGGGCCTGGCCCACCGCGGCATCCACCTGGAAGAGATTGGCGGGCGGCGGCTCGTCCATGACGAACTCGTTCACGCCGACCACCACGCGCTGCCTGGCTTCCACCTCCTGCTGATAGCGGTAGGCCGCCTCCTGGATCTCGCGCTGCATGAACGGGATGGCGTGCACCGACCCGCCCAGGCCGTCGATCTTGACGATGTAGGTCTCGGCCTCTTCCTCGATCCGCCGGGTGATCCGCTCGATCGAGTACGAGCCGCCGAGCGGATCCACGATGTCGGCCACGCCGGACTCGTGGGCCAGGACCTGCTGGGTGCGGAGCGCGGTGCGCACCGCCGCCTCGCTGGGCAGGGACAGGGCCTCGTCCATCGAGTTGGTGTGCAGCGACTGGCAGCCGCCCAGGACCGCGGCCAGGGCCTGCACCGCCACCCGCACGATGTTGTTCTCGGGCTGCTGGGCGGTGAGCATGCTGCCCGCGGTCTGGGCGTGGAAGCGGAGCATCAGCGAGCGCGGGTCGCGCGCGTCGAAGCGGTCCTTCATGATGCGGGCCCACAGCCGCCGGGCGGCCCGGAACTTGGCCACCTCCTCGAGGAGGTTGTTGTGGGCGTTGAAGAAGAACGAGAGATGCGGCGCGAACTCGTCGACTTTGAGTCCCGCCTCCTGCGCGGCTATCACGTAGGCGATGCCGTTGGCGAGCGTGAAGGCCACCTCCTGGGCGGCGGTGGAGCCGGCCTCCCGCAGGTGATAGCCCGAGATCGAAATCGTGTTCCAGCGCGGGACCCGCTCGCGGCAGAACGCGAAGGTGTCGGTGATGAGCCGCATCGAGGGGCCGGGCGGGTACACGTAGGTGCCGCGGGCGATGTACTCCTTGAGGATGTCGTTCTGGACCGTGCCCGAGAGCCGCTCCGACGGCACGCCCTGCCGCTCCCCCACCGCCATGTAGAGGCAGAGCAGGATGGACGCGGTGGAGTTGATCGTCATCGAGGTCGAGACCCGATCCAGCGGGATGGCCTCGAACAACGCGGCCATGTCCTCCACACTCGAGATGGCCACGCCGACCTTGCCCACCTCGCTGCGGGCCACCTCGTGGTCGGCGTCGTAGCCCATCTGGGTCGGCAGGTCGAAGGCCACGCTGAGCCCGCTCTGCCCCTGCTCGAGGAGATAGCGGAAGCGCTGGTTGGTCTCGGTCGCCGAGCCGAAGCCCGCGTACTGGCGCATCGTCCAGAGCCGCCCGCGGTACATCGTGGGCTGCACCCCGCGCGTATACGGGAACTCGCCCGGGAAGCCCAGGTCCCGCACGTAGTCCATCGCCGCGGTATCGGCCGGCGTGTGCAGGCGCTCCACCGGCGCGCCGCTCGAATCCGCATAGGGGCCCGGGCGCTCGGCGGCCCGGGCCAGCGAGGGCTTGAGGGTGCGCTCCTCCCACTCGCGGCGGGCCTGCTCGAAGCGCGCCTGCTCTTCCGGGGTCATAGGGGCCAAATCATAGTGGAATATTCCCGTGCTTCTTGGGCGGGTTGCTGTCGCGCTTGGTGTGCAGGACCTCGAGGGCCTGGATGAGCCGGCGCCGCGTGTCGCGCGGCTCGATCACCTCGTCGATGTAGCCGCGCTCCGCCGCCGCGTACGGGTTGGCGAACTTCTCGCGGTACTCGCGCACCTTCTCGTCCTTGAGGGCGGCGGGGTCCGGCGCCCCGTCCATCTCGCGGCGGTACAGGATGTTCACCGCCCCGTCGGGGCCCATCACCGCGATCTCGGCGGTGGGGAACGCGAAGTTGGCGTCGCCGCGGATGTGCTTGGACGACATCACGCAGTAGGCGCCCCCGTAGGCCTTGCGGGTGATCACGGTGAGCTTCGGCACCGTGGCCTCGCAGAAGGCGAACAGCAGCTTGGCCCCGTGCTTGATGATGCCGCCGAACTCCTGGGCGGTGCCGGGCAGGAAGCCGGGCACGTCCTCGAAGGTCACGATCGGGATGTTGAAACAGTCGCAGAAGCGCACGAAGCGTGCGCCCTTGACCGAGGCGTTGATGTCGAGGCAGCCGGCCAGGTGCGCGGGCTGGTTGGCCACGATCCCCACCGGCCGGCCCCCGAGCCGCCCGAAGCCGATGACCAGGTTCGGCGCGAAGTCGGCCTGGACCTCGAAGAAGTACCGGTCGTCGAGCACCGGCCGCACGATGTCCTTGATGTCGTAGGGCCGGTTCGGCTGCTCCGGCACCACCGTCTGGAGCTCCTCGTCCACCCGGTCCACCGGGTCGAGCGTGGGCCGAACCGGCGGGTCCTCCGCGTTATTCTGGGGCAGGAAGGTGAGCAGCTCGCGGATGAGGGCGAGGCACTCCTCCTCGTTCTCGGCCGCGAAGTGGGCCACCCCCGAGGTGGAGCCGTGGGTGGCGGCGCCGCCCAGATCCTCGAACGAGACCTCCTCGTGGGTCACCGCCCGGATCACGTCGGGCCCGGTCACGAACATGTAGGAGCTGTTCTTGACCATGAACACGAAGTCGGTGATGGCCGGCGAGTAGACCGCGCCGCCCGCGCACGGCCCCATGATGGCCGAGATCTGGGGCACCACCCCGGAGGCCAGGGTGTTGCGCAGGAAGATGTCGGCGTAGCCGGCCAGCGAGACCACGCCCTCCTGGATCCGCGCGCCGCCCGAGTCGTTGAGGCCGATGATCGGGGTGCCCGTCTTCATGGCGAGGTCCATGATCTTGCAGATCTTCCGCGCGTAGGCCTCCGAGAGCGAGCCGCCGAAGACCGTGAAGTCCTGGGCGTAGACGAAGACCGACCGGCCGTGGATGCGACCTGCGCCGGTGACCACCCCGTCGCCCGGGATGCGCTGCTCGTCCATGCCGAAGTCCCGGCTCTGGTGGACGACCAGGCGGTCCATCTCGTTGAACGAGCCCTTGTCGAGCAGCAGCTCGATGCGCTCGCGCGCCGTCTTCTTCCCCGCCTTGTGCTGCCGGGCGATGCGTTCGGGGCCGCCCGCGAGCTCGGCTGCCTCGTTGCGTCGTCGGAGCTCGTCGAAGCGATCGTGGAGCGGCATGGCGGGACCTCTGCTGGTGAAGTATAGGGGCCGCCGTCCCGGAAAGTCAATGAATGCGGGCGCTTCTCGGCCTCTTTCATTGACTTGCACAATGCCCCCTGCCATACTCCAATCCCGATGACCCCCCTCGCGGTCGGTGTCATTCTCGCCTGCGTCGTGGCGCTCACGATCGTGCTGATGTCCACTCTGCTCTCGATCAAGAAGACGGCGCTCCGCGCGGAGAGCGTGCTCGCCCAGGTGGAGCGCGAGATCCGCCCGATGGCGAGCGAGCTCGAGAACCTGACCGGCGAGCTGCAGAAGCTCTCGCGCAATGCCAACGACAACCTCCAGCGGATCGGCGGGATCGTGGACCGCGTCGAGGACATCTCGGTGCAGGCGGCGCGGGTGGCCGGCGCGGTGGCGGGGCTCACGCGCATCGGGCAGTACGCGGGGATGGCGGCCGGGGTGAAGCGGGGAGTCGAAGTCTTCCTCCACCGGCTCAAGGAGCGACACCACTGATCGGCGAAACTGCCAAGGAGAAGACCATGGCGGATGAGCGCGGAAGCGACGCGGCGGGTTATCTCGGGTGGTTCTTCCTCGGCGCCATCGCGGGCGCGGCGGCGGCCGTCCTGCTCACGCCCAAGACGGGGCGCGAGACGCGCGAGCTGCTGGCCGAGCACAGCGGCGACCTCTTCAAGCGCGCCCAGGACGTGGCGGGGCAGGCGCAGGATCGCGCCGAGGACCTCTTCGACAAGGGCCGCGAGTACTTCGAGGAGCAGGCGCAGCGGCTGACCTCCGCCTTCGAGGCGGGCCGCTCGGCCATGAAGGACGAGATCACGCGGGGCCGGTCCAGCAACTAGCGCATGGCGGAAGTCGAGCTGCCCAAGCCCGACGAGCTGCACGAGCACGCCGCGAATTCCTTCAGTCGCCGGGTCGCGCTGGTCACGGCCATCTACGCGGTGGCCCTGGCCATCGCGGCCCTCGGCGGCAACCACGCCATGAAGGAGATGCTGCTGGCTCAGCAGCAGTCCTCCGACCAGTGGGCTTTCTACCAGGCCAAGGTCATCCGCGAGCACCTCTATCGCGCGCAGAAGATGCGGCTGGAGGCGGACCTGGCCGATCGCGCCTCCGCGGCCGCGCGCGAGAAGCACGAGGCGCTGCTCAAGAAGCTCGACGAGGAAGAGAAGCGCTACAACGCGGAGAAGAAGGACATCGAGAAGGACGCCAAGAAGCTGGAGGCCGTGCGCGACGGCTTCCAGACTCGCGACCCTTACTTCCTGGTCGCGGAAGCGCTGCTCCAGATCGCGATCGTGATGGCGTCGGTGTCCATCCTGGCCCGCTCGGGCCTGATCTTCTCCTTCAGCCTCATCCTGGCCGTGGTGGGCGTCGTCCTGACCGCCAACGGCTACTTCATGGTGTTCCACCTCCCCTTCTTCCACGGCGGCCACTGAGCCTTCTCCCTCTCCCCTCTGGGGAGAGGGCAGGGTGAGGGGTTACCGCCGGAAGTCGGCGCGGGTCGGCAGCAGCCGGTCCGCGATGAGGTTGCGCATCATCTCCACGGTGCCCCCGCCGATGGCGAACATGCGGGCATCGCGCACCATGCGCTCGAGCGGGAGCCCCCGCCCGTAGCCGGCGGCGCCGTGGATCTGGAGCGCCTGGCCGGTCACCTCCTGCGCCATCTCGGCCGCGAAGGTCTTGGCCTTGGCCGCCTCCAGCGCGTCCGGGAAACTGGGACCCGCATTGGCGGCGGCGCGATGGATGAGCAGGCGCGCCGCGTCGAGCTTGATCGCCATGTCGGCCAGCTTCCAGCGGATGCCCTGGAAGTCCCCGATGGCCCGGCCGAACTGCCGCCGGGTGCCCGCGTAGGCCAGGGCCAGCTCGTACGCGCCCTGCGCCAGCCCGAGGGCCACCGTCGCGGCGCCGAGCCGCTGGCCGTTGTAGGCCTCCATCAGCTTCTTGAAGCCGTCGGGCGGGCCGACCAGCACGTGGTCCCGGGGCACGCGGCAGCCGTCGAAGTGCAGGCGGCCTTCCGGGATGCCGCGCAGCCCCATCGTGCGGTCGCGCTCGCCGATGCGGAAATCCGGCGTCTCGCGCTCGACGAAGATGCCGCCGATCCCGGCCGCCCCCGACACGCCGCTCATGCGGCAATAGACGAGGTAGAGCCGCGATGTCCCCGCGCCGGTGATCCAGCGCTTCTCGCCGTGGAGCGCGTAGCCCTCGGGCGCCTCGTCGGCGCGGGTCACGAGATCGGTGGCCGCCGAGCCCGCCTCGGGCTCGGTGATCGCGATCGCGGGCTTCTCGCCCTCGAGCACCCACGGGAAGTAGCGCTGCTTCTGGGCCTCGGTGCCGTAGGCGGTGAGCGCCCCGACCACGCCCAGGCTCCCCTCGACCACGATCCGCGCGGTGACCCCGCAGGCGCGCGCGATCTCCTCGACGACCAGCAGGACGTCCAGGATCGACGCTCCCGCCCCACCGTACGCCTCTGGAATGGTGAGACCCATGAAGCCGGCCTGGACCAGGTCCTTCACGTTGTCCCAGGGGTACTCTTCGGCGGCGTCCCAGCGGGCCGCGCGTTCGCGGAAGACGGTGTCGGCCAGGTGGCGAGCGCGGGCTCTGAGGGCTTCCTGCTCGGCGGTGAGCCTGAACTCCATGTCGGCGGGTCCCCTCACCCTGCCCTCTCCCCGAAGGGGAGAGGGAGGTCAGTCATCAGATGTGGATCGGGTGGCCGAGCGCGGCCAGGGTGGCCTCGAACGCGGCCTCGGACAAGGTGGGATGGGCGTGCATGGTGTGGATGATCTCGTCCAGCGTGGCCTCGAGGGTCCGGCCCACCGCGAACTCGTGGATCAGCTCGGTGGCCTCGGGCCCGACGATGTGCGCGCCGAGGATCTCGCCGGTGGCCTTGTCCGCCACTACCTTGACGAAGCCCTCGGTCTCGCCCTGCGCGACCGCCTTGCCGCTGGCCGTGAACGGGAACTTGCCCACCGCGATCTCGCGCCCGCCCGCGCGCGCCGCCGCCTCGGTGAGCCCGATGGACGCAACTTGAGGATGGCAATAGGTGCAGGACGGCACGTTGCCGTAGTCGACCGGCCGCGGGGACTGGCCCGCGATCGCCTCCGCGGCCACCACCCCCTCCGCCATCGCCTTGTGGGCGAGGAGCTGGTGGCCCGCCATGTCCCCGATCGAGTAGACGCCCTTTACCGAGGTCTCCATGGTCGCCGACACCGTCACGAAGCCGCGCTCGGTGGCGACCCCGAGCGCCTCGAGCCCGAGCCCGCGCGTGCGCGCGGCCCGCCCCACCGCCATCAGCACCTGGTCGGCCTTGAGCGTCTCGATCTTGCCTTCGGCCTCCACCTCGACCGAGACCCCTTCGCTGCCCGGCGTCACGCTCTTGACCTTCACGCCGGTGCGGATCGCGATGTCACGCCGGGAGAACAGACGCGCGATCTGGGTGGAGACCTCCTCGTCCTCGATGGGCAGCACCCGCGGGAGGGCCTCCAGCACGGTCACCGCGACGCCGTAGGCCGCGTAAACGTCGGCGAACTCGATGCCCACCGCGCCCGCGCCGATGACGATCAGCGAACCAGGCCGGCCCTCGTTGGTGACCGCGCCGGTGGAGGAGACAACCCGCTTCTCGTCGATGGTGACGCCGGGGAGCGACTTGGGCTCGGACCCGGTGGCGAGGATGACCGCCCGCTTGGCCTCGAGGGTGGTGGCGCCGTCCTTGCCCGCCACCTCCACCACGCGGGCGCTCTTGAGCGTGCCCCGGCCAAGCAAGAGCGTGATCTTGTTTTTCCGGAAGAGGAACTCGACGCCCTTGGCCATGCGGTCGGCCACCCGGCGGGAGCGCTGCACCGCCTGGGAGTAGTCGGCCTTCCACTCCCCCACCGTGATGCCGAACTCCTTCGCCCGGTTGAAGAGGCCGACGACCTCCGCGTTGCGGAGGAGCGCCTTGGTCGGGATGCACCCCCAGTTGAGGCAGACGCCGCCCGGCCGGTCGTCCTCGACGGTGGCCACCGAGAGCCCGAGCTGGGCGCAGCGGATGGCGGCCACGTAGCCGCCGGGGCCGGTGCCCACCACCACCACGTCGAATGGCTGGGTGGCCATGGGCTAGACCAGGAGCCGCAGGGGCTCTTCGAGCAGCCGCTTCACGTCCTGCAGGAACCGTGCGCCCATCGCCCCGTCCATCACCCGGTGATCGCACGAGATCGTCATCTTCATGCGGCGCCCCACCCGGAGCTCGCCGTCCTCCGCCACCGGCTTCTGCAGCACCGAGCCCACCGCCAGGATCGCGCCCTCCGGGGGGTTGATGATGGCCGAGAACTCCTCGACGTCGTACATGCCCAGGTTCGAGATCGAGAAGGTGGCCCCGGACATTTCCTGCGCGCGCAGTTTGCCCCCACGCGCGCGGTCGGCGAGATCCCGCGACTCGACCGCGATGCGGGCGAGCGGCTTCGCGTCGCAGTCGCGCAGGACCGGGGTGATCAGGCCCTGATCCAGCGCCACCGCGATGCCGATGTGGGCCCGGTGGTACACCCGGATGACCTGGCCGTTGAGCTGGGCGTTGATGCCCGGGTTCTTGATCAAGGCCAGCGACACCGCCTTGATGACCATGTCGGTCACCGAGATCTTGGGCTGGCCATCCAGGGAATTCAGCTGCTCACGGAGGGCCCAGGCTTCGTCCATCGCGACTTCCGAGGTGACGTAGAAGTGTGGGACCGGCGCCTTCGACATCGGCATGCGCTTGGCGATGGCCGCGCGCATCGGCGACATCGCCACATCCTCGAACTCGGCCTCGGGCCGCGGCGGGATCACGAACTGCGGCTGCGCGGGGACCGCGGTCGGGCGCGGGGCGCCCGCCGGCACGGCGGCGGGACGCGGCGTCGCCTGGGCGGCCTCGACGTCGCGGCGGATGATGCGGCCGCCGGGGCCGGTGCCCTGGATCAGCCGCAGGTCCACGCCGGTCTGGCCCGCGATCTTGCGGGCGAGCGGCGAGGCCTTCACCCGGCCGCCCACGGGGGCGGACGCCGCGAAGGCGGGAGCCGGGGCTGCCGCCGCGGCGGGGGCCAGCGGCACCACCGCGGTGGTGGCGGGCACGGACTGGTAGCTCTCCATCGCGGGAAGCGGCCCGCTCGCGGCGGCCGGAGCCGCGGCAGAGGCCGGTGCGGGCTTGGCCGCGGGCGCCGGGGCGCCAGCCGCGGGCGCGGAAGTCGCGGGCTTCGCGGCCGCCATGCTCGAGATGTCCTCGGTCGGGTCCGCGATGACGCCGATCATCTCGCCCACCGGCACCGTCCCGCCCTCGCCCACCACGATCTTGCGGAGGATGCCGGCGCCGAAGGCCTCGATCTCCACGTTCGCCTTGTCGGTCTCGACCTCCACGAGGAGGTCACCGCCCTTGACCGCGTCGCCTTCCTTCTTCAGCCACTTGATGACCTTGCCGGTCTCCATGGCGTCCGACAGCTTGGGCATGAACACCTTGGTGATCATGCGCTGCACACCTGGCGGATCGCCGCCGCGATCTTGGCCTTCGACGGCGTCTTGAGCAGCTCCAGGTTCTTCGCGTAGGGCATCGGGGCGTTCTCGCCGGTGACCCGCAGGACCGGCGCGTCGAGATCGTCGAAGGCGGTCTCGGTGATCTGGGCCGCGATCTCGGAGCCCATGCCCGCAAAGCCCGCGCCCGCCTCGAGCACGACCGCGCGATGGGTCTTCCGGACCGACCCGATGATGGTCTCGGTGTCCATCGGCCGGAGGGTCCGCGGATCCACGATCTCCACCGAGATCCCGTCTCGGGCCAGCTCCTCCGCGACCTCGAGGGCGCGGTACATCATGCCCATGTAGGCCACCACCGTGACGTCGGTGCCCTCGCGGCGGATCACCGCCTTGCCGAGCGGGATCAGGAAGTCCGGATCCTCCGGCACCTCGCCCTTGACCGCGTAGAGCGTCTCGGCTTCGATGAAGATCACGGGATTGTCGTCGCGGATGGCCGACTTCAGCAGCCCCTTGGCGTCGGCGGGCGTCGAGGGGCGCACCACCTTCAGCCCGGGCACGTGGTAGAAGTACGTCTCCATGGACTGGGAGTGCTGCGCGGCGAGCTGGGACGCGGGACCGCCCGGGCCGCGGATCACGAGCGGAATATTGTACTGGCCCCCGGACATGTAGCACATCTTGGCCGCCGAGTTGACGATCTGGTCGAGCGCCAGGATCGAGAAGTTGAACGTCATCATCTCGACCACGGGCCGGAGCCCCAGCATCGCCGACCCGACGCCCACCCCGGTGAAGCCCGATTCGCAGATGGGCGTGTCGATGATGCGCTTGTCGCCGAACTCCTTGAGCAGCCCCTGGGTCACCTTGTAGGCGCCGTCGTAGAGACCGACCTCCTCGCCCATCACGAAGACGCGCGGGTCCCGCCGCATCTCCTCGCGGAGGGCCAGGTTGAGCGCCTCCCGGTAGGTCATAACCGCCATGGCGTCAGTCCTTGTACACGTCGGTGAACAGCTCGCCCGGCGGCGGCTCGGGCGAGGCCTCCGCGAAGGCCACCGCCTCGTCCGCGAGGTCGTTCACCGCCTTCTCGATGTTCCGGATGTCGGCCTCGGTGAGCACGCCCTCCTTCAGGCAGCGGTCGCTGAACAGCGCGATGGGGTCCCGCAGCTTCTCGCGCTCGACCTCTTCCTTGGTCCGGTACACCGAGCCGGCCGGATCGCGCATGGAGTGGCCGCGGAAGCGGTAGGTACGGGCCTCGATGAGGGCCGGCGTCTTGTCCCGCCGCGCCCGCTCGACCGCGCGCGCCACCACGTCGCGCACCGCGAGCACGTCCATGCCGTCCACCGCCTCGCCGGGGATGCCGTAGGTCTCGGCGAAGCGCCAGATGTCGGTCTGAGCGAGCGCGCGATGGATCGCGGTGCCCATCGCGTAGCGGTTGTTCTCGCAGATGAAGATCACCGGGAGCTTCCACAGCGCGGCCAGGTTCATGGACTCGTGAAACTCCCCCTCCGGCACCGCCCCGTCGCCGAAGTAGCACAGCACGACCTGGTCGCCACCCTGGTACTTGATCGCGAAGGCCGCCCCCGCGGCCAGTGGCAAGTGCGCGCCCACGATGCCGTGGCCGCCCAGGAAATTCACGCTCTTGTCGAACAGGTGCATGGAGCCGCCCTTGCCCTTGCTCAACCCGTCGATCCGGCCGAAGAGCTCGGCCATGATCCGGCGCGGGTCGGACCCCTTGGCCAGGCAGTGGCCGTGCTCGCGATAGGACGACACCGCGTAGTCGTCGAGGCGCACCGTCGAGGTGGCGCCCACCGCGACCGCTTCCTGCCCGATATAGAGGTGGAGAAAGCCCCCGATCCTGCCCAGGGCGTACATCTCGGCCGCCTTCTCCTCGAAGCGCCGGATGAGCGCCATCTGCGTCAGCAGCCGCCGCGCCAGCTCCGCGTCGAGCCGAGTCTGGGCCACTGCGGTCTTGGTCTGCGCCATTCGGTTTCTCCTGTTGCTAGCCGCGTAGGGTGCTGAGCTCGTCCACCGAGAGGCGGCGGCGGAGCCGGAAGATCGTCACGATGATCGCGAGGCCCACCGCGACCTCGGCGGCGGCCACGCACAGGACGAAGAAGACCAGGGCCTGCCCCTCGATCGTCCCGTGCCGCTGCCCGAAGGCCACCAGCGCCAGGTTCGCCGCGTTCAGCATGAGCTCGATCGACATGAAGATCACGAGCGGGTTGCGCCGGATCAGGACCCCGAGCACGCCCATGGTGAACAGGACCGCGGACAGCGCGACGTAGTAGGACTCAGGGACCATCCTACGCCCTGCGCTTGGTCAGCGCCATGACTCCCACGATGGCGGCGAGCAGCAGCACCGAGGTGACCTCGAACGGGAACAGGTAGTCGGTGAAGAGCACGCGCCCCACCGCGTCCGTCCCGCCCGGCAGCGGCGGCTTGGGCGGGCCCGCGAGCACCGCCGAGCGGAGCACCAGCGCGACCAGGATCAGGAACACCGCGACCACCGGCACCGCCAGCCAGCGCTGCCGGCGCAGCGGATCGGGCCCCGTCTCCTCCTTGCCCGGGATCAGCACCATGATCGCGAAGACGAAGAGGACCGCGATGGCGCCCGCGTAGATGATGATCTGCACCGCGGCCAGGAACTCCGCGCGCATGGTCAGGAACAGCGCGGCCACCGTGCTCAGGTTGATCGCGAGGAAGAGCGCCCCGTGGATCGGGTTCCTCCGCAGCAGCATGCCGGCCGCGGAGCCGACCGCGAGCAGGGCCAGCACCGCGAACGTGAAGAGGCTCACCGGGGCCTCCGGGAAGGCGGGATCGGCACCGGGGAGGTCGGCACCCCGTTGGGGCCCGCCGCCTCGAGCGCGAGCAGGGTGTCCTTGGTGTAGATCATGCTCTGGCGGTCGTAGGCCGAGAACTCGAGGATGCCGGTGTCCATGCGGATGGCGTCCTCGGGACAGGCCTCGACGCAGTAGCCGCAGAACACGCACTTGCCCAGGTCGATGTCGAACCGCTCGGGCACTTTCTCGATCTCGGGATTGGGATGCTCGGTGGCCACGATGTAGATGCAGTGGGCCGGGCACACCGTCTCGCACATCATGCACGCCACGCAGCGCGGGGAGCCGTCCTCCCGGCGCACCAGCCGGTGCAGGCTGCGCAGCCGCGGGGAGTAGGGCCGCCGCTCGTCGGGGTACTGGATGGTGACCGCTCCCCGCGCGCTCTTGACCCGGAAGACCACCCGCAGGGTGTGCCGCCAGAGGTTGGCGAAGAAGTGCCGCGCGGTGAGGGCCAGCCCCACCAGCACCTCGACCACGTAGAAGCGCTGGCGGAGGCCGAGGCGGCTCGAGTGCTTGGGATCGGCGGGGGTATTGGTGGTCTGGTAGGCCATGGCTCAGGGCGTCCCCAGCGCCAGCAGCACGAGGCCGGTGACGAGGATGTTCAGGACGGACAGCGGGAAGAGGGCCAGCCAGCCCAGCCGCATCGCCTGGTCGTAGCGGAAGCGGGGCAGCGTCCACCGGATCAGCATGAGGAACCAGATCACGACCACGACCTTGGTGAGGAAGGCACCCACCTGCAGCCCCACCACCGCGAGGTGCGGCAGCGCCACGCTCGCGCCCCAGGGGAACACGAAGCCGGAGGCCTGGAGATACGGGACCTGCCAGCCGCCCAGGAACAGCGCGGTGGTCATGCCCGCGATCACCACCGTCTCCAGGAAGTCGGCCATCGCGAACATGCCGAACTTCATCCCGCTGTACTCCACGAAGTAGCCGATGATCTCCGACTCCCCTTCCGGGGTGTCGAAGGGGATCCGCTTGGTGGAGGCGATGCCCGCGGTGAGGAACAGGATGAAGGCGGCGGGCTGGGTCAGGAGACCCCAGGCGGGGATCCAGCCGCCGAAGAATTGCGGCAGCAGCGGCTGGCCCTGGCCGCGCGCGATGTCCTGCATGTTGAGCGAGCCGTACACCATGACCACGCCCATGATCGAGGCGCCGATGGCGACCTCGGCCGAGATCATGAGGGCGGCCGCCCGCTGCCCGCCGAGCAGCGCGTAGTTGTTGGCGGAGGCCCAGCCCGCCATCATGAGCCCGTAGACGCCCAGCGAGATCATGCCCAGCACGTAGAGGATGCCCACGTTGAGGGTCACCGCCTGGAGCTGGATCTCGCGCCCCAGGATCTGCAGGGTGTCGCCGAACGGGATCGTCGCGAAGGCGGCCAGGCCGAAGAACACCGACACGAACGGGGCGAGCTTGAACATCAGCTTGTCCGCGCGCGCGGGGGTGAAGTCCTCCTTGGTCAGCATCTTGACCGCGTCGGCCAGCGGGTGGAGCAGGCCGAGGATCCGGATGCCGAAGATGGACGCGCGGTTGGCGCCGATCCGGTCCTGCATGATCGCGGACTGCTTGCGCTCGACCCAGGTCAGGAGCCCGCCGAAGTTCAGCACCACGAACATGACGAACCCGACCGGGATGGCCTGGAGCAGGAGATCGAGGGCCACCCCGCTCATGCCTTCACCGTGAGGCCGGCGTCGCCCAGCGCCCGGTAGGTCATGCCCGCGAAGGCGGGGACGTGACCCGCGAGCCCCGTGAAGACCTGCTCGGCGCGGGTCGCCGCCAGCACCGGGTCCGGGGCGCCCAGGGCGCGCCCGAGGCGGCCGAGGATGTCCCAGTCGGCCGCCGCCTCGCCCAGTGGCTCCACCACCATGCGGAAGCGCTGCACCCGTCCCTGGAAGTTGGTGAACGTGCCCTCGCGCTCGACGTAGGCCGCGCTGGGCAGCAGCAGGTGCGCCCCCGCGCTGGTCGCGTTCGCGGTCGGCCCCTGGAACACCACCATCTCGGCGGCGGCGAGGGCGGCGGTCACGTCGGCCGCCGGCAGCCCCGAGTCGAGGAGATCGTGCTGGAAGATCCACAGCAGCTTGATCCGCCGCTGCCGCGTCCCGTCCAGGATCGCGCGGGTCTCTCCCTGGGTGAGGCCGATCAGCTCGGCCCCGCGCCGGTTGGGATTCTTGTCGGCCCGGATGAGGAGATTGTCCTCATCGCCCGGGACGCGCGGCGGCACCCGATGGTCCACCGCCCGGATCCCGAGCTGGCCGGCGATCCGCTGCAGCGCGAACAGGTCCTCGTTGGACATCTGGGGCGACGCCAGGATCCCGATCTCCTCGGGCCGGTAGCGCCGGAGCGCCGCCGCGAGGTCGGCGACCGCCTCGTCCCAGCCGAGCTGGCCGTCCTTGCCGTTCGTGCGCCGCGCGGGAGCCAGCAGCCGCGTGTCGTCGTCGATCCAGTGGAAGCCGTAGCGGCCCTCGTCGCAGATCCACCACTGGTTGACGTCGGGATTGTGGCGCGGCTTGATGCGCGCGATGCGGCGGCCCTGGTTGTGGTGCGGCCGCCGCCGGCTGTGGTTTACCTCGATATTGCAGCCCCGCGCGCACCCGTTGCAGACCGAGCGCGCGGTGTCGAGGTACCACACGCGCACCTGGAAGCGGAACTCCCGGTCGGTGAGGGCCCCCACCGGGCAGATGTCGATGACGTTGCCCGAGTACTTGTTCTCGAGCGTCTTGCCCGGGAAGAGCCCGATCTCCGACTGGTCGCCCCGGTTGAAGATGCCGAGCTCGCCGGTGCCGGTCACCTCGTCGCAGAAGCGCACGCAGCGCGAGCACAGGATGCAGCGCTCCGCGTCCAGGATGACGTGGGGGCCGAGCGGCACCGCCTTGGGCTTGTGCACCTTCTCGTCCACCATGCGCGGGTCGTAGAGGCCGTGCCGCATGTAGTAGATCTGCAGCCAGCACTCGCCCGCCTGGTCACAGACGGGGCAGTCCAACGGATGATTGACGAGGTGGAACTCCATGATGGACTTGCGGGTCTCGAGCACGCGCTCGGTCTGGGTGTGGACGACCATCCCGTCGGCGGCCTGGGTGTTGCAGCCGATCTGCGGGCGCGGGTTCTTCTCGATGTCCACCATGCAGAGCCGGCACTGGCCCGCGATGCTGAGGCCGGGGTGATAGCAGTAGTGCGGCACCTCGACGCCGACCTGCCGGGCGGCCTCGATGAGGTTGGTGCCGGGGGCGACTTCGACTTCCCTGCCATCGATGGTTAATTTAGGCATCCGGGAGCTCAGGCATCGCGAGGGATCAAAGCCTCGAACTCCGCGCGGAACTTCTCGATGTAGCTGACGTAGGGACCGACCGCGCCGTCGTAGAAGGCGCAGATGGTGGTGCCGGCCCCGCGCTTGGCCACGTCCAGGATCGTGTCGAGGTCCTCCTTGCGGCCCTTCCCGTCCACGATCCGGTGCGCCATCTTGTAGATCCAGCCGGTGGACTCGCGGCAGGGCGTGCACTGGCCACACGACTCGTGCGCGTAGAAGCGCGCCACCACCATGAGGGCCTCCGGGATCGAGACGGTCTCGTCCATCACGATCACGCCCGCGGAGCCGATCATGCTGCCGGCCGCCTTGAGGCCGTCGGCGTCCATGATCACGTCGATCTCGTCGGCGGTGAGGATCGGGGCCGAGGAGCCGCCGGGCACCACCGCCTTGAGGCGCCGCCCGTCGCGGATGCCGCCGCAGTGGTCGTAGATGAGCGAGCGCAGGGTCACCGACACCGGGGCCTCCACCACGCCCGGCTGCACCACGTGGCCCGACACCGAGTACAGCCGGGTCCCGCCCTGGGTCTTGCTGCCGAGCCCGGCAAACCACGCGGCGCCCCGGTTGATGATGTGAGGCACCGCCGCGATGGTCTCCACGTTGTTCACGATGGTCGGCTGCCCGAAGGCGCCCTTGATCGCGGGGAACGGCGGCTTGATCTTGGGCCAGCCCTTCTTGCCCTCGAGGGAGGAGAGCAGGCCCGTCTCCTCCCCGCAGATGTAGGCGCCCGCCCCGCGATGCACCACGATGTCGAAGTCGAAGCCCGAGCCCTGGATGTTCCGGCCGAGCAGCGCCGCGTCGTAGGCTTCCTTCACCGCGCCACTGAACACGCGCCACGGCTCCACGTACTCGCCCCGGATGTAGACGAAGCCCGTGTGCGAGTCGATCGCCCGCGCCGCGATGATCATGCCCTCGATCAGGGCGTGGGGATCGCGCTCGAGCAGGTAGCGGTCCTTGAAGGTGCCCGGCTCCCCCTCGTCCGCGTTGATCACGAGGTACTTCGGCGCCGTCCCACCCTTCGGGATGAAGCTCCACTTCATGCCGGTGGGGAAGGCGGCGCCACCGAGGCCGCGGAGGTTGGACTTCTTCACCTCCTCGGTGATGGCGCTGGGCTCCATCTGCAGGGCCTTGGGCAGCGCGGTGTACCCGCCGGTCTCGCGGTAGACGCCCAGGGTGTGCGAGTTCGGCCGGTCGAAGTTGCGGGTGAAGATCTTCTCGGCCATCAGGAGAGCCCTTCCAGGATGCGGTCCACCTTGTCCGGGGTGAGGAGCCCCTCGTAGCGGTCGTCCACCTGCATCATCGGCGCCTGCTCGCACGCGCAGAGGCATTCCACCGTGAGCAGGGTGACGCGGCCGTCCGACGTCGTCTCGCCGACCTCGACGCCCAGGCGCCGGGTGAGATGCTCGACGATGGACTTGGATCCGAGCAGGTGGCAGGAGAGGTTGTGGCAGACCGAGACCACGTGGCGGCCCGTCGGCTGCTGGAAGAAGAGCGTGTAGAAGGTGACGACCTCGTGGACGTGGGCCGGCGACATGTCGAACAGGC
>WNFC01009251.1_pt1 | contig 17654 bp, 14 predicted proteins | sample 5400541 | NCBI WGS metagenome assembly WNFC01 (sample SAMN13153342, study PRJNA577476) | soil metagenome | isolation source: 120 cm saprolite under Douglas fir tree site 2 hole 2 replicate 1 | place: USA:California | collected 2015-04-18
CGGCCGTTTATGTTTATTCGATCTACTTTGCCGTGGCTCTCGTGGCCCTGCTCATCAGCTATTGGCGCGACCTAAGTAAGACCAGCGGTGGTGAGCATGCGGAACTCGCATTCATTCTGATCGGTGGAATCGCCGCTGTCGCCTTCGCGCTGGCCCTCGCATTCGTTCTCGATCGTTTTCTGGGACCAGCGCGCGCGATCTGGTTCGCGCCTTTTCGTTCTGTTCTCTTCAGCTTGGTAGTCGCCTATGGAATCGCGACTCGAAAGATCCTTGAAGTGGGATTCTTTTTCCGCCGGGCGATCGCGTACCTGCTTCTGACGGGATATCTGCTCGCGCTGTATCTCGCAATCTGGTGGCTTGTATTCGCGGTTTTCGCGCCACTCCTCGACCATAGCGCCGCGCGATCCTTCGCCCATGTTGGCGCCGCAATTATTGTCGCGTTCGCGATGGCGCCAGCTCGGGGCCTTTCCCAATCGTTGGCCGACCGTCTATTCGTGGGCGCGCGGCAGCTTGATTTCAGATCCACAATGCGACAAGCCGCAGAAATCCTGAAGTCCATCACAACACTGCGCGATTTGCTCGAACGTTTTGCGGCGACGACGGCAAACGCAGTCGGGACCGATCGCGCGGTCATTCTACTTCCAGGTAAGAATGGCTTCGCGCAACCGTATTCTGACGAGGACAATGCAAGTCTGATGCTATCGCCGGAGCATCCCTTCATTGTTTATTTGCGGACACATCAAGAGCCGATCGTGCTGGACGAACTTCATCGCATCCGACCCACGCCGGAACTCGAAAATATCAGTGCTGAAATGCGGAGAATGAAGGTCGCGGTGGTGATGGGCATCTTTTCCCGCCAACAGCTCGCCGCGGTCATGATGCTTGGCTCTCGACTCTCCGGCCGTATCTACGGCGCGGTCGAACAGAACGCGCTGCAAGTTCTCTGCGGACAGCTTGCAATTGCGATTGATAACGCGCAGCTCTTCACGGCAGTACAGAACGCCAAAATTTATAACGAAACATTGCTGCAAAATCTCACGACCGGCGTGATTGCGGCAGGCGCCGACGAACAAATCACCGTCTTCAATAATGAAGCGGAGCAGATCACCGAGCTCAATTCACGCGACGTGCTTGATCATTCGCTGGCGATGCTACCGAGCGCGCTCTGCGACATGTTGCGCGAGACACTCAGGTCGGGACAGCGGCAAGAACACCGGGAGGTGTTTCTGCGCTCAAACGACCGAAGCGTAGTCGTTCGCGCCAGCAGCTCCATCTTCCATGGGGAGAACGGAGAAATGCTCGGTGCATTGATGGTGCTCACCGATATTACTGCCCTGAAACGGCTCGAGCTCCAGATTCGGCGCAGTGATCGACTCGCCAGCCTCGGCACCCTCTCCGCTGGAATGGCGCACGAAATCAAAAATCCTCTGGTCTCGATCAAGACCTTTGCGCAGCTCCTGCCGGAACGGTACCAGGACTCGGATTTTCGCGAGACGTTTTCAAACCTGATTGGCCACGAGATTGATCGGATCGACTCGCTCGTAAATCAGCTTTTGCGTTTTGCCCGGCCCGCCAAGCCGCTGCTCAAGCCGATGCATGTGCACGAAATTTTGGAAAAATCCCTTCAGCTCGTTGGGCATCGCCTATATCAAAAAGACATAAAATTAACTCGTCTCTGGCAAGCCGAGGTGGATACTATTCGGGCCGATGCCGATCAACTCGAGCAAGTTTTTCTCAACTTTTTTATCAATGCGATGGACGCAATGAGACATGGCGGTGAATTGACTGTGGCGACGGAAATCCGCAGTGAATGGCTCTCCGCTGTAGGCCATGGTAACGGCGATGGTCGCGAAGCAGCGGGCGAAGTTCTGCAGATCACGATCCGTGACAATGGCGAAGGAATTCGCGCCGAGGATTTATCGCATGTCTTCGATCCATTTTTTACGACGAAGGATTACGGCACCGGCTTGGGCTTGTCCGTTGTTCATGGGATCATACAGGAACACGGAGGCGAGATCGAGGTGGAGAGCGTTCTTTCCAAAGGTACTGCTTTTCACATTCTTCTTCCTCTCGTACGCTTTCAGCGCGAGGAAGTCGCGGCATGAATCTTCAGCCGCTAGCGGTTCTCTATAGCCAGGATGCCGAGCTGGCGCGCCGGGTGAAAGCTTTTCTGCGAACGATGGCGCAAGTACGGCATGTCGCAGACGCAGATCGGCTCGACGCAGTGCTGCAGCAAACCGGTCCCGCACTTCTCCTGATCGATCTTCGCGCCAAGGAAAGCCGCGAGCTGCTCGACCAAATTCAAAAAGAATGGCCGGAAGTTCTTATCACCGCGCTCGGTACCGCGCGCTCCGAACCACTGCGCGAGGCGGAAGAATCCGGGATTTATGCGGCGGAAGATTTACAGCTCGACTGTGGACGCTTTCAAGCTTTGGTCGGCCGCGCCTTTGATCTGCTTCGCGTTATGCAGGAGAATCGAGAATTGCGCGACGAATCAAGTCGGGAAGCTCTTCCCGCAACGTCGCGTGCCACGGAGATGATGCCGGCGCGGAACGGCTCGCCTTTCCTGCCGATGCTGCGTTTTCCACGCGTCTTCCGCCGCTTCGATAATGTCGACACACTTCTGGCCAGTGTCGTCGAAGGAGTGGCGGATGCAGCCGCCGTTACGCGCGTGGGGATCTTTTCTCGCATCCGGCAGGGCGATCGCTATCGACTGCGCGCGGGGCTGCGCTGTCTGCCGGAAACGCACGAGCTCGAATTTGGAGAACGCGATCCATTGGTTCGCTGGTTCGAATTGCACGCGCATCTTATCTATCGCGCCAATCTTTCGCAGACTGCCGATCAATCGCAGCGCGTCCTGTTGCGTCGCGCGCTCGATACTTTTGGAGCCGAAGTTATTGTGCCGCTTTACGCTCGGGGGCGCATCATCGGCTGGCTTTTTTTTGGACATCGCGTCACCGGCCAACCGTTCACCTACAGCGATCTCGAAGGACTCATGATCCTCGCCGAGCATATCTCAACCGTCTTGGAAAACGCGCTGCTCTACGAAGAGATCACCGTGCAGAAAACGCTCGCTGAGACGCTCCTCAAAACCATCCCGCCGGGGATTGTGGCCACGGATGAATATGGCGTGATCCGCTGGTTCAATCCGACCGCCGAGCAAATTCTGGGCGCCTCCAGTGCCGATGTCATTGACAGACCGGTGGAAGCGGCGGGCAGCAGGCTCGCTGCGCTGATGCGCGATACGATTGATTCCAAAACGAATTTGCCTGCGCAGCAGTGGGTCGATCCTAATACGCGCCGCTCGCTTTCGGTGGAAACTCGCAGGCTGACCGACCATCACGCATCACTCGGCGCGGTCGCGGTGGTGCAAGATCTTACGATGCAAGACAACCTTCGCCAGAAACAGGAACTGCTCGAGCGCTCCGCCTTCTGGACTGATCTGGCGGCAAGTATGTCCCATGAAATTCGCAATCCTCTTGTCGCCATCAAGACTTTCGCGCAATTGTTGCCCGAACGTTTCGATGACGCCGATTTCCGCAAGGATTTTAATGAAATCGTCGTTCAGGAAATCGACCGGCTCGACAAAATCATAACTCAGATCAACGATTTTGCTCATCCACCAGAGTTAGTCATGAAACCGCTCGATCTGCATGGACCGGTAAACCGCGCTGTGGAAATCGCGAAATTGCGCCTGGCATCGAATGGTATGGCAATTGAAACGGCGTTGCCAAATGATCTGCCAAAAGTCTTGGGCGATGAGACGGCGCTAACTGAAGTATTCACCCACCTCGTCGCTAATGCCGCCGAAGCAACGTCGGGCCAGCATCATGGGCGCATTACTCTTGCCGCGAAGCCGATTCGCAAAGGCGAAGAAACAAACGGAGTTGTCGTCACCGTTCAGGACAACGGCCGTGGGATCGCCCCTGATTTACGCGAAAAGATTTTTTCGCCCTTTTGTACGACGAAGGCACGCGGCATGGGCCTCGGCCTCCCGATTGTGAAACGAACCGTTTTCGATCACAACGGGCGCGTTGACGTTGATTCGAATCCACACGGCACGCTCGTCAGCGTGATGTTGCCCGCTTCTTCGCAGAGCGATTGAGCACTTGCGCTGCTCGGTAAAGGCGCTAACTCACTTTGCTGAACTCTCACAACCATGATCGTTACTACCGCTCAACTTTATAAAGTTGCCTACGGCAAATTCGCGGTCGGCGCTTACAACATCAATAACATGGAGCAATTGCTCGGATTATTCCGGGGGAACATTCAAAGCCGCGCTCCTTTTATCATTCAGCTTTCCAAGGGCGCGCGAAAATATGCCGACAAACGGATGCTCGAAGCGATGATTCGCACCGCCGAAGAGATGTTCCCCGAGGCAATCTTCGCCGTCCACCTCGATCACGGCGACGAAGAAACGTGTTACGACTGTATCGATTCCGGCTTTTACAGTTCCGTTATGATCGATGCGAGCCATGAAGAGTTTGAAGAAAACATTGCGATCACCAAGCGCGTCGTCGATCGCGCTCACGCCAAAGGCATCAGCGTTGAAGCTGAGTTAGGGCGGCTCGGCGGCGTGGAAGAAGATATCAAAGTCGATGAGGGGCACGCGTGCCTAACGAATCCAGACGAAGCGGTCGACTTCGTCCGAAGGACCGGCTGCGATTCACTCGCTGCCGCGATCGGGACGAGCCACGGCGCTTACAAATTTAAAGGCAAACAGGGATTGCACTTCGATGTCATTGAAGGTATCAGCAAAAAAATTCCCGGCACGCCAATCGTCATGCACGGCAGTTCGAGCGTCCCGGTGGAAGAAGTGCAACGCATTAACGCGGCTGGCGGCAAGCTCGACCCGTCTGCGCGGGGAGTAGATGAGAATGAATATCTGCCGGCTGCCAAACTCGGCGTTACCAAAGTAAATATCGACACCGATGGCCGCCTCGTCTGGACGCGCGTCCATCGCGAGTTCTTTCGTGATCAGCCAGCCGAATTCGATTTTCGCGCACCGGGGAAAATTTTCGTTCAGGAGTACGCGAATTTTATTGCACACAAAAACGAGAAACTCGGATCGGCTGGACAGCTCGATGCGATCCGCGCGAGCGTGAAAAAACCGGGGACTCGTTAGGCAATGCTCGCCTGATCCTCCCATCGTGACCTTCACGCTTCAGCAGCTCGCTGCAACTTCCGGCGGCGAATTGCTGGGCAATCCCGATGAAATCGTTAACGGGGCGGCCTCTCTCGCTGAAGCCACCGAGGGTGAAATCACTTTTTTTGCAAATCCGAAGTATATCAACTTGCTCCGCAAGTCGAACGCCTCGGCGGTCTTCGTTCCTCTCGATTTTTCCGAACAAATTTCCGCGGCACAAATTCGTGTGCCCGATCCGGCAAAGGCGTTTGAAGGGGTCGTCCTGCAACTCGCGCCCAAGCCGATTGTTTTTGCGCCCGGAATTCACGCCAGCGCGATCCTTGGAGAGGATATCGAACTTGGCGAACGCGTTTCCATTCAACCCCACGCGGTCGTCGAGCGTGGCGCAACGATCGGTGACGACACCATCATCGGAGCGGGCAGCTACGTCGGTCACGAGACAATCATCGGTGCTGGGTGTTTGATTTATCCACGCGTCACGATTCGTGAACGAAGCCGAATCGGCTCGCGCGTAATCCTGCACAGCGGGGTTGTGATTGGCGCCGACGGCTTCGGTTTCGAACCAAAGGAAGGCAAGCACGAGAAGGTGCCGCAAATCGGTATTGTTCAGATTGACGACGACGTCGAGGTGGGAGCGAACACGACGATTGATCGCGCGCGTTTTGGTCGAACGTGGATTCAGGAAGGCGTAAAAATCGACAACCTAGTGCAAGTTGCGCACAATGTCGTGATCGGAAAACATTCCGTCGTCGCCGCGCAAACGGGCATCGCGGGGAGCGTCCGCATCGGCCAGCATGTAATGATCGGCGGCCAGGTGGGGATCATCGGACACATCGAGATCGGCGATGGAACGATGATCGGTGCACAGAGCGGGATATCGAAAAACATCGTGGGCGGCACGTGGTGGGCGACTCCGGCGGTGCCTTTAAAGGAAGCGAAACAGGAGCTCGCTTGGGTGCGGCGGCTCGGGAAACTTTTTGATCGAGTAAGCAAAATCGAGCAGAAGCTCAACGGCTGAGCAGACGTCGTATTCTTGGAACGCAAGACGGCGGTTGGTATGCCGCGAAATCTTCCGGAAAGCAACCGGACACCGACTTTGGCAAGGATAGTGCTTATAACGGTTATAGCACTTACAGAACAAATACCAGCCAATGAAACTTTTAACTCGAGACCGAGCCGAGTTCCTTATCATCGACGATGATCCCTCCATCGCTAAATTTCTGGTTACTTATCTGCGACAAAAAGGGCATACCTGCGATTCCCTAACTGACGGTTTCCAAACCGCAGCCTGGCTGGAACGTCACGACTGCGACGTGGTGATTGTAGATCTCAAGATGCCGAAAGTGGATGGCATTTCCCTGATCTCCTTCATTCGTGAAATTAATCCCAAGCTGCCCATCATCGTCTTCACCGGAGTCGGGTACGACGAAGAGCGAATGCACGCTGCGTTGCGTGCTGGGGCGAATGGCTACGTCAGCAAAAATCTTCCCATCGAACAGCTATATTGCGTTCTCTATCGGGTACTCGCCACCTGCCAACAGCGCGCTCGCCGCGATGCGCTCATCAAAGCGCCGCCCGCTTTGGTCGGCGCGGCTTGAGGGCTGCTTCCAGCGCCTTGATTTAGGGCAAACCGGTCTCCACCAGCAAACCGCGCAGCGCTTCCACCGAAATACATTCCGCGCCGAATGCAGTCGCGGTTTGTTGTTCCAAGTAATCACTTGTCGCAACGGTCATACGGAATTGCGACGCGTACTTGCTCACGAGCCGCTCGATGACGGAATCCGCGGTTTGACCGGCAGCCGAGTAAAACGTTTGAATTCCGCCTGGTTCGGACACTTCATTCACACTCGGACCGGTCCCGTCAAAGACAACGACCGTCCGAATGCCGGTCCAGTCCTGGTAGTCACGTAACTTCCTGATCAGCGCGTCGCGCGCGAGTGACGTGCGCCGCGCGTGCAATTCGTGCAAGTCCGGCCAACCAAAAATTACGCTATGCCCGTCAACGAGAAGATAATCCACTGGCAACGCATCATAACCTCTGCGCGCAACGAAATTGTGCAGCGCATATTCCCGGTCAACGTATCTCTTTATTCGGACGCAGCCGTTTGCTTTTTCGCCTTTGCCTTGGGCACTTCGCGTGGAGCTTGCTTCGATGCAACTTTCTTTCGATCCAGATAAGCGCGACGCCGCTTCCGCTTTGCTCTGACACGATGTTGCTGGCCCATGCGAGGGTGTCCTATAGAGCGGGACGTCCAAGGCTGCAACGTGAAATCAGAATCCCGGCAAGCTCTGCGTTGTTTCCCTAAATAAGATTGCCACCCGCATCACTTTCCAATTATAAAAGCACCGGCATTGCACCACCATTTCACACGTGTCTATCCGCCACCTACTCATCAGCGCGTCTTTGCTGTTGCTGACGCTTTCGGCTGTTTTCGGACTTCTGAATAACAGCAAGGTCAAATTTCTGCGCGCAGAACGAGCAGACACGCTCGCGGCTCGAGACGCAGTCGAGCGGGCCGGTGCCGCGCAGCGCCAAGCGACGCATGCACCTGCCGCAACGAGTCCGGCGACGAGTGCAAAATCCGCGGAGAATGGAGCTCGCGCGGCAAAGGCCGAGGCTGAACTGGTGAAATCGCAAAACGAAAAAGCCAGTCTGCAATCGCAGGTCCAGGCGAAAGAGGTTGAGATCGCGCAACTGCAAAAGCGTATCGGAGAATTGGGCGCGAAGTCTCGTGGATCCGACAGCGCTCTCACTCCTTCCGTTACGGAATTGCAAGCGCAACTGGCCGAAACCCGCACACAGCTCGACAACGCCGAGCGCGAGAAATCTTTGCTCTCGGAAACAATTGGCAGTAGGCACGAACGCTCGCCGCAGGCGATCGAGGAAAGAACCAAAAGCCGCCGTGTTATCTCGCAGCCTGGCGTGCACGGCACCGTTTTGGCAGTAAATCAGGCTTACAATTTTGTCGTTCTGAACCTGGGCGGTCGGCAGGGCATTGAAGCCAATTCCGAAATGTTGGTTGTGCGCGGCACGACTTTGATTGGAAAAATTCGCATCTCGTCGGTTGAACCGGCCACCGCCATCGGCGATATCATCAGCAGCAGCTTGCCGCGAGGCGTGCAAGTGCAACCTGGAGATGTTGTGATTTATGCCGGCAATAATTCGTGATCGTACAAAGTTCGCAGTCTGGGTGCTCCTCCTCTGCTCCATTGTCTTGATGGTTTCTTGCGCCAGCGAGAAGCCACCAGCGCTGGTCGGTGATCCGAATGACCATCCCGAATCCACCATCCCGTGGAATCGGCAGGAAAAATGGGAAGTCGGCGCTGGCATTCCGAGCCAACTCGGAGAAGGCCGCTAATATCGCGGTCCCCCCTAAATCCAAAAGCCGGGTGGAATCACCGCGTTTTTCGGAACGACAACGATCCCATCGCGAATGAAATAATTTTCGGCATCGATGTCCGCTGGTTTGCCCTCTGGCGTGATCACGACGCCATCAGCGATGCGAGCGTTCTTATCGATGATCGCGCGGTCTATTACGCAATTGCGACCAATCCCGATCGCGGGGCCTCTGGAAGATTCGTTTCTGTCCACATCGAGAAAATCCGCGCCCATCACGATACTGTTTCTGATTGTTGCGCCACTTTGAATGATGCTGCGCACGCCAATCACACTGCGCTCGATATGGGCGTCGGAAATAATGCAGCCGTCCGAGATGATCGCTTGTCGCAGAGTCGCACCATTGATTTTGCTGCCGGGCAAGAAACGCGGATGCGTGTAGATGGGGGCATGCGGCTCAAAAAAGCTGTACGATGGCACGATGTTCGTCAGGCCAAGGTTTGCTTCGTAAAAGGCGCGAATCGTGCCGATGTCTTCCCAGTAGCCTCGAAAAATGTAAGCATTCACATGGCGATCCCTGATCGATTGCGGAATGACGTGCTTGCCGAAGTCCGCCAGGTCGTTGTTCAAGCACTCGACCAGAACGTCGCGGTTGAAAAGATAGATCCCCATCGAGGCCTGATAGAGTTCCTCTTCCTCGTCGCAACCGGCGGAGAGCAGCAGTTCGCGACTCATTCTCAGCTCGTGAAGCAAACTTTCATCTTTCGGTTTCTCGACAAAACGCATGATGCGGCGATCGACGCCGCTTTGCATGATTCCAAACTCGGAGACCTGCGTGCGCGCCAGCGGTTTGGTCGCGAGCGTGATCTCGGCTCCGGAACGAATGTGCTGATGGAGTAGTGCGCGAAAATCCATCCGGTACAACTGATCGCCGCTCAGGATGAGATAATAATCGTACGGGCGCTCCAGGAAGTAACGCATGTTTTGCCGAACCGCGTCGGCCGTGCCTTGATACCATTCTGAGCCTTGCGGCGTTTGTTGCGCCGCGAGAATATCGACAAAGCTGCGGGAAAAATTATCGAACTTATAACTCGCCTGAATGTGACGATGCAGCGACATGCTGTTGAATTGCGTCAAGACATAGATCGAGCGCAGTCCGGAGTTCAGGCAGTTACTGATCGGAATATCGACTAGGCGATATTTTCCACCGACCGGGACGGCCGGCTTGGATCGGTCTTTTGTTAATGGAAAGAGCCGGGTGCCTGCGCCGCCTCCCATGATGATGGCGAGCGTGCGCTGTGTCGTGCCGGGGGGGAGCGCGGGAGCTTGCATGGCAAATCCCTCAGCTACGAATTGGTCGCGCCGCGCTGCCGTTTTTGAAGCCACGCATCAATAACTCAGCGTCCGAGCTTTCGAGCAACTTTTTTGCGCGACAGATTTCGTTCGGCTGTGCGGCCTAACGAGATGACTTGAAGGCATGGCCGCCTTGCACAGTCTCAACGTTGGTGGCACGATCACTGCCTGAGTTATGTGCGGCATTGTCGGTTACGTAGGCAGATCGGAGGCGGCTCCCATCTTGCTCGACGGCTTACGCCGGCTTGAGTATCGTGGCTACGATTCTGCGGGCATCGCGATTTTAAATAGTGGTCATGTCGAAACGCGCAAATGCGCCGGACGCATCGCGGCATTGTCAAAGTTAATGACCGCCAAACCCGCGTCCGGCACCTCGGGAATCAGTCATACACGTTGGGCGACGCACGGGAAACCAACCGACCAAAATGCCCATCCCCATTTCGATGCGAGCGGCAAGCTAGCGCTCGTCCACAACGGAGTGATCGAAAATTACCAAACGCTCAAAGATCAATTGTCGCACGACGGCGATCGCAAGTATCGCTCGCAAACCGATACTGAAGTCCTCGCTCACCTTATTGGTAAACTTTACGACGAAGCTGTAGCCGGGGTCGCCGACCCAGACCACAAGAAATCCGCCCTCGTATCGGCCGTTCGCAATGCGCTGCAGCAGGTCATTGGCACTTACGGAATTGCATTGGTTCACAGTGACATTGCCAATTTTCTCATTGGTGCGCGCCGTGGCAGTCCCCTCGTCCTCGGCGTTGGCAAAGAAGAAAATTTTCTTGCCAGTGACGTGAGCGCAATTGTTGCCTACACGCGCGACGCGATCTACCTCAACGACTTTGATGTCGTCGCAGTCGAGCGCGACAAATTCGAAATCAGCTCGCTCGCCGGCGAATCGGGCGATCATCAAGTCAGCAAAGTTGAGTTCACTGCCGAAGATATCAAGAAGGGCGATTACGCGCATTACATGCTCAAAGAAATTTTTGAGCAGCCTGACTCGGTGCGCGATGCAATGCGCGGCCGGCTTAGTGCGGAAGAATGCACGGCCAAGCTCGGTGGATTAAACATGACCATGGTCGGTGAATACATCATCGAGCAACTCGCGCATCTTCCCGTCGAAGTGGAATACGCCAGTGAGTTTCGCCACCGCAATACGCCGATGACGAGCGATACGCTGGTTTTCGCGATCACACAGAGCGGAGAAACTGCGGACACGCTTGGCGCACTGCGCGAGAGCCGGCGCAAAGGCTATCGGACCTTGGGGATTTGTAACAACGTCGCGAGCACGATTGCGCGCGAAAGCGACGGCGGCGTTTACATGCACGCCGGACCGGAAATCGGCGTTGCAGCGACGAAGTCTTTTACCTCGCAAGTCACGATTCTCACTCTCATCGGATTGTTGCTCGGCCGGATGCGCCACCTTTCAACTTCGGAAGGAAGCGACATCATCGAAGCGCTTCAAGCATTGCCAGGACAAATCGAGCAAGTGCTCGAATTGAGCGACGAGATCAAAACAATCGCGGAGAAATATGCGCAGGTCAGCGGCATGCTTTTCTTCGGTCGGCAGTGCAACTTCCCGATCGCACTCGAAGGCGCGCTCAAGTTGAAGGAGATCACCTATCTTTTCGCCGAGGGCCATCCCAGCGCGGAGCTGAAGCATGGAATCATCGCGCTCGTCCGGCCCGATCTGCCTTCGGTCTTTATCGCGCCCGACGACGCAGTTTTTTCGAAAAACTTGAACAATATCGAACAAGTCAAAGCACGGAAAGGGCCGATCATTGCCCTAACGAGTGGCGCCGGCGCAAAACAGCTCGATGCCGTTGCCAACGACATCATCACTGTGCCGAATGCTCCTGACTTCGTCATGCCTGTTTTGACCGCGATCCCATTGCAACTTCTCGCTTATCATCTTGCCGTCGCTCTCGGCCGTGACGTTGATAAGCCGCGGAATCTCGCGAAAAGCGTGACGGTCGAGTAAATCGGTTACATTTCAGCTCCAACAGTCACCACGTTTGCGCGAAGCGAGGGTTTCAAAAGCTTGCCCCATCTCGTGGTGTAGGGATGCCACTTTGTCGACGCGCTCGCCGTTCGGTTCGACTTTATGGCCTTCGTCGGCCCATTCGAAAATAGAACCCGACATGTTCTTCACGTTTTGTATCCCGCATCTTGCAGCTTTCTCGCGAATGCCGCCGAACGATATCCAGCACCACAGTAGGTGACGATCGCGCAGCTCCTTTCGATCACCGCTCAAAACTAACACCTCCAACAAAAGACGCTCAATCTTCGATCTGCGAACTTATCGACACCTTTGGAAAAGCTTCCCGCACGCGGTTCTAACGTTCATCATGGATGCCGTCGGTTCTGAATATTTCGCCTGTGCATCCAAACGAAAATTACGTGCTGGATCTCCTGCAGGATGCAGGACTCATCACCAACGCGCAAATCGACGCGGCTAAAACAAAACTCAACGGTTCGGCCAACGTCGTCGAAGTATTGGTGAGAGATGGTCTCGTCTCAGAGGCGGATGTCTCGCGAACGCTTGCTGCACAAGCTCAGATGGACTGGATCGATCTCGCAGCGATGTCCATTCCAGAAGAGGTCATCAAACAAATACGCGGCGAAGATGCACGGCGCTTTAAGGTCATTCCCATCGCGTTCGGTGAAAGCGGATTGATCGTGGCTGTCGGTGATCCACTCGATATCGACACGATCGACGGGCTGAGCTTTTTGTTGCAGCGCGAAATCGAATTGGTCTGCACCAGTCCGGCAAAAATTGGCGAGGCGCTCATCAAATACTACGGCACCGCAGACGAAGCTGTCGACATTTTGCAACAGAGGATCGGCGGCGCCGATCTCGGGCTGGAAATTACCGAGGCAATGGAGCGCGGCGAAGACGATGCTGCGGATGCACCGATCGTCCGCATGGTTTCCATGCTCCTAATCGAGGCCCATCGGTTGGGCGCGAGCGATGTTCACCTCGAGCCGCTCGACAAGAAATTTCGCGTTCGCTTCCGGATTGACGGCGTGCTTCAGGAAATGCAGGCGCCACCGAAACGCTTGCAGTCGGCCATCATTAGCCGCCTGAAAATCATGACCGGCTCGATGAGTATCGCGGAAAAGCGTTTGCCGCAAGACGGCCGGATTCAAATCAAAATCGGGCGCAAACCGATCGACCTGCGCGTTTCGACGATCCCGACAAACCACGGCGAGAGCGTTGTCATGCGTGTTCTCGACAAATCGAGTCTGCTCCTCGGGCTGCCCGAGCTCGGATTTTTCAGCGACGACCAGGAAACATTCGAGCGGCTCCTTCGTTTGCCGGACGGGATTCTTCTCGTTACCGGACCGACTGGCTCAGGAAAAACCAGTACGCTTTACGCCTGCCTCAACTACATCAACAAGCCGGATCGAAAGATCATCACGGTGGAAGAGCCGATTGAATATCAAATGAACGGCATCAATCAGGTGCAGGTAAATTCCGAGATCGGCATGACTTTCCCGGCCGCGCTTCGCTCTATTCTGCGCCAGGCGCCGAACATCATCATGATTGGAGAAATCCGCGATCTGGAAACCGCATCAATCGCCACCAACGCGAGTCTGACCGGTCATCTCGTCTTCAGCACTCTCCATACAAACGACGCGCCCTCCGCGGTGGCGCGGCTCATCGATATTGGCATGCAACCTTTTCTCGTCGCATCATCGGTCCGCGCGATCATGGCGCAACGACTCGTTAGGCGGCTTTGCCAGAACTGCAAAAAACCAGGCGCGCTGAATGAGACTGAGCTGCGAGCGCTTCGCATCGAAGCATCGCAACTGAGCGAAGCGCAAGTCATGACACCGGTCGGTTGCGAACAATGCCGCCACACCGGCTATAAAGGCCGCATCGGAATTTTCGAGATTTTCGTGGTCGACGACGAAGTGCGCCACATGATCAATAACCGCAAATCGACACTCACATTGCGCCAGCGCGCTCGCGAGCTCGGTATGCGGACGCTGCGCGAAGATGGTGTCCGCAAAATTCTCGGTGGTCTCACCTCCGCCGAAGAAGTCATCTCCATCACGCTTGGTGACGTCAATTAAATCAAACGCGCGCAGTTAAAAATTTCCGTGAACAACAAACAAGTGGCCGAGCTTTTCGTGGAGCAACATGTCCTTCAGCCGTCGCAGGCCGATGACGTTTTGCAGGAGGCGAACCTGAACGGAAAATCAATCGCACAGACGATGGTCGATAACGGCTTTGTCGATGAGAGCGAATTTTATCGTGTGATTGCCGATGCGCTCGGGACAGAGTTTGTCGACCTGAGTGAGGGCGACATCGCGCCGGAAATCCAGCGTCTCATTCCCGGTGGTCTTGCTCGGCTGCATCGTGCGCTCCCGATCGCTTTGACCGATAACGTGCTCGACGTCGCGTTCGTCGATCCGCTCGATCCGCGCGCCGCCGAAGATTTGCACTTCGCGCTCGGCAAAGATATTCATGCCGTCGTTTCACCGACCGCCCAGATCGAAGATCGAATCAAGCGCTACTACGGAACCGACACCTCCACGATGGAGGAGATCCTCAAACAGCTTGGCGAAGCGGGCGAATTGATGACGCTCCGTCCTGATGACGGCAGCACAGTTAATATCAAAGCGGAGGCCAACGCGACTCCGATTATTCGTTTCGTCGATTTAATTTTGTACCAAGCGATTCAAGACCGCGCGAGCGACATCCATTTCGAGCCATTCGAAAACGAATTCAAAATCCGCTATCGGGTCGATGGTGCGCTTTACGAAATGTCGCCGCCGCCGAGACATCTCGCGCTGCCGGTCATTTCGCGCGTCAAGGTGATGGCGAATATGAATATCGCCGAGCGTCGCTTGCCGCAGGATGGCCGCATCCAAAAAAATATCGCCGGCCGGACGATTGACATGCGTGTTTCAAGTCTGCCAACGCAATTCGGAGAGAGCGTGGTTCTGCGCGTGCTTGATCGTTCCACGGTCAATCTCGATCTCGAATCGCTCGGCATGCCCGATTACATCCGCGACTACATTCTCGAGGTCATTAATCGGCCCAATGGAATTTTCATCGCCACCGGTCCGACCGGCTCGGGGAAAACGACGACGCTTTATTCGTGCCTGCGCAGAATCAACACGATCGACGCGAAATTGCTCACCGCCGAAGAACCGGTCGAGTACGATCTCGAAGGCATCGTCCAGGTCCCGGTGAACGAAGGAATCGGCCTGAGTTTCGCGCGAATTCTGCGCGCCTTTTTGCGACAGGATCCGGACCGGATCATGGTCGGCGAAACGCGCGACTTGGAGACAGCGCAAATTTCGATCCAGGCCTCGCTCACGGGTCATCTTGTTTTCACCACTCTGCACACGAATGATGCACCGGGCGCGATCACCCGCTTGATCGATATGGGAGTGGAGCCGTTTCTAATTTCTTCTACGCTTGAAGCCGTCCTCGGCCAGCGGTTGCTGCGCAGCATTTGCACAAATTGCCGCGCACCTTACCAGCCTAACGAGTCGTTGCTTGAACAGCTTGAGCTTTCGCGACGCGACATCGGCGCGAAAAAATTTTATTTCGGCAAAGGCTGTGAGGCGTGCAACAACACCGGTTACAAGGGACGCAAAGGCATTTACGAGTTGATGAAAATCACTGATCCGATTCGTGAGTTAATCAACGAACGCGCGCCGACCGTGATCTTGAAACAGAAAGCGATCGAGCTGGGGATGGTTACGCTGCGGCAGGATGGGCTGCGCAGCGTTTTCGCAGGCGACACCAGCATCGAAGAAGTTTTGAAGTACACGTAGGGTCGACAGTTTTTTCGCAGCGAATTATACTGGAATTGAGCCGCAAATCATTCCCCCATATGCCACGCTTCAACTACGTAGCTCTCGACTCGCGAGGGCAGGAATCCACCGGACTGGTCGAGGCTGGTTCCACTAACGAAGCGATCGGTCAGCTCCGTCAGGCCGGTTATTTTCCGACCAGCGTTTACGAGGAAGCCAAAGGCGGCGGAACCAACGGCAAAGCAGCGCGCAAAACGGCGAGGGCGGTTCGTGTCCCGCGCGCCAGCATCGCGCGCAAGGAGATCACGCTTTTTCAGCGAAAGAAAGTTAAGCCGAAGATCTTGATGATCTTTACGCGTCAGCTCGCGACACTAATCGATGCGGGCCTGCCGCTGCTGCGCGGACTTAATGTGCTCGCGAAGCAGGAGCGTGACACCGTTCTCAAAAACACCATCAACAAATTATCTGATGGGGTGCAAAGCGGCAGCACTTTCTCGGAGAGCCTGGCGCAGCATCCGGTGATCTTCAACGACCTTTACGTCAACATGGTGAAAGCCGGCGAAGTCGGCGGCGTTCTCGAGCTCGTGCTCAATCGCCTCGCGGAGTTCCAGGAAAAAGCGCAGAAGATAAAAAACAAGGTGGTCGCCGCCATGGTCTATCCGATCATCGTTCTGGTTCTCGCGCTCGCCATCATGACTTTTCTGCTTGTCTTCATCGTCCCAAAATTTGAAGCGATTTTTCACGACATGCTCGGCGACAAACCGCTGCCGACAATCACTCTCTTTGTCATTGGCATAAGCAATGCCGTCAAAAATCACGGACTGCTTTTGTTTGGCGGGCTCATCGTCGTCATCGCCGCTTACAAGCTGATGAGCCGAACTTCGGGCGGACGCTTCGCGATCGATCAAGCCAAGTTACGCATGCCGCTCATCGGCGATCTCAATCGCAAAACTGCCATCTCGCGTTTTTCCCGTACGCTGGGCACGCTGGTCACGAGCGGTGTTCCGATTTTGCAGGCGCTTAACATCACCCGCCAAACCGCTGGCAACATGGTGATTGGCGCTGCGATTGCAGAAGTGCACGACAGCGTGAAGGAAGGTGAATCGATCGTGCAACCGCTGGAAGCGAGCGGCGCATTCCCGCCGATGGTCATCAGCATGATTGACGTCGGTGAAGAAACCGGCCAGCTCCCGGAGATGCTTTTGAAAATCGCCGAAGTGTATGATGACGAGGTCGACAACTCCGTCGCCGGTCTCACTTCGCTGCTCGAGCCGATCATGATTGTGTTTCTCGCAATTGTCGTCGGCACGATTGTGATCGCGCTTTTCATGCCGCTCATCAGCATCATCACTGGTTTACAGCAGCAGACGTAATGCGAACGCCGTCGTGCTGCGGCATCGTCGCGGGTTTCACGATCCTCGAACTTTTGGTCGTGATCTCGATCATTCTCGTTCTCGCGGGGCTGGTGCTGGCCACGAGCGCGTACGTTTGGAAAAAAGGCGCTCGCTCGCGTACAGAAGCGGAAATCGCGGCGATTTCCGCCGGGTTGGAAAGTTACAAGGCGGATAACGGAATATATCCGACGACCAGCGCCACGGATTCCTTGAAGGCGAACGCGGAGGGAAATCCTTCAAGTTCCAAGTACGTGGACGCGGGAAAGGATTTGTACATTCGGATCTCGGGTGACAGTGACGGCAATCCAACGACCGCTGATACTGCAAAAAATTATATGGCGTCTCTGAAACCAAACATGCTTAGTCCGGCACCACCTGGTCCGAACACGTACATCAAAGATCCTTTCGGAAATTGTTACGGCTACTCAACCGTCAAAGCATTGGCTCCTACGGGCAGCGACGGTTACAATCCCACATTTGATCTTTGGAGCACCAGCGGCACAAGCACCCCAAACAATCCGCCCGATCAATCGGAGTGGATCAAAAACTGGTAGGGCGCGAGCTTGCCACGTCGACTCAGATTGCCTAACGATTCACTCGACGTTCGTATGCACGACGATCTCGACGCGCCGATTTTCGCGTTGCTCTT
>WNFC01004936.1_pt1 | contig 17647 bp, 16 predicted proteins | sample 5400541 | NCBI WGS metagenome assembly WNFC01 (sample SAMN13153342, study PRJNA577476) | soil metagenome | isolation source: 120 cm saprolite under Douglas fir tree site 2 hole 2 replicate 1 | place: USA:California | collected 2015-04-18
TCGCGCGCGGCTCGTGCCGGGTGCGGCCGCCGAGGGGGCGGCGCTCGCGTCGATCGCGGCGAGGCGGGCGTCGAGATCGATGTCGAGGCTCGAGGTGATTTCGAGCCGCGGGTCTTCGAGGACATTGCCGCGCCACCGCCAGCGCTGTTCGAGGATCGCCTGGTCGCGATCGCGCAACAGCCTCGCGATCTCGGGCTGAAACAAGCGGACGAGCGCCCCGATCCACCGGTTGAGCAGCGCCGAGGGGCGCTCGCCGCGCACCCGAAAGCGGTCGAGCATCCGAATGACGTCGTCGGCGCGATACCAGGTCTCGCCGGTGACCCAGCGGTTGGTCGTGAAGAGCCGCAGCGGCTCGCCCTTCCCGTCGACCGCGAGTGCCACGAGATGGCAGACCTCGTCGCTTCTGCCGAGCTTCAGCGGCGCGGATTGGCGCGGCGCCGGCGCATTGGCGACGGCGAGTTCGGGCATCAAGAGCGGGGTGATCCCGGCCGGCATCCCCTCGCCGCGCAGGAAGAGATGGAAATGGCCGTGCTCCGCCGGCTGTGCGGGGCGCTTGCGAGCCGGGGCGGGGTGGCGATGGTAGAAATACTGGGCGTGACTGGCCGGGTCGTACACCTCGCCCTCGGGATAGTGCCGCCAGTCAACGATATCGGCAATGATATCGGCTACGCCCGCGCGGCTCATCTCGCGGATGACCGTGCTGCCGCGCGCGGCGAGCGCCGCGCGGCATTCGCGCAGCGTCGCGGCCGCCTCGGCCTCGCGCTCCCGCCAATTCACGGTCCCCCGCCCCCAATCGCATGAACGAAAATCGTCCGCGATATTACCGATCGGCGCCGTTCCGACAAGGCGGGATTGCGGACGGTCGAGGTCACGATCTCCTCGATCGCGCCGCCCAGCGCGGAATCGAACCCGCGCACGATTTCGGGCAGCGCATTGGCCGTCGCCTTCGCCTCGTGGCTGACCGAAACCTGGGCGACGATCTTGCGTTCCGGCATCTTGACGAGCTTCGCATTGAGCCTGACCGAGATTCGCGGCGGTCCATCGGGCGAATCGTAGATCGCCTGGAAATCGCGTATCGCAGTCTCGAGCACGAAATCCGCGCGCAGGCCACCGCTGTCCGGCCCGACCGCGGGCATTGCCGCGCTCTTCTCGAACCCCTCGACGAGGGCGGTTTGGACGAGGAACGGCACGCGGTCGGTCCATTCGGCATCGGCAAAATAATCGAGCGAGACCGGCGCGCGGCTCAGCGCGATCCGCGCCGTGTCGAGCCCGGCCGGCGCGGTCGGCGTGGCAACAAGGAGTTGTGCGGCGACACGCGGCAGGCCTGCGGCAAAGGTGGGTGCCGGGGTCACCCGATAAAGCGACCGCTTTGGCGCATCGGTAAGCAGCCCGCCGCAGCCCGCCAATAGCGGGACCAGCGACAGGATCGCGATCAGGCGGGACGGAAAAAGCTGCGGATGCGCGGTCATTTGGGGCGATATCCTTCGCGGCGGTCGCCGAGCAGCACCCGGCTCGGATCGCGCTCGATCTGGGTGACCAGCCGGCTCACTCCGGAAATCAGCTGCCGGGCTTCGCCGACGAGGGCCCCGACGTCGCTCAGCGTCTGCTGCGTGAAGGTGCGGACCCCCGGCCGCACATCCTTGGCGACGTGGTCGAAATCGGCGATCGCTGTCGCCAGCCGATTGCCGAGCCCGTCAGGGCCGGCATAGCTGCGATCGACATTGGCGAGCAAATTCGACGCCGTGAGCACCGCCGTGTTGGCGTTGACCGCCAGCTCGGCGATGTCCTTGTTGGTGTCGCCCAGCCCGGCGCTGAGCACGCGGAGATTTTCGAGAATCTCGCCGACGGCGCGGCGGTTCTTCTCGTCGAGCAAGTCGTTAAGGTAATCAAGCGTGTCGCTGGCCTTTTCGAGGAGTTGCGGCGCGCGGGCGGCGACGCTGGCAAAGCGCGAGCGATGCGAGCGGATGACCGCATAGCGCTGGCCGGCCTGCGGCAGCAGCAGCGGTGCATCCTGGGTCCCGCCGACGATCTGGATATAGGAAACGCCGCTGAGCAGATTGCTCTCGACCGCAGCGGCGGCGTCCGTCTTGATCGCGACGCTGGCATCGATCTCGACGGTGACGCGGATCTGCTCGACATTGGCCGGATCGAGCTTGATTTCGGAGACCTTGCCGACCGGCACGCCGCTGTATTCGACTGCGGCGCCGACCCGCAGCCCACTCACCGGCCCGATGAAGTAGATGTCGTATCTGGCGTATTGCGTCGTCAGCTCGCTCCGCCCCAGCCACAGCACGGCGGCGAACGCGAGAACGATCATCGTCAGCACAAAGGCGCCGACGGCAACGTAATGTGCTCGAGTTTCCATCGCGTTCCTTACCGCCCGGCGGCGGCCCTACTTGTTGGTGGGTTGGGCCGCCCGGCCGCGCGGCCCATGAAAATAAGCGTGGATCCAGGGATGATCGTCCTCTAAATGCTGCGCCAATGTGCCGACCCGTATGGTTTTGTCGACGAGCACCGCGACCCGGTCGCAGATCGCGAAGAGCGTATCGAGATCGTGGGTCACCAGGAACACGGTGAGGCCGAGGCTCGCCTTCAGATCGCGGATCAGCTGATCGAAATCGGCGGCGGCGATCGGATCGAGTCCGGCGGTCGGCTCGTCGAGGAAGAGGATCTCGGGGTCGAGCGCGAGCGAGCGCGCGAGGCCCGCCCGCTTGCGCATGCCGCCCGAGAGCTGCGACGGGAATTTGTCGGCGGTCGCCTCGGGAAGCCCGACGATCGCGATCTTGCAGGCGGCGATCTCGTCCATCAGCGGCTCCGGCATCCCGAGGTGCTCGCGCAGCGGCACCTCGATGTTCTGCGCCACGGTCAGCGAGCTGAACAGCGCGCCATCCTGGAACAGCACCCCCCAGCGCTGTTCCAATGCCCGCGCCTGGGCTTCGCCGAGGTTCGGCACATCGTAGCCCAAGACGTCGATCGAGCCCGCATCGGGCCGCTTCAAACCGATGACCGTGCGCAGCAGCACCGACTTGCCGCTGCCCGAGCCGCCGACGACGCCGATCACCTCGCCGCGCCGGACATCGAGGTCGAGGCCGTCATGGACCGTCTGCGCGCCGAAGCTGGTCACCAGCCCGCGCACCCGGATCACGATATCGTCGGAGCTTGCTGCCATCGTCAGATTTTCAGCAGCGAAAACAGGATCGAGAATGCCGCATCGGCGACGATGACGACAAAAATCGATTCGACCACCGACTGCGTGGTCAGACGGCCGACGCTTTCCGCGCTGCCGGTGACGTTGAAGCCCTCGTAGCAACCGATCATCGCGATGATCATGGCAAAGAACGGCGCCTTGATGACCCCGATCCACAGGGTCCATTCGGTGATGGCGCCGCGCAACTGCTCAAGAAAGCGCGGGAGCGAAATACCCAGGGTCGCCCAGCTCATCAGGGCGCCGCCGAGCAGCCCCATCGCGTCGGCATAGAAGACCAGGAGCGGCAGCGTCAGGACGAGGCCGAACACCCGCGGCAGAACCAAAACCTCGACCGGCTCGAGGCCCAGCGTGCGCAGCGCGTCGATCTCCTGGTTGACCTGCATCGTGCCGATCTGGGCGGTAAAGGCGCTGCCCGAGCGGCCGGCGATGATGATCGCGGTCAACAGCACGCCCAGTTCGCGCAGGATCGCGATGCCGAGCAGGTTGACCGTATAGATCTCCGCGCCGAACCGGCGCAATTGATCGGCCCCCTGATAAGCCATCACGACGCCGATCAAAAACGACAGGAGGCCGACGATCGGCATGGCGTCGAGCCCGGTCTGCTCCATCTGCACCAAGGTCGCGATCACCCGCAGGCGTCGGGGGCGCCGGAACAGCTGGGCGAAGGTGATCGATACCAGACCGCCGAAGCCGAGCATCGAATAGACGCGATGCCCGAGCATGATCGTTATCTCGCCGATCCGCGCGACAAAACCAATGAGGGTATGATGCGGCGGGATCGGATGCGGCAGCGGCGCGCCGCTGCCCCGTGCCCGGACCTGCTCGAGCAAGGGGGCAAAGCTTTCCCGCACGTTGGCGAGCGCCACGCTGTTGCCGCGGGCGCTCAGCGCATGCTCGGTGCGCAGCAAAAGCCAGGCGCCGGCGGTATCGAGCCGGTCGACCCCGGCGAGGTCTAGGGTCACCCGCCGGTCGGTCGGCAGGTCGAGCGCGTGCAGCCGGCGGTCGAGTTCGGTCGCGCTGGTGACGAGCCAACTGCCCTCGGCCCGCATGATCAGCGCGCCCGATTCCTCCGAGGCGACGATGGTTGCGGGCGGCGCCATGCTCAGTCGGCAGCAATCTATGGTAACGTCAGGGCGAGGGGTCGACTCTTCCCAACTACGCGAAAACCCGGTATCCCGCAACGACTACGGTGGGCGCCAACCACAAGAGAGAGCGATGGACTTCAAAGAGCACATCCGCGCGATACCGGATTTCCCGAAGCCGGGCATCCTCTTCTATGACATTTCAACGCTGCTCGCGCATCCCAAGGCGTGGCAGGCGACCGTCGAGCAGCTCGCCGCGATGATCCGTCCGCACCGGCCGGACCTTCTCGTCGGCATCGAATCGCGCGGTTTTCTCGTCGCAGCACCGCTTGCCTACGCGCTCGGCAGCGGCTTTGCGATGGTGCGCAAGAAGGGCAAGCTGCCGGGCAAGACCGCGCGGCATTCCTACGATCTCGAATACGGCACCGACACGATCGAGATCCAGGAAGATGCGATCGCGCCCGGCCAGCGGGTCATCGTCGTCGATGATCTGCTCGCCACCGGGGGTACCATGCAGGCGGCGATCGATCTGGTGCAGCAACAGGGCGGCGCGGTCGCCGCCGCCGTTTGCATCATCGAGCTGGCCTTCCTCAACGGCCGTCACCGCATCAACGTGCCGCTCAGCTCGATGGTGGTTTACGACAGCTGAGGGCGACGGGTTAATTATTTCGATAACATTAGTTACTAATCTGCGATATTTATGCTGGGCGGCAAAGGTCGAGCAGATGGCAATTCCTGAATCTTCTTCGGCGATCCCGGGGTCAACCGCGGCGAGCACTCGCAGATGCGTCCTGATCGTTGAGGACAATCCGCTCAACATGAAGTTGTTCAGCGCGATGATCGAGTCGCAGGACTATGACGTCCTGCAAGCGACCGACGGTCGCTCCGCCCTCGATCTGGCACATCAGCAGCACCCGGACCTGATCATCATGGATCTCCAGCTCCCCGATATGTCGGGGCTGGACGTCACGCGCAGCCTGAAGGCAGATTCGGACACGCGTGACATCGTGATCATCGCCACGACCGCCTACGCGCTGCGCGGCGATGAGGAGAAGATCCGGGCGAGCGGATGCGACGGCTACATGGCAAAGCCGATATCCGTCTCGGATCTCCTCGAGCTCATCGACGTGCTGATAACACGGTCGCCGCGCGCCCATCTCGCCTGACGCATTCGAGCGGCCGCCAAATGGCGGCGCGCGCCGCCATTCCGTCGCCGTGCTGACGGAGACGATCTTTATTCGCCCGCCATGGCTGGAACCGCGGCGACCGCACGGCTGCCCAGGCGGCGCAGAATCAAAAGTCCGGTAAGGGTGATCACGGCGAGATGCCCGAAGGCGAGTCCCCAGCCGGGAACTCCATCGACGAGATCCAGGGCCAGGCCTACCCCGAGCGGGCCGAGGAAACCGCCGGCGTAGCCGCACATGCTGTGCAGGCCCATGGTGGTGCCGCGCAATTCTTTGTCCGCCGCTTGCACCGTGCCCGCGGTGAGAGCCGAGCTGTCGAAGTAGATCGCACCATTCCAAAGTACGACCAGCATGGCTGCGAGGAGCGCCGAAACCCCGGCGCTCCACCCTGCGATGAGAGACAGGATTGCCGCCGTGCTCATGGCGACGGTGACGATTCGCGCCCGCCCCCAGCGCTGCGCCGTTTCATTGCCGGTGATCGACGCCGCGATACCGGTAAGTCCTGCAAGGGTAAAAAGGATCGTCGGATCGGGAAACCAGGACGGTGCACCCTGGCTTGCGGCAGTGGCCGCGAGAAACGTCACACCCCAGGCGCGGAGCGCAGCCAGCTCCCAGGTGTGCACCGTGTAGCCGACGATCCAGCCCAACGCGGCGCGGTTGCGCAGCACCGGCCGAAAGTCGAGAAGATTTCGGGCAGCCGTGGTTCCCGGTGGCTTTGCCAACGCGGCGGGCATGACGAAGGCCGCCAGCAGGACGGCGGCAATCGCCGTCGCGCCGCCGAGGAGAAAGGCAGCGCCCGGGCCGAACCCGCTGCCGACCAGGCCGGCAATCGCAAACGACGCCGCCCCGGAAATTCCGACGCCGGCGGCGTGCCACGAGACCGCGCGCGATTGGGCAACGCCGTCGAGCGGGTCGGCGATCGCTTTGAGACCGGGCATATAGGTCCCGGCCCAGCCGATACCGGCGAGCACGCGGAGAAGGAAAGCGATCCAGAAGCCGTCTGCGAACAGTGCGAAGCCGAGATGAGAGATTGCCGTCAGGCCGGTGCCGAAAAGATACACCCGGCGCACCGGAACCCGGTCGGTCAGGGCGACGAGCAACGGCACCATGACCACATAGGCGGCAAAGAAGATGCCGACCAGCCAGCCCGCCTCGGTCTTCGACAGCGACCAGCGCTCGATGTAGCTGGGCAGCAAGGCCGGCAGCGCGAAGGCCCCGATCTGCGCCAGCATCTGCGCGCCGACGATCGCGCGGATATAGCCTCGGCTGCCGGGTACGGGTGCGCGCATAGGCGCACTCAACACCGCACGTGCCCGATATCACGGGACAGGCAGGCCGTCGCAGCGGCGCCCGCGAGGCACACGACGCCACAACTGGCGAAACTAAGCACCCATGCGGTCAGGTGTGGTGCCCCGCCGAGTTGATCGAGGGCGATACCAAATGCCACGGTCCCCAAGAACCCTCCGCCAAACCCGATGCAGGAATAGAGCGCAACTGTCTTCCCCATCTGACCGGGGGCGGCCACGGCCAGCAGCCCGGAAGTCAGATTGGCGAAATTGCCCTGCACTATGAATCCGGCAACCAGCGACAGCCAAATCACCATGTCGAAGGGAAGCAATGCCGTCAGACCGAAAAGGCCGGTCGCCACCGCCGAGAACAAAAAGACAAGCAGAGCCGTGTTGCGGAGCCCGAAGCAGATCGACAGCTCGTTCCCCAACAGGCCGGCCGGCACACCGAGGAAGCTGATCAGTGCTCCGGCCGCCAGCATGCTCCATCCCGCTATCGGCAAGTCCCCGCCCTCCGCGGCGCAGAAGGCTAGGAACACGACGATCCATTGCCGCAGCCCCGCCGACCCCCAGATTGCCGCGGCATACCCGCATATCAGGATAACGGCGTCGCGGTTCCGAATAACCACCCCGAAATCGTGGATCGACTGCGGTCGACTGGCGGTTCCGGCCGGTGGGCGCGGCAGCGCCGTCCAGGCTATCAGCAGACCGACGCTGACCAGGATTCCGGCGATTATGAAGGCGCTGCGCCAACCCCACAGCGTCCCGGCCGTTCCCAGAAGAAAGGATAACGCCGCGCCAACTGTGAAGGAACTGGTATAGAACGCGGCTATCCGGGCTCGCCTCGCCCCCTCGATCACATCAGTGAGCGCCCGCAGACCCGGCATGTAGAGACCCGCGAGTGCGATGCCGGCCAGCGCCCGGAAGGCGAGCGCCGGAAGTAGGCTCTCGCTCAGGGCGAAGCCGAAGCAGGAGAGGGCATTGAGCCCGCTTGAGGCGAGATATACCGTTCTCGCAGGCACTCTGTCGGTCAGGCTGACCAAAGGCAAGACGCCGACCATGTAACCGGCGAAGACCATGCCGGCTAGCCAGCCGCCCTGCGCGCTCGACAGCGACCAGTCTTCCATGAACTGCGGCAGCAGAGCCGGCACGATGGAATATCCGGCCAAGCCAAGGATTTCCGCGCCGCAGACTGCCGCGACAGCAACAGCTGAGATGCCGGGGAGATCGGAGCGTTGCGGTGGCTCCTCATCAATCATCGACAGGGGTCTAGCGGGGCGAACTACAAGTTGGAAACAACATATCTTCCCGAGCGGAGCCGATCACGACCTGGCGGTTTTCGGCTGGCGTCACTCTACGGTGACCGATTTCGCCAGATTGCGCGGCTTGTCGATGTCGCAGCCCTTGCGCAGCGCCACATGATAGGCGAGCAGCTGGAGTGGAATGTTGAGCAGGATCGGATCCAGTTCGGGTTCGGTCGCGGGCACCTCGAAGGCGGCATCGACGGCGACCGGAAGCTCTCCCGGATGGGTAATTGCGATGACCGGCCCCCGCCGCGCCCGAATCTCTTCGATCGTCGATACGTTCTTAACGAAGAGATCGTCCCGCGGGATCACGATAACGGTCGGGGTCTCCGGGGTGATCAGTGCCAACGGCCCGTGCTTCAATTCGGAAGCCGGGTAAGCCTCCGCGTGCAGGTAGCTGACCTCCTTGAGTTTCAGTGCGCCTTCCATGGCGACCGCGTAACCCGTCGCGCGGCCGATGAAATAGGCGTGCTCGCAGCTGAGCAGGTGGTCCGCCAGCGTGGCGATCTCCGCCTCACGCCCGAGGATGCCGTCGATCTGCTCGGGGAGCGTTGCAAGCGCGGACAATAGCCGCCCGCCATCGGCAGTCGACAGGTCGCGGATGCGCCCGAAATGCACAGCCAGTAGCGCGAACGCGACCGCCGTACAGGTGAACGTCTTGGTCGAGACCACAGCGATTTCGGGCCCGGCATGCACGTAGATGCCGCGGCCGCATTCCCTTGCGATGGTACTGCCGACACCATTGACGATGCCGAGCACGTGTCCGCCCTTGCGCTTGATCTCCTGCACGGCCGCAAGGGTCTCGAAGGTCTCGCCGGATTGGCTGACCGCGATGTACAGCGTGTCGCGCTCGATGACTGGATTGCGGTAGCGGAACTCGGAGGCCGCCTCGGCATGCGCCGGCAGTCGCGCCAACTGCTCGATCAGGTGGGCGCCGATGCAGCCCGCAATATGGGCCGAACCGCAGCCGAGGATCTTGACCCGCCGGATCTCCAATAACTCGTGCGCGCTAAGCTCGATGCCGCCGAGATGGCTCGTCTGGAAGCGCGACTCGACGCGCCCGCTTAGGGTACGGCGTACCGCCTCGGGCTGCTCGACGATTTCCTTGCGCATGTAGTGCGAGAACTCGCCCTTCTCAAATGACTCGTCGGTCCACGCGATCATCGAGGGGGTTTTGGCGGTGGGGCCGCCATCCAGGGTCGAGGTCTCGAAACCGTCGGCGCGTACCACAGCGATCTCACCGTCTTCGAGATGCACGACGTTGCGGGTATGCCGCACCAGCGCCGCCGGATCCGATGCAATGAACATCTCGCGCTCGCCGATGCCAAGCACGACCGGCCCGCCGTTGCGCGCCACGACGATCGTGTCGGGCCGCTCGGCATCGAGGACGGCGATTGCATAGGCGCCGGACACCAACCGGAGCGCCTGGCGCACCGCCTCGACGAGCGACCCCGCCGGCATCTCCGCGATCAGGTGAGCCAGCACCTCGGTATCTGTTTCGGAGCGAAAAACCGCGCCCTCGCCCGCCAGCCGTGCCTTCAGTACAGCCGCATTCTCGATGATCCCGTTATGAATGACCGCGATGCGGTTGGCCCCGTCGCAATGCGGATGGGCGTTGCGGTCGCTCGGCTCACCATGCGTCGCCCAGCGCGTATGGGCGATCCCGGGAGAGCCGCGGAAGCGTTTCGGCAGGATCCGTTCGAGGTCGCGCACTCGTCCCTTGCATTTCGCGACATCGAGTTCGCCCGAGCGAGCCACGGCAATCCCGGCGGAATCGTATCCCCGATACTCGAGACGGTGCAGCCCCTCCATCAGGATCGGCACCGCGTCGCGCCTGCCGATGTAGCCGACGATCCCGCACATTTCGTCACCCTCCTACCCGTAGATCAGCCGCCGGATCTGCCGCTCGCTGTATCCCGGTGCGCGAAACCGCCAGCGCGCCAGTTCTGCCCGAAGGCGGGCATAGATCTGGCTATTGGGCACGCCTTCCGCCTGTAGCGCACGGTGCCGTCGACACACGAATTCCTCTGGTCGCTCGTCGAGAAACGACAGAACCTCATCGATCAGGCGAACCGCCTCGGAATGCGTCAGCCGACTCGTGCGAGCCAGGTAATCTACCAGATCAGCGAGCTCGCTCGGCTCCGACATGCCGCTACCCTCTGCATAGGAAAGTCGAATCGCAACGAATTTACCCGAAATCGGGTAGATTATGACCCGAACTTCCCTGCCGAGCTGCCGATCGGAATGGAAGAGGAAGGGCAATTGATGCCAACCCTGCAAACCATCGTCATGTTCGATGAATGGGGCCGTCCAGCATCGCCGAACGGGGAGCCGCAGCTGGGTCGGTTTACCCAGTTCGATCGACGCCGGGCGGATGGCTGTTATCGGCGCGAAGCAATCAACGACGAGCGCACCCGGATATGACAGGCTTGGGTCGCGACCGAAGCCGCCCAATGACGACCTCGCTCCCTACCGGCAAGGGAGGATTATTCCCCGCAAGCCTCCGGCGAAGTCGGGTTCATTACACCGACGGCCAGAACGGCTTCGCCAGCGCGCGATCCTCCGGATAGACGGTTATGGGTATGCCCTTCTGCCACTGCGCAAAGATCATCGGCACGCCGACGCGGCGGCCCTTTTCGTCGAACTTGATCGGGCCCGGGAAGGACCGTGCCGCCGGCCCGGTTGTCAGGTTCATCCCGCGGATCGCCTCGGCGACCTTGATCTTGTCGGCGGCACCGGCTAGCTCCAGCGCCTCCTTCAAGATCCAGGTGTGGCCGTAGCCGCACAGGCCGTCCTGGGTCAGGAACGGCTCGCCGGTGCGCTTCTTGAAGCGCTCGATGAACTCCTCCTGGCCCTTCAGCGGCCAATTGGCAACGCTGAACAGAAGACCTTCAAGCAATTCGGGGCCGATCGTCTTCAACAATTCTGGGGAGCCGAACGGCGCGCCATTGCCGACCAGCGGGAGCTTGCCCTTGGTCAGCTTGAACTCGTCGAGCTTTTCGAGGACGAGCTTGCAATCCGGCATCGCCGAGGTCAGCAGCAGCAGGAAATCGGGCTTGGCCGAGCGCACCTTGTCGACGAGCGGCGTCGCGTCCGACAAGGGTGGCGTGAATATCTGGTCGACGACCGGCTTCAACCCCGCCTTGTCGAGCCCGCCGCCCTCGCGCAGCTGCTTGCCGAAGCTGACGGGCGAAGCCGTGTTGTCCTGGATGACGCCGATCGTCTTCGGCCGTTTGCCGGTCGCCGCCTCGGCCAGCTTCAGCGCGGTCGGCAGGGTTTCCGCGGCCTGCCAGTCGGCGGTCGGCGAGGTTTGGAAGATGAATCTGAAGCCGCGATTGGTGATCGCATCGGAATACGAAAGGGTGAGCCAAGGCAGCTCCGCCCGCTCCGTCACCTCGGTGACGGCCAAGGTGAAGGAGCTGAGCCAGGACCCGAAACCGCCGATCAGATCCGGCTGGTCGGACAACAGCCGCTGCGCGGCGTTCTTGGCCTTTTCGGTGTTGTCGCCGGCATCGCCCACGACGAGTTCGAATTTGGCGCCGCCGAGCTTCTCGATGCCGCCTTTCTGGTTGATCTCGTCGATCGCCATCTCGGCACCTTGACGCAGAAGCTGTCCTTGTCGCGCCCAGGGACCCGACAGCGGGGCGATCATCGCCATCTTGACTGCCTTCGTCTGCGCCCGCCCCGACACGATACCGAGCCCGGGGGTCGCCAGCGCGCCCATCGCCAGGCCGGCGGTCACGCTCCGCCGAGTGATTTTGCTCGTCATATCAGTATCTCCTTCTATTTCGCGGGGCTGGCCACGCGATCGACCCATTTCCTGCCGAGATAGGCTTCGATGACGCTGTCGTCGCGTACGACATCCTCCGGGCGGCCTTCAGCGATGAGCCGGCCGTGGTCCAGTACGGTGAAATGATCGACCAGTCGCACCATCGCCTGCATTGTGTGCTCGATGATTAGCACGGTCATTCCGTCGTCGTGCAATTGGCGGATGACCGCAAGAATGCCGCCGAGATCATCGTGGCTGAGACCGGCGAGCGTCTCGTCGAGCAGCAAGAGCCGCGGATGCGACGCGAGCGCCCGCGCCAATTCCATCAGCCGCAGTTCCCGCGTCGTCAGTCCGCCGGCAATCGTGCCGGCCTGGGCGCTCAGCCCGACCCGGTCGAGTGCGCTCAGCGCCATCCGCCGCGCCGACGCATCGTCAGGTTCGCCAGCAAAAGCACCCACGATGACGTTCTCCAGCACGGTCATGCGCGAGAAGGCCCGGACCACTTGAAACGTCCTACCAATGCCGCGACGGCAGACCTGACTCGGCCGCAAATTCGTGATCGGTGCATCGGAAAAGGTGATCGCGCCCCGGTCGGGCGAAAGAAACCCGTTGATGATGTTGAACAGCGTCGTCTTGCCGGCACCGTTCGGGCCGATGATGCCGTAAAGTCCGCCTTCGGGGACGATTAGGTCGATCCCATCGAGCGCCCGCAACCCGCCGAACGAGATGCCGATATCGCGCAACACTAGGAGATTACCGCCCCTCGCTGGTGGTGGGCGCGGCAAGGGGGCGATATTGCTCGGCAACGCGGCAGCCGGGATAGGCTGCACCCTCCGCGTCGGTCGGTGCCGGGCGAGGTAGTCGAGCACGCGCCAATAGACGCCTTCGGGTGCGCAAAGGATGATCACGATGATTGCAACGCCATAGACGACGCCCTGGATTCCGGGCAGCACGTCGCCGAGTTCGGCGTTCAGACCCTCGGCGAGCGGCACCAGCACCATCGCCCCGATCACCGGGCCCCACAGGCTCCCGACGCCGCCAAACAGCGCCAGGATCAGAGCCTGCGCCGACACGAGCATGCCGAACACCGTCTCCGGCGTCACCACCAGCAGCAGGACCGCGTAGAGCCCGCCGGCAACCGCGGCGATTGCGCCGCTCAGCATCAACGCCAGCATCTTCCAGCGCCAGGTATCGATGCCGGCGGCCTCGGCGGCCGGCTCGTTCTGCTTGATCGCCAAGAGCGACATACCGAAACGCGAATTTTCGACCCACAGCGTGATCAGCAACGCCAACACGAGCAACCCGAGCGCGAGCACGACGTAGAGGCGCGGGTCGGCGAATTGCATGTACAGCAGCGGCGCGTCGCGCTTCATCGGCAGGGTTAATTCCTGATACCCAAGCCATTGAAACACGTAGAGCGTCGCAAGCGGATAAGCGAGCATCGCCAGCGCGAAGTAGTGCCCGCGCAAGCGGAACGTCGGGTAGCCGATAATCGCGCCGGCTGCGCCGCCGACCACGCTGCACAACGGAATCGAGATCCACGGGGTCAGATCGAAATACATCATCCCGAGCGCGACCGTGTAGGCGCCCAGACCCCAAAAAGCCGCGTGCCCGAACGAGAAATAGCCGCTGTACCCGGACAGCACGTTCCAGGCGAGCGACAGCACCGCCCACAGCAACACCTGTGTCAGCACCAGCTGGTAATAGGCGCTCTTCAGCACGGCGAACGACAGCAGCAGGATGGCGACGGCGAATGCGAGGATCGCCCAGCGCTGTCGGTTTGATTCCGCTCGGGTCCTCATATCCGCTCGCTCAGTCGACCGAACATTCCTTGCGGGCGCAGGAAGATGATCAGCAGGAAGACGACAAAAATCGCTGTGTTCTGCAGCTGGTAGGGCAGGATCAGGGTCGATGTCTGCTGCACGATGCCAATCAACAGCCCGCCGCAAAACGCGCCGAAATTGCTGCCGAGGCCGCCGAGCACAACGCCGGCATACATGACGATGACGAAATCGAATCCGACATAAGGCTGGAAGGTTTGCGAGGTGGCGATCAGGCCACCGGCGATCGCGGTGATGCCGACGCCGATGCTCCAGGCCAGCCGGTGCGCGCGGTCGACGTCGATCCCCATATAGATCGCGGCTTGCGGATTGTCGGCGGCGGCGCGCAGCCCCTTGCCGAGCCGCGTCTGGCTCAGAAACAGGTACATCGCGCCGGCCAGCAACACCGCGACGATAAAGCTGACGACGCGCGCCTGGTTGAGCAGAACATCGCCGATTTCCCACGACGAGCGCGAGAGCGGCGTGCGGATCCCGGTCGGGGTCGAGCCGAACACGATCAGGCCGCCATTCTGCAGGATCAGCGACAGGCCGAGGGTGACGAGGATCTGACCGTAGGCGCCGGCGCCCTCGATCTGCGCCACCCCAGCGCCGGTGACTCGCGAGACGATGAAGCGGTGCAACACCCACCCGAACCCAAAGACGAGAGGCCCGGCCAAGAAGGCGGCGACGATCGGTCCGCCATAGGGGCCGAGAAACGCCAGCACGCCAAAGCCCGTCGTCAGATAAAAGGCCGCGTACATGCCGAGCATCAGGAAGTCGCCCTGGGCGAAATTGATGACCCGCATCGCGCCGAAGATGATGCCGAGCCCGATGCACATCAGCGCATAGGCGCCGCCGACCAGGATTCCAGCCGCAAGCGCCTGGAGGAAGTCGATCGCTGTGAATGGCATGGCGGCGGACGATAGGCGGAGCGCGGTCATCAGAGACGCGGGATGGGCGCTCAGCGTCCTTCGAGACGCGCCCATTCGGGCGCTCCTCAGGATGAGGTTGTTCTTTAAACCACCGCAGATCCTCATCCTGAGGAGGCGCGAAGCGCCGTCTCGAAGGACGCGCGAGCCGGGATGCAACGCTGGGATGACGGCACCGCAGGCGCCGCTGTGCCATCCAGCGCGGAAGCATGGTATTGACCCAAGGCATGATGCTCTCGATCGAGAACCTCTCGGTCAGCTATGGCGGACTGGCCGCGTTGCGGGGAGTTTCGCTGACCGTCGACCAGGGACAATTCGTCGCGATCGTCGGACCCAATGGCGCCGGCAAGACGACATTGTTCAAGTCGGTGACACCAAGCGCAGGGAAGATCGATTTCGAAGGGCAGGACCTGCTCGCGGTGCCGCCGGCCGAGCGCGCCCATCTTGGCATCGCGCATGTGCCGGAGGGGCGGCAGGTGTTCGCCTCGCTCACCGTCTTCGAAAATCTCGAAATGGGCGCCTACCCGCTCCGCGGTCGGGCCGACTGGCGGCGCAATCTCGACCGCATCTTCGCCCTCTTTCCGGTGCTGGCCGAGCGCCGCCGCCAGCTTGCCGGGACACTTTCCGGCGGCGAGCAGCAGATGCTGGCGATCGGCCGCGGCATCGCCTCGGCGCCGCGGCTCCTATTGCTCGACGAGCCGTCGATGGGGCTGGCTCCGACGATCGCCGATTTGATTTTTGACCGGATCGCCGCGCTCCACCGCGAGGACCGGGTGACTCTTCTGCTGGTCGAGCAGCGGGTCGCGGAAGCACTCGAATCCTGTGATTACGGCTACGTGTTGGAAGCCGGAGAGGTCGTGCTCGAAGGGCCGCACCACGGGCTGATGGCGGACGATCGGGTGAGGCGGGCGTATCTCGGGATGTAGCGGGCGCCGTTGTCGCCCTCTTGGTCCTCGGCTACGATCCTCCGTAACGTGTTTGCGCGAGAGGGACGATGCTGACCGCCGAGATTTGGCCGACGCTCGATTACAGTCGAGTGCCCTACCGCCTCTATCACGATGCCGACACCTACGAGCGTGAGCAGGAGCGGATCTTCCGCGGGCCAACCTGGCATTTCCTCGCACTCGCGGCGGAGATCCCGGGGAACGGGGATTTTCGCGCGACCCAGGTCGGCGACACCCCGGTCATCGTCAACCGCGACGCCAGCGGTGCGATTCACGCCTTCGTCAATCGCTGCGCTCACCGTGGCGCGCTGGTTCGGCGTGAATCGTCGGGCAATGCCACGGAGCACACCTGCATCTATCACCAATGGTGCTACCGGCTCGACGGCAGCCTCAACTCGATACCGTTCCGTCGCGGCATCCGCGGCAAGGGCGGGCTAGACGCCGGCTTCGACATGGCGGCGCACGGGCTGCGCAAGCTGCGCGTCGCCTCGATCAACGGCGCTCTGTTCGGCACACTGGCCGATCACGCCGAACCGCTCGAAGATTACCTCGGCGCGTCGGTTCTAGCGCAGTTGCGCCGGCTGTTCGACCGGCCGGTGCGCGTTCTCGGCTATAACCGTCAGCGGATCCGCGCCAATTGGAAGCTCTACGCCGAAAACACCCGCGACAACTACCATGCGAGCCTCTTGCACGAATTCCTCGTGACGTTTGGGCTCGACCGTTCGACGCAGGTTGGCGGCGTCACGATGGATGCACGTCATCGCCACAACATCACCTGGGCGGAAGCGGATAGCGACACCGCCGAGGTCGCGAGCGAAGCCTACGGCGAGGCGCGGGTGCGCAGCAATTACCTGACGCTGCGGGAACCGGAGCTGGTGCGCTTTCGGCGCGAGCGCTCCGACCCGCTCAATCTTGCGGTCACTTCGGTGTTCCCCGGTGCGGTATTCGTTCAGATCAGCAATAGCCTGGCGGTGCGCCAGATCCGGCCGCGCGGCGTCGACGAGGTGGAAATCTTTCAGACGATGCTCGGCTACGAGGATGATCCGCCGCAGATGGTGTTGCACCGGTTGCGTCAGGCCAATTTGGTCGGCCCGGCCGGGCTCGTTTCAATGGAGGACGGTGAGGCGATCGAGCTCGCACACCGGGCCTCCAGGCCCGACGGCGACGGCATGACGGTCATCGAGCTGGGCGGCGCCGGCGTCATTTCCGACCGCGACTACCGGGTTACCGACGTGCCGTTGCGCGGATTCTGGTCGTATTACGCCGAGCTTCTGGGGATCGAGCCCGCCGGCGCGGTGCGATGACGCCCGGCGTTCTTGGCGACCGCTTCGCGCTGTACGATCTGTTTGCTGCGTACGGCGCCCTGATCGACGCGTCGGATTTCGACGCCTGGCTCGATCTGTTCGCCGAGAGCTGCACATATCACATTGTCCCGCTTGAGAATTATGAGCGGGGCCTGCCGGCTGGGCTCGTTTTCTGCGATAGCCGGGCGGTGTTGGAAGACCGGATCGGCGCGCTGCGCGAGGCGAACAAGTACAACATCCACACCGATCGTCACTTGATCGGCCTGCCGCGCGTTGTCGGCGCCGCCGCCAAGGAGACCCTCGTCGAGGCACCGTTCGCCGTATATCAGACCGACCAGGAGGGCGAGACCCGCTTGTTCGGGACCGGGCTCTATCGCGACCGGATTGTGTCCGAAGCAGGGATTCTCAAATTCCGCGACAAATTGGTGCTGCTCGACACGTTCGCGGTGCCGAGCCTGCTCTCGACCCCGCTATGAATGACCAGTTCCCGGAGCAAGCGGCGCCAGGTGCCGATGAGGACCGAATTTGTCGAGCGACTCGAACCGAATCTGCCGGAGAACACTCAACGCACCGTCTAGCGCCACCATAAAGCGGTTCAAATGCTCGTCCGAGCCGGCAGCAAGCCGGTCCGCCGCCAGGCGGTAAGCAACCAGCGCACGCTCCTCGATGTGCTCGATGCCCCTGCCTTCGGTCACGGACCGCCATGAATTGATGATCCGAGCTGCTTCCGCATGCATCGCAATAGGGGGGAGATCGCGCCCGGGCAGGCTTTCGAGGGCGTTCCAGCAAGCATCCCAATTCTCGGCGGTCTGGGTGT
>WNFC01003220.1_pt1 | contig 17646 bp, 16 predicted proteins | sample 5400541 | NCBI WGS metagenome assembly WNFC01 (sample SAMN13153342, study PRJNA577476) | soil metagenome | isolation source: 120 cm saprolite under Douglas fir tree site 2 hole 2 replicate 1 | place: USA:California | collected 2015-04-18
GGCCAGTGGAGCGACCAGAAGGTCCGGATCGCGGCGGTGGTGACGGTGGTGAAGCGCCAAGTCTCGCGGAAGACGGGCGCCGAGTACGCCCGGCTCACGCTCGAGGATTTCCACGGCACCGCGGAGGCCCTGGTGTTTCCCGAGGCCTGGGCCCGGCTGAACGAAGTGATCCGCACTGACCAGGCGTTGCTCCTGGCGGGCAGCTACAGCGGCCGCGACCGGGATGAGGAGCAGGCGCCGTTCATCGTCGAGACGGCCCAGCCGCTCGACGAACTCAAGGCGAGCGGGGCGATCGGCGTCGTGTTGCGCTGGTCCCCGCTGGCCCCGCCCCCACCCGATGCGAGCCGGGCGGTCGCGGCGTTGTGCGCCGCCCACCCGGGCCCCGCGCCCGTGCTCGTCGAGTGGAACGACGCCGACGCCCGCGCCGACACGGGCAGCGGCGACGACGCCGGCACCGCTCGCCTCCGCAGCCGCTCGCTCCGGGTGGAAGTCGCGGACGACCTGCTGGCCGCGCTGCGCGATCTCGTCGGACCCGATCACGTCCATCTCGTGCGGACGACCTGAGCGATGGCGACTCATACGCTCGATTTCGAACGGCCGCTGCTCGAGCTGGAGCGCCAGATCGAGGAGATGAAGCGTGTCGCGAGCGAGACGGCAGTGGACGTGTCGAAGGAGCTGGCCCCGCTCGAGAAGAAGCTCGCCGAGTTGCGAGCGGAGATCTACAAGAACCTGACGGCGATGCAGCGCGTTCAGGTCGCCCGTCACCCCAAGCGCCCGTACACGCTCGACTACCTGAGCACCGCCTTTACGGACTTCGTCGAGCTCCACGGCGATCGGCTGTTTCGCGACGACCCGGCGATCGTGGGCGGGTGGGCGCGGCTCGACGGCATGAGCGTCATCGTGATCGGCCACCAAAAGGGGCGCGACACGAAGGAGAACCTGCGGCGCAACTTCGGTATGGCCCACCCCGAGGGGTACCGCAAGGCGCTGCGCCTGATGCATCTCGCCGAGCAGTTCCGCGCTCCCGTAGTCACGCTCGTCGACACGCCGGGCGCGTACCCCGGTCTCGGGGCCGAGGAGCGGGGTCAGGCGGAGGCGATCGCGCGCAACCTGGTCGAGATGGCCACGCTCCGGACCCCGATCCTGACCGCCGTGATCGGCGAGGGTGGCTCCGGCGGGGCGCTCGCGGTCGGGCTCGCCGACCGCGTGTTGATGCTCGAAAACTCGGTGTACTCCGTCATCTCGCCCGAGGGCTGTGCTGCGATTCTCTGGAAGGACGCGAGCCAGCGCGAGCGCGCCGCCGAGGCCCTGAAGATGACGGCGGAGGACCTGCGCGAACTCGGCGTCATCGACGAGATCATCCCCGAGCCGCTGGGCGGGGCGCACGCCGACCCCGAGGCCGCGGCCACGGCGCTCGGGGAAGCCCTGCGCCGCCACCTGCGCCAGCTGCGCAAGGTCAAGCTCGAAAAGCTCCTCAAACGCCGGGAAGAGAAGTACCTTTCCATGGGTGCGTTGAGCGAGAAGTGAGTTGACCGACGTCGTCGAAGTCCGGTTCAAAGGGAACCGCAAAGCCTTCTTCGCCTGGCCGTCCGCCGAGCCGCTCGCGCTGCACGATCCCGTGATCGTGGAGGTCGAGCGGGGGCAGGATCTCGGCCGGGTGTCGGCACTGGGGGCCGTCGCGGCGAAGAAGTGCGGCAGCGGGTGCAGCGGGTGCAGCCTCGCCGAAGCGGCAGCTCCGCCGGCCGAGGCGCCACGCCGCATCCTGCGGCGAGCCACCGCCGAGGATGCTGCGCTGGCCGGGCACCTGCAGGGCGAGGAGGAGGAGGTGCGTCGCAAGGTGATGGACCGCGTCCATCATCACGCTCTACCGATGAAGGTCTCCGACGCCGAGTGGCAGTGGGATAAGAAAAAGCTCACCGTCTATTTCACCGCCGAGCAGCGCGTAGATTTTCGCGCCCTGGTACGCGATCTCGCGAGCCTGTTCCACACGCGGATCGAGCTGCGCCAGATCGGCGCTCGGGATGAGGCAAAGCGGCTCGACGGGGTCGGGCGCTGCGGGCGCCAATACTGCTGCTCGAGCTGGCTGCCGGAGCTGCGGCCCGTCAGCCTCGCGCTCGCGAAGGATCAACACCTGTCGCTCAACCCGTCACAGATCTCGGGCGGCTGCGGCCGGTTGCTCTGCTGTCTGCGCTACGAGCACGACTTCTATGTGCAGACCCGCAAACGCTTCCCCAAGGAGGGGAAGCTGCTGCGCACCGGCGCGGGTGCAGAGCGCGTGCTCGCGGTGGACATCTTCCGCGAGACCGTGACGCTCCGCGCCGACGCGGGTGACACCCGGGTCGTGGCGCTCGAGAAGCTCAAGGCGGAGGTGGAGCGGCTCGGGGGCGCGGAGCCGCCCGTTGCCTAAGTTCTACCTGACGACCGCAATCGACTACTCGAACGGCGAACCGCATCTGGGGCACGCGCTCGAGAAGGTCGGGGCAGACTGCATCGCGCGCTACCATCGGCTGCGCGGCGACCAGGTCCATTTCGTGATGGGGATGGACGAGCACGGGCAGAAGGTCGCGCAGGCGGCGGAGAAGAACGGCCTCCCACCCCAGGCCTGGGTCGATCAGATTGCCACCCGCTTCGCCGACACGTGGGCCAGCCTCGGCTGCTCGAACGACGACTGGATCCGGACGACCGAGGCGCGGCACACGACGTCCGTGATCGCGTTCATCGAACGGATCCGCCAGCACCATCCCGACGACATCTTCATCGGCGACTACGAAGGCTGGTATTGCGTCGGCTGCGAGGAGTTCAAGCAAGTGGCCCAGATCGTGGACGGCCACTGCGAGGAGCACCCGACGCTCACGCTCCAGTGGACCAAGGAGACGAACTATTTCTTCCGACTCAGCCGTTACGCCCAGCAGCTGCACGCCCTCATCACCGCGGGCGAGTTCCCGGTCGAGCCGGCGATCCGACGGAACGAGATCCTGCGCCTGCTCGAGCGCGGTCTCGAGGACGTGTCGATCTCCCGCGCTCGCTTCCCGTGGGGCATTCCTTTCCCCGGGGCGCCGGACCACACGGTGTACGTGTGGTTCGATGCGCTGATCAACTACATCACGGCGGCCGGCTTCCCCGGTGCCGGCTTCGAGCGGCTCTGGCCAGCGGACCTGCACGTGATTGGGAAGGGGATCACGCGCCTGCACTGCGCGCTCTGGCCGGCGATGCTCCTCTCGGCGGAACTCCCGTTGCCCCGGCTGGTGTGGGCGCACGGCTACGTCCAGTGGGGTGGCGCCAAGGTGTCGAAGTCGGCGGGCGGGGCGTTGAGCGTCGACGAGGCGATCGCGTATCACGGCGCCGATGCGCTGCGCTATTTCCTGCTGCGGGAGGTCGGGTTCGAGAACGACGGCGACTTCACCTGGGAACGGTTCGACGCGCGCTACACCTCCGAGCTTGCGGACACGCTCGGCAACCTCGTCTCGCGCTCGCTCACGATGATCGTGAACTACCGCGGCGCCCTGGTTCCGCGCGATCCGCGCAACTACGACACGCCGCTCGAGGCTGCGGCCCGCACGGCGCTCGCCGCGTACGCGCGGGCCATGGACGCCAATCACCTGCCCGAAGCAGCCGCGCAGCTCATCGCGCTCGCCAGCGCGGCGAACCGCTACGTCGAGGAGACGGCGCCCTACAGGCTCGCGAAGCAACCGGACCGGGCGGCCGAGCTCGATTCGGTGCTGGCCAATCTGGCCCGGACCGTCGCCCGCCTGGCCGTGCTGGCGCAGCCCTTCCTCCCCACGACCGCGAAGACCGTCTGGGCGACGCTCGGATCTCCCGAGCCCCTGGAGCGCGTCCGGCTCCAGCACCTGGACCGCCTGGACCCGGCGGATCAGCGGGTCGAGAAGCCGCCCATCCTTTTCCCCAAGCCCCGCCTTGCTCCCGCGTGAGGCCCCACAAACGGTGATCTGCCTCACGCTCCGTCGTGTTGACGCTTTCCCGTCCAACCCGTAGTATTGACCTCCACACTGGGAGCCGGACCCCACGCCCTGTCCGGGTTCTCCATACGGCCGTACCAGGCAGGGACCGGCGCTTTGGTGCCGGGCCGATTGTGTTCACGGGAGGTCGTCCGGAGCGCGATGCGTAAGAAGGCGGAGCGACGCTGGACCGTCATGCTGGTGCCGCACGGCTCGGGGTCTTCCCGTGCCGTGGAGGTGTCGCAGACGGCCGTCAAGGCCCTGGTCGGGATCGGCAGCGTGGTTGTGCTGACGTTCCTGGTGCTCGGCGTCGCCGCCATCTCGCGCGGGGTGAACATCACCCGCAGCCGTGCGCTCGAGAACGAAAACCGCGTCCTCGCCGACGAGATTCAGCGGATGCGCGAGCGGATGGCCAGCTTGCGCGACACGCTGCACCGCTTCGGCGAGCGTGAGCAGGAGCTGCGGCTCCTCGCGGGGCTTACGCCCACCGACGCCAGCGTCCAGAATGCGGGGATCGGCGGGCCGGCCGGTACCTGGTCCGAGCGGGACAGTCTCTCGGCGCTCGGCCCGAACGGCCAGCAGGCACTCGCGGCGCGCCTCGACGTGGACGCGCTGGCGCGCCGCGCCAACCTCCTAGTGCGATCGCTCAACGAATCGTACGAATCCCTCTCCCGCCAGCGCGAGCGGCTTGCGGCCACGCCGTCGATCATGCCAACCAAGGGCTGGCTGACGAGCGCCTTCATGCGCGAACGTGTGCACCCGATTCTCCACCTCGCGCGCCCGCACGAGGGTATCGACGTGAGCGCCCCGATGGGCGCCGAGATCGAGGCGCCCGCCGCCGGCGTGGTCACCGACGTCAAGTGGGAAGAGGGATACGGCAACATGATCACGGTCGATCATGGCTTCGGCCTCGTGACCCGCTACGCCCACTGCTCCAAGATTCTCGCGGTCCGCGGTCAGCGCGTGAAGCGTGGGCAGAAGATCGCGCTCGTCGGCTCGACCGGACTGTCCACGGGCCCGCATCTGCACTACGAGGTCTGGGTGAACCACAAACCGGTAGACCCGGTAAAGTACGTCATGCCCGACGCGATCGTGGACTGACACGCGGCCGGCCGACGTCTGTGAGGGGGCGCGAGGTGCTGCGCCCCCTGCGTGTTTTCCGGCCGGCCCCGCGTCGTTCGGCGCTACTTGGTGAAGTCCACCTTGGGCGCCTGCGCCGCGCCCGGGGTTTGGAGCTCGAAGTACTCGCGCGGTCCCTTCCCGAGTAGCTTGGCGGTGAGCACCTGGGGGAAGCGGCGAATGTAGGCGTTGTAGCGGTTCACGGCGTCGTTATAGTCCTGACGCGCCACCGCGATCCGGTTCTCGGTCCCCTCGAGCTGATCTTGCAGTGCCCGGAAGTTCTCGTTCGACTTGAGCTGCGGGTAGTTCTCGGCGATGGCGAGCAGGCGGCCCAGCGGCGCCGTGAGTTGGGCGTTCGCCTCAGCCATCTGCTGCAGGTTGCCGCTCTGCACAGCCCCGGCGAGCTTGGCACGTGCCTCGGCGACTGCCGTGAACACCGTCTGCTCTTGCTTGGCGTACCCCCTCACCGTCTCCACCAAGTTGGGGATCAGATCGGCGCGGCGCTGCAGCTGCACCTTGATCTGTGACGCGGCGGCATTGACCTGCTCGTCGTACGTCTGAATCGCATTGTAGCCGCAGCCGGTCGCGACGAGCAACGCGGCGGCGACCATGGAGCGCTTGAACGCATTCACGGATATCGTCCCTTTCTAGCGAAGTTGGGTCACGTACTGGGCGGTGCGGGCCAGCGCCGCGAGATAGGCGGGCACGAGCGGGTCGCCCCGCCCGAGTCGCAACGCGGGCCCGCCCTCCACATCCCGCACTAGCGGCCCGAGCCCGTCGGTGCTGAAGCCGATCACGGCGGCCGCGGCGCTCAGCAGCTCTGCGGGGCGAACGGGCACCGGCTTCCCACTGAACCGCAGCACCGTGCGGAGCATGGTCAGAAAGCCGGGTGCGCTCCCGCGGATCACGCTCCCCAGGCGTTTCGGGTCACCCCAGAGGGTGCCGTAGGCCTGGCGGAGGCGGACGAGCTTGCCCATCAGTTCGTGCTCGAGCTGGTGGCGCAGGTCCTCGCGCCGCACTGTGATTCCCTGCCACGGGTCCTTCCCTGCGAGCAGGCGGTGCGCCTCGCGCACCTCCTCGTACTCGATCGGGAAGGCGGTCGCCGACTCGCGCCACTCCCGTTCCGTGAAGATGAGGGGCGCCGGGTGACCGGCCCGAGTCCAGTCCCGGATCGAGGGCGCCAGCGCCTCGAACAGGCGTTCGTCCACGGCGTCGCAGATGAGCAGCGTGTTCACGTCGGAGCGCTGCGGCACGTGCGTGCCGCGTGCCGTCGACCCGTACAGCAACAGCGCCACAAGCCGCTCGCCGATGGCCCGTCCGACCGCGTCAGCCAGGTGCTCAACCGTCAGTGTCGAGGCCATCCTAGAAGCGTCCTCCCGCGCCGCCGCCTGAGAAACCGCCGCCCCCACCGAAGCCGCCGAAACCACCGCCCCCGAATCCTCCCCCACCCCCCCAGCTTCCACCGCCGCTCCAGCCGCCGCGTCGGCCGCCAAACCCGCCGAACCACAGCGGCAAGAGGAGGATGCGCCCGCGCGTCGCGATCAGCAGCACGATCACGGCCACCACGATCCAGCTGATCGGGATCGGCACGTCCCCGCGCGGCGGGGGCACGCCCGTGAGCGTAACACCGAACTCCTGCGCGAAGCCCTGCGCGAGCAGGTCTACGCCCCGGGCGAGCCCGGCGCCGTACTCTTCGCGGGCGAGAAGCGGCGTCATCGCGTCGCGGATCCGGCCGACGCGGACATCGGGCAGGAACCCCTCGGCGCCGCGCCCGGTGGCGATGAACAGCTGCCCGGTCCCCGTGCGATGGTTCTTCAGGGGCACGAGCAGCACCACGACGCCGAGGTTTTTCGCCCGATCCCCGGCCTCCCCTTTTGCTCCCACGCCCCATTGCCGGCCGATCTGGAGCGCCACGTCCGCGGCCGCGCGGTCTCCGATCGCAGAGAGGGTCACGACCGCGATCTCACCCCGCGTTTTGTCGCGCACCTCGGCAATCACACTGTCCATGTGTGCGACCGAGGCCGCATCGAGCACCCCGGCGAAGTCGTTCACGTAGCCGCGGGGCTGGGGAACCGCGAGCTGGAGCAGGGCGCAGGAGAAGACGATATGCATGGGTTCGGGGAATCCTACGTAATCCGGCCGCGATTTGCTTCGGCACCGGCCGGCCAGACGCTTGACAGCTCGCCGTCCGGCGCACCATGATCCTGGCCGTTCCCATGCGCGTGCCCAGCGGTTGGCGTCTAGCCGTGCCGGCGCTTTGGCTGTGCACCACGTGCCTTCATCCGCACGCGGCGTCCCGGCCCGTCGGCAACGATGGTGATCGCATCCTGATCACCGAGGAGATGATCGCGCGCTCCGGGGGCCAGACCGCGTGGGAGGTGTTGAAGAAGGAGGCGCCCCAGCTCACGTATGGGGAGCGGCGCGACGGACGCCCGACGAAGTTGGAGCGCCGCGGTCCCTCGAGTTTCGTCCTGAACGACGCACCGCTGATCTTCGTCGACGGGGTTCAGTTGGTCGATTTCCAGCGGCTCCAAACGCTGCCCGCCTCCGCGCTCCACAGCATCGAGATCCTGAACGGGCTGGATGGAACGACGTACTACGGCTCGAACGCCGTGAGTGGCGTCATCCTCATCACCACCAGGACCGGCGGCCGCTCCTGAGACGCACACTGCAACGGGGGCGGCTCCGGGTCGGGCCGCCCGCCTCATCGAGTCACCGTGGTTCAGTCAACCCGCGTCAGGGCAACCGGTCGAGACACGCGCTGAAGTTCGGGTTGTTCTTCTCGGTCACCGGCACCGGCAGGTTCACGTCGCTCCCGTAGATTAGGCCGTTCTTGAAATAGGCTCCCGTCGGGAACACGGCGTTGACTGCCAGGCCATATCCGCCGCGCACGAGGGGCGACCGCACCAAGCGTCGCAGGTCATTCAACCGGTGGGCGGTCAACCACAGCCAACGCGCTCGCTCGGTAAAGAGCATGGTCACCGCAGCGGCCGGCGACCCGGGCGACGCGAGCGGGGGGAGCGGTGCAATCGTCTGTGTGAGCAGCGACAGATCGCCGACCAGGAAGTACGTGGGTGGTGCCTGGCGGAGCCCATTCAGGAACCCCAAGAATCCGGCAGTATCACCGCGCTGGAGCGCCGCCTCGGCGTTGATGAGGCGCGCTTCCGCGCCGGTCGCCACCGTCACGGACGCCTTCTCGTCGATGTAGCGATACTGGTCGAACTGCGGCGTGGCGTTATCGAACCCCTTATTCGTGCCGGGGGAGCGAAACACGGGCGTGCGCGGGTCGGCAGAACTGATCCACGCCAGGCCGTTGCCCCCTTCTTTGTCAGCGACGCCATACCGCTTGAACTTCTTGACGGCGTTGTAGACCCCGTTCTGCTGCCGGCTCGAGTTGAGGTCGTGCTGCACCAGATAGCCGAAGCTTAGGGCGACGTTCGCCGCCGAGACTACTGTGTCGGCATCAACCAGGCGGCCCTCGTCGAGTAGGGCACGCGCCTTGCCGACGTTCGCGAACGCCATCGCGTTCCTGCGCGCGACGACCTTGGGCAGGCGACTATTGGCAGTGGACCCGCTCGTGTCGAACGCCGCGGCGGCGATGAACGATTGGTTGAATCGATTGATCGCCGTGTCGAGCATTTGCATGGTGGTCAGGGGCATCCCGTATTGAATGCTGCCGTCGGGCTGCGCATTGCTGAACGGCACTCCGGAGCAGTAGTTCTCGGCGAACATGACGTAGGTGAAGCCCGCCAGGCTCAACAGTTCGGCGAGCCCGCCATTGGTCGTCGAATCGGCGAATTTGCGGAACTGGGCGACGGCATTCTCCGCAGAGACCCGTGCGCGGCTCAAGTCGCTGAACACGTTTGCCATGGTACCGCTCGACGGATCCGTTTGTCGCGCATCCACCTGAATGCGGTCGGGGAAGGTCTCGGTATTGATCAACTCATCGGCGAGCAGGCCGCTCACCATGATTTGGCCCTCGACCGTGCCTCCGGACCCTCCGGCACCCGACCCGCTGTACGCGATCGTGAAATCGCCGACCGCGCCTGAACGCACCGCGGCCAGCGCGGAGGCGCCACCGAGCACGTCCGTCGGGACCACGTCGGGATTGGTAATGTCCAACAGGTGGCACCCCAGCATCAGGACGAGCGCCGTCGGCAATGCCGCCAGTCGGGGGATGGCCCGGCCGACCCTCGCGCCGGGTGCCGTGATGTGTCGCGTATGCAGCGTCATGTTCGGCCCCCGGCTCAGAAGGTGATGTTTGCCCGCGCGATCCAATAGCGCACGGGGGGTTGCGTTAGGAAGTCGGCGGTCGTGAAGTTGTTCTGCCCCGCTTCGTTCAACTCAGGGTCAAGCCCGCGGTAGCTCGTCCACGTGTGCAGGTTGCGGCCCGAGATGGTGACGCTCAGCGCGGTGGCGTTGATCTTGCTCGCCCATGCCGTTGGGACGTCATACGTCAGCGAGACTTCGCGCAGCTTCACGAAGCCCCCGTCCTGGATGTAGCCCGCCTGGGTCCCAAAGATGTTGGCAACGGCCGCAGCCTGATCGGCCAGGGACGCCTTGGGGTCGTTGCGCCCTTGGCAGTTGTTCAAGCCGCAGCGGAACTGTTCCGTGCTGTTGAAAAGCTTGTTCCCCCATCGGCCGTCGAGCAGTCCGTACAAGTGCAGGCGGCCTCCGAACACGAGTTCCGCGCTCAACGTGCCACCGTGATCGGGGAACGGCTGCCCGAGGAACACCGGCTGGGCCCCGAGTTGAACCTCCGAGGTGGCGATGATGCCATCGCCGTTGGCATCGCTGTACGTGTAGGGTTGCATGAAGTAGCTGCCCGGCGCATACCCCGGCGTGATCCGCTGGGAGAAGCCCCCCAACCCGAAGATGATCGGATTGCCGAGCGAGTCCGTCTGCAAGACGCGGCTCCGAACGCCGAACGCGGACGCGTTCAGGTTGAGCTGGAAGGATTCCGTGTTGACGAGGCGCGCGTTCGCGGCGATCTCGACTCCCCGGTTGCCGACGGACCCGAGATTCTTGAACTGTGTGCCACCATTGACCACGCCGGGCGGCAGGCCGCAGCCGCAGCTCGGCGGCAAGGTGATAGCGATCAGCGCGTCATGGGACACCTTATCGTAGTACGTGAATGTCAGCGTAGCCCGACCACCCTCGAACTCCGCGTCGAACCCCAGCTCCGTTTCGTTGGTGCGCTCGGGCTTCAGGCCCGGATTGCCGAGCCCACCCGCCGTCACACCCGCCACATCGGTGCCGCTCACAGCGACGGGTGTGAACACGTAGTAGTGCAGGGCGTCGAGCGGCCCGGGATGCAGCCCGGATGCACCGACGGCGCCGCGAACCCGCAGGGAGTTGAGCCAGCCGACCCTCGGGAAGAACGGTTCTTCAGAGATGACCCACGACGCGGAGAACTTGGGGTAGAGGATATTGCCGAAGGTGCGGCCGAACGCAGAGTTGTCGTCGCTGCGCAGCGCCCCGGTGACGAACACGCGGTTCTTCCATCCCAAGCGCTCTTCGGCGAAACGCCCGATCGTCACGAATTCCTGCGTTGTCTCGCTGTCGGTCGCCGGCAGCACGCAGACGTCGAGCGACCCGGCGGTCGAGCCCTGCGCGCACGTCTGGCGGGTGCCGAGAACGCCGTGGAACAAGTTGTGAAAGTATTGGAAGCCTGCGGTCGTCCCGGATGTCAGCGTGGGAGTCAAGTCGAACGACGCAGTCGCCCAGACGTTGCCGGTCCAGTTGTAGATCTGGAACGGGTTCGCGGCACGGCTCCCGAGGGACGCATTCGTATTGAAGGTGATGGGAATCGCGCCAGGCACGAAGCTCTTCTGGTCGTAGCGGTTCGTGAAGTCGACCCCGAGGTTGGCGTGCGTTTCGAGGAACGAGAGCGGCCGGTAGTTTGTTTGCAAGCTCCCGGTGAAACGATCAATCTTCTGATACGTCTGGATCGAGAAGCTCTGCGCGGGCGTCAGGAAACCGTAACCCTGGCGGCCGTTCGCGCTGTCCGACGACCCGAGAAACCCGCTCGAGAGGACGCCGAACACGTTGTTGTCGTTCTCGGGGAGGCGCAGTTTGCCGGCCGTGTAGAGCGCGGTGGCCTGGAAATCCAGGTTCGAGCGCGCCTGCTGGTGAATGCTCGCCAGAAGATTGACGGTCTTCTGTTGGTTCACCGAGTACACGCCCTGCTCGTTGGTGTAATGACCTGCCACGTAGAACGTGGTCTGCTCGGTGCCGCCCGACGCACCGAGGTTGAACGCCGTGTGGTGCCCGGTCTGGAACGGGCTGTACACCATGATCGGGTTGAACGTGCGCAGTCGCGCGATCGCGCAGTAGTTGCTGTTGCTGGGTGGGAGCACCGATCTCGTCAGCGTGCAGGCCGAGTCGAGAGCGGTCAGAGCCGTGTAGTTTGCGGGGTAGGTTCCCACGTCGTTGACGACCCCGCCCTCGGAACTGAACTCCCACCTCGTGGCCCCAGGCTGGCCCCGCTTCGTCTGGAGCTGGATGACGCCGTTCGCCGCGTCGGTGCCGTATAGCACGCTCGCGGACGGGCCGCCGACGATCTGCACCGACTCTAAGTCCTCGGGGTTGAAATCGTTCAGACGGGACGGCACTTGTCCGCCCACTCCGACCGATGACGAGGAAGCGCCATTCTCGACGCGGATGCCGTTCACGATCAGGACCGGCTCGTTCGAGAGGGTGACGCTGTTGGAGCCGCGAATGCGAATCCGCGTGCCGCTGCCCGTGGTGCCGCCGCTCGGCAGCACCTCGACGCCCGGGGCGCGGGCGTTCAGGAGGTCCGTCAGGTTGTTCGGCAGCGCCTGCTTGACGAGCTTGGCCGCATCGAGCTTCTGGACCGCATTGCCCTCCTCGCGGGCGCGCTCCTCGCCGGTCGCGGTCACGACCACTGCCTCGAGGGCGACTGCGGTCGGAGCAACAACGACCTCGACGCTCGCCGTCTCGCCGGCTCTGACCGTCACCTTTCTCGCGGCCGTCGCGTAGCCGATCAGGCGCACGCGCACCTCGACTTCGCCTGCCGGCACGTCGTCGACCCGAAACTCCCCCTTGACGTCGGTGAAGGTGCGCCTCGTGCCTACCAAGACCTGCGCACCCACCAACGCGCGCCGCGCCGTCGTATCCACGACGTGCCCGGTGATTGATCCGACGCCTTGCTGCGCGGCGCCGATCGTCGCCGCGCCGCCGAACAAGGCAATGGCGAGCGCGACCAGGCACGTGGGTCGAATGCTCAGAGTGTACATGTCAACGCGTCCTCAGTTATGGGTCCATGTAAGGAACGGTGACGAACGGCCGGCGACCCCCTTCTGGCGCGGGCGGGTGCACGATCCCGACAGCGACGCGCCGAGTGGGCACCTCCAACACGACATGCACGGGCCGGTGTGCCCTCTAGCGATTACATCGACTGGTGCCGCAGCGGGGACGAGGATATCGACGAACCGACGCGCAAGGGTACATGAGATCCCCCACGATGTGAGCGAGCGCCGGCGTCAGGACGCCGGACAGTAGGCTCGACTCGATTTGTTTGTGACGGCTCTCGCGCGCAAGACCCGACGCCAGGCCGAGCGACACACGCGGCGACAGTAATGCGAGAGGCGGAGGCGCGCGGTGTCGGCGCCCCACCATCCTCCCGTGTTACGCGGATTCAATAACGCAGATTAGACGAGGTCGCAAGAGGGGTTCCTCGCTTAGGACCTCAACGACGGTGCGTGGAGAGCTACGCCCAGCGCCCCTGACACAACGCTGACATGCCGAGAAGAGGGCGGCTTCGGTCGGACGCTCGCTTGACGCGCATACGACACCGCGTGACTATCGATTGACGAATGGGCGCAGCGTCGCCCACGATCCGCGAGGCCTCTATGAAGCCACTCTCCGCATGGCTCGTTCTCACTCTGCTGAGCTGCGGCCAGGCCATGAATCAGAACCCCAATCAGCTCGCCGCCCCCGGGACCTTCCTCATCACCGCCGAGGAGATCGAGAAATCGGGCGCGAGCACGGCCTGGCAGGTCCTGAGGCAGCACGCTCCCATGCTGACGATGCGGGAAGATGGGAATGGCCGCCCGCAGAGCATGGGCCGCCGCGGCCGCTCGAGCTTCCTCCCGGACGAGGCGCCGATTATCCTGCTCGACGCCGTCCGTGTCCCGGATTTCCACGCGCTCGACACCATCGAGGCGCATGCGATCCTGACGATTCTCACCTACGAGGGGGTCGAGGGCACGACGTACTACGGGACCGACGCCGTGAGCGGAGTGATTGTGATTCAAGACGAAGGACGGGCGCCAGTCGTAGCAGGAGGGGAAGGAGCAGCGTCGCTCTCTCCCCCTGGGGCTCTCCGAACGCGGTTCCAGCCTACGGTAGCCGGTCTTTACAGGCCGTGAAGTTCGGGTTTTGCTTCTCGGTGATGGGAATCGGGAACTTCACGTCGTTGCCGTAGTTCGCGAAATTCACCTTAAAGTACACCCCGGTCGGGAAGACGGTATTCGCCGCCCGTCCATATTGCCGGATCAGGCGGCGCATGTCGCCCAAGCGGTGCGCCGTGAGCCACAGCCACCGCGCCCGATCATTGAACAGCAGGTTCACGGTCCCTCCCGCCGCGGTGATGTCGGCGACCGTGAGGCTTGGCAGCGCTCCGATCGGTTGCGTCGTGGCGTCCGAGGGCACAAATGGGTTCGGGTCGAAATACACCCGCGCAGCCACATTCACTGCCTGTGGGTCGTTCAGCTGGGCGAGGAAAGTCACTGTATCGTTGACGTGCATCGCCGCCTCCTGAATCCAGTCTTGCCTCGACTCCAACCCCGGCGCAGGCGCAATAGGCGCCCCCGCGCATCGGCGCAGAGTGATCGCACGTGACCAGGGAACCGGTAGGGCGGCGGCGGCCTACCGGCAGCTACATCTACATCGCGTTCCGGAAGCGACGGCGGGACGACGGCGGTGGTGAGCGAACCAGACTTGCGTCATAAGCCACACTGCTACAACAGGGAGCGAGAGGTAGTATGCAAAGCAGCGGGGCGAACGTGCCGCAAGTCGAGGCGGGCCGCAAGGATCGCGCGTTCCGCATTGGAACAGATGGCGCGGCGCCGCGTCAGGGAACTGTCATAACCCGTGGACCCGTCACTGTTGACGGTCGAGTGGTGGTGCTAGGTTCGCGCGCATGACCCACGCCCTCGGTCTGCACATCGTTCGTTTCACAGCCGCGCCCGGCCTGCTCGCCGCCTTCACCGCCGGGTGCTTCATTTTCGGCCGGAGCAAGCCAGCGCCGGAATCGCCGGTGAACGCCCCTGAAGGCGAGATCGCGCTCAACGTCGTCAATCACAACTACCTCGACGTCGTGATCTACGTGCTCCACCACGGCGTGCGGACCCGCGTGGGCAGTGTAACGGGCTCGACGTCGACGGTGTTCCTCTTACCGGCTCGCTTGCTCGGCCAGGGGCGGGAAATCCAGTTGCGGGGGTATCCGATCGGCGCCAAGGACACGTCGATCGGCGGCCAGAACTATGCGTTCACCGAAATCCTCGTGGTGCAGCAGGGCCAGTACATCGAGTGGACGCTCGAGACTGATCTGCGCCGCTCGAGCGTCGCCGTGTATTAGCGGCCGGCTACTGGGGCGGTGGGCGGTTCACGGAGCCCTGAGGGGTGCCGCCGCCCGTGAGCGCGAAGGCCATCGTGGTCACCGCGACGCTCGCCACGCCTACGCTCGCGAGCAGGATGGTCCGGGTCTTCGCGAGCCGGCGCACATCCACGGACGCGATGTCGGCCATCGGGACGGTCACCGCTTCCCCAGACCACATATGGCGGTCGCCGCCCCTCGACTCCACTGAAGCGACCGACAGGGCGAACCCACGCTCGTCCGCGCTCACGTAGCGCCCGTTGATCAGGAACACCTCGGTGCCGAGCGTGCGCTCGAGCTCCCGCGCCCCGGCATCCGTCAGCTTGACCGTGACCGCAGTCCCCGGGTCGGGCGTCGCAGTCGTGAGCGGGAAGTAGGAGTAGCATCCCGCCGTGAGGCCCAGAACGATCACCAAGCCAGCTCGCATACACACTCTCGCAGTCTGTGCCGTGGTCCCTCTTCGACTACCCCGTGACCTGCCGGACGTTCGCGTTCAGTGCGGAGTTGGCGTCCCCGTTCCGCCGGTCGCCCCGCCGCTATTGCCCTGCCCGAACGCTTGGTAGACCGCCACCAACCCGGCGACGGCCGCCCCGGCAAGCAGCACCGTCTTGCCGCCCGCGGCGTGGCGCTCCTCGACTCGGCGCACGAATTCCCCGCGGACCACCACCGTTTCCCCTGCCCAGCGCGCGATGTCACCGCGCCGCGACTCCACCGATTCCACCGACAGCGAGAGCCCCCGGTCCGTCGGGCCGAGATAGCGCCCCCGCACCACCAGCGCATCCGGCCCCAAGTACTGGCCCAGTTCGTCCGAACCAGATTCGGTCAGGGTCACCGCAACATAGGTTGCTGGCGCGAGGCCGCCGCGTTGCAGCGCCAAGTAGTTATAGCACCCGGCCTGGAGCGTCGCGGCAGCGATCAGGCAGGTAGCGCGTCCGCCCATCATGGATCCTCCATCCTCTTCCAGAGCCCCGAGCGACAGAGGGAGCGAACCACGACTCCCTGGTCCGCTCCCCCTATCATACCGCCTCCGGGCGTCCTCTGCACGCCCGAGTCCTCCCGACCCAGACTCTTACGGGTGGCAGGGCGTGGTCACATCGGCTTGCGTCCGCAGCCCCGCGGCGAGTTCCGCACTCTCGAGCGGGATATGCGCCGGGTTCACGTTGCGCTCCGACTGCGGGTAGAACAGCCGGCCGGGCACGAACGCGATGCTGAGGAAGTTCCCGGTCACCGGGGTGATGGCCGGAATGCAGGTGCGCCGGTAATCCAAGAGCCCCTCGACGTTCTGGAACATCACGACCCATTTTTCCATCATGATAGAATCGAGCAAGGCCACCCCCGTCACCGTGCCAGGCACGGCCGGCAGCGGGTTGACCGCGAGTTCGGCGTTCAGATAGCCGAGCGCCGTCGCGTCGTTCCCACCCGCCCCGCGCGCCGCGGTGCTATTCGCCTCCGCCAGAATCAACTCCCGCTCCGCGTACGTGACGAACGGCACGGAAGCGGTCGGCGCGAACCGCGGCGGTAGGCATGCGTAGTTCGAGACCGAGTCGGGGCTGACCACGGCATTGAACGAATCGCCGCCGTAGGGCGTGATGTTGGTCAGCGTCCAGGTGACGTGATTGTCCGTCGTGGTCGCCCCCACCGTCGCCGGCCAGGTGGGCGGGTTTGGGCCCGGGCCCGACAGGCTGTCGCCGGTGACCGCGGTGACCTTCTCAACGTTGCCGGTCGAGTCGACGATCCTGTCTCCTTTCGCGTGCTTCCCACCCGCTGTCCACGAACCGGTCACGAACGGGCAGAAGTATTGGACCAGTCGCGGATCCTTGCGCGCCTTCATGTATTCCACCAGCGGCAATCCGGCCTCCAAGTCGGCGCCGAATCCCGAGAACTGTTGGAACTGGGACCACATGTTCTGCTGGGTCGTGGCAGCAAAGTGCACAGAAACAAAGTCGTGCGCTCCGGTCGCGTCGCTGATGCCGTTCATGGCCGCCGCGATCGCGCTGTCGTACACCTGCGGAGCGGTGAGCCCCGGCAGCTTGCCATTGGCCGCCGCGTTCACGACGTGCAGCCAGTATCGAGCCTTGAGGGTCCAGGCAGTGGCGATCCAGGCCGCCCGCTGACCGCTTGGCGTCAGTCCGCCGAATACGAAATCGGTCCCCCTGGGCCCGTGCGAGCTGACCTTGTCCACCGTGAGTTCGTTAATCGCCTCTCTGAGCCGCGTCTGGATCGCATTGTACACGGTAATCTGCGAATCGGTGTCGGGTGTGGCGTTGACGCCGGCCTGGCTGTAAGGAATCCCAGACCACATGTCGCTGGCCATTCCCATCGTGAACGCTTCCCAGATCTTCGCGACCCCGAGATACACGCTGTCCCCGCCGGCGGCCGCAGCTGCCTCGACGTTGCGGAGGTCGACCAAGCCGCCCCCGGTATAGATCGTCGCCCAATCCCCGGCCTCGGCCCCAAAGTTCGAGTTCGCCCCGAAGTTATAACGACCCCCCAACTCGACGAAGCGCCCGTTCACGGCGCCGCACGTCTGCACCCACTCGCACTCCAACATCGCGATGGGGCCCTCATGCTCCGCGAATTGCCCTCCCTGAATCGCGACGAACAGAGTCTGAAGCGTCGCCGCGTTCGGGCTATTCGGATTGCTGGACAGCTTGTCCCCCGTCAGAAACCCGTTACACCCCGCCGCCCCGAGCACCAGCCCGAGTGAGACGAGGACGACACGCATGTTACTAAGCATCGGTCGGTCTCCTCAGGTTAGTGGTTCAGGGTGATCGAGAACGCGAACGAGCGCGTTTGCGGGTTGTTGAAGTAGTCCACACCCCCCGCGCCGCCGGAAGACGAGATCACGCCGCCGAGGCTCGTCTCCGGGTCGTACCCAGTGTAGTTCGTCCACGTCTTCAGGTTCCGGCCCGAGACCCGGACGTCGATGCTCGAGAACCCGAGGTTACG
>WNFC01028673.1_pt1 | contig 17646 bp, 19 predicted proteins | sample 5400541 | NCBI WGS metagenome assembly WNFC01 (sample SAMN13153342, study PRJNA577476) | soil metagenome | isolation source: 120 cm saprolite under Douglas fir tree site 2 hole 2 replicate 1 | place: USA:California | collected 2015-04-18
CTTTCGACGGGAGGTCCAGGCGATCTTCCAGGATCCCTTTGAGGTCTACAACCCGTTCTACAAGGTGGACCATACGCTCGTTTTGTCAGTCCAGAAGTTTGGTCTGGCGAAGTCGAGGCGCGAGGGACGCGAACTGATCGAGCAAGCCCTGCGCGCGGTTGGCTTGCGGCCGGAGGAAACGCTTGGCCGCTATCCGCATCAGCTGTCTGGCGGGCAACGGCAGCGGGTCATGGTCGCACGGGCGCTCCTGCTGAAGCCGCGCATCATCGTCGCCGACGAGCCGGTGTCGATGGTCGACGCGTCGCTGCGGGCGACCATCCTCGAGAGCCTGCTCAAGTTGTATACCGACCTTGGCATCTCGCTGGTCTATATCACCCACGATTTGACGACGGCCTATCAGCTGAGTGGCAACATCATCACGCTCTACCAGGGGGCAGTCGCGGAAGTTGGAGATGTCGAGCGGGTGATCAAGGCGCCCCAGCATCCTTACACGCAGCTACTGGTGGCCTCCATCCCGATGCCGAACCCGAAGTTGCGCCGCGCCAAACTCGAAGTCACACAAGATGAGCTGGTCGTCGGAGGCGTGGGCTGCCGTTTCGCGAATCGCTGCCCGCACGTCTTGGCCGAATGTCATGAGAGTGCGCCGCCGCTGTACCGCACCGAGCCGAATCGGGCCACCGCCTGCTACCTGTATAAGTCTGCGCCGGCGATCCACGCGACCGAAGTAGCCACACTCTTGCAATAAACCGAAAAACCAGGAGGCTCGCTTAGGTGGGGCCGCTGACCAGCCAGCGACACAGGTCGACCAGGAACGCGGCGTACAAATGGCCGACCTCGTTGCCGGTCGGCAGCGTGACGCGCTGTTCGCCCCAGTCGACAATCCCGCCAGCCCAGTGGGGCATCACATCCGGCGCGAGTGCGCCGACTCGCCCCGCGCCGCGCTGCCATACAGTCAGCACCGGCGTCGTCGACTTCTCGAGCCGCGGCCGCAGGTCGGCGTCGACATGCAACCGGTGACCCTCGACGAGCACCGTGGCGCCGTCCCGCTGATGGACGCCGTTGTAGCCGACGACGACGCACGGCTCCTGACCGTGGATCGACACAATCGCCGGGTGACTCTGGCGGCGGGCGACGAGCACGGTGCCGAGCGGAGAGTTGACGCGGTCGTCCTCCGCGGAAATCTCCACCGGGAGCAGATCGGCGATGCGTGAGCCGTAATAGCTGCCGTGTGGCCCGCCGAACGAGGCCCAGCCGCCGATCATCAGCAGACCGCGGCCACTGCGCTCTACAGCACTGGCGATCGTGTCCTGGTGCGCCGCGGTCAGGTGACGAGCCGGATAGTCGCTCAGCACGACGAGCGCGTATTCGCCGAGCCGCTGCTCGGCCTCGCTCCCGGCGAGCGGTTGGCCGGAATGGACCTTCGTCAAACGGAAACCGGTGCTCAGGGCACCCTCGACGTAGCCGTTGCGGGCTCCTTCGCCCAGGAACAGGACCTCCGGCGCGTCAGCCGGCGCCTCAGTGAGTGCGATCATCGCCAGCGGGAATGCTCAGTCACGTCAGGCTAACCCATAGTGGCGGTCGATGTCGGCCTGGTACACGGCTACGCGGCCGTCGCGTACCTCGTCGACGCTGACTGGGCGCCCGAGTTCCGCCGACTCGCAGATGGCGAATGCCGCGCTCAGATCCAGCAGTCCTTCGTTGCCGCTCGCCTCGGGATCGCGGCCGTCGGCGATCGCCCCCAGAAAATCGACAAACGCCAGGGCGAATGCGTCCTCGAGCCCGTATGGGAAGAACGCTTCGCGCGTCCGCGCATCGGCCCGGGTGAGGAAAAGCTCCGCGGCCGAGTGTGTCGATCCATCGTCCAGGATAAGTGTGTCGCCTTTGAGGCAGCCACGCGAGCCGTAGATCACCCGTCCGTCAGGCATGCCCGTCGGCGCTCCGTGACCGGCCCACGTGAAGGTCAGCTGGCCGACGGCGCCCGAGGCGAACGTAGTCGTGGCGAAGAACGCATCGTCGACGTCGCAGGCTATCCGCTCGCCAGTCGGCGACAACGCGCGGGTGGGCTCATAGATGCGCGTGACACCTGAGATGGCGTCGATCGGACCGACCAGGTAGCGCAGCTCATGCAGCAGGTGGACGCCGATGTCCAGTGTCGCGCCGCCGCCGGCAAACAGCTTGTGATGCCGCCAGGGCGTTTCGGCGACGATTCGGTCGGGTGACCACTCCGCAGTCCCGATGCTCCACCGCGCGATCATCTGGATTGCGCCAAGGTAGCCCTGGTCGATCAGCCAGCGTGCGACCCGGACGCTCGGCGCATAGCGCAGGTTCTCCATCACACCGAGCGAGACGTGACGGTGCTGGGCCGCCTCGACCATGGATCGGCCGGCGGCGACGCTGATGGCCAGCGGCTTCTGCACCAGACAATGCTTACCGGCGTTAATGCCACTCAGGGCAGCCGTGTGGTGCACGTGCAGCGGGGCCGAAATGTCCAGCGCATCGACGGTGTCAGCCGCGAGCATGTCTTCCAGCGAGTCGTAGACCTCGGCCTCGACGTCACTTTGAACATCGGACACGAACACATCTGTGACTGATAGCGGATCAGACGGCTGGCCGCTCACCGGCGCGCGGGGCGCCGGTCCACTATCCCGCTTCAGGTATGCCTCCGCATCGCGTCGCGTCCGCGACGTGATCGCCGTGATACGGAAGCGGTCAATACCTGCCTGGCGCAGCAGGTGGTACCCACGCAAATGTGCCGGCAAGATACGGCCCGCTCCGACCAGACCTATGCGAATCGGTTGGGCTATCACTCGTCTGGCTACAGCGAGCGGAGGAAGTCGATCAGGAACTGGTTGACCTCCGCCGGGCGCTCCTGCTGGGTCCAGTGGCCGCAGCCCTCGAGGACGACGCTTTGCTTGAGATTGGGGACAGACTTGCTCAGGTTGGCAACGGTCTCTTTGCCGCCGGGGAAGTGGTAGACCACGTCCCGATCGCCGACCATGAAAGCAGCCGGAACGGTGACCTGCGCGCCACGCCAGGGTGCGGTGAGCTCCCAGTTGCGATCGATGTTGCGGTACCAGTTCAGGCCGCCCACGAAGCCGGTCCGCTCGAACTCGGCTGTGTAGAAGTCGACGTCCGAATCCGCGATCCAGTCCGGGAGAGGATCTGGCACCGAACCGTTGCCGAGGAACCCCCGGCCTTCCCTGACGATCATGTCTGGAACGGTGGGGTTGTTGCCCGACGCTCCGTACAGCGTCGCGCGCACCGTGCTCCGCACATTACGCTCCAGGTCCGCCTCCGCGACACCCGGTTCCTGGAAATAGATCTGGTAAAAACGGTCGCCGAGCGCGGCGCGCAGGACGGTGAGCGGGGCTCGCTCGCCGCGCGGTCGGAAGGGTACGCTGAGTGCCACGACGCCGCGCAACCGATCCGGACGGAACAATGCGGTGTGCCAGGCGACTGGCGCGCCCCAATCGTGGCCGACGACCACCGCCCGCTCCCCGCCAAGCGCATCGAGCAGTCCGATGACGTCGCCGACCAGATGGAACATCGAATAGGCGTCGATGGCGGCCGGCCGATCGGTCTGCCCGTAGCCGCGCTGGTCGGGCGCGACGGCGTGGAAACCGGCATCAGCCAGGGCGGTCAACTGATGACGCCAGGAGTACCACGACTCCGGAAATCCGTGCAGGAGCACGACGAGCGGACCTTCGCCCGCCTCGACGGCGTGCATGCGGATACCGTTGGTCTGGACGAAGCGATGCTGGAAATCTGGCACGCGGCACCTATACCGCGGGAATGCCGCCGAGGACCTCGCGGCTGAGGCCAGGGTGGTCGACGAAAGCTTTACGCAGCTCGGACGTGGACTCGACCCAGTTCTGGCCGCGGGGCAACACGACCCCACCGGACCGGACGGCGTACACCGTCGAGTCTTCGGCGCCGGGCGGAAGCGTGCCTTGCTCGCGCAACGCCTTCGCCGCGTCGATCAGGCGGCGGCGAGTGCGGATGATCATCGCATCACTCGTACCCAGGTGTTCTTCCCAGCGCTTGTAGATCGGACCCATGCTCTCGGTGACGGCCTGATCCTGCAGGTAGATACTCGGGATGCCGGTGTAGCTGGCGTTGGTGCGCTGGGCCTCTCGATCGATCTGGTAATCGTTGCCGCCATTCGCCACACAGCGGAAGCGGTCGAACCAGCCGGTGGAGTTGGGTACAGCCTCCGTCATGTTGAGCGGACTCCAGCTGGTGGTCGACGCGCCCACGCCTGGTTTGGCCATGGTCAGCGCCAGCGTGTGGTGATCGTCCATCGGGATCCAGGCGCGGACGCGGACGTCCAGTCCGAGCACTCCGGTGGGTACCATCGCATAGAACGGGAAGAGGAACTGGGCGATGCGGTAGTAGATGCTCTCCGTTTACATGACTCCAGCATCGGTGGTCACCACCTCGTAGCGCGGCGCGCGCTCCGCCAGGGCGTACTTCGCCCAACTGCCGTCGGGCGCGTCATCCTCGGTGAGCGAGCCGGTGTGCAGAAAGACCGTGTGACAGGTGTCGATGTCACCTTCAAGCGCTTGCATCCAGTTGCACTCGCGCTGGTAGATGCTGATCGTCCACTCGCCGTCGGGCAGCATGTTGGGCTCGAGGTCCGGCAGGGGTGGCGGATCGGCCCGAGGACCCATATAGGTCCAGACGATGCCGCCGCGCTCCTGGCACGGATAAGCGGCTGCCTTCACCCTGGTGCGGAAGTCGCTTTCGGCCGGCTCACTAGCCCTCCCGTAGTGGGGGTTGGGCATATCGAGACACGTGCCGTCAACGGAGAACTTCCAGCCGTGGTAGACGCAGCGCATCCCGGCTTCCTCGTTGCGGCCAAAGAAAAGCGACGCGCCGCGATGCGGGCAGTTGTTGGCCAGCAAACCGACCTTGCCGTTCGAATCGCGGAAGGCGATGAGCTGTTCGCCGAGCAACATGACGCGCAGTGGGTCGGAGTCTGGCGCTGGCAGCTCAGAGGACAGCATGGCCGGCAGCCAGTACTGGCGCATCACATCGCCCATCAGGGTGCCGGGGCCGACCCGACACAGGAGCTCGTTATCTTCTTTGCTCAGCATTGGACCCTCCCTTATCGAGCGGCAACCTGAATCTTACTTGTTGTCTTCGACGGGCCAGCGCAGGGCGGCCAGGAGACCGAGGACCAGGCCCGCGGCGGCGAGGGTCAGCGCGAGCGAATCGCCGGCGCGCTCGGCCACAGCACCCCAGATGGCGCTGCCAACCGCCAGACCGCCCTGAAAGGTGATCAGGTAGGCCGCGATCGCCCGCGCGCGGACCCAACCCGGCGCGCTCATCTGCACCGCGATCTGGAAATTCTGATTGGAGGTCGTCCAGGCTGCCCCACCGAGCGCCAGCAAACCGCACACGAGCGGCACCCAACGGACCCAGGCCAACACCAGGAGCATCGCGGTGAAGGTCACGATGGCCGCGACCAGCAGCACGTTGGTCGGCCAGTTGCGGCGCAGCCGGGGCAAGGCGAAAGAGCCGCCAATCGCGCCAAGCCCGACGCAGGTGACCAGCAGACCATAGCCAGGTGCATCGAGCGCCAACTCGCGCCGAGCCACCAGCGGCAGTAACCCCCAGAGGGCGCTGGCGCACAGCATCCAGATGATGCTCCTGGCCAAGACCAGGCGCTGGGGCGCGTCCCGCCAGGCGTACTGCAGCCCGGTCAACATGGTCCGTAGAAAAGGCTCAGCCGACGTCGCGTCATCGCGTGCGACGCGTTGGACGGGCGATCGCCAGCGGAAAATCACCAGCGACGTGGTCAGAAAGGCGCCCGCGTTGAGCAGGAAGGTCGCCGCCGGCCCGGCTACGGCCAGGACAAAACCGCCGATGGCTGGTCCGACCGCGCGAGCGATGTTGTAGCCGGCGCTGCTCATGCTGATGGCGGTGGGCACCTGCGATCGGCTGACGACATCCGGCAGCAGCGCGGCCCACGTCGGGCCGACCAGGGCCGAGCCGGCGCCCAACGAGAACGTCAGAATCAGCAGCAGCCACGGGCTGACGACTCCCATCAGGGTGAGGACCGCCAGCAAGGCCACGCTGACGAACATCCACGCCTGAGCCATCAGCAACAGGTGACGCCGATCGATCCTGTCGGCCAGGCTGCCCGCGGGCAGACCGACCAGGAATGACGGCATGGTGGTAGCGGTCTGCATCAGCGCGACGGGCAGCGCGTCGGCCGTCAACGTCGTCATCAGCCATGCGCCGCCGACGGTCTGCATCCACACGCCGATGTTGGCGATCACGTTGGCCGACCACAGTGCGCGAAAGGCCGGTTCAGCCAGCGGATGGCGACCCGACTCTGAGATGGCCGTGGGAGAGCCTGAGCCAGGCACCTGCCTATACTGGCTGCCTGAGCGTCATCTGGAGCAAGCGCACATGATGCAGGGTTTTCGGGACGCGCGCGCGGCGGACGAAGAACTACGGACCATGAGGTTGATCTGCACCAGATTGGGCGTGATAACGCCCTCCGACTGCTTGGGATGTAGGGGCGTCAACTATCGTGTCAGATCGGCCGCCCTGGTCCTCCCGCGCGACGTGGCCTGGAACGAAGGCGCGGCCGACGCGCTTCTCGCTCGCGTCTAGTCTCGAGAGAGATCGACCTCCGAGACTCGCACTGGCCGGTTCTCGCGAAACGACTTCTGGGCGGCCAGGGCGAGGACGACCGCTAGACGGCCATCTACGCCTGTAACGGGCGGCGTGCCGCCGTCTAAAACGGCGTCGACGAACGCGGTCATCTCCGCGAGGTAACTCTGGGTGTAGCGTTCCATGAAGAAGTTCAGCGGCAGATCGCGGTGAACGGCACGTCCGTCACTGATCACCGCCGAGTTGGGAAAATTGTTGTCGGTACTGATCATGCCGCCGCTGCCGAGGATCTCAACCCGCTGGTCGTAGCCGTAGACGGCAGACCGGCTATTGTCGATCGTGCCGATGGCCCCGTTGGCAAACTTGAGGATCGTCACCGCGGTATCCACGTCGCCCAGCGCGCCAATCGCTTCGTCGACCAGCACGCCGGCCGCGGCATAGACCTCTTCTACCTCGCTCCCGATCAGAAAGCGGGCCATGTCGAAGTCGTGAATGGCCATGTCTAAAAACAGTCCGCCAGAGACCTTGACGTAGGCCAGCGGCGGGGGTAACGGATCGCGACTGACGATGTGCAGCTGCCACGGGCGGCCTATTTCACCCTGCTCGACCGCCTGGCGCACCCGACGGAAATTCGCGTCGAAGCGCCGATTAAGTCCGATCTGAAACACCACGCCCCTTCGGTCCACAGCAGCGAGAGCAGTGTCAATGCGCTCCAGCGTCAGATCGATTGGTTTCTCGCAAAAGATGTGTTTACCCGCCTGCGCCGCTTCTTCGATAATCTGGGCGTGGGTATCGGTCGCCGAGCAGATCACCACGGCCTGAACGTCGGCATCGTCGAGCAACACGCGGTAATCGGCGACCGCCTTGGGAATGCCGTGCTCGGCCGCGCTCTGGCGGGCAGCCTCCTCGACCACGTCCGCCACCGCCACCAGCCTGGCGCGCGGGATGTGGTGCGCCAGATTCGACGCGTGCAGCCGACCGATCCGCCCGGCACCGATCAAGCCAGCGTTCAGAACTGAGGAAACGGGCACACCTTTAACCGAATTAGAAGAAGTAGCGCTCGCGCGCCCGGTTGGCTTCCCACTCGCGGCGCGCTTCATTGACGGCCGGCATCTCACTGACTTCGGCGACCGGCACGTCCCACCAACTGTCGTAGCCGGGCACACCATCCAGGCGGTCGCTCTTGACATAAATAACGGTCGTGCAGTCGATGCCGCGGGCGGTGTGCAGCGCCTCTGCAAATTCGGCGTAGGTGCGGCACTGGATGACTCGCGCGCCGAGGCTGGCCGCATTGGCCGCGAGGTCGACCGGCAATGTCCGCGCGTCGACGTCGTCGCCGGGCAACGTGCCGTCGTGCGGGTACACATAACGCGTGCCGAAGCCGGCCTGGCCCAACGATCGGCTCAGCGCGCCGATGCTCTTGAAGCCGGCGTTGTCCATCAGGACGATGGTCAGCTTGTAGCCCTCCTGAATCGACGTCACGATCTCGGACGGCATCATCAAATACGATCCGTCACCGACCAGTACGTACACTTCGCGCCGCGGGTCGGCCATCTTGGCGCCCAGTCCGCCAGCGATTTCGAAACCCATGCACGAGAAGCCGTACTCGAGCTGGTACTGCTTGGGATGGCGGGCGCGCCACAGCTTGTGCAGGTCGCCGGGCAGGCTGCCGGCGGCGCACACCATCACCCCCTGGGGATCACCAAGCTCGTTGACTGCGCCGATCAGCTCGCCCTGACTCGGCAACGGCTCGAGGCGTACAGCGTAGATGCGCTCGACCTCGCGGTCCCATTCGGCGTGCAGCTGCTCTGCGAGCTGGCGGTAGCTCGATTCGACGCGATAGTCCGCGAGCATCTCGGCCAGTTCATCAAGGGTGACTTGCGCATCGCCGACCAACCCCAGGGCCGCATGCTTGGCAGCGTCAAAACCCGTCACGTTGATGTTGACGAATCGGACATCTGGATCTTGAAAGGCTGTCTTGGAAGCGGTGGAAAAATCGCTGTAGCGCGTGCCGATGCCGATGACCAGGTCCGCGTCTCTCGCGAGGCGGTTCGCGGCGGAGGTGCCGGTTGCGCCAATTGCGCCCAGCGCCAGCGGATGGTCGTAGGCCAGGCTGCCTTTGCCCGCCATCGTTTCGCCGACCGGGATGCCGCTGTGTTCGACGAAGTGGCTCAAGGTCTCAACTGCCTCGCTGTAGATCACCCCGCCGCCGGCGACGATGAGCGGTCGCTTGCTGGCCCGAATCCAGGCCGCCGCTTCGCGGAGTGCGGCTTCGGCCGCCCGATTGCGGGGAATTCGCCACACGCGCCTATTGAAAAATGCTTGCGGGTAGTCGAACGCCTCCGTCTGGACGTCCTCGGGCAGAGCCAGGGTCACCGCGCCAGTCTCGGCTGGACTGGTCAGCACGCGCATTGCTTCCGGCAGCGCCATCAACAGCTGGTCCGGGCGGTTGATGCGGTCCCAGTAGCGGCTGACGGGTTTGAAGCAGTCATTCACCGAGATGTCTTGCGAGCGTTCGGACTCGAGCTGCTGGAGAACCGGCGCGACGTTGCGTCGGGCGAAGATGTCGCCGGGCAGCAGCAGCACCGGCAGACGATTGACGGTGGCGGTGGCCGCGCCGGTGACCATGTTGGTCGCCCCGGGCCCGATCGACGACGTGCACGCGAACGTCTGCAGGCGGTTTTTCATCTTGGCGTACCCGATCGCGATGTGGACCTGGGCCTGCTCGTTGCGCGACTGGTAGTAACGGAAGTCAGGCGTCTGCTGCAGCGCCTGACCGATCCCAGCCAGGTTGCCGTGGCCGAAAATGCCGAAGCAGCCGGCGAAGAAGGGGTTTTCTGTCCCGTCCCGCTCGACATACTGGTTCTTCAGAAAAGCGATCAGCGCCTGAGCGACGGTCAAACGCGGCATCGTCAGACGCTCGCGCGCAGCTCCGCCAACGCCACCGGGCGGCCGCCGCGGCGAAGCGGCGGACGAAAAACGGCGTATCGTCAGCCTGGGCCACGGCCGGAGCGAATAGCTGGACTCCGTTGACCGCTGGCTCGGTCAGCCCGCCGACGATGATGGCGCCGTCCGTGCCCAGCACTTCGGTGCGCACGTCGTAGCCGTAGCGCGCGTTGCGGCTGAGATCGACGTTGCCGATGGCGCCATTTTCGAAGCGGAGGTTGATGACCGCGTTGTCGATATCTCCGAACGCGGCAAGCTGCTCGCAGGCCAGCAGGGTGCCTTCGGCGGAGACCCGCTCGACCTCGCTCGACATCAACCACCGCGCCAGGTCGAAATCGTGGATGCCCATGTCGATGACGAGACCGCCGCTGTGGGCCGGATTGGCATACTCGAGCGACGGACAGGTCGGGTCGCGGCCGACGCCTTTGAACGTCACTGGGCGGCCGATCTGACCTTTGCTTATCGATTCGAATGCGTCGCGGTAGCCAGGGTCGAAGCGGCGCATGAAGCCCACTTGCAGCAGGATGCCGGCGCGTTCGAGTGCGTCCAGTACGGCATGCGTGTCGGCAAGCGACAGTGCCAGCGGTTTTTCGCTGAAGATGGCTCTGAGCTGGCCCGCTCGCGCAGCGGCGATGAGCACCTCGGCGTGGGTACTGGTCGGCGTCGCGACGATTACGGCGTCGATGTCGGGCAGGGCCAGGACGGCCTCGGGCTCGGCGAAGACTCGAATCAGGCCCAGCTCGGCCTGGACGGCGGCGCGCGCCCGCGGATCGGGATCGGCGACCGCGTACAGCTCGACGCGCGGGCCGAAGCGGGCCAGGGTCTGCGCGTAAAAACGACCCATCCGACCGAGGCCGATGACAGCAATTCGGATCACGGCTTGACGTCCACAGATGCCATGGTAGCGCCGCGTTCTCGTACATGGCCTGGCAACTCAAGTGTCACTGCCGACCGCCGCTGCGCGGCTCCCTTGCGAGTGACAAGAAATTGAGAAGGAAACTTTTCGCCAAGGAGCCGCGCAGCGGCGGCAGGATTTCTCACATTTCGCGTTTGATGCGCCACTGAGATTGCTTCCGGCGATGCTTCGCTGCCCTGAGGTCTACAATCTGCTATGCGGCTCGCGGTGGATGTCTCGTCGCTCATGCAGTTGCGTCAGCTGCAGCAGCCCGGCAAGCCCGACGCGATTGCCCGCATCGTCGACCGCTTTCTAGAAGAAACAACCCAACGCCTGGCCACGCTGCACCGAGCGATCGACACTGACGACGTGATCCTGCTGGAGCAAACGGCACACGCGCTGAAAGGCATCAGCGGCACCGTGGGCGCCAATGAGATGCTCGACCTGGCGGTACGACTGGAGGAATTCGGGCGCGATGGTCGGACCGATGGCGCGGCGGAGGTAGTCACCGCGCTCGAAGGCGCGGTCGATCGTGCTCGACCGATATTCGATCGCTTGCGCGGTGCAGCCTGATCGACACATACCAGTTACGAAAATGCGGCACAGACCTGCAGGTGGACTCGATCTGGTAACCGCGGTGCTCATCGCCGGCGGTGCCGTGCTGGTCGCCGCCTCGATCGTCGTCGCGATCGTCCTGCTCGCTCCGGCGGAAGGTGTGGCACCAATCGTCGCCGAACCGGCGCCCGTACCCGCGGACGCGATCGGCCGGACGTCGGTCGCGCTAGCCGCGGATCGGGTCGCTGCCGTGTTGAATGTCGACGCGTCGGCTGGGGCGGGTTTCGCCGCACGCCCGGGCGACCACGTTGCTGTGTTGGGTTACTTTTCGCGGCAAATCACTGGCGCCGAGAGTGTGACGCGCGTGCTCTTGCGCGACGTGCCGGTGGTGGCTCGAGCTCGCTCCACAGCCGGTGTGGCGCTAACGCTGGCTGTCCCCCAGGCTGATGCATTGCTGTTGCAGGAGGCGCAGACCTTAGGTGCGCACCCGTTTGTCATGCTCCTCCCGGGCGCGGGGCAACCCGGTGCTTCGGATCAGTCGACGAGTTTCTCCGACGCGGACCTCGCGAACCGGTTGACAGGCAGGCACTGACGTGATGCAGATTGAGGCTCGCGGTACCGCCCTGCGCGGACCGGTGCTCATCGTGGCCTGTATCTGTGCTTTGATCGGGCTGGCCGCCGCCTCGCCAATCGTGCTCAGCCTGGCCGCGCTGGCTGCGCTGGGCGCGTACGCCCTGGGTGCACGCGAACGCCGCCGTCGACGCATCGAAACCCAGGCGCTCGACGCAATGCAGCTCCTCGCCTCCGGGTTACGAGCAGGCTACAGCGTGCCGCAGGCGATTGCGCTGGTGGCGCGGCATAGCCCCGAGCCGACGGCTTCGGAATTCGGACTCACGGGGCAGGAGATCTCGGTTGGCGTGCAACTGGCGGATGCCATCCGGCGTTTGGCCACACGCACCGCCAACTCCGATTACGAGCTGGTGTCGATCATTGTCCGAGTCCAACATGAGGTGGGCGGCAACCTGGCCCAGGTCCTGGATTCGGTCGGCGACACACTGCGCGAACGGTTCGAGCTGCGGCGCCAGGTCAACGCGCTGACCGCGCAACAGCACATGTCGTCGGTGGTGCTCACACTGCTGCCGTTCGGACTGCTGACCCTCCTCTTTGTGATGGACCGTTCGTTCGTCGATCCGCTCTTCACCAACCCCATCGGCCGGCTGATACTGGCCGGCGCTGGGGCCATGGTGTTGACCGGGTGGACGATCATGCGCTCCGTCGCCCGGGTGGAGGTCTAAGAAAACGACGTGCTCGTGGATCCGCGGTTGCTGATCGCGCTGTGCACGGCCCTCGGCATGTGCTGTCTCACCGCTGGTGTGCTGCGCTGGATCCGCCGTCGACACATGCAAGTTCGCCTGCGCACACTGGCCGCCGAATGGCGCGAGAGTCCCATGATTCTGCCCGAGCGCGGTGTCAATGCGCGCCAGCTAGCGGCCCGTCTGGGCGCGCGCCTGGGCGAGCGGATGCCGGGCGAAGTTGGCTCACTCACCCAGCGCGTCGATCGCGCCGGTCTCGGCGGTGGGCTGCCGGCGCTCGAGCTTTTAGGGTGGAAAGCCCTGTCTGTCGCGTTCGGCGGAGCGATCGGGCTGTGGAGCGTGGCGCGCTACGGCGCGCCGGGTCTGATCGTGCTGGTTCTGGGCATCCTGATCGGCTGGTTCGGAATCGACCTGATGTTGGCGCGTTACCAGCAAACGCGCCGGCGCCGAATCTTGCGCGACCTGCCAACCGTCATGGATCTGTTGGTCCTGAGCCTCGAGGCGGGCATGGGCCTCGATCGAGCCTTGCGGACCGTGATCCACGAGTTTCGTTCGCCACTTTCGGACGAGATCCAGCGGGTGTTGGTCGACTTTGACCTCGGGATAAGTCGCGGTCTTGCTTTCGAGCGGATGGCGGTACGCGTTGGTCTCGAGAACCTGCACTCGCTCAGCCGGGCGATTATCCAGAGTGAGGAGCTGGGCGTCAGCCTGGTCGGAGTGATGCAGAGCCAGACCCACGAGGTCCGTCTGTCGCGCCGACGGGACGCGGAGGCCGAGGCTCTGCGCGCGCCGATCAAGATGCTCATTCCGCTGGTGATTTTCATCTTGCCGACGCTGTTCATGTTGCTGCTCGGGCCAGTCGGTTTGCGGGCCGGCGCGGCGATTGGCGCGGGCGTGCCGTGACCTTCGGGGCAAACAAGAACTTCACCGTGGTCGACCTGTATCTGGCGCGTGGCCGGCTGCGCGCCGAGCTCGCCATGCAGGGTTTCTCGAGAATCTCCGACCTGTTCAACAATGCACCGGGCGAGTTCATCGGGGCGTCGATGCGCATGGCATCCATGGCCGGCGACGCAAGTGTTGTCCGACGTGAGCTGGTGGTGCGCTTGCGTGACGTCCGACTGGTTCGCCCGATCGAGGAGCACACCGGTCCGGTGGAGCTCGGGGCGCACCGCGCGCGCGTGTCGGCGCGGGTGGTTATGGACCTGGATGATTGGCAGGTTACGGGCGAAGTGCACCCGGTGGACCGCATTCCATGGCTCGACTTCGCAGTGGCCGTCCGCAATCGCTTCATCTCAGTGAACGACGCGAGCGTTCGTTTTGTCGGGGTGGCCGAACCCCTGGAGTGCGCGTTTCTGCTCGTGAATGGTGCGCGCATCAGCGCGCTCTACGAAGTGATGTAGTCGATGCTGGGCATTCGTGCGGTACTCGTGATCGCCTGTGCTGGCTTACTGACTTTCGGTGTCGTGTTCACGCTGCTCCAGGTGACGCGCTCCGAAGCTGCGCCCGGCCAACCCGTCGTCGTGTCGACGCCGACGCTTGCCCCGGGTGTGCTGGCGAAAGATTCACTTGCGGTGAAGATGGCCGCCGGGACGATCGCCATCGGGGTGCCGATCACCGGGTCGGAGCTCCTGCTGCGTGATGTGCAACCGGGCGACCGGCTGGATGTGCTGGCCAGCCTACCATCGCCGGGTGACGGTCGACCGGTCACCGCGGTTGTCGTCAGAGGCGCGACGGTTCTGGTACCCGCATCCACCAGCGACCCGCTTCTGCTGGAGATGTCGGGGCCGGATGGCATGGCCCTGGCGCACCTCGTGTTGAGCGGGACGCGGCTGGGCTATGTTGTCTGGTCCGCCAACGGTGGCGGCCCGCCAGACTCGCCACCGCTAGACGAGCGGACCGCCCGGTCGTTGCTCGGTCTGGCGCCGACAGCCAACCAGGTCGAGCCGCAGCCGAGCCCTTCGCCAACCACTCCCGCGGCTCCGCAGGCGACGCCGACCCCAGCTGCGACGGCTACGCTTGCGCCACCACCCTCCGCGGTGCCGCGTTTCGGTGGATTTCTGTATCAGACACAGCCGGGTGACACGTGGGACAGCATCGCTGCCACGTTTGGCTTGTCGGCGATCGAATTGAAGCATTGGAACGAAACGTCAGGGGACCAGGAGCTTGCGCCGCGGACGCTCTTGTTCATCCCCAGGTGATGAACGCCGTCAGCGGCGGGCGGCCGGATCCGCCACGCGCGTGCGCACCTGCTCGGCGACCACCTGCAGTGCCCGGGCGACCGGTGAGCGGGGCTGGTGGAGGACCACCGGGCGGCCCTCGTTGACAGCCTGGGTCAGCTCGGGCCCAGCAGTGGGTACCTGGAGCATCGGTCGCGAGCCGAGCACGTTGGCAATGTCGTCTGAGGATAGCCCGGCCAGGTTGCTGGCGCGATTGAGCACGAAACACATGCGATCGTCCGGGTAGCCGAGGGTCCGCGCGACGTGGAGGAAGTGACGCGCACTGCGCAGTGTGCCGAGGTGGGGTGTGACGACGAGGACGTACAGGTCCGCCAGATCGAGCACCGCCAGCATGCGATCGTCGTACGTCATGGCCGCGTCGATGACGACGGTCTCGTACATCTGCGCCAGCGATCCGAGAATGCTCCGCACGTGCTCGGCGGTCAGCACTTCGGATTGCTCGGGGTAGGTGGGCCGTGCCAGGACGTGCAGCCCGCCGCGGTATTTGCCCATGACCTGGTCGATCAACCGGGCATCCAGCGCATCGATGTGCGGGACCAGGTCCAGAATGGTGTACTGCGGCGTCATGTCGAGGTAGATCGTCGTGTCGCCGGCGCGCAGATCCGCGTCCACAAGGACCACTCCGCCCGACCTGGGTTCAGTCAGCAGCAGAGCCAGATTTACCGCCAGCGTCGTCGCACCGACGCCACCCTTCGTGCCGAGCACCGCGACGCGTTTGCCGATGTGTGGTCGCAGCGCCGCGTTTATCGGCACGCCGCCAACCGCTTGCAGGCGGCGCGCCGACGAGCGACCGTGCACATCGCGGATGGTTTGAAAGAGCTGGGTACCGTTGCCAAAGGGCTTGAGCACGTAGCCCTGGGCGCCGGCGGTCATGGCCTTCTGGAGGAAATCGATGCGTTCCTCGGAGGTGACCATGATCACCGCGCCATGCGGAGCGCGGCTGGAAACCAACCAGGTTGCCTGAATGCCATCGAGGTCGGGCATGTGGATGTCCATCAAGACGATGTCCGGCTGGAGCTCTGCTGCGCGGCGAACCGCTTCATTACCGCTCGCGGCGGTGCCGACCAGCTCCATGTCGGGCTGTGCCTCGACGAGCACCGCGAGCGTCTCGCGGATGGTGACGCTGTCGTCAACCGCGAGCACGCGAATTGGGTTCGGCTGCAGATCAGGCAAGAGGTACGGCCGCGAGGTCAACCGGCCAGTGTCGCGGTATCCACCCGAATGTTAATGGGATCGCCGAGCAGTCCGCCGACCAGTGGCGTCACGCTATGAAATTGGTACGTCCCGCTCACGGTCACATACGGCAGCGCATCGATGGTCTGGGTGCCGGCCGTCAACGACAGCGCGGCTGGGTCGAGTCCGACCGCCAGATTGGTGCCGGCCTGGACCGCGGCGGCCGCCCACCCGGCCTCGCCAACGTGGACGGAGCCGTAGCGGCTGGCCTCGCGGGCCGCGTTGGCGACGACCGTATACGCCAGGTAGGCGCGCGCCAGGTCGAATGTACCCAGCACCAGCAGCATGAACACCGTGATGGCCAGGGCAAATTCGACGAGGGCCTGCGCCGGTCGTCCCATGAGCGTTTCCCAAACTGTACACGGCGCGTGCGCGAGCCAGCCCAGGTGCTCGTCATCTTTGCCATCACCGTGGTTTCGATCCTGACCATGGTCGGCCTGTTGTATTCATTCGGACTCGTGCTGGCCCAACGCCGGGCATTGCAGACGGCCGCCGACGCGAGCAGTCTCAGCGGCGGCTGGCAAGTACTCAGCGAGCTTGCCAGCGACAATCGTTCGGACGCCGCGGTCGTCGCGGCGATTGTCCAGTTCGCCACCGCGAATGGCGTTCCCGCCGACGGCAGCGCCACCGATGCCGGCTACATTTCGGCGTTCTACCTCGATTCGAGCGGCGCTTCACTGGCACCCGTCGGTGGCGGTGGCACCTTTCCCGTGGCGGCGCGCGGGGTGCGGGTCACGGTGAACAACCAGGTGCCGACCATTTTGCCCGGCTTTCTCAAAGTCTGGCAGACACTTGTGCAGGACAGTGCGTCGGCCGTGGCGAAGCCAACCGTCCCGCCGGTCGCCGCCAACGCGGTCCTCCCGGTGGCCGCGCTCGCGTCCGACGTCAGGAGCGCATATTCGGCGTATTCGACGTACGACCTGTTTAAGCATCCGCTGCCGAGTGGACAGGCGCCGACGCTCGACCTGGCCGCCAGTGGCGCGCCAACGTTCGGATCGTCCGCGACAAACATGCAGGATTGGAGCGACGGCCAGCACACCGCCAGTTGGCAGTTGACCCAGCCAGGCAACGTGAACCTGGCCGACGCGGCCTATTACGACTCGATCGCAGCCGGACTGCGCGACAACGTCCGGCGTCAGGGACTCGTCGATGCCAGTGGCGCGGCATACGCGCTGGTGACGCTGGCGGTCTATGACTCCGCGACGTCGACCAGCGTGCACGTCGTCAGTTTTGCCCAGTTCAAGCTGCGCAACTCGGACATCAGCTCGACCGACGCGCGGGGCACATTTGTGCCGTACGCCGCGGCGGCCTGGGGCACGCCAGTGGTGCCGTCGATCGACCTCGGCGCGGCACTGGTGGCATTGGTCCCGTGATCGGCCGGCGCGTCGCTGGTGGATTCGTGACGTGAACGCGCGGCGCGCGCGCGGCCAGTCGCTGGTGGAGATGGCGCTGGTCGCGCCGATCCTCATTCTGCTGGCGATGTCGGTCTGGGATGGCGGCAGCGTCCTGCGCGAGCAGGTGGTCCTTCAACAGGCCGCGCGGGACGGCGCGCGCGTCGCGGCGACAGGCTATGGCACCGCCGTTCTGGACACCGTCGTCGCCAATGCCGTGATCGCCTCGGCGCGAGATCTGCCGGGACTGAGCAGCACGCCAGGTTACGTGGCCATCTCGTACCCCGACCCGCAGTCGGTCCACGTGCGCGTGACGTATGTCCACAGTCTGATCACGCCGGTGCTGCGGCAGGTGTGGGCCGGGGGCAGCGGCACGATCAACCTCCAGGCCAGCGCGACCTTCTTCCTGCCGCGATTGACGCCCGTCCCGGCGACGCTGGAGCTACCGACCG
>WNFC01005372.1_pt1 | contig 17643 bp, 16 predicted proteins | sample 5400541 | NCBI WGS metagenome assembly WNFC01 (sample SAMN13153342, study PRJNA577476) | soil metagenome | isolation source: 120 cm saprolite under Douglas fir tree site 2 hole 2 replicate 1 | place: USA:California | collected 2015-04-18
GCTGAAGCGAACCGCTGGGATCGAAGTAGAGGATGTGGCGAAGCGACTGATGGACTACGGCTTCCACGCGCCGACGGTCTCTTTCCCGGTCGCCGGAACGATGATGATCGAGCCCACCGAAAGCGAATCCAAGGCGGAGCTGGACCGCTTCTGTGAGGCGCTGATCTCGATACGTCAGGAGATCCGCGAAATAGAGCGAGGGACGGCCCCGCGCGAGGGGAACGTCCTCAAGAACGCCCCCCACACCGCGGAAAGGGTGATTTCGTCGGAGTGGGACTGTTCCTATTCCCGCGAAAAGGCCGCATTCCCAGCGCCCTGGGTCCACAGCGCCAAGTTCTGGCCGCCGGTCGGGCGGGTGAACAATCCGTGGGGAGACCGAAATCTGATCTGCACCTGTCCTCCGATCGAAAGCTATGAAGCAGCCGGAGAAACACCCGGAAAGGTCGCCGTCGCCTGAGCGCGACCGCCCAGCTGCAAAGCCCGACCCAGGGTTTCCACTGGCCGGCCTTGGAACTAGTTCGCTCCCCGGAATAGCCGCATGCGGGGACCGCCGCCCATTTCGAGGAAGAAGCCGAACGAGAAACGGACCGTTGAGTCTGCGGAAATCAATCCGGGCGGCGGATTGGGAAACGGTTGCGCTCGCTCGAAGGCGGCCATTGCTTCGGAGTCAAGGAAGTCGAGCCCGCAGCTTTTCTCCACGTACACATTCTTGACCAGGCCACGCTCGTTGAGCGTGACGTTCAAGATCGTGTAACGGTCGCGGCCGCCATAGATATTGCCGGTTGGGTCTCGTTGGCGCACTTGAGTTCCAGGATCCCAGTGCATGCCCACGCCCTGCTTCACCCGATTGAAGAAGGTGGAGTACTTCCATTCCTTGGTGTTGAGAAAGGTGCCTTCTCCCTCGTCGACATCGGCGAGGTGATCGTTCGGAGCGGCCCCGGAGATCTTGTCGAGGACCGACATGGACGGAACGAGGTTCGCGATTCCCGGGATGCCTTTCTTTCCAGCGGATGGTTCCTCCTCGCCTGAAGCGCCATCTCCGCGCTGAACTCGCAGCCGATTGGAGTTGCCAACCACTTCCGCGGCCTCGCTTCTGTTCGTCACCTCGGCGCCCGGTCCCGGCCCAGCCTTCTCCTTCATCGCGACCTCTTGGCGGCGCTTGACGTCGGGAACCTCGAAGATTGTTTTGCGCTTTGCGTCGCGAAGGGGTCGGTCGTCGTTGGCCAGGCCATTGTTTCCGGCGATCGACGGTTTTTCGACATTGTCTCGTCCGGGCGTCTGCTGCGGCGCGCTGCTGGTCCGGTGAGGCATTGCGTTTCGGTAGAACGCCGTTTGGTCGCGGGAGCGCGTCTGCTTGTCGGTCCGGTTTGAGCTCTCGGCGAGGTATTTCGCGTCAGGCGCCTCCTGCCCATTGCCGGGCGCGACGTCCACAACCTGTCCCTTGGGCCGTTCTTCCGGCTTCTTTTCCTCGGCGGGCTTGGGTCGCTGCACCACGACGGATTCCGATTCCTGGTTGGACGACTTGAGCTGACCTCGATTCTTCGCCCATTGCTGCGCCGAAAGGCCGCGCAGAACGACCGGATTGGGCGCGCGTCGGGGTGGCGGACGGCCGGGGAGATTCACTTCGATGAAGGACAGGACGATAAACAGCCCGAGGAAGAGCAGGTGACCGGCAAGTGCGAGCAGCAAGGCGACCGCAAGCCGAGGTCCATCGCGCCGCTTCCTACGTTGAAACCGAGTCACCAAGCTCGAACCCACCCCGCGATGATTAATGCCATCCCGATGAAGTTTCGCTGTCAGTTCTTACACCCGCTTGTAGTTTTAGGACACTGGGCCGCCGTCACAAGACAGATCCAAGCGTTGAACAGCCAAAAAAACCGGGATTTCCGAGATCCAGGCCTTTGCCTGAGCTGACCCGGCAGCCCCTAATACAGGCGGACGACCTCTGCGCCACTAAAATAGTGGCGCAGGATGGCGCGATAGCCCTGGCCTGCTTCGGCCCTGCCGATCGCTCCCAACTGGCACATCCCGACGCCGTGGCCCCAACCCCCGCCCCGGAAGTTGAAGGCACGGATCGTCCCCTCGGGCGACTGCTCGCTTTCAACGATGAACATCGCGCTGTTGAGCATCCCGAACAGCTTTCGAATGTTGAGCTCGCCGCGGATCTCGACGGTCCGATCGGAGCCTGAAATTGCGAGCGATCGGGCGCGGCCGGAGACGCCCCGCTCGAGGACGGTGATCGAACGTACAGTCCCCAGGCGGAAGGGGGCGGTAAACCGCTCCACCTCCTCGCGGGTAAAGCGCCTTTCCCAGCGGAATTTGCCTGGCTGGGCCAGACTGGCGAGCCGGCAAGCAGCGGTCGAGCTCCCGGAGAGAAAAGACGACAGGTCATTCGGAGTGGAAGCGGCAAGCTGAGGGCCAAGCAGGTCCGGCTTTCCGCGCAGGTTCGGGTTGCTGGGTCCTCCCCAAACGACGTCGTTGTCTTCCGTGTGTCCTCCGCAGACCGCGCTGTAGACGGAGTCGACCAGCCGATGATCGGCGGAGAACAGCGCTTCGCCCCGAGTCGCTTCCACCGCGGCGGTCGAACTTTCCGCCTCGCCGGATTGACCTCGGTACACCGCGCAGTGCTGCTCGGAGCAAAGCAGATACGGATCGCCGATGTGCTTGGTCCCGATCTTCGCCAGGATCTCCCCGCGCGCGGTGACCGCCTGTGCTTTGAGGGCTTCCATCGGCGCCCGCGCAAACATCTCTGCCGGCACCAGTCCCTTGAGCAGGTCTTCGAGCGAAACCAGATTGACCACTGCAAGCTTGCCCCGGCGATCGACCGTCAGCTCCAACGAACCGCGGTAGGTGCGATCTTCGAACCCGTGAAAGTCGTAGCCCACCCCAAACTCAACCTGGCTCACCGCGAATCCGGTCCTCTCCAATGGCTCGGCGGTCAAACCGTCTTTGCTGATGGCGACGAGGGTCGAGTTGCCATCGAACAACTCGAGCGAACCGCTTGGCTGCCGCTCGACTTCTTCGAGCGTCCGGGTACGGATGCCGAACTCACGGTCGATCGCCCGCTGCCTTTCCACGATCCGGTCTGGCTCGATGCTCTCATCCGCGAGGACCAGATAGCGGCGGTTATCGATCACCTGACCTCGGATGCCGTAGACGGTCCCGATGGTCTTGACCCGGGTCGCGAAGCCCCGCTCCTTCCACACCTCTTGCTCGGCCGCCAGGCCGGGCTTGTCCAAGAACAAGATCTCCCGCAGGACGATTCGAGAGGATGCCTCGCCCGGCTCTGCTCCGGTGATCCGAACCTTCCAGTGGGAACCCGGGGCACCTTCGACGACTTTTTGCACCGGCCCGGCGACGTGAATCCGGATCCGTCCCGGCGCGGCGAATGCGACCTCGGTTTGGCCCTCCATCAACCGAACGGGGACCAGCGGATCGCCCTGATGGAAGTCGAGCCGCTTCGCTTGTTCTCTGGGATCGGGCTCGACGGGAAGGTCAATCCTTTCCGCCGGAAGAGCGACCGGACCCGAGTCCACCGGTGCGGGCACCGCCGGCTCGGCACTCGAAGGCAGTGGCAACCGGTAGGGAGGGGACCTCGCGCAGCCTGCCAGGAAAAGGCAGATCAGCAAGCGCTGGGAGGGGACCAACCGGATTTTGACCTCGCGGATCCTCGCGATGCTTAGGATCGGCAACAGACGATTCGGTGAGGCGCCACCCGGATTCGAACCGGGGAATGAGGGTTTTGCAGACCCTTGCCTTACCACTTGGCCATGGCGCCAGAACGGTGAGCCAAAATCTTATACGAAGCGGCACGCGGTTGGGTCAAGTGTATCTATCTCACAACCTCCAGCGGGAGCTCGAATGGGGAAACGTCGGTCCGTCATCATTGGCGCCACGGGTCTTGCGGGTCAGCAATTCATCGCTGCCCTCAAGGATCACCCTCAAATACAGATCGCCGCGGTGGCCGCTTCCCCCAAGTCCGCCGGCAAGAGCTATCGAGACGCTTTGAAGACGCCGGACGGAATGGTCGCCTGGTTCGTCTCGGAACCCATCCCCGACGAGATTGGGCAGATGAAGGTGCTCAACGCTGCTGAGGTCGAGGCCCGCGACTTCGACATCGCCTTCTCCGCGGTGGAATCTGACGTGGCGCGCGACCTCGAGCCCAAACTGGCGCGCGAGATCCCGGTGATTTCGACCGCCAGCGCCTTTCGATACGAGGAAGACGTTCCGCTTTTGATCCCGCCGGTCAATGGGTCTCACGCGGGTCTGATTGCCGAGCAAAAGAGGCGGAGGCAGACGAGGGGATTCATCGTTCCCATCCCCAACTGCACCACGACCGGCCTGGCAATCTCGCTCGCCCCGCTCGATGCTGCTTTCGGCGTTGGCAGTGTGATGATGACCTCGATGCAGGCTGTCTCCGGAGCGGGTCGTTCGCCCGGAGTGATCACCCTCGACATCCTGGACAACGTCATTCCGCACATTCCCAAGGAGGAGTCGAAAGTCGAGCTGGAGACGAAGAAGATCTTGGGCCATCTGGCTGCAGGCCACGCGGGGATCGCCCCCCATCCGATGAAGGTCTCGTGCACCTGTACGCGCGTCGCGGTGCTGGAGGGGCACACCGAGGCAGTCTTTGTGTCGCTCCGCCGCAGGGCATCCACCGCCGAAGTGATGCAGGTCATGCGCGAATGGAAGGGGGACGAAAGCTCGAGAGGGCTTCACAGCTCGCCGCCGCGCTGGATCGAGGTGCTGGACGACCCATTCCGCCCCCAGCCGCGGCTGGACCGCGATACCCACGGAGGAATGGCGACCAGCGTGGGTCGCATCCGCGAGGATGCGGTGCTGGAAAATGGGATCAAGTATGTTCTTGTTTCTCACAACACCAAAATGGGTGCCGCCAAGGGCGCGCTTCTCGTGGCGGAGCAGTTGATCAGGACAAAAGTCATCGCCTAGAACGGCCCTCCGAAATTCGCTGGGAGAAACCGCAGCCTTGCATTAGTGTCGCCGGGCTTATACCGGAGGAGATTCGACATGACGTACGTGGTTGCCGAGCCCTGCATTAATTGCAAGTACACCGATTGCGTCGAGGTGTGCCCGGTCAACTGTTTTTACGAATCCGCCAATTTCCTGGTCATCCATCCCGACGAGTGCATCGACTGCGGAGCTTGCGAGCCGGTCTGTCCGACCAAGGCGATCTTCCCGGAGTCGGACCTTCCCGAGAAATGGGCCGAGTACAAGGTGATCAACGCAGAATATGCGACCAAGCTTCCGAACATCGCAGAGAAGAAGGATCCGTTGCCGGTCGCGGAGGAGTTCAAGGAAAAGCAGGATAAGCGCCCTCTGTTGGACTTGAGCCCTCCCAAGTAGTCTTCCCCCATGCTGCCCAGCGATTCCTTCAAGGATCAGGTGGCGATCGTCACCGGCGGCGGCACGGGAATCGGCAAAGTGATTGCGGCGACGCTCGGCTCGCTGGGCGCCAAAGTGGTGATCGCCAGCCGCAAGCCAGAGGTGCTGTCCGCGGCCGTTGAAGATCTCGAGGCGCGGGGGATCGCCGCGCACGCAATCCCCACCGATGTTCGGGTCCCTGACCAGGTGGATGCCCTCGTCCTGGGCACCCTGGAAAAATTTGGCCGTCTGGACGTCCTGATCAACAACGCGGCGGGGAACTTCGTCGTCCCCTCCGAGGAATTGTCCCCGAACGGATTCCGGACGGTGGTGGATATCGTGCTCGATGGCACGTTCAATTGCTCGCGGGCGGCGGCACGCCACTGGCTGAGCCAACGGCAACCCGGGTCGATCGTGAACATCATCGCGACCTACGCCTGGACCGGCTCGCCGGGGGTAGCGCACTCCGCAGCGGCAAAAGCCGGCGTCTGGAACCTGACGATGACGCTCGCGGCCGAGTGGGGACCAAAGAAAATCCGAGTCAATTCGGTCGCGCCGGGGGTGGTGGTGACCGAGCAAGCTTCGAAAAACCTTCATTTCGATGACCCGAGAGTACAGAAGGCAATTGCGAGCAAAGTTCCGCTCCGCCGCCTGGCGAATGCGCAGGAGGTGGCGAATGGGGTGGCGTACCTCGCCTCGCCTTTCGCCTCGTACGTGACCGGCGCCTGTCTACCGATCGACGGCGGTTATTCTCTCAACGCCGGGATGCTTGGCCGGTTGGAGGAGCTGCTGCGGCAGCTTGATTCATAATGCCAGACCTGATCAGCGAACGTCGGGGCGAGGTGCTCATCGTCACCTTCAATCGCCCGGAGAAGCGCAACGCCCTTTCGGATGAGATGTTGCAGATTCTCGAGCAAACCCTCGACCAGGCGGCAGAGGATGAAACGCTCCGGGCGCTGATCCTCACCGGGGCGGGGAACAAGAGCTTCAGCTCGGGCATCGATCTCGGGCTTTTGTTCGAGCATCTTTCCAGCAATCCCAGCGGGGAGAAAATCCGCCGGAAGCAGCGGCAGCTTCAGCAGCTGATTTGCCAGCTGGAGGAGCTGGAAAAGCCGACCATCGCCGCGATTGAAGGGTCGTGCGTTGGAGGCGGTTTGGAAGTGGCGCTGGGGTGCGACCTTCGGGTCAGCTCCAGCGAGGCGCGGTTCGGCTTTCCCGAAGCGAAGATTGGCATGCTTCCGGATCTCGGCGGCACCAGCCGCCTTCCGCGTCTGGTTGGGGCGACCATCGCCAAGGAGTGGATATTCACCGGTCGGCTCTACCCGGCACAGCGCGCGGAGGAACTGGGAATCGTCAACGAGTTGGCGCCGCCCGGTGGCGCGTTGGAACGAGCGCTTGCTCTGGCCGGTGCGCTGACCGCCTCTGGACCGCTGGCGATCGCCTGGGCGAAACGGGTGATCGATCGCGGGCAATCGATGAGCCTTGAGGATTCCCTCGTGCTGGAGCAGCACGCGATGACCGAGATCCTGCCCAGCGACGATCTCAAAGAGGGCGTCGCCGCGTTTCTCGAAAAGCGCGCTCCGAAATTCAAGGGGAATCGCCGGAGCTGAACCGCCGGCGAGTTTCAAACCGCGCCATCTGTTGCCAGGGAGCTGGCCAGCTCTACCCGCGGCTGCGCCGGTCTGATGCGGAGGATGAGGCAGGCCGCGAGCAGGTCGACCACCGCCGCGGCCGCGAACAGCTTGTGTCCACCGAGAACGTCGTACCCGATTCCCGACGACAGATAGCCGATCAGACCGCCGACGCCAAAAGTAGTTGAGGCAAAAAGCGCCTGTCCGGAAGCGCGTAGCTCCGGCGGCGCCCGTCCCGAAACGTAAGCCACGCTGGCGATGTAGAAAGCGCCGAAGGTCAGACCGTGAAGGAGCGACAGCGCGATGATCCAGGTGGAACGATCCACCAGCGCCATCCCGATCCACCTGAGCGAGCTTCCGAAGAAGGCGAGGAAAAGAAGGCTCTTGGCGGCGATGCGCCTGGAGAAGCGAGGGTAGAAGAACATGAAAGCGGTCTCCGCCAGAACGCCCAGGCCGGCAGCGATTCCGACCACGCTCGGGGGCAATCCGAGGGCCTGGAGATGAATGGAGAAGGTTCCGTGAAAGGGCGCGCAAGCGATCCAGTGGAGACAAGCGGCGAGAAGGAACAGGGCCAGGTCGCGGTCCGCGAGGAGGCGAAAGCCGTTCGTCGGCCGGGGCGAAGCGAGCGAAACGGAGCGGGCTCGTATTCCGAAGCCCCACGCGAAATAACCTGCCATCAGGCACAGCGGCACAATCACCGTGGCTCGATTGATCGCGGGCACCGACAGCCCGAAGATCGATGAGGCGAGGACGAAACCGAGCGATCCGAACAGTCGAACCCGCGCGTAGTTCCCTCCGGAGAGGGCGATTCGCTGCAGCGTGAGGCTGTCGATCAGCGGGGTGATCGAGGAGTTGAAAAAGGCGTAGGCGCCAATGACCAGGAGCAGCAAACCGAAGCGATCCACCGCGAGGAGCAGCGAGAAGAACGCACCCGCGCCGAAGGAAACGATCTTGAGGACGAGATCGCCTCGCCCGGTCGAGTCGGCCAGATGACCCCAAAAGGGCGGTGAGAAGAGCGAAAACAGCGGCGGAAGGCCGAGCAGTATCCCGACCTGGGAGGTGGAGAGATGGAGCGATTTGAGGTAGGCGGGGAAAAAGGGCAGGGTGACCCCCAGCGCTCCAAAGTAGAGGAAGTAGAAGCCGCCGAGGGGAACGACCCCCGCGCCTTTCGGCGCGCTCATCGAGGCAGTCCGAGGCGGTTCGCTACATCCGGCAGGTGAGCGCGAATCATCTGGGCCAAGGCGGCGCCGTCGATCAGCTCGAGCGATGTTTCCTTGGAGACCAGGCGCGCCTCGTCCGAGAACGGTCCGGTGGTGACGAGGATCGCTTTGGAGAGATTCTCTCCTCGCGCCGTGTCCAGCGCTGCCTGCACTTCGGCGCTCTCCACCGCTCCGCTCTCGGGCGTCAATACGGCGCGGATGTATACGCGCTGGCCGGTGATCGGGGTTGGATCCTCCATCACCAGATCGCAGCGATCCGGGAAGTCGTCTTCGGATACTTTGGTGAAGCCCAGCTCGTTGAAAAGCCGCGAGGTGACGCTGGCGAGCTCCGGCAGCGCGAGCTTGGCGATTCCCGCCGCCTCGGGCGGAAGGCCTTTCGGCGTCAGCGGCTCGGTCGCGCCGCCGCGCGCGAACAACGCCAGGAGCACGAACAGCGCGATGATGACGAATCCCGCAAGCAGCAGCGTGTCCATCAAGCGCGCGTTTACCACAGTCGAATCTCCTTTCGGCCTGTTGACCGAATGGATTTTCTTGTTAGGGTCAGTTGCGCATGTCGAATGGCCACTCGCGAGAGGTCTCGATCGTCCCGGTCGCCAACGAGGGTGAGCTTTTGCAAGCGCTCGCCATCCGCGAGGTAGTGTTCATCGAAGAACAGCATGTTCCGGAAAGCTTTGATCGGGACGCGAATGACAGCGGCGCGTTCCACCTGCTCGCTTTCGACGGCGGCCACGCGGTGGGGACCGGACGACTGGTCATTCTTTCAAAGCCTCCGGCGAACGAGACGGGCTCGTGGGCTCAGGCGAGCCGGATGGCGGTTCTGCAGTCCCACCGAGCTGCCGGCGTGGGATCGAAATTGCTCGAAGCATTGGAGGAGGAGTCCCGAAGGCGACGGATGGGCGGGATCACTCTGCACGCTCCTCTCTCGTCGATCGACTTCTACAAGAAGCGGGGTTACCAGCCGGTGGGTGCCGTCTTTCAGGAGGCCGGCATGCCCCACCTGGAAATGCACAAGAAGACCTCGGGCTGACTTTCGGTTTCCGGCGTCAGCAGCCGCAGTCGCTCGGCAAAGGGCAAGGGTCAGTCCTCGGCGGGCGGCTTCGAGGCTTCCGCCCAGCAGACCGCGTACCAGAGGGCGACATCGGGCCGCGTTTTCCATTGGCGGAATGCTTCGATCGCCTGGTCGAAAGATCGCGCGCACGCGTTGAGTGGCTCGTTGGCGACTTTCTGGAGTTGCGCCAGAACGTGCTCGCGAGCTCCTTCAAAGATTCCGATCAGGTTCTCGACGTAGTCGGCCAGTCGATCATCTCCGGAGGACGCTCCAAAAAATAGCCAGGTATTCCGGGTGGGCCGCAGCCCACCGTCGTAAAGCAGGGCAGTGAGCTTTCTGCCGACGAATGGATCGTTCCCGATCGCTTCGTACGTCTGGATGTACGCCTGCCAAATCGCGGCGAGCCCCGGAGGCTCGGGCCAAAGGCGAAGCACGTCGTGGTCGTCATCCTCGAGGATCACCCGTGCGCCTGGGCGCGCCGCTCGGGCCATCTGGCGGACGACCGCCTCGGGATTGGGGACGTGCTCGAGCAGGAAGCGGGCGTGCACCACGTCGAACGTTCCCCACTCGTCCGCCCGAAGCGGCGGATCGAAGACATTCCCTTCGCGGAACTCGACCAGGCCGGTTTCCCGATCCGCCGCTGCCTGGCGGACGGCTTCGGCGATCTGCTCTTTGCTTCTCTCGATTCCGATCACGCGCCCGGTCGGGCCCGTCCGACGAGCGATTGCGCGAGTCAACTGACCAAGCCCGCTGCCGAAGTCCAGAACGCGCTCTCCGCCGATCAGGCGAAGCTCTCGCAAGACCGGTTCGTTGAGCAAGTCGTTCAACCGCGACAGGCGGCGCTGCTCGTCCTTGGCTACGCCGTGAAGATAGCGCGAGTCACTCATCCGATGGGCTTGTTTGACCACGCGGCAGACCTCATCGCCAATGGTTTTTCGATCGCGAAAGCCGCCGGAGATTCCCTAGCCGCGGCGACCGCGCTGAGCTGGAGGCGCACTCGTCAATGGGTCTTCCGGCCAGGAATGGCGCGGGTACTTCCTGGAGAGCTCGCGTCGGATGGCCGGGTAGTGACGAGTCCAGAAGCCGGCCAGGTCATCGGTGATCTGGACCGCCCGCTGGTTGGGGGCGAGCAGGTGGATGACCAGCGGAACCCGCCCACCCAAGACGGTCGGCCCCTTCGCCATTCCGAAGAAATCTTGAAGGCGAGACTCCACCCAGGGAGGCTTACTCCGGCCGTAGTGCACTTGAAGTTGGCGACCGCCCGGCAGCGCGATCCGCTCGGGCGCCATCGTTCTCCACAGCCGCGCTTGCTCCGGCGTGAAATTCGCCGCGAACGCATCCAGGAGCCTCGGGTGGGCCAGATCCGCGAGGCCGCGCGCCTCGGGGGAGACCGCTCCGAGCAGGGAACGAAGAAAATCCACGGTGAGCTCGGGGAAGCCCCCCTCGGGGAACGAGCGGCGCAATAACTCGGTGCGGCCCGCCCATTCCTCCAGCGCCTCAGGGTCCACGAAGCGGTCGATCGAAGCAGCGCGCGCAGCTTCGGCGAGGATGCGAGCAGCCTGCTCGGAAGGAATGGCGGGCGTTCGTTTTTCTTCGAGGACGATGCTTCCGTAGGAGAGTTTCTGCACCCGATCCACCTGGTCGGCTTCCGGATTCCATTGCAGCTCATCCACCGCCACGAGCTCGTTGGGGGCAATCTCTAGAAGCCACTCCGGCTCGAGCTTGCTCGCCACCCGCACCCATACCTTTGCCGCTCCCGCTCCCTTTCGTTGCTCGGCATCGATGGCAAGCAGCAACTCAGGTTCGTGCACCACGCTCGTGTCCGCGAGCGTGGCCGCGCCGCCCTCGAACAGGAGCAGCTCGCGCGAGTGCTCCCCGCGACGTTTCGCGACCCGATCCGGGTAGCCGGCCAGGATGCTGATCAGAAGCGCATCGTCCACCAGCTCCGGCCGGTTCGGGCGCGCTCCGGTTGGTCGAACGAGGCGGCTTATCTGCCGCTGCACCCGTTCAACCGCCCGGACCGCGCCTGGCTCGAGACCCAGCTCCCGCAGGCGAGCGGGCGTGAATCCGGCCCGCTCGGCGTCGCGAAACCGCTCCATCGCCTCGAGCAGATCGGAAGGCCCGCTTGAGATCTGGTGGCCGGGCCGCGCGCCGCGACCGGCGGTGGGTCGGGTTTCCAGACGGATGTCGCGCTCGCCCACAATTGCTGCCACCAGTGCACCGTCGGCAGCAACTCCCCGCACCTGAGCTTCGAGGACGAGGCGACTCTGCCTGGGGTGGAATGGAAGATGCGCCATCGCCCGGCCGATCGCGGTGATCTCCCCCGTGGAGTCGGTCGCACCGAGCCTGCGCAGCAGGAGCTCTGCTGCATCCATTGCGGCGCGGGGCGGGGATTCAAAAAACTCGAATTTCGACAGATCGGCGACTCCAATCGTGCGCAGAGCCAAAAGCGTGTCCGCGAGATCGGCGCGCCGTATCTCGGGGACTTCGAAATCCGGTCGTGAAAGAAAATCCTGCTGCGTGTAGAGGCGCAGGCAGGAGCCGGATTGCGTTCTTCCCGCTCGTCCCGTCCTCTGAATGGCCGATGCTTTGCTGATCTTCTCGACTCTTAGAGTTGGCAGCCCGGACCAGGGAGAATGGGACGCAATGCGGGCCAACCCGGCATCGATCACGCAGCCGACGCCTTCGATGGTGACGGACGTTTCCGCGACATTGGTGGAGAGGATGAGCTTGCGCTTCTTCGAGGGGTTGACGGCGAGGTCCTGCTCCGATGCCGGAAGCTCCCCGTGCAAGGGTCGGATCACCCAGTCGTGCGCGCGGGCGAAGTCTTCGCAAGCTTCGCCGGCTCGGCGAATCTCTCCGGCCCCCGGTAGAAAGACGAGGATGTGACCGGGCTTTTGCGCGGCGAACACCCTCTTGATCGCCGCGAGGACTTGCTGTTCCAGGTGGCGGGGATCCGCCGCCGGCAAGTGTTCGATTTCGACATCGAAGGGTTTTCCCGATGAACGCAAGACCGGACAGCGGCCGAGATAGGCTGCCACCGGGTCCACGTCCAGCGTCGCGGACATCACGACGATCTTGAGGTCCGGACGCGGTCCGAGTTGAAGCCGTCGAAGCAGTGCCAGACAAACATCGCCGGCGATGTTGCGCTCATGAAATTCATCCAGCACAACCACGCCGACCCCGTTGAGAATCGGATCGGAAACCAACCGACGCTCAAGGACGCCCTCGGTAACGAACCGCAGCCGGGTCTGGGGGCCGGAGACATTCTCGAAGCGGACCTGATAACCAATCGTTCGGCCCAGAGGCTCGCCCAGCTCCTCCGCGACCCGGGCTGCAGCGAGCCGCGTCGCCAGCCGGCGAGGCTGAAGGACGAGGATCTCCCCCTCCGTCAGGCGGCTCTCCAAAAGCGCGCGAGGAACACGGGTGGTCTTGCCCGCCCCCGGGGGAGCTTCGAGTAGGAGATTAGGGACGCGCTTGGCGGTGGAGACAATCTCCGGGATCCGTTCGTCGATCGGGAGCGGGATCATGTCGGATTGCCGGCCGGGTCCCCGCCGCGGTTGGGCCTTAGTCTGCAAACAGCGCGTCCAGCGCCCCGGACGCCGAGAGGTCCGGGAATGCGAACGTAGCACCCGAGGCAAGAAGGTCCGCGGCACTGAACTGACCGGTTCCGACGCCAATCGATTCGGCGCCGATTCCCTGGGCTGCGGCGACATCCTTGGGGGTATCGCCGATCACCACGGTGCGGCAATCGCGGGGCAAATGGCCCAAAAGCTCGGCGCCGCGCTGTGCACCGCAGCGAATCAACTCGACGCGATTCTCGTGATCGCAGCCGAAACCGCCAAAGGCGAAACGATCGTAAATGCCGACCCGCGAGAGTTTCACCCGGGCGCCTTCGCGGATATTCCCGGTGCCTAGACCCAAAGCGATCTCAGTCCGCCCGCGGGCCGCATCGAGCGCCTCCTGGATCCCCCGGTGCAGCCGGTACTGGCTGGCATCCACCTTGGCCACCTCCTCCTCGAGGATTCGCAGATAGTCGGAAAGGACGGCATCGATTTCCTGCTCGGTGGCGGCGATCCCGATCGACGTCAAACCGGCGCGCACGATCGCCCGGTCGGTCATCCCATCCAATCGGAAAGAGCAAGCGTCCTCTCGGCCGAAGCAGTGCGCGAAAACCCGCTCCAGCGCGCGGCGTCCTGCGCCCCCGGTGGTGACCAGGGTTCCATCGACATCGAACAAAAGAACAGTTGGATGCATTGGCCGGAGAGACTATCGGGCTCCATTGTACTCTGCCGCGAAAAGTGCGGGCGGACGGGCGGCGGGCAATCGCTTTGCGTTTCCGCCCCGGTCCGTCGTAAGCGTTCAGGGACATGTCCGAACGGGTGGTGCTTTTTCTTCACAGCGCGAGCTACGAGGCAGCCTATCAAGCGACCTCGCTGGGAATCACCGCCATCGCCATGGGCGAAGAGGTGTGCTTCGTCTTCGCTTTCGATGCACTCCGCCAACTGCTGCGAGGAACATTTGGCAGACCGCAAAACGAAACGGAGGTTGCGGAAAGCGCTCGTGCCGAAGGGCTCGGCCTGCCTACGCCCCGTCGAATGCTGGACGAGGCTAAATCGCTGGGCGCCAGGCTGGTGGTCTGCGAGACGACTCTGAGAATCTGCGGTTTCTCCGCGTCGGAAGCGGGAGACTTGCTCGAAGTCATGGGCCTACCTTCGATCTGGAGGCTCACACAAGGCGCCCGTGTAATGTCGTTGTGATCAGATGTGTCACAGCGATTCGCTCCCATCGGCTCGAGCGCTGGCGGGCTTCGAGGGGCCAAGCTATCCTCGGGAGCAGGCTCGCACGGCCGCGTGCGGAGCGCGCCCCCAAAGAGGACAACCAAAATGAGCGCAAAGTTGACCGCTCTCTTCGCATTTGCGTTGGGATCGACGATCGGGTTGGTAGTCGGCTGCCAGAAGTATGACTTTGAACCGGTTTCACCGGTCGCACTTTCGCAGACTTCGAGCAGCTACAGCGTGGTGGCGAGGAAGTTGAAGCCGGACATCATGCTCACGGTCGACAACTCGGGTTCGATGTACATGCCGATCAATCCAAATCTGAACCAGTGCAAGCTCGCGGACGGCGGAAGCTGCGGAACCGACTATACCGATCCATCCTCCTACTGCGGCCCGACCTGCCCGACGCGAACGTCCGAGCTGCGCCGAGCGATGGCGACCTTCTTTTCCGATGCAGGCACGGTCGCCCGCTTCGGCCTGACCACCTTCCCTTATCCAGCTCCACCCCCCAATGGACCGTACGACAGCGAATGCGGTACCGGCGGCGTGCGGGTGCCGGTCTCTCAGTCGCGGGACGTGGACGCGGAGCTTCAGGCCACCTCGAACCAGATCATCGGCGTGATTCAGAGTGACATCGTCGGCGGAGGGACGCCTACCGGCAACACCCTCAAGATGCTGGCAGACAATTCAGGGCTGCAACCGCAACCGGGTCGCGATGCCTTCATCTTGTTGGAGACCGATGGCGTCCCGAACTGCAACGCCAACAATCCGCAAGACGGCTGCAACAATCCAGCCGCCTGCGCCTGTACGATCGGCGTTTGCTGCGGTGGCCCGGGCTTTCCGTATCGAAGGCTGGGATGCCTTGACCAGGCAGAAACGGTCAACGCGATCGCAAGTTTAAAGACCAACAAGAGCATCAAGACGATCGTTTTTGGATTCGGCGATGAAGCGGCCGCGAGCGGCCCGACGCTGGAGGCAATGGCGGAAGCCGGCGGATTTGTCCGAGCCTGCCCGGATGGCGGCAATGGCCCGTGCGGCTCGAACAACAGCTGTGTTCAGGCGACGAGGCTATGCCAAAGGCAGTACTACCAGGCGAACAATGCGGATGAGTTGGTGCAGGCGCTGAGGGATGCGGTCACGGTCATTCCCGACCCCTGCAATTTCCCCTTGAGCGACACTCCGTCCGATCCGAGCTTGCTCGCGGTGATTGTTGACGGGCAATCCGTGCGCCCGGCGGCGGACACCTGGAGCTACAACGCGCCGGCTGGGTCCCCGGTCTACGTTCAGTTTGCCGGGAGCATCTGCGATCGCCTGAAGAACGCCACGCCGACCTCGCCGGTCAACGTGGACATCCGGATTGTCCGGACTTTCTAGTCCGGGCCGCCCCAGAACCCCCCAAGCTTCGCGGGCCGGTCGTCGGTGTTCGAGCTTCTTTACCGAAAGCTTCCGGCGCACTAGCTTGCCGGTCGGCTTTGCCGGGCACGTCCGATGAAGATCACAATCCTGTCTCGCTCGGGTGCGATACCGTCAACACGGCGGTTGGTGGAATCCGCGCGGGCTCGCGGGCACCGCGTAAGGGTGCTCAATCCAGTGAAGATCGAGATGCACCTCGATGGTCGAACCGCCGGCCTGTACTACCAGCGCAAGAAGCTTACGCCTACCGACGTGGTGATTCCGCGCATCGCTCAATCGATCAACGCCTATGGGCTGGCGGTGGTGAACCAGTTCGGAATTCTCGGAATCCCCCTGGTGAACACGGCGCAGGCAATCGCCCAGTCGCGCAATAAGATGCGTACGCTGCAGCTCCTCTCCGAAGCGGGAATCGACATTCCTTCGACGGTGATGGCCCGGCAAGCTTCGGATTTGAAGGAGATGGTGAGCCTGGTCGGCGGCGTGCCGGTGCTGGTGAAGTTGCTCCAGGGTCAGGAGCGGCACGGGGTGATGGTCTGCGAAAGCCTTCAATCGCTCGAGGCGGCTCTCGAGGCGATCCTGGGTCTGGGGCACAACCTGATCATTCAGCAGTACGTGCGAAAGACTGGACAAGATGTTCGCGTCCTGGTGGTCGGCAAGGAAGCGGTCGCCGCGGTGCGGCGCCGCGCTCGGGCGGGGCGTCTTTCCCGAACGCTGATCCGCCACGCTCGCCTTGAAAAGATTGAGCCCACCGAGCCGCAGCGCCGGGCGGCGGTGGAAACCGCTCGGCTGGTTGGGCTTGAGGTCGCCGCGGTGGATTTGCTCGACGTCAAGGGCTCACCCAAAGTCTTCGAGGTGAACAGCTCGCCGGCGCTGACCGAAATGGAAGCTGCGACCGGAATGGACCTGGCGTCGAAGATAATCGAGCGGGCCGAGCAGCTCGTGGCGGCCTCGGGTAGAGAGCTGGCACCTTCCGGCGGCGAGAAGCAGTCGTCGTTAAGGATGGAAGGCGTGCTCCAGGGTAGGCCGGCGACCAAGGCTTCCGAAGGGCGCGGTTGAGCTGACCATTTGTCGCGCAGAGGAGTGAAACGGTGAGATTCAAATTCGCAGCACTGACGCTTTTCGCCACCGCCCCATTCTCGTTTGGAAGCGCGGTCGTCGCCCAGCAGGGACAAGAAGTAAACCCGGCGACGCTCTACGAGGTGACCGCCCTGGGTAGCGGCCAAAAGGTAACGGTGGGTAGCAAGGGGAAAGTCGTTCTCCTCCTCAAGACAAAAAACGACTCGCACGTCTCCACTGAGGCGCCCTTCAAAATCGAAGTCACCGGGAAGGGCTTGAAGCCGGAAAAGGATAAGCTCGCGCTCTCCGACGCGGTGGAGAAGAGGTCCGTGCCCGAAGGGGTGGCAGACCCTCGCTTCGAAATTCCATTCCTCGCGACCTCCGCTGGGCAGGGTGCGATCGAGGCCAAGCTCACCTTCTTCATCTGCACCGAGAAAATCTGCGCCCGCCAGCAGAAGACCCTTGCTGTCCCGGTCCTCGTGGAATGATGGCCGGTAGTGAGCAGCAGGGCGCGCGACCCAAGCGGTACATCTACGGGGTGAATCCAGTATCGGAAGCGATCCGAAGTCGAGCCGGGGAGATCGAGAGGCTCTATGTGGTCGAGGGCAGCGCGACGTCCCGCCCTGCGGCGGAGTTGCTTGGGCGCGCTCGCTCGCTTGGAATCGAAGTAGAGCAGGTTGGCCGCGATCGGGTGGCGGCGATGACCCAGGGAGGGGTGCATCAGGGTCTGGTAGCGCAACTGCGCGGTTTCGAATACGCGCAACTGGAAGACCTGCTCGCCCAGGCCCAGGCTGGACAGTCAGATCGCCCGCTCCTTCTGGTGGTTCTCGATGGGGTTCAGGATCCGCAGAACCTGGGAGCGGTGATTCGAAGCTCCTACGCACTGGGTGCACACGGCGTCGTTATTCCCAAGGACCGATCGGCCCAGGTGACCGCCGCGGTGGTCAAGGCCTCGGCCGGGGCAACCGAGCTCTGCCCGGTGGCGCAGGTCGTCAATCTCTCGCGCAGCATCGAGGCGATCAAGACGGCGGGGGCGTGGATCGTCGCCGCCGACCCGACTTCGAAGGATTCTCTCTGGAAGGCGAAGCTCTCCGGGCCGTTGGCGATCGTCGTCG
>WNFC01005929.1_pt1 | contig 17638 bp, 17 predicted proteins | sample 5400541 | NCBI WGS metagenome assembly WNFC01 (sample SAMN13153342, study PRJNA577476) | soil metagenome | isolation source: 120 cm saprolite under Douglas fir tree site 2 hole 2 replicate 1 | place: USA:California | collected 2015-04-18
GCTCGCCCGCCTTCACCATCTGGTAGGCGGCGACGATGTTGCGGCTGGTCGCGTAGACGTTGCCCGCGATCGGATTGACCATGATCAGATTGCGCCGCTCGGCCTCTTCGACCGGAACGAAGCTGCCGGCCTGGTCGAGCGCCGCTTTCGCCGCGGCATAGCGCCAGACCGCCGGCCGGAACTTCGGCTTCGGCGCCGGCCACATCGCGGGCTCCGGGCGCGCCCAGCCGGGCGAGAAGCTGAGCCGGCCGAGCTCGCCGTAATAGGGCGCGCGGACGTCCTGGTTCATGGCTCAAGTCTCCTCACGCTTGCGATTGCGCGGCCCGGCGGGCATCGCCGCGCCCGCTCTGCCCGAGCTTAGAGCATGTTCCGGTGAGATGAAAATCAGTCGTGCGGCATACGCGGTCTGCTCCCTCTCCCCGTTCTTAACGGGGAGAGGGGTGGGGTGAGGGGCATGGCCACGCTCCACCGAGAGAGTTCGCCCCTCACCCCAACCCTCTCCCCGCAAGCGGGGAGAGGGAGCCCACCGAGCCAGCCGCTTCTGCTGATTCGGTCTCGCCGAAACTTGCGCTAGCCGAGATGCGCGCCCCGCGCACGCGCTCGATCAGCGCGTGCGCGTCCGCGGGGGCTTCGTCGGCGCGCCAGGCGACGTGGCCGTCGGGCCGGACCAGAATGAGCCGGCGCTGATAAAGCGCGCCGACCGCGGGCACGTCGAGATCGACGACCGCGAGCGGCACGCCGGCCTCGGCCGCCGCCGCGCGCAGGGTCGCGGCGGCGGGCGGATCGCCGCCGAGACGCAACAGCGTGAAGCCGCGGCCGAACAGGTCGAGCGTCGAGCGGCCGTCCGGCAGCCACGCATGCGGCGCGCGGGCGCCGGGCCGCGCGGTCTGGGTATAGGTCGAGGCCTCGAGCGGCGGCGCCGGCGTGCCGTCGGGGGCGACGATCGGCGAATCGTCGTAGCGGTAGCCGAGATGAAATCCGATGGTGAACCATTCGTGCCGCATGGTCTCGGTGAACCATCGGCCGTAGTCCGCCCGCGCGGCGTCGCCGGCCGGCCCCGGCGCAAAAATCTCGGGCGGCGGCCGGTGCTGGCGGGTCGAGAGCATGCGGCCGAGATTCGAGCTCGCCTCGGTGACGTTGCGCACCGCGACCGGCCGCCGCTCGGCCTCGTAGGAGCGCAAGAGCCCGCCGCCGGCCCAGCCGCGCACGGCGGCGGTAAGCTTCCAGCCGAGATCGACCGCGTCCTGGATGCCGGTGTTCATGCCGAAGCCGCCGGTCGGCGACATCAGGTGGGCGGCGTCGCCGGCGATGAAGACGCGGTCGCTGCCGTAGCGGTCGGCGACGAGCTCGCGGCGCACCCAGCGCATGACCGAGAGAATCTCGTAATCGAAATCGCGGTCCATGGCGCGCCGCAATGCGGCGCGGATATCGGCCTCGCCGTGGGTCACCTGGTCGGCGGAGCCGACGATCGACATGCGGAAGCGGTCGCGGCCGTCGATCGCCACGATGGTGAGCCAGGTGCCTTCCGGCCCGATGAAGATGAAGCGATAGCCCCTGCGCTTGTCGTGCAGCGACCAGAAATCGGGGCAGCGGAACAGCACGTTGGTGGTGTAGGTCAGCGCCGGATTGCCGCTCATGGTCAGCCCCAGGCGCTCGCGCACCAGGCTGCCGCCGCCGTCGGTGCCGACGAGATAATCGGCGGCGATCGCGCGCGTCGCGCCGGTCGCGCCGTCGCGCACGGTCGCGATCATGGCGTTCGCCGTTTGCTCGAATGCGACCAGCTCGGTCGTGTAGCGCAATTGCACGTGCGGGAAGCCCCGCACGAACCGCCGCAGGATCGGGTCGAACATGTCCTGCGGCACGCGCTCGCGCTTCTGCGGGCTCTGCGGCGGACATCTCTCCTGCGCGCGCCCCGGGAACGGCTCGCGCCCGAGCTCGTAGCCGTCGAGGCCGGTGACGTAGATGCAGTCCTGGGGATGGTCGCCGGGATAGGGCGCGTCGCGCACCCAGTCCGCGATCCCCCAGCGGCGGCAGAATTCCATGGTGCGCGGGCCGACGATGTCCATCTTCGGCTGCTCGATTGTGCCGTCGGACTGCTCGATCAGCGTGCAGGGGACGCCGCGCCATCCGAGCTCGCCGGCGAGCGCGAGCCCGACCGGGCCGGCGCCGACGATCAGGATCGGCGTGCGCTCGCTCATGCCCGCGCGTCCCCGCGCGCGCGACAGGCGCGGCGAGGTCGCGCTTCGATTGGAGCATCTTCCGATGGGTTGGAATCAATGCGAGCGGCAAACTCGGTATCCCTCCCCTGAAAGGGGAGGGTGGCATAGGCGGCCTTCGGCCGCCGTTCTTGGCACCAAGAACGCCGACGCGAAGCGTCGGCTATGCGAGCGCAGCGAGGCGGGTCGGGTGGGGTTCCCCCCACCCCGGCTCGCTTCGCTCGCCGACCCTCCCCCGCTTCGCGGGGGAGGGATAAGCCGCGGCTACGGCTTGGCGGCATATCTGCACTCCAGCGCGTCGAACTCGTCCTTGTGCACCAGCCGCTGCCGCTCGGAGAAATCGACCACCATCTCCGTCGCATCGCCCATGTGTCCCCGGCGCCGAAGCTCGCCCAGGGCGGCCTGCATGCCCTTGAGCGCCGACTGCAGCGCGACGTTGGCATAGATCACGCCGGCATAGCCGAGCTCCTTCAGCTTGTCGTTCGGCAGCTCCGGCGTGCGCCCGCCGAGCACGATATTGATGAGCTGCGGCCAGGGCAGGCGGCGCGGGATGTCGGCGATCTCTTCGATCGAGGTCGGCGCCTCGACGAAGGTGACGTCGGCCCCGGCCTCGCGATAGGCGGCGGCGCGCGCGAGCGCGGCCTCGTAGCCTTCCGGCGCGATCGCGTCGGTGCGCGCGATGATCAAGAGGTCGCGGCGGGCGTCGACCGCGGCCTTGATCTTGCCCGCCATCTCCGCGGCCGGGATCACTTCCTTCCCGGTGAAGTGGCCGCAGCGCTTGGGAAACACCTGGTCCTCGATCTGCAGCGCGTCGGCGCCCGCGCGCTCGAGCAGCCGTACCGTGCGCACCACGTTCACCGCGTTGCCGAAGCCGGTATCGGCGTCGACGACGAGCGGCAGCAGCGCCGCGCCCGGGCGCAGCAGGTCGCGTAATTCATGGGCCCTGGTCATCGGCGGGTCCTTTCGAGCCGGCACGGGACCCGCTGGGTTATACACTGCGATCGTGCCACAGGCTCCACCTCTCCCCGCTTGCAACCGAACTCGGGTTTACCGAGTTCGGTCACTCAATAATTGGCCGAAGTCGGATGTATCCGACTTCGGCTGAGAGGTCGCGAGCGAAGCGAGCGGGTGAGGGGGACTCTCCACCGCCTGAGTCCTTGGTGAGCCCCCTCACCCCAACCCCCGCAAGCGGGGAGAGGGAGCGCACCGAGCTTGCGGCTCTACCTGAATTCCACCCACCGAAGCATGCGATAGTTGATAATGTCCGCGGGAGGTACGGCATGTCCAAAGTTTCGATCACCTTCGCCTGCGGGCTCTACGACCGCATGCTGGCGCTCCATACCGGCGAGGTGAAGCCCGAAGGCATCGATCTCAACTTTCTCGCCATCGACGAGCCGCGCCGGATTTTCGATCGCATGGGCAGGAATCTCGAATTCGACGCCTGCGAGATGTCGAGCTCCGAGGTGATCAGCCGGCTCGCCGCCGGACGCAACGAGATGGTGGCGCTGCCGGTGTTTCCCTCACGCGTCTTCCGTCACGGCTTCATCACGGTCAACCGCAAGGCGGTCAAGGCGCCGAAGGACCTCGCCGGCAAGCGCATCGGCGTTCCGCTCTACACCCAGACCGCCGCGGTGTTCATCCGCGGCCTGCTGCAGGACGAGCATGGGGTCGACCTGTCCCAAGTGCACTGGGTGCAGGGCGCCACCAACAGTCCGGATTCGCACGGCAATCCCGCCGCGCCGCCGCCCCTCAAGGCGGTCGCGATCGAGCAGAACAGCTCCGGCCGCTCGCTCAGCGAGCTCATCGAGCGCGGCGAGATTTCTGCCATCATCGGCAGCGGCTTGCCGGCGGCGCTGCGGACCAATCCCGACGTGCAGCGGCTGTTCCCAGATTTTCACGCCGTCGAGCTCGACTATTACCGCCGCACGCGGATTTTCCCGATCATGCATCTCGTGGCCATTCGCCGCGACGTCTACGAGCGCCATCCGTTCATCGCCACCAGCCTCTACGAGGCCATGACCAAGGCCAAGGATCGCGCGCTCGCGAAAATGCGCGATACCGGCGCGCTCCGCTACATGCTTCCTGGCATGATCGCCGAGCTCGAGAAGATCGACGAAACCTTCGCCGGCGATCCCTGGCCCTATGGCGTCGAGGCCAACCGGCCCACGCTCGAGGCGCTGGTCCGCTACATGGCCGAGCAGTCGCTGATCGAGGCGCCCATTCCCGTCGACGACCTGTTCGTGCCAATCTACAGACCGTGACGCGCTGGCGCACCACCCTCGACCGGCTGGTCGTGCTCGCCGCCATCCTGGCGGCATGGCAGCTCGCGAGCCTCCTCGTCGGTGCCTATTGGGTGAGCTCGCCCTCCGCAGTCGCCGCGCGCTTCACCGCGCAGCTCTGGAGCGGCGAACTGATCCGCCACGGCGGCTACACGATCGAGGAATCGCTGATCGGCACGGTGGTCGGCGGCGCACCGGCGGTGCTGCTGCCGTTCCTGCTGCGCCGGCACCCGTTGATCGTCGCGGTGCTCGATCCGTTCATGGTCGGCGGCTATGGCGCCCCCAAGCTCGCGTTCGCGCCGCTGTTCATTCTCTGGTTCGGCATCGGCATCGAATCGAAGATCGCGCTGGTCGCCGGCGTGGTCTTCTTCATCGTCTATTTCAACGCGCTCGCCGGCGTGCGCGCGCTCGACCCGAAGCTCGTGCAGATGGCGCAGGTTGCCGGCGCCGGCGAGCGGCACGTCGCCCGCCACGTCGTGTTTCCGGCGGCGGTGCCCTATATCCTCGCCGGCTTCCGGATCGCGGTGCCGTACGCGATCGGCGGCGCCGTCATCGCCGAGCTGATCTCGTCGAACCGCGGGCTCGGCTACCTGGTGCAGACCGGCGCCATGAATTTCGACACCACGTCGGTGTTCGCGGCCATCCTCGCCGCCACCCTCATCGTGCACGCCGCCAACGGGCTGCTGGCGGGCGCCGAGCGCGTCCTGCTGCATTGGCGCCCGCGCGGCGACGTCGCGCTCGACGCCGGAAACTGAGCATGACCGCGCTCATCGAGATCAGGGACCTCGGCAAGCGCTTTCCCGCGCGTCACGGGCGCGAGCCGCCGCCGTGGGTGATCCGGGATCTGTCATTCTCGGTGCGCCCGGGCGAGTTCCTCACCATCATCGGGCCGTCGGGTGCCGGCAAATCGACCTTGCTCAACATGATCGCGCAGATCGAGACCGTCAGCGCCGGCGAGATCGTGTTCGACGGCGAGACCGCCAAGGTGCAGGACGCCCGCAGCTTGCGCCCCGGCTTCGATCGTCGGATCGGGTACGTGACCCAGGACGACAATCTCCTGCCTTGGCGCACCACCATCGACAACGTGCTGTTTCCGATCGAGGTGCAGGGCCGCTTGAACGCACAGACCCGCGCGCACGCCGAAATGCTGGTCCGCGCCGTCGGGCTTGCCGGTTTCGAGCGCTATTATCCGCACGAGCTTTCCGGCGGAATGCGCAAGCGCGCCGCGCTGATCCGCACGCTCGCCTACGACCCGCCGGTGATCCTGATGGACGAGCCGTTCGCCGCGGTCGACGCGCAGACACGCACCCAGCTGCAGGCCGACCTGCTCAAGCTGTGGAACCTCGGGCGCAAGACCATCATCTTCGTCACCCACGACATCACCGAGGCGATCGCGCTCGGCGACCGTGCCTTGGTGCTCAGCCGCCAGCCCGCGCGGATCGCCGCCGAGCACGCCATCCCGATCCCGCGCCCGCGCAATGTCGCGGACATTTTCGCGCTCGAAGGCTTCGCCGCGATCTACGAGCGCATCCGGGCGGCGATCCAATGACCGACGCCGTCCTCGCCGCGGGAGCGATATCGCCGAGCCTGTCGCGCCGATGGGCCGTCACCGGCGGCCGGCTCACGCTGGCGGCGCTCCTGCTGGCCGGATGGGAATTCTCCGCGCGCCGATTCGGCTCGATCTTCTTCGCGCCGCCGCTCGACGTCGCCATGCGCATCGTCGAGCTGGCGCAAAGCGGCAGGCTCGCCGAGGACATCGCGGCGACGCTGCGGGTATCGGCGCTCGGCTTTGCCATCGCCTGTATCCTCGGCGTGCTGCTGCCGTTCCTGCTGCGGCGCTCGCCGCGCCTGACCGAGGCGGTCGAGCCCTTCATCATGGCCTCGATGGGGATTCCCAAATATGCGCTGGCGCCTTGGCTCATTCTCTGGTTCGGCATCGGCGACCTGCCCAAGCTCGTCGTCGTGGTGCTGATGGTATTCTACGTCATCTTCATCACGACCTTCGCGGGCATCCGCGCCGTCGACCGGCGGCTGATCGACATGGCCCGCATCGCCGGCGCCGGCGAGACCATGATCGCGCGCGAGATCGTCTGGAAATCGCTGTTGCCGTTCTTCTTCACCGGGTTGAAAGTGGCCTTGCCGCGGGCGGTGAGCGCCACCATCGTGGGGGAGTTCCTGGTCGCCAGCGAGGGGGTCGGCCATTACATCGAATATTCCCGCCAGGTATCCGACACGACCGGAGTATTCGCCGGCATCACGGTCGCGACCGCGCTCGTGCTGGCGATCAATGCGGCGGTCAACGTGATCGAGCGTCGCGCGCTCGGCTGGCGGCCGGTCGAGCGCGACATGCAGCTGTGAAGAGATGGACATCTGACATCGGGGGCTATGCCATGAAGCTTGCGAGCTATGTTGCAGACGGCAAGGCGTGCTTCGGCGCGGTGACCGGCGACGGCATCATCACCCTGAACGAGCATCTCGGCGGCCGCTATGCGAGCCTGCGCGAGGCGCTGGGCGCGCCCGGCGACGTGCGGAAGGCTGTCGACCGGGCCAAGCCCGACCGCCGGCTCGGCGATGTCAAGTGGCTGCCGCCGATCCCCGATCCCGACAAGATTCTCTGCGCCGGCATCAACTATCGCTCCCATGCCGCCGAGACCGGGCGCGAGCTGCCGAAGCAGCCGAGCATGTTCATCCGCCTCGCCAATACGCTCGTCGGCCACGAGGGCGAGATGGTGCGGCCCTCGGTATCGACGCAATTCGACTTCGAGGGCGAGCTCGCGCTCGTGATCGGCCGCGGCGGGCGCCATATTCCGGTCGAGCGCGCGCTCGGGCACGTCGCCGGCTATACCTGCTTCGTCGACGGCAGCGTGCGCGATTACCAAAAATTCTCCGTGACCTCGGGCAAGAATTTCCCGGCAACCGGGCCGCTCGGCCCCTGGATCGTCACCACCGACGAGATTCCGGATCCGGCGCGGCTCACGCTCACGACGCGCCTCAACGGCACGGAGATGCAGAAGTCCGGCACCGATCTCCTGATCTATTCGGTGCCGCAGATCATCGCCTTCTGCTCGGATTTCACAGAACTCTCGCCCGGCGACGTCATTGCGACCGGGACGCCCGAGGGCGTCGGGCACCGCCGCAATCCGCCGGTATGGATGCAGCCGGGCGACGTGCTGGAAGTCGAGATTTCCGGCATCGGTACGCTGCGCAGCCGAATCGTGGACGAGCCGACGTAGGGTGGGCAAAGGCGCACGCGCGCCGGACAGGCGCCATATGCCGAGCTCAGGCGCGTGCGCCGTGCCCACGCGTGCATTGAACCCGCATCGCGAAATGTCACATCGACGCGTGGGCAAACGCGCGCAACGCTGCGCACAAGATGGAAGCTGCATTCGCGCGCTTGCCCACCCTACAGGTCACCGCGCTCACCTCACATATTCGTCGGTATAGAGCCCGTCGTAGGACTTCAGCTTCTCCTCGGGCTGCATGAGCCCGGCGCCGATATTGTAGAGCTCGGCGTTCTCCAGATCGGCCTTCGTCACGACCGGCGGACGCGGCGTCCCCTTGCGGACCTCGGCGAAGCCGGCTTCGAGCAGCTTGTCGTCGAAGGCGGCGAAGCGCTTCTTCAGGAGCGGCAGCATCTCCGCCGGACGGTCGAGCATCGCGGCGATCGCCTCGACCATCGCCCGGGCGAGCTTCACGCAGGCGGACTTGCGCCGCTCGCAGGTCTCGGGCTTGGCGACGACCATGTTGTGGCCGAACGGATGCATGTCGGGCGGGTCGCCGTCGGAGCCGCTTGCGATTGCGATGGCGCTGCCGTCGATGACCGGCTGCAGCGGCCAGGGCATCGACATCGCGAAGCCGTCGACCTGCCGGCTCTGGAACGCCGCCATCGCGCTGCTCGGCGCCATCGGCGCGATGCGAATCTCGTCGGGATCGTAGCCGGCGCGGCGCGCCAGCAGCAGCACATAGGCGTGGATGACCGAATTGATCGAATCGACCGCGATGGTGCGCCCGCGCAGGAGCCTGACGCGCTGCTCGAGCGGCGCCTTGGGATCGAAGCCCGCCGCCAGCTCCTTGCGCAACACGATCTTGATGGTCGGCCGGTTGAGCGTGCCGACGATGCCGACCATGCGCTGGCCGCGCGCGGCGGCGCGCGTGAGCGTCGCGCCCGATATTTCGGCGAAATCGGCGCTGCCCGAGATCACCGCATTGGCGGATCCGATGCCGCTGATCACGACGCTCTTGACGCTCAGCCCGTGCTTGGCGAAGAGGCCGAGGTCCTCGGCCAGATAGCCCGGCGCGAACGTGAGGGCGACGTTGGGCACCGCCAGCACGACGCTGTCGGTCGTGCCGGCGGGCTCGCCGTGGGTCGGTGGCGCGCCCGCCGCGAGCCACAGCGCGGCCGCAAGGCAACCGATCCGGCTTGCGGGCATGGCGGCGTTCTCGCGATGGCGGACGATGCGGATCATGCGCAGTCCGCCGAAGATGCGCAATGCGGCATCGCATCACTTGTCCGGCAGCGGAAACTCGTCGAGGTATTTGCGATACTCGTCCTCGACGTCGATCTGGAGAGTGGCGAGGATGCGCACCACGGCGTTGTAGAAGGCGATGGCGAGCACGAGATCGGTCAGCCGCTCGTGGTCGAGGCTATCTCGCAGCTCGGCGAAGGTGCGAGCGGAGATCGCCAAGCCGGTCGTCATCTCGCGCGCGGCGCGCAGCACCGCCTTGGCGAGCGGCTCGAGCGTGGTGGGCCGCCCCGCGGTCTCGTCGGCGATGGCGCGGATATCGTCATCGCTGACGCCGAAGCGACGGCCGATCTCCACGTGGTGGGAATATTCGTAGGGCGAGCGCGCGAGATAGCCGACCTGCAGGATCGCCATCTCGCGCAGCCGCGGATCGAGCGCGCTCTTGCGCCGGATGAAGGCGCCGAGATCGCTGAACGCGCGTGCGCCACGGGGGCTGTGCGCCAGCGCGCGGAAGAGATTGATGTTGCGCGCCAGCAGATCCTGGAACTCGGGCGCGAGGTCCGATTGCTCGAGATAGGGTAGCCGCGCCATTGCAGGGTGCTCCGGTCAGCCGCTTCGATGAACTGGAAAGGTCGCAGGTTGGGTCGAGCCTTAAGCGCGTTTACGCGCGTCTGCGACGCGCTATGGCGAGACCCAACGGCCTGTCAGCGATGGGCGATGTTGTTGGGTCTCCCCCGGGTCAAGAGCCCGGGGTCGACCCAACCTACGAATCAGGCTTCCCCGGGGTGTCGTCGAAGCGGGCCGGGGCTTCCGGGGTGAGCCCGCCGCGCTGGCGAGGCAGCGTGTCGCGGCCGTTGAGCTCCCAGTCGCCGGCGGCGGCGCGGCGCGCGAAAGTTTCCCAGCGGTCGCTCCAGTCGCCCAGGCCGTAGCCGTGCCAGGGCGACTGCACGTTGAGCGGATAGAGATCGAGCTCCTCCCACAGCGCCCGCGCGTGCTCCATGTATTGGCGCGTCGGCAACGCGAGCGGCGCCATCGGATATTTGCGGGTGGCGTCGACCAGCATGCCGGAGTCCGACGTCTTCGGACCGTATTGCGCGCCCTGCACGCCGCCGCGGTGCGGCACGAGATGCACGTCCTCGATCGGATTGGTTCGATAGGCGAGCGACCACAGCACCGCATCCATGCTCAGGGGATCGATGTCCTCGCTGACCGCGATGACGATCTTGCCGCAATTGGATTGCAGCGTCGCGGCCCCGTGCAGCGCGCGCCATACTTCGCTGCGCGGGGTCGCATCGGCGAGCTGCACGAAGATGACGGGGCGCAGGTTGGTCAGTCGCTCGTGCATCACCACGCGGCGGACGCCCTTGATCCCCAATCGCTCGCGCAGGTGGTTGAGAAAGAGCGGCTCGTAGGCGACCTTCTTGATGACGCTCGACTCGCTCGGCGTGACCTGGCTGATGATCGAGGCGAAGACCGGCGCGTGCTTGTGGGTGATCGCGGTGAGGCGCATCGGCATGTTGTAGGCCTCGAGCGCGACGTAGCCGTTGCTCTCGCCGAACGGCGCCTCGGGCTCGAGCCGGTCGGTATCGATCAGCCCCTCGATCACGATCTCGGCCGCGGCCGGCACGTCGAGGTCGACGGTGACCGCCTTCGCGATCTCGATCGGCGCGCCCGCGAGCGCGCCGGCGACGCCGAACTCGTCCATGTCGACGGCGAGCTTCTGCGGCCCGGTGAACATGACGACGGGCGCGCAGCCGATCACGATCGCGATCGGCATCGGCTCCCGCCGCTTGCGGTACTTGAGCCAATGCAGGTAGCCGCCGGCGCCGCTCGCCTCCCGCGCCACTATGCGCACGACGAGCCGGTCCGGCGCCTTCAAGGCGGCACGGTAGGTGCCCATGTTCCGGATGCCGCTCTCGGGATCGCGGGTGACGCAGAGGGTGGCGGTGAGGTAGGGCGCGGAGTCGAATCCCGGCGTCGATACCGGCACCGGCAGCCGCAGGAGCCCGCCCGCGGCGGTGAGCTCGTTGCCCGCGTGCACGACCTCCTGGCAGCGCGGTGCGGAAACGGCGACCGGGGCGATCGGGCTCGCGATCGCCCGCATCCAGGCTTCGCCGATCCGTTCGACCGGCTGCCCCATGCCGGCGGCATAGATCGCGGGGGAGGCCGCCATCGCGCCGACCACGACCGGAATGTCGTAGCGCCGGCCCTTCGCGTCGGTCACATGGGTGAACAGAAACGCCCGCCGCTTGTCCTCCGGCACGCCGCCCAGGAACTGCCAGCGCACCAGCGGGTGCAGCTCGGTATCCTTGTCGATGGGGCGGTCGATGCGGATGAGCAGGCCCCGCGCCTCGAGGTCCGCCAGATGGTCCTGGAAATCGAGCGGGGGGCTCTCCTGCACGCGGGCGCGCGGCGCCCCTTTCGGCTGATCGAGCATCGGCTGCGGAACTCCCGGGTTCGACCGGCGATCGAGGGCCGACCCTAGAGCATTTTCAGGAACGGTGGGAACCGGATTCCACTTCGCCGGAAAACGCTATAGTGTGCGCCCGCCGGCAGCTGAAACCCCCATTGAGCAACGGACCCATGGTCACACCAACGACGGCCCCGCAAACGATCGACGTGCACGCTCATATCCTGAGCGAGGAGACGATCCGCCTGCTGCAGAGCGAGGCGCCCAAGGCGGCGCCGAAGCTCACCGAGGTCGGCGATCAGTTCGGCACCCTCGACGTCGCGGGGAGCGTCTATCGGCATTTCCCGCGCGGCGGCTGGGATCTGGAGCGGCGGCTGCAGGACATGGCGGCATCCAAGGTCGACCTGCAGGTGCTCTCGGTCTGCCCGCAGACCTTCCTCTATGCGCAACCGCCCGCGGTGGCGGCGGCGTTCGCCCGCGTCCAGAACGAGCAGATCGCAAAGCTCGTGAAGGCGCGTCCCGACCGCTTTCTCGGCATCGCGACGCTGCCCATGCAGGCGCCCAAGCTCGCCGCCGACGAGCTGCGCCATGCCATGCGCGCGCTCGGCCTGCGCGGCATGCAGATCGGCTCGAACATCGCCGGCAAGAATCTCGACGATCCCGAGCTCGAGCCGGTCTGGGCGACGGCGGCCGAACTCGGCGCCTTCATCCTGCTGCATCCGATCAACGTGGCGGGCGCGGACCGGCTCAAGTCCTACTATCTCGGCAACCTGATCGGCAATCCGCTCGACACCACGATCGCCGCGGCGTGCCTCGTGTTCAGCGGCGTGCTCGAGCGTCATCCGACGCTGAAAATCTGCCTTGCCCACGGCGGCGGCTTCGTTCCCTATCAGGCTGGGCGCTTCCTGCACGGCTGGCACGTGCGCGCGGAGCCGAAGACGAAGCTGCCCAAGCCGCCGACCGATTCGATTGCGCGCTTCTACTTCGACACCATCGTCCATTCGAAGGACGTGCTCGAGTTCCTGGTCGGCAGCGCGGGCGTCGAGCGCGTGCTGCTCGGCAGCGATTATCCCTTCGACATGGGCATGCCGGACGGCGTGTTGCAGGTGCGCAGCCTGCCGATCCCGGCGGCCGGGCAGGCCGCCATTCTCGGCGGGCGGGCGCGGGTCCTGCTCGGCGCGGCCGCCGACACGGCGTCGGCACGGGCCATTGCCTGAGAGAAGCGCGGGAGCCGACCGGCGCAGCACGGGAGATGGAAATGGCGCAAGCACCCGTTGCCGCACGGACGCCCGGCGCCAAGCGCGCCGGTGACGGCGAGTTCGTGTTCGACCTTACCCAGGTGAATCACATTCTCGGCGGCCCGGACTACTCGACCGCCAACGGCGCCTGCGTCGAGGGCGAGCGCATGATCGTCGGGCTGATGCGGATGCCGGCCGGCACCGGCGCGGAGCCGCATTCGCATCCGAACGAGCAATGGATCTACATCCTGCAAGGCACGTTCCGCGGCACCATCGGCGAGCAGGAATTCGAGGCGAAGACCGGCTCGGTGGTCTATGTCCCCGCGAACATGGTCCATTCCGGCAAGGCGACGCCCGAGGCCGACGTCGTATTCTTCACCTGCAAGGACGCGTCCCACAGCCTGCACGGAATCAAGGCATAGTAATCAGCGAACGGTAATCAGCGGCAGGTGATCAGAGCAGCAGTGAGGGAGCGGCGACCCTCTGATCATTGATTGCTGCTTCCCCTGGCGGGGCGACAAGATCGCGCGGCGGATTGCCTGTTTCGGCCTCGGCGTCTGCGCTATCATCGATGAGGGCCAGCCCATCCGCAACGGGTCCGACCGTGGGTGCGCTCATAGGGAGGATGTGATGAAGCGATTGGGCTTGGGTCTGGCGCTGCTGTGCCTCGCAATCGGTGCCGTCACGGCTTCGGCGCAGGACAAGTACCCCTCGAAGCCGGTGAAGATTATCGTGCCCTATGCGCCCGGCGGCGCCACCGACATCACCGCGCGGCTGTTCGGCGATCAGATGCGGCAGATCCTCGGCCAGCAGTTCGTGGTCGAGAGCAAGCCGGGCGCGTTCGGTATTCTGGCGATCGAGGAGATGGCGCGCTCGAAGCCCGACGGCTACACCCTGATGGTCGGCAACGTTTCGACCAATGCGATCACGCCGATCCTGTTCCACAAGAAGTTTTCCATCGACTTCGAGAAGAGCGTGGTGTCGGTATCCCGCCTCGCCATCTATCCGTCCTTCCTGATCACCACCACGAAGAACTTCGAGCCGAAGACGGTGGCCGAGGTGATCGCCTACGCCAAGAAAAATCCCGACAAGGTCCGCTACACCAGCGCCGGCATCGGCAGCTTCCCGCATTTCGACATGGAGATTTTCTCGAAGCGGGCCGGCGTCCGGATGCTCCACATCCCGAACAAGACCGGAGCGGCCGGAATGATCAACGATCTCGTCGTCGGGGACGCGCAGATCGCGTTCCTCAACGCCGCGAGCTCGGCGGCGATGATCAAGGCCGGCAGTCTGCGGCCGATCGCGGTGCTCGCGGAGCATCGCCTGGCGGAATATCCCGACGTTCCGACCCTGACGGAGGTCGGCTATCCGGGCGTCGGCACCTTGCACTGGCAGAGCATGCTCGCGCCGGCCAATACGCCGAAAGAGGTGCTGGCGACGTTGTACCAGGCGATCGTCGATGCCGCGGCCGCGCCGCAGCTGCAGGACGGCTTCAAGAAACAGCTCGTCAGCGTCAAGCCGAACGCGTCGTTGGACGAAGCTCGGTCCTGGCTCAACAGCGAGCTCGACACCTGGCGCAAGAACGTCGCCGAGGTGAAGATCGAATTGACGGATTAGGAAGCGGCTTCGCACGCGAGCCGTCGAAACGACGAACGGTGGCCGTGATCGGCGCGGGACGATCACGCACGGCGGGAGGATCACATGAAATGCCTGGTCACGCCCTTGCTGTCGGCCGTTCTCGCCGCCATGGCCGCGAGCGGGGCCGCGGCGCAGGACAAATATCCGTCGAAGCCGATCAAGGTCGTCGTGCCGTTCGGGCCCGGCAGCGCCACCGATATCGTCATGCGTATCGTCGGCGAGCAGATGCGGCCGGTCCTCGGCCAGCCGGTCGTGGTCGAGAACAAGCCGGGTGCATTCGGCATCATCGCCATCGAGGAGATGGCGCGCGCGCGGCCCGACGGCTACACGCTGCAGATCGGCAACCCCGGGACCAACGCGCTCGCGCCCATCGTCTATCGCAAGAAATTCAAGATCGATTACGAGAAAGAGGTGATCATGGTGACCCGGCTGAGCGAGGTTCCGCTCGTGCTCGCCGCCACCACCAAGGACTTCCCGCCGAAGACGTATGCCGAGCTCATCGCCTATGCCAAGGCTAATCCCGGCAAGGTGCGCTACGCCAGCGTCGGCACCGGCAGCAACAATCATTACGACACCGAGGCCTTCGCCAAATGGGCGGGCATCGAGCTCACGCATCTGCCGAACAAGGGCGGCGGCGGCGCCATCACCAACGATCTCGTCACCGGCGACGCCCATGTCGCGCTGGTCAATGCGGCGAGCTCGAGCGGCGTGATCAAGGGCGGGCAGGTGCGGGCGCTGGCGGTCATGTCCGCGGAGCGCCTGCCCGACTATCCCGACGTGCCCACCCTCAAGGAGCTCGGCTACGCCAACGCCAAGGGCTTGTGGTCGGCGCTCTATGCGCCGGCTGCCACGCCGCGCGACGTGCTCGAGATTGTGCGCCGGGCGGCGGTCGAGGCGCTCAATTCCGAGCCGGTCCGCTCCGCCTTCGCGAAGCAGATGATCAAGGCGGTTCCGAGCGCCTCGTTCGAGGATGCGCAGGCCTTCGACCGCGCCGAGACCGCCTACTGGAAGAAGGTCACCGAAGAGGTGAGGGTCGAGCTGCCGGACTGAGCGGCGCGACAGCGAGCGGGGCGCACAGGGGAGGGCATCGATGAAAATGGAGCCGGCGCCGGCCGTGCCGGTCTACGGCATCCTCGTCGAGAAGGACGTCGACGTGCCGATGCGCGACGGCGCCCGGCTCAAGGCCGACGTGTTTCGTCCCGACGACGGCGGACGCTTTCCCGCGATCCTCAATCTCGGCCCCTACCAGAAGGACAAGCTCTGGATCCCGCCGGACACGCTCGAGGAGAAGCCCAACCCGCTGATGAACTGGGAGACCGTGAATCCGCAGTGGTGGGTGCCGAAGGGCTATGCCGCCGTGCGGATCGACGGGCGCGGCAGCGGTAAGTCGCCGGGGCAGTGCGAGCCGTGGTCGCTCGCGGAATCGATCGATTTCTACGACGCGATCGAATGGGCGGCGGCGCAGCCCTGGTGCAACGGCGCGGTCGGGCTCTCCGGCATCTCCTATTTCGCGATCAACCAGTGGTTCGTCGCCAACCACCAGCCGCCGTCGCTCAAGGCCATCATCCCATGGGAAGGTTTCGCCGACCTCTACCGGGACGCGCTGTTCCACGGCGGGCTGCTCGGCCTGTTCATGCCGAACTGGTTCATGGCGCACATGATGCACCATCTCGTCGGCCGCGCCTCGCGGCACCAGCCCAATGCCTGGCAGGCGAACACGCTGCATTTCTGGCTCGGCAACAGCCTCGACAGCGGCGCCTTTCGCGGCGCGCAGGCGCAATGGGACCGGATCACCGTGCCGATGCTCACGGTCGGAAATTGGTCCGGCATGGCCCTGCACCTGCGCGGCAATACCGAGGCCTTCATGCGCGCCGCGACGCCGCACAAGAAGCTGCGCATCCATGCCGGCACGCACGTGCATCCGTTCTACACCGAGGAGGGGCGGCGCGATCAGCTTCGCTTCTTCGACCACTGGCTCAATCATGGACGAGCCCCCGGTGAAGCTCGCGATCCGCAAGGGCCGCGACGAGGTCGAGTGGCGATACGAGCACGAGTGGCCGCTCAAGCGCACGCGATGGACCAGGCTCTTTTTCGACCTGTCGCCGCCGGCGCCGGGCGCGAGCCGCCTCGTCCCCGCCAACCCGAGCGTGCCGGCCTCGCGCAGCTATCCCGCCACCAGCCTGGGCTCGATGGGCTCGACCTCGGCGGCTTCCTCGCAGGTGATGGGCGGCGGCATCCCGCCGGGCATGGGCATCGCGCTCGAGACCGAGCCGCTGCCGGACGACGTCGAGGTCACCGGACCGGTCGCCGCGGTGCTCTGGGTCTCGAGCTCGACCGAGGACATGGACCTGTTTCTCACCATCCGCAATTTCGATGCCGACGGCAAGGAGGTGCTGGAGACGGGACAGCAGGGAACGCCGGTGCCGGTGGCGAAGGGGTGGCTGCGGGTATCGCACCGCGAGCTCGATCCGCAGCTGTCGCTGCCCTATCGCCCCTATCATCGCCACGTCCGGCGGCTTTATCTGACGCCCGGCGAGATCGTGCGGGTCGAGGTCGAGATCTGGCCGACCTCGATGGTATTTCGGAAGGGACACCGCATCCGCCTCGACGTGCAGCCGCGCGACGGCGTCGGCAGCGCCTCCTACATGCACTATCACGCCGACTACAACGCCGGCACCAATACGATGCATGCCGGCGGCGACAAGGAGTCCTATCTCCTCCTGCCGGTCATTCCACCGCGCTGAGGCTGCATGTCGCTCGGCGAGCAACAGCAACGGTCGTACCCGCGCCTGCGGCATCTGCTGGCGCGCAAGGACGTGCTGGCGGGCCTCCTCTTCAGCGCGGTCGCGCTGCTCGGGCTGTGGCTGTCCCGCGATTATCCGATCGGCACCGCGTTGCGCATGGGGACCGGCTACGTGCCGCGCCTCCTGTGCTGGATCCTGCTCGGCCTGGGTGTCGTCGTTCTCGTCCAGGGATTGCGCGAAGCGCAAGCCGCGCGGGTGCTGGCGGCCGGCGGCTCGGCGTGGCGTCCGCTCGTATTCGTCACCGCGGGCCTCGTGATTTTCGGGCTCACCATCGAGCGGCTCGGGCTCGTCGTCTCGATTTTCCTCTTGATCGGCGTGGGCGCCGTCGCGGCGCGCGAGCTCAAGCCCGTCGAGACGCTGGCGGCGGCGCTGGCGCTGATCGTTCTCTCGTGGGCGGTCTTCATTCTCGGGCTCGGGCTCACGATCCCGGTCTGGCCGGAGTGGTAGATGGAGCTTCTGCAAAATCTCGCGCTCGGCTTCGGCATCGCCCTGACGCCCGCGAACCTGTTCTTCGCGCTCGCCGGCGCGCTGATCGGGACGCTGATCGGCGTGCTTCCCGGCATCGGCCCGATCGCGACCATCGCCATGCT
>WNFC01006550.1_pt1 | contig 17636 bp, 25 predicted proteins | sample 5400541 | NCBI WGS metagenome assembly WNFC01 (sample SAMN13153342, study PRJNA577476) | soil metagenome | isolation source: 120 cm saprolite under Douglas fir tree site 2 hole 2 replicate 1 | place: USA:California | collected 2015-04-18
TGTCGTTCGCGGCCAGGAAATGGTTCTCCGCTGCCGTGACTATCGCCAGGCGATGCGATGGGCGCGCCTGGAACGCAAGTCATACAAAATTCCTGAGCCCGATATCGAAGTTGCAACCAAAGCTGAATCCGGTGACCTGCCCCTTTTCTTGCGTTCAGATAGAAATTGATCTTTGCTCGGCACGAAACGTGCGGAAGACTGCGGGCTGAAGGCGAAGAAGTGAAATGACCTGCGACGACCCCAACGAAGCCTATGAGGTGGTGCCGATAGGCATGCGTTGGATCTGGAACCCGTCGATTAAGCCGACACGTGACGATCATACACGTGACGATCATAAAGTGCATCTTGTCGTTGATGGCTTCGGTCACAATGGGCGTATCTTCCGAGAAAGGGATGTCGAAACCACTGTTACCGATCTGATGTCCGAGCAATGCGTCGCACCAGTTCGCGTTGTTGCGGTCAATCGCGCCGAGCATCGGCTCGAGGATGCGTCGGAAGATATCGCGCTGGAGATTTTGCGCCGTGCCGATCTCGCCGGGCACGAGCTACCATCATCGATACAGGCGTTCGTCGACAGCCACCTCGGTCCGGATCGTCAACTGACCCTGCGACTGAAATAATCGTGGTCGTGGGATCAACTGTTCTTTGGCCCAATCATATTTCCGATAGTGTCAACAGCACGGAGCACGGTCCCGCTTCGGTTGGGGTTTGGGGAAAGGCGGGGCCGTGCAGGCCGCCGAGCTAGACGCGGCGACCCGATCTAATAACCGGGATTCTTCGCCGTCGTTCCTGCGACATTTTGAACACCAGTTATGTCCGACAGCGTCGACCGAGAGATAGGGCAACGCCATCGCACAGGATCGGGCGTGCGACGGGGCCATCCGGAACGCGAATGGCTTGAGTTCCCCATTGAAACCGCCCCATCGCCTTACCCTGGGTATGAACGCAAGCCAAAAGCAGCTTTCATGCAGCGTTCAGGAACACGGAGCAATGATGGCCCGCGAACTCCTGCCTTGGGAACATCGACCCATGATCAAGAAAATAACGCTTGAGCAGAAGTGGCATCAGCTATCGGAAGCCGCCAAAAAAGAGGCTGAAAAACTCCCTCACGGTAAGGAGCGCGAAGCTCTCTTGAGAAAGGCCCGGCAGTTAGAGACTGCCGCGCAAATCGATCAATGGATTTCATCGCCAGCGCTGCAGCCGCCGACGTAAGCCGGCCGACTCGGTCAAAGTTTTATTTGCCCGCCCCGAGGAGGCCCCAAACTGGCAAGGGTGCAATCTGCGCCCCTCTGCCGGTGGACATCAACCTCATGCTCACTGCGATGACCTGCCATGGCTTCTCTGCGGGCCTGAATATTTTCAGGCGCCGCTTTTGTAGCCTGCCATCCGCTGAACAACGTAGGCTGCGGAAAGACCGACGGGACTTTCGTTCTCTGGACCCAAGTTCCCTCCGTACGATGACATAACTGGAACAATTACCCGGCGTTGCGATTAATGGGAGCATGGGGATCCGCGATCTCCCCACGAGGCGACATGCCGAAGTATCGCGTCTTGCTCTTCGCGAGGCGCTTTGGCATGTCCGTCACCCACCCAAAATCCCCAAACGTAAAATGGCTCGGGCGCGCCCCCACTCGGGGCCGTGTGCCCGTGAGCAATCTTCCGGCCGGCTCGCCGGGAAATACCCTGCGTGCAAATCAGCAAAATGGAGAACGCGCATGAAGCAGAAATTGGCACTGCTCACATTGGTGGCTGCTCTGTCAGGAGCGCCCATGCTCGCAAAAGCTGCCGACATTGATTGGAAAAAGGTGGATGCCGCAGTGGGCAAGACCGCCACGGTGGCGGGCGACGTCCATCGCTATGGGTTGCCCCGGTCAGACCTGCAAGTGTCTCTCGACGGCGTCGCAATTAAACCAACCCTCGCCCTTGGCGGATGGGTTGCATTCGCCCCGATGCACGGCGAGGCCATGGTGATGGCAGACCTCGTCTTACTGGAAACCGAGATCACGCCCGTGATGACCAAGTTGCTCGATGGCGGCCTCGACATCACGGCAATTCACAATCATGTTCTGCGTGCGTCACCCGCGACGTTCTACATGCATGTCGGGGGGCACGGTGACCCGGAGAAGATGGCAACCCTGATTCGCTTGGCGCTTTCGTCAGCCAGCAGGACACCCTTTGCTCCTCCCGCGACGACGGCAGGACCTGCGCCCAACGTCGATCTGGACACTGCAAAGTTGGACGAGATCATGGGGGTTAAGGGCACGGCCAATGGCGGCGTGTACCAGTTCGGAGTGCCGCGCCAGGACCCGCCGATGGAAAGTGGGATGCAGGTAAACGCCGCGCTTGGCGGGGCTAATGCCGTCAGCTTTCAGCCGACCGGCAATGGCAAGGCCGCGATCACGGGAGACTTTCTAGTAACCGGCAGCGAGGTCAATCCGCTCATCCGCGCGCTGCGTGCTGGCGATATCGAGGTAACGGCGATTCACAGTCATATGCTCGACGAACAACCGCGCATGTTCTTCATCCACTTTTGGGCCAACGACGACGCCGTCAAGCTGGCACAGGGAATCAGGGCTGCGTTGGACAAGACTGCGGCGAAAAGCCCATGAAGAAAAAAGCTGGATCGCGGGTCGCTGCAGACCATAAGGAGCGAGTAATGAAGACCTCTCTCATAGCTTTAGCATTGGCCGCCATAGGCACGCTTGCCATTTCGACCGCCTCCGCTCAACAAGTGCGACACGGATCGGTTAGCAAGATCGATGAGCCGAATGGGACCATAACCATTCGACAGACGCCAGACGGCACAGTTGGTACGAGCAACGCCGCGAGTTCCAATTTCAAGGTGCAAGATGGCTTATTGTTCAATGCTCTGCGTGCAGGCGACAAGGTGACATTCACCGTCGACGACATTAACGGAGCAAAGACTATTACAAAACCCCAACAAGAATAGAACCCGATTGCGGCGCGATTTGCCGAATTGAACGGACCAACATATGCGAGCAGGTGTCATAACGGCCAGACGGTACGCTCCATTACGGTAAGAAGCCCGGTGCGAACAAGTGCAATGGAATATGCGCGAAATAGAACGGACGCTTTGGGGAAACCTTCGGTGTTTCGTGCGTTTGTGCGGAGGGGGAAATAAGAGGAGGATTAGCTCATGCGAACCTCAATTCTCGCCATAATTGTCGCTTTTGGAACCACGATGGTCGTGCCAGCTCTGGCTCAGCAGCAGACAGGACCTAGCCAACAGGAGGAAGCGGATAAAGGCATCAAGACCCGCAACTCCGGAGAGTCCGGATATGTGAGCGAACAAGAAAAGCCGGGTGCTTCTAGCCATGCTCCCGGTCAACCGGATACCAAAAGCAACCAGACAACGACGGGTACGAGCAGCGGGACCCAGGACTCCGGAATCGCCGGAGATGTGAAGGTGCGCGAACAAGAACAAAAGCCCGGCTCTACGACGGGTACGATCAGTGGGACGAGCAGCGCCCACAGTTCGGAAGCTCCCGGCAAATCCCGCTAGTAATCGGCACGCGGGCCGGACGGTATGGGTCTAACTGCAAGCCAGCGGGGCTTTGTGGAAGTACCCTGTGTGACGTCTGGATGCGCGCGCCGCCCTGGGATGAAGCGAAAGCGTTACAGCGGCCATGACCTGATGGCGCGATGAAGATTGCCAGCGCCACGAGTCGACGGAGCGTCAGGACAACCAGGCTTTGACGGGGGTGGAAAAAGGGAGATCAACAATGCTTTTGGACGCACAAGAAACAGTCAGCCTCATCGGCAGCGACAAGGTGCAAGGCACGGCGGTCTTTGGACCTGACGGCCAGAAAATCGGATCAATTGAGCGGGTGATGATCGAAAAGTTCAGCGGGAAAGTCTCCTATGCCGTTTTGAGCTTCGGCGGCTTCTTCGGAATTGGTGATGACTATTACCCGCTGCCCTGGCGTTCGCTCAAGTACAACGTCGAACTCGGAGGCTATCAGACGATGATCACCAAGGACCAGTTACAGAAAGCGCCGAGATATGCGCGAACCTCCGACTGGAATTGGAACGATCAACAGCTCGCGCGCTCTGTAAGTGCCTACTACGGGGTTCCGCTACCGTAGTCGGTTCAGGCCTGGCGGAACGATTCAATTGAGCGTTCCTCCAGGGTGACGAATCTGGGCTTAAGATAGCTGAGTGTTGGTTCTGGGAAGCGCCTTTGGTCAAAATGCTGAAGGATTGGAGAAGGACAGTGCGATGCTCGTCTCGAAGATGAATACGGTGAGGCATATAGCGTTCGGGACAGTGATTGCCCTCTATCAGATCTTTGCATCCCAATCGGGTTAGGGCCGGCGATCACGCCTGACTGCGGGCTACGATGCGGTGCTGGATCGCGACCTAGCGGTGGCCGGCGCCGTTTGCATCCTGGGGAATCTGGGAACCTAACGCCATGCTTGGAAAGCTGTTGTCCCGCTCACCGCAAGGGCAAAACGTTCCTGCGTAAGCTGCGTTGCAGACATGCGTAACTTTCAGATCTCGAGGTCGCTTGGCAGCGCCTTGCAAACTACGGAGCACTATCGGTGGGGGAACACTCAAAGTCCTTCGGTGGGCTCGCGACTTGTTGCGCGTCGTGCATACCGAGCATTGGTCGGAGAGCGTTGCAGTCGGCGGACAAGAGCGCTGACATCACAGGTTGCGTTTTCGCCGGTGCACGAAATCGCAAAGGCTGCGCGTGGGCCGTCTCGAAACATATATTGGTGCCTACCGGAAATTCTTCACAAGAGGATGCTTGGGAGCTTATCATCTCTGATGCGCGCGCTCTGCACTCCGTCGATAGCCGGATCACGGTGCTCTATCCGGCAGCTTGAAATCGCCTCTTTGCGTCCCTATGTGATATTGGTCGAGGCGGGTTCGTACAGCCAGCGCTTGTCGTGCTGAATTGTTCACCACGAAGCCATTGAGAGTTCAATTGCTCTCTGGCAGTGACTCTCCTGACTGCTACAACGCCATGCTGCAAAGCCAGAAAAACGGAACTTCCGGGCTCGGCCAGCCCAAGACGAGAGCTGCCCAGAACCCGCGCATGAAATATGAGCAATACCTGGCCCTCGCCGGCGCCGAAACCCAGGCAGGCGACCTGATCGCCGCGGAGAATTACTATCAGCACGCCGAACACTATTTGCGGTCCATGCGCGAGCGTGCAAATTAATCGCAGCTAGGCGGATTTCTTCAAAGACATTTTCGGTCGTTGGAAGGTTTGCGCTGCTCGGGCCAATTGCGGCCAGTGCTTAAGATGCAGGTCAAGCTCGGAGTCGACCGGTCCGAGAGCGCGAACAATCAAGCTACCTCCGGATTCACGATAACGGCCGCGACCTCCGACTGCGGCATTGGTGGATGATATCCAGCGGAAACCGGCATACTTCGTCACCATCCTGGTTGGTGACGAGAATGACATAGTGCCGCTTCTTGAGATCCGGCCGATCCCGCAGGAGACGCCGTGCAATCTCGTCGGCTGAATCCATGGCAGCTATGTCATCAGAGAGCTCTTTCACGCCTTGATCGGCGATGGCTCTCCAATTCACGAGATCGAAGTGGTAGAGCGGCATCTCAATTCTCCGGTCGGCCTGCTGACACCCGTGGTTTGCCTCCTGCGTTTCGGAGATAGGCGCGGCAGGATGCCTTTGTTCCCGGTATCCCTGCGACAGGGCGCTTCACGCCGCGAAAATTTACCCCGCGCGTTGGGAACACCGGTCGGCAATGCCTGTTAGCGGAATGCCTGTTAGCGGCAGGAGCAACCAGCAAGGGCGAGATTTCCCATGAGAGTTTGCGACGCAATGACCCCCGACGTTCAACTCTGCACCCCCGATGATACGCTGAGAGACGCTGCGGAAGCGATGGCGGCGCTAAACATTGGACTGTTGCCGGTGACCGCTGACGACCGCCTGGTTGGGATGGTCTCCGATCGCGATATCGCCGTTCGCGGCGTCGGGATGGGCCGTGGGCCGGATTCGCGGGTCGGTGACATCATGACCGTCGACGTCAAATACTGCTTCGAGGACCAGACTCTCGACGAGGTCACCGAGAACATGGGTGACATCCAGGTCAGGCGCCTGCCGGTGCTCAGTCGCGACAAGCGGCTGGTCGGCATCATAGCGCTTGGCGATATCGCCCAGGCACAGGCTGGTGATGGTACCGGTGCGGCGCTCAGCCGCATATCCCGACCCGGCGGCCAGCACGCGCTCGCGTAATTAACGGGGCTCGCCCCTTCGGCGGCGCGCGCACGCAAGATATGCCGACCCGGGCCGCGGTTTGATCGAGGCAAGTCGTCATTCATGGCCCCGGCAGGCGGGCCTTCGGTCATTGGGTGAGACGCGGGGTTGACCGGCAATGTTGAAGCGAACTTTCCGCAATGCATGCCAGTCCCGAAATGCCGGTCCCGGCGGTTCCAGGTGAACCGCCCCGTCTGTCGGCACTTCCGCCGGTCTGGCCCAGCACCAATGCAGGGATCAGGAATGATGCGAAAACACACGCGACACCGATGATTCTCATCATCGCCTTCCATCTTCTCGAAAGTAAACCGGGTTCGCGCATTCTGGTGCCGATGACAGCTCCGGGTTGCCGCGCTTGACGAATATTTCCAGATGGTGGGTATGGCGATCAGGCGCGCCTGTCTGAAGCGGCTGGCCGTCAGCACCGCACAGTCTCGATTGACCGTCGACCGCAGCGAGGCTGTTAAGGCGTTCCAGCGGGGTTTTGAAGCGAAGCACGTTCGTCACAGGTGATCTCATCCGGCACCTCGAACATTTAATTCGTGCTCAACGTTCAAGACAATTATCGCGTTCTGCGACTACACGCAGAGCTGCTCCTCGTCTGAGTCATAGGATTTCGCTGTGCAACAAGTCGGGAAAAGCTCGTCCTATGTTCATTTTTGAAAGTCAGAGATCGGCTATTAGTTTTCGCGTCCGGAACCCCGATCCGCCATAACGCGTTAGTATGCTCGATGTATTCTCCGCTTGCTTGGTCGCAGCCCGACGCAGACTACACTAAGCTTGCCGAATCCCTTTCCTGTTCGAGCGGGGATCGAAAAAGGCACTCCTCAAGAGAGGAACGCTTGCTCGCGCGACGCGTCACGGCTTTGCCGAAACCAACTGGCAGATGGCGACAATGCCGTCCAGCAGTGTCTGCAGCAAAACCGCGAACGGCTTGGCCGATCGTGCCGGAAGGCTTTTCAGGACCACGGAATGTGACAACCTTAGCTGTTTCAGAGCGGAATTGAACGCAGTCGCGATCAAGCCACGCCGTTGACTCGGACCGTTCGTATCCTAATAAGCCATCAGCTACACCTCACGAAGCCTTTTCCCAAGCGGGTGATTCTTTTCAACTTCCGCGATGGCTTTGTTGGCGAGAACGACCTCGTTTCTCACGCCCCGCCGCCAGTCCGCCATGATTGCCTGCCCGGCGAAGGATTCGACACTGGCATGCTCCTCCTCGTCCGGGGGCAGGTCAAAATAACGCATGGCGATATCAAGCGCCTCATCGAGGATCTGTTCATCAACGGGCCAGGGGAAACTCATCGCATATCCCTGCAAATTTACATCGAAATAGAAAAACGCGCGCCGAAGGCAAGCGTTCCGCGTTGAGCGATTCGGTTTGGCGTCGGACAGATCGCTCGCTCCTCTCGATCAGGGACATCCTGCGCTCCGCGTTGCCACCGCCGCGCGATCACGAACACGGGCAATGACGCAAGTTGGACAATGACCGCGAATAGAACAAGAGCAAGATGCGATTGCTCGTAGAGCAATCCTGTGACCACACTTCCGATCAGCCAGCCAACACCATATCCGGGGCGCCGGTACCGGCGCGTAGATGGTTCGTTCCAAAACGGCGCAGGCATGGTATGGTTTCGATGTCCGCATTGTGCGTTGATGATCGCCATCCATGCCTCCCGGAGACCTTCGAGAACCATGAAATCCAATTGCGGGTCTAGTGCGCGAAGGCCAAGAGCAATCCAAGAACTACCGCGCCTGCCAAACCTCCGATGAAGATGGCGCGGCGCAGCGGCGTCCGCAGAATAATCTCGCCACCTCGAGCCTTCTCGGCAGGATAAGGCGGTAGCGGCGTGGGTCCGTTGCCTCGGGTCATCCTCTGTTCTCTCCGCACTCCCTGAAGCCAAATCAAAACGAAGCGAAAGGTTCCAGGACCGCTTCGGAACTGCTGAAGGCGGCAGCGTTTCATCGGCGGCTGATCAAATCGATCCACATCTCTACGAGGTAGCCGAAGTCATGGACGGCGCTCGCTCGGCTTCTTGCCGGCGCATCGATCCCGCGCAAAAGAAATGCAGCACTGGACGCCGATTGCTCTACACGCGAGTTCGCCTCGGTCCACTTCCGTGCGTGTTTCGCTTACATGGCGCTGCAGCACCATGATCGAGAATGGCTGCGCGAGGGATGCATGGGAGCCTTCTATCTTCATCATACCGCGCCGAACAGCGCCCGTCTGCGGTTTCTTGAAGCGGTTTCATCGATATGGGCGGGCTCAATTTTTTGGAACGGTGCTCTGAGCAAGACGTTTTTCTATGGGGTCCTACTCAGAGGAGAAATGAACATGAGAGCACTGATGGTGACATTTCTCGCCGGCGCTGGCGCCCTCATAGCGTCGAGTGCTTATGCGGCTGACGAGGTTCAAGCCGGGGAAAGTTCGCCTCTGCTTCATCAGGCGAGAGTCGTTTGTAACGACACCGGCCAATGCTGGCATTCCCGCGGTGACCGTCGAGTGATCATCGGAGACGGTTATGATGGCTATTATGGTTCCCGGCGGTACTATGACTACGATCGCGACTACTATCGTGAGCCGGGCATTGGCGTTTATGGACCGGGGTTTAGCTTCGGCGTTGGCCGAGGCTGGTAGCGCGCCAGCTTGAACCGCGTTTTCAGACGGCGCGAATACATCAGACAGAGCTCAGCCAGAGAGAGCTAGTGCTCAACCAGATTCCCCCGAGCTATTCAATGTCACTCGGGGGAACTTGTGCATGAGGCATAATGCGGGCTGACTCCTCGGTCGCGTACCCGCGAGGCCCAGGTGCTGCGCCAATTGCCCTCGTTGCCCGGGCGGGTGCATGCTTTATGGAGAATGATGATGCCGGAGCGAAGAACATTGGAGAAGGCGCGGAAGGACAAGCGCGCGGGTAAATCAACCAGCACGCAGGCCGGTGAATTCGTGCATGAGGAGATTCGCCGGGTGCGCCGCGGTCGGCACGGAGCAAGGTCGCCACAGCAGGCGATCGCCATCGGCCTATCCAAGGCGAGGCGCGCGGGTGTTGCTCTCCGTCCGCCAGGGAAACGCAAAGCCAAGGCGAAGACTCGCAGGAGCGCCGAGTACGCATACGAGGCGGGCCAGGGCAAGCGGAAGCCCCGACGACGGGCGCGCGTCTCGCGCGCTGTGTCGAAGGCCCTCAAGCGCGAACCGCGCCGCACGGTGTCGCGCGCTGCGCTCTCGAAGCAAGCACGGCGTGCAGCCTCGCACCGTACTGCGTCCGCCCGTACTGCCGCAGCGCGGAAGGCGGCGAGGACGAAAGGTTCCGCGGGCCGCTCGACCGCAGCCAAGAAGGCAGCCAAGACCCGAGCGCGTCACCGACGATAACGCGCTGGTCCGAAGTTTCGACGGGCTTGCGCGAAATTACAACGGGCGGGAACAGGAATCACGACGCTGCGTTCTGGGTGAAAGGGGTGGCCACTTTCGCTTCGCAAATTTAGTATGCCTGGAGGTCCCTATGGTGACTCTTGCAAACGGCGGCCCCCAATGGAACCGCCGGAATTTTCTCGCAACCTCGGCAGCATCGACAATGTCGGTCACGCTGCTTGATCATCTGCGGGCAACTGCCGCACCCTCCTCCGCAGCAGATCTGCGCGATCAGTTCGTCACCGATACAACAATAAATAATCGGCATTACCGTCTCGCGCTCGACGTCCGCACCACGCTGCTCGACGCGCTTCGCGAGCACGCCGGTCTTACCGGCAGCAAGAAGGGTTGCGATCACGGACAATGCGGCGCTTGCACGGTGCTGGTCGACGGACGCCGCGTTTTGTCGTGCCTCACCCTGGCTGCAAGCACAGAGGGAAAAAATATCACGACGATCGAGGGCCTCGCCCAAGCGGACGGCACGCTGCACCCGATGCAACAGGCTTTCATAGATCATGATGCGTTTCAATGCGGGTACTGCACGCCAGGGCAGATCGTCTCCGCTGTGGCTTGCGTCGACGAAGGTCACGCGGAATCGGAAGCCACCATCCGAGAGTACATGAGTGGAAATCTGTGCCGCTGTGCCGCCTATCCCAATATCGTTGACGCCATCAAACAGGCAAGAATCAAAATGAAAGGGGCGTGACCATGCAGCCGTTTCATTTTGCACGGACAGCTGACGCAAAATCCGCTGTCTTGATGCACGGGTCGAACCCTAAAGATACGTCCTCGGACCCGGTGAACGCATCCGCTCAATATTTGGCTGGCGGTACTACCCTGCCGGACCTGATGAAGCTCGGGGTCATGCGGCCGGAACAAGTTATTGATATCAACGATCTCGGGCGCACCAAAGCTGGCAGCATTGAATTTGAAGCGGATGGCCTCCGACTCGGCGCGATGTCGCGCATGTCGGTTGCGGCCGAGCATCCCGACATCAGGCAAAACTTCCCGGTCGTGTCGCAATCCTTGCAGCTTGCGGCAAGCGCGCAGATTCGAAACATGGCCTCACTCGGTGGCAACGTCCTGCAGCGAACTCGTTGCAACTATTTTCGCGACGTTTCCTACGAAAATTGCAACAAGCGCCGGCCTGGCTCGGGATGCGCAGCACTTGACGGGCCGAACCGCTTGCATGCCGTTTTGGGACCAGCGATCAATGTATCGCAACTTATCCAGGCGATTTTGCCCAAGCCCTGATTGCCCTTGATGCCAAGGTTGAAGTTCTCGGTCGTAAGGGAACTCGCGATTTTCCGTTCGCAAAACTGCACCGGCAACCGGGAGAAGCACCTCATCTCGAAACGACCCTCGCGCCGGAAGAGATGATCGTAGCATTCTACATCCCAAAAAGCTCCTACGCGCGGAGGTCTATGTTCCTTAAGGTGAGAGATCGGGAATCTTACGAGTTCGCACTCGCGTCAGCCGCAGTTGGGCTCGATCTCGACGGCGACAGCGTCAGGCAGGTTCGTATCGCACTTGGCGGCGTCGCTAAGGTGCCCTGGAGGGCGCATAAGGCCGAGCAAATTCTGGCGGGAGAGCGCTTGAATGACGAGATCCTTAATACGATCGCAGAGGTCGCGTTCAAGGATGCTGTACCGCGCAGGCACAACGCATTCAAAGTCGAACTCGGCAAGCGGACACTTATCCGCGCTTTGCGCGAGACCGCAGCAATGGAGATTTGACCAATGTCGAAAGCTGCTCCAGATCCCCAAAGCAACATGGGAAAACCCGAACCGCGTCTTGACGGCCGCCTCAAGGTGACCGGCGAGGCTCGCTATGGATCGGATTTTGTGGTTTCAAATCCTGCCTATGCATTCCTCGTGACCAGCCCGATTGCGAAAGGACGCATCGAGTCGATGGACTTGCGAACTGCCAAGGCAGTCCCCGGGTTATTAGAGATCTTCAATTACGAGAACACCGGCGAATTGAAGGACATAAAGTACGCCAAGGGCGGCGGCGGGCCGACTTCTTCGATCCAGGGATTCGGTCCACTGATCCAGTATAGCGGGCAGATTGTCGCGCTGGTCGTCGCCGATACATTCGAGGCGGCCCGCGAAGCTGCTCATATGGTTCGCGTGAACTACACGTCCGAGCCGCCGAGCGCTACTTTTGATTCTCGTGGCGTCTCCGAAAGCGCAGCCAATGAAGGACTTCCGCAAGCCGGTGACGCCGAGCAGGCCTATGCCGCAGCTGATGTTCGGCTTGAGGCCCAATACGAAACGCCGACCCAACACCACAATCCAATCGAATTGTTTGCGACGACATGCGTCTGGCGCGACAATCAACTGACGATCTACGAGCCAAGCCAATTCGTGTATGGGTTGAAGGCGAATGCCGCGAAAAAGATGAGTCTCAACATCGCTGATGTTCGTGCGGTCAGTCCCTACGTCGGCGGCGCATTCGGGTCGAAGGCCCAATTTTCTCCGCGTACCGGGCTCGTTGCTCTGGCGGCCAAACGGCTCAATCGGCCAGTCAAGCTCGTTGCCACACGCGACCAGGGCTTTACCATTCAGACCTATCGCGCAGAAACCCGTCACCGCATTCGTATCGGCGCGGAGCGCGGCGGAAAAATCACGAGCTTCATCCACGAGGGATGGGAAGTCACTTCCCGACCAGACCCCTATTCGGTATCGGGCGTGGAAGACAGTGCACGGCTTTATGGATTCGCCACAGTCAAGACTGGCGTGACGTTGGTCCATGCAGACCGCAATACGCCCGGCTTCATGCGATCGCCACCGGTGGTTCCCTACATCTATGCGCTGGAAAGCGCGATGGATGAACTCGCTGTCAAGCTCAACACGGACCCGGTGGAACTGCGGCGCATCAACGATTCTTCCGTCGACGCGACGGGCAAACAGTGGTCGAGCCGAACGCTCATGAAATGCTACGACCAGGCCGCAGAACGTTTCGGCTGGGCCAACCGCAGCGCGCAACCCGGCTCGATGCGCGATGGTGACTGGCTGATCGGCTGGGGCTGCGCCAGCGCGGTCTATCCGACCCATGTGGGCGCGGCGGCGGCGCGGGTCCGCCTGATGGCAAATGGCACGGCGAACGTGCAAATTGCCGCGCACGATCTTGGGACCGGTGCCTACACGGTGATTGGCCAGATGGCTGCCGAATCTCTTGGTATTCCGCTTTCTTCCGTCACCGTTGAGCTCGGGGACAGCGAATTACCTCCTGCCCCGGTGGCGGGCGGCTCGAATACCACGGCAAGCGCTTGCTCGGCTGTCATGAAGGCTTGCCAGTCGATTCAGGCCAGATTGATACAGCCCGCCGACGATCGGACGACCGTCGGAAGTGCGGGCGCTGATCACAACGAGCTCAATCTTGAAGATCGCTTCAAGAGTTTGGGTGTGGGCGCGATCGAGGAATACGCCGAATATCTTCCCCCGGGAGCCAAGCCGGATTCGATGAAAAATCTCTATGCCGGCACTCCGTTTCTTGGTGGAGGCTCCAAGGGCGAGAAGCTGATGTACGCGACGGGGGCTGAATTCGTTGAGGTCAGGGTCCATGCGTCGACCCGGGAAATCCGCGTTCCGCGCATTGTCGGCGCGTTTGCGGCAGGCCGGCTCATGAATACCCGAACGGCGCGCAGCCAATACATGGGCGCAATGATTTGGGGGATTTCGTCGGCGCTTCATGAAGCGGCCGAGATCGACCCGCGAACGGCGCGCTACGTCAACGACAATCTCGCCGATTATCTTATTCCGGTGAACGCAGATATTAGGGATGTTGACGTCATCCTGGTCCCGGAGGAGGACACATTCGTCAATCCGGTGGGCGTAAAGGGTATTGGGGAACTCGGCAATGTCGGGACAGCGGCCGCGGTCGCCAACGCAGTCTATCACGCAACCGGCGTCCGCGTTAGGAAGTTGCCGATCCGGCTGGAAAAGCTGCTTACAACCTGACAACGCGACGCGCGCTTTCGCGAGCGGCGCCGTCAGGGGCCTGTGTGTACCAAAAACTTAGGCCCGGGCGTAGTGGTGATGCAGTTCGCCCAGGATGGCAAGTGACCCGACCACACCGGTTCGCTGAATCGGGCGAGAAACGGGCGCATCCTTCGATCCGATCAGCCGTTCGACAACGCCATTCTGCCAGGGTGAAGCCGGAGCAATAGGATTGTCCCGAATGCCCATGGCACGCAGTCGGCGTGTGACGACGGTGCCGTAGATCCGATCGCGGTCTCGGATCATGTAACCGGGAGCCCCGTCCCAAGGAAAGGCCTCGGTTATCTGACGTGCAACCCACTCTGCTGTCGGGTTGGTTGTGACGCTGATCCACGCGAGGTCCCTACGATCGAGCCGCACGATAACGAAGGCATAGAGCAGATCGAAGCCAATGGTTGGAACAACAAACAAGTCCATGGCGGCAACGTCTGGAGCATGATTACGCAAGAAGGATCGCCATCCCTGGCTGGGGTGGTCCCCGTCGTTTAACCACGTACTTGGACCATGTACTTGGACCACGTACTTGGACCATGTACTTGGCGACGCTCGACTGCGCGATTTCAAACCCGAGCTTGAGCAGTTCGCCGTGGATACGTGGCGCGCCCCAAAGCGGATTTTCGACGCTCATCCGCCGGACCGATACGCGCAGCTCCGTGTCGATCTGCGGTCGCCCTCCCCGTGGGCGCGATTTCCAACGCCAGTAGCCGCGAAAGCCGGCTCTGTGCCAACGCACGAGCGTCTCGGGCCGGATGATTGTGAGAACCTTCCGGATTGCTGGAAACCTGCGATACAGCTGGATAAAGAACAAGCGATCATGGCTCGTGAGCCGGATGCGACCATGTGGCCTGCGCCTCAAGACAATCAACTGATGTCGAAGTACCGCGTTCTCAGCTTCAAGCCGTAACTTCGACTTGAATGGCGAGGCCAGGACGGCCAGAACGAACGCTTTCGATCGCCTGCAATAAGGCAGCCCCGCGGCTTTGCGTTAACGCTTTGGCATTTCTTTGCGTTCATTTTCGCCATCTCATTCAACAGAGAGGCACCATGTCTGATATCAGCATTCCCGGCGGACGGATCCGTTCTTTCGTAGAGCGGGTCGAGCATATTGACACCGAATTGCAGGAGTTGAACGAGTCGAAAAAGGAAGTCTTTTCGGAGGCCAAGGCTGAGGGTTTTGATGTGAAAATCCTCAAGGAAATCATCAAGCTGAGGAAGCAGGACAAAGACCAGCGCGACGAGCGCGACACTCTGCTTGATATGTATATGAGGGCGATGGAAACAGCCGGCCCGGAACTAGCCGCCAAGGCCGCTTGACTCAATCGAAATCCAGGCCTGACCCAAATGGCTGGCCCAAAGGCTTCGCGCCGGGGACAGGTGATCGGGACACCCCGGTCACCTCTCCTGCCGCGCGCACCGGGATCGCCTGAGCCAAACAGCCGGCGCGCTGCGAAAGAGACGCCCCACCCTTGGTCAGGGGTTGAGTTTGCCGGGATGGGGCGAAGTCATGAGCCTGTTCCGACGACTGTGCGTCGGCGACATGCAAAGTGCGATCGCGATTCGGGCAAGTTAAGGGCGATGCAGCTCGGCACGCCCGCCGATTGGCACGACCCCGCGCTTTCGAAAGCGATGTCGTCTTCGAATTGCAGATGTCAGGTATCGCTAGTTTCCGGCCAGAAGCCTGAATTCAAACTTGCCGAAGCCGTCGGCCACGTCGGAGTCTACCGGCCGTTCTCGGAAGCGGCAACGATCAGACATCATCTCCAGATAGGACCGCAACTCGGCATCGCTCTGCTTTATTTCATTTCGTATTTCACGGCGCTCGAAAATGGTAAGAGCTGGATCGGCAAGGTTGCGCCATGCGACCCTCTGCAGCTCTTTCAGCGCGTGTATGTTGCGACTTAAAATGTCAGCCTCGCTCATGCGAATCGTCTCCGCCCCGTTCAAGGAAAGCGGCATCAGGTTTCACGTCGATCCCTAATAAATTCTTAATGGCCGCTCCCGCAGTGCGTTCCGGGCGGGTCCCTCGCCTCCTTTGGCCGCCCTCAGCAATTGTCGAGCAAGCTGCTGTTGATCTGCGAGACCGCGCCGCGGTTCCATGAACAATCCGCGCCGATGCGAAGGTCGCCTTGATCGCGCCCAAAGCGGCCCAGTGGTCAGGCGAAAATGGCGATGTTCACCGGGGCACCGCCCATGTCGACGTCAGTCGACACGCTGTTGGTCGCGGTGTCGATCGTCGGGAGCGTTAAGGGGGTCGCCGCCTGAACGTCGCGGTGCAGGTAGTAAGCGCGCTTCCCATCGGGGGCGACAATCCCGTGGCCCGATCCTGTCCCCGGCAACTCTGCGGTTGTCACCTTAATGGTCGCCGCATCTATGACAGGCTTCCTCCGAGCGCAATCCACCAAAGAATTTTGCTTTCCGGCGCCACTGGGATATTCTCTGCGTCAGTTATCGCAAGGTCGACTTCTGATTTCCGCGCATTGAGCGGGATTTGTGTATGCGTGTTTATGTACTCCTCAATGCCGGGCAGTTCCTGTGCGCTGCGCTCTCGAAAAGCCTGAAGATAAGCGGCCTCATTTTTCACCTCACGCGTGATCTCCGCGTTCCTCTTTGGATCCCGGGTTTGGGCCCAAGCGCCCTTCGGATATCCCATTTGATCCTCCGTCGACTCAAAAAAGCAGCGCTACCATTTGACATCACTGTAGCGGATGGCAGTCTCGCCGTCGTCATCCCATTGGCGGACAGTGCAGAAAAACTCTTCTAGGACGCGACAACCGCCCGGGCGGAATTGCGACCGGCGCGACAATTTGGCAACGAGCGGTCGATCGGATATGGGGATGTCTTTCACGACAGCTCCGCGAGCTCGCCCATCTCCCGATCCCAGGATGTCTCGATCGCCGCCGGTTGATCCTGGGTACACTGATAAGCGTCGAGCCTGGTCTCCCGGAGGCCCTCAGCGATTGTCGAGCAACCCGCTGTTGATCAACGCGGCCGCGCCGCGATTCCAGGAATAATCGGCGCCGATGCGAAGATCGCTTTGCCGCGCGATGATGGAGGCGCCGGTGCGGGCGTCGCGGATCTGGAACCGCACCACATATTCGGTCCGGCTGATCCGCGTCACGACGCCGACAAAGGACTGATCGGCGCCGAATTTTAGCGCGATGGCGGCTTCGCAGCCGCTGCACTGCCGCAGTGAGCGCGATTTCACACCCTCCCCTGCGGCGCTCGCGACGTCGACCAGACGATAGCGTCCGGAGTCCGAGATAACCCGGCGCGCTTCGCTCGTGACCCGATCCAGTTGCACGAGGTCGGCAGCAGGATCGCCCGCGATCCCGGCGCCGGCGCTGGAATCGTCGAGCTCGAAATCAAACACCGCGATTTTGATCGGCGCCGGTTCGGCGCCGGCCGGGACCGCCAATGGCGCGCCGCTGCATAACTGGGCGGCGGCGCAGACGGCGGGCAACGCGCGGCGGTCAAAGAAAGATCGGTCTCTCATGGCTGCCTCCGTTTCTGCCATTTCCCTGAAAAGTCGTCAGCGCGAGGCCGGCTGGCCTGAAACCGCCGTGATCTCGTCGACGATAAAAACTTCGGCGCGGCGCCAGGCCTCATCGGTGTCGCCGCGAAAGGTGAATAGCCTGTCGAACAGGACGCGCTCCGTCTTTGGGTCGATCGCCTCGATCTTCGCCCACTGCACCAGCGTGCTCATCTTGTGAACGCCGCCGATCAGCAGGATGTCCGCGCCAACTTCGCGGGCCGCAGCCATGAGGCCGATGACCGTCGAGCCCGCCAGCGAGCAGGGAGCGGGAGCGCATGTGGGCGTTACCAGCCGGAAGCTGTCGCCCTGCGCGAGATCGCCCTTGAGGGCATGCATGAAGACGGCGAGCCGCGCTTCATGCTCCCCGCGCTGATCGCGCGCCTCGCCTGAGGTGTCGACATAGTCGAAGTCGATCACCGCGACCGCGGCGCGTTGCGTCTTGTTGC
>WNFC01003226.1_pt1 | contig 17629 bp, 18 predicted proteins | sample 5400541 | NCBI WGS metagenome assembly WNFC01 (sample SAMN13153342, study PRJNA577476) | soil metagenome | isolation source: 120 cm saprolite under Douglas fir tree site 2 hole 2 replicate 1 | place: USA:California | collected 2015-04-18
GCCGTAACGCCTACGGTAAAATTGACAAATTCGCAGCATATTCTTCGGCCTGAAGCGCTCTCGGAAGTGGGCCGCTACGGCGGCGAAGGAGGAGTGTCCTGCTTGCAGATTCATTGCAGAAACAGGAGGGGTGCAGGGTCTCAGGGGGTGAGCGCCGCAGAGCCGCCGCCCTCAGGCGCGAAGCGCTTGGCGGGCGAGGGTAGGAGCGCGAGCTCATCGAGACGTCTTCGGGGTTTGCTGGGCGGCTCCGCGGCTTTGATTGGGGCGATGATCACGATCATCTACCTCGCTCCGCCGCCGTCGCTCGATCGTAGCCGCAGCGCCTCGGTGCTCGTTCTCGCGGCGGACGGGTCGATCCTTCGCGGGTTTCTGACGGGGGACGGCAAATGGCGCCTGCCGATAGAGCCTGCGAAGGTTGATCCGCTCTATCGGCGGATGTTGATCGCCGCCGAGGATGGGCGGTTTGCCTGGCATCCTGGTGTCGATCCGATCGCAGCGTCGCGCGCCCTTGCCCACTTGGCGTTCAGCGGGCACATCGTATCGGGGGCCTCGACGCTGACGATGCAGGCGGCACGCCTGCTCGAACCCCATCCGCGCTCGCTTGTCGCCAAGCTCGTCGAGATGACCAAAGCGCTTGCGCTAGAACGCATGATGTCGAAAGACCAGGTGTTGGGCCTCTACCTGACCCTGGCGCCGTTCGGCGGGAATCTTGAAGGCGTGCGTGCCGCGAGCCTCGCCTATTTCGGCAAGGAGCCGGCCCGACTTTCCGCGGCGGAAGCGGCGCTGCTTGTCGCCATTCCGCGTTCGCCGGAGCGGCTGCGTCCGGACCGGCATCCCGAAGCGGCCCGCGCCGCGCGGGATCGCGTGCTGCTGCGCATGGCCGAGCAGGACGTGATTTCGCCCGCCACCCTTGTTGAGGCGCGCGCCGAGGGGGTTCCCCGCGCTCGGCTGGCGATGCCGTTCCGGGCACCCCACCTCGCACGGGAATTGCGCGACCAACAGCCGGCGGTGCCGACCCATCGCACGACGATCGAACCATTGCTGCAGCAGCGGATCGAAGCGCTCCTGAAGCGAGAAGTCCTGGGGCTTGATCCGGAGGCCAGTTTTGCTGCGGTGGTTGCCGACAATCGCGACCGCCGAGTACTCGCCTATGTCGGCAATGCCGATTTCGCCTCCGCGGCGCGACGGGGAACGCTCGACATGGCGCGCGCCGTGCGCTCGCCCGGATCGGCGCTCAAGCCGTTTATTTATGCTATGGCGTTCGACCGCCTGATCATCCACCCGGAGACCGTGTTGGAGGACCGCGCGCAGCATTTCGGGGATTATGCGCCCTCTGATTTCGATGGACGTTTCCAGGGCAAGGTCACGGCGCGGGAAGCGCTGCAGTTTTCGCTAAACCTCCCAGCGGTCGCGGTGCTCGACCGGCTTGGCCCGGGCCGGTTTACCGCCGGCCTTGCCGCGGCCGGCATCCCTCTGCGGCTGCCCGAGCCGGCCGTCGAGCCCGGTCTGGCGGTGGCGCTCGGCGGCGCCGGGATCACCCTCACCGATCTGGTGCAGCTCTATGCGGCGTTGTCGAACGGCGGCGAGGTGGCGCCGCTGGGCTATCGCGCGAGCGACCCCGCCGCTTCGGGCACGGCGATCTTCGGGCCGCTCGCCGCCTGGTACGTCAACGACATCCTAGCCGAGGCGCCACCCCCGCCGGGCGTCTTGCCCGCCGAAATCCGTCGTGGCCGCAGGCTCGCCTTCAAGACCGGGACGTCCTACGGCTACCGCGATTTCTGGGCGATCGGCTACGACCCGGAGGTGACCATCGGCGTGTGGGCCGGGCGGCCCGACGGCACCCCGATGCCGGGTCGCAGCGGCCGGCTGACCGCGGCGCCGGTGCTGTTCAAGATCGCGGACCTCTTAGGCCCATCACCATTCCGAAGCACCTGGCCGCCGCCCCCTGGGGCGCTCCTGGTCGGCCGCAATGATCTGCCGACGCGACTGCGGCGGCTCGACCCCGGCCCGCTCGCGCAAGCCGGCTCACAAGCCGGCGGCCCGAAGATCGTCTATCCGCCGGACGGAGCGCTGCTCGAATGGCGCGGCGAGGAGTTGGCGCTCGAGGCGGTCGGGGGAAAACGGCCGCTCCGCTGGCTGGTCGATGGCAGACCGCTCCCGTCGGACCTGCCGCGCCGGCCGATTTACTGGCAGCCCGACGGCATCGGCTTCGTGCGGCTGACCGTGATCGACGCCGAGGGCCGCAGCGCCCACAGCACCGTGCGTCTTTCCCCTTAGCGTTCTGTTAGAATAACCGGGAATAGTTTGGAGGCCAGGTGATGCCCCGCAACTTCGTCGATTATGAGGAAGATTTCTACGCCTGGACTGTCGAGCAGGCGCGTCTGCTGCGTTCTGGCGAACTGTCCTCCATCGATGCCGCTAATGTAGCGGAGGAGATCGAAAGCTTGGGGCGTAGTGACCGGCGCGAGCTGGAAAGCCGACTGACGGTGCTCCTAATGCATCTCCTGAAGTGGCAAATACAATCGAAGATGAGATCCCATAGCGGGTCAGGAACGATCCTCGAGCAACGCCGGTGGATCGCAAAGCTCTTGAAGGAATCGCCTAGTCTGCGTCCTTTTGTTAACGAGACTCTGACAGAGGCTTACAGCGACGCACGCGAAGCCGCGTCGAACCAAACGGGCTTGCCCGAGACGGAATTTCCCGCCGACTGCCCTTTTACGCCCGACGAGGTTCTGTCGCGCGACTTCCTGCCGGAGCGTTGATCGGATAAGGCGGCCGGTGGAGGCCGGCCGGCGAGATCGTGAAAATTTCGTACCCGGTCGCGGTTACCCCGACCGTATGCTCAAACTGCGCCGACAAAGAGCGGTCCTTGGTTACGGCGGTCCACCCGTCGCTGAGAATTTTGACTTCCCAGCGGCCGGCGTTGATCATTGGCTCGACCGTGAAGAACATGCCCTCGCGCAGCACCGGCCCCTCGTCGGGGTGGCCGTAATGCAGGATTGAGGGGGCGTCGTGAAAGACCCGCCCGACCCCGTGCCCGCAAAAGTCGCGCACCACTGAGTAGCGATGGCTTTCGGCGTAACGCTGGATCGCGTCGCCGATCGCACCGATGCGAATGCCGGGTTGCACGACGGCGATGCCGCGCATCATCGCTTCATAGGTGATATCGACCAGCCGCCTCGCCTTGACCGGAATGCGATCGCCGACAAAAAACATTCGGCTCGTATCGCCATGCCAGCCGTCGAGGATCACGGTCACGTCGATATTGAGGATGTCGCCTTCCATCAGCCGCCGCTCACCCGGGATGCCGTGGCAGACAACATGGTTGATCGAGGTGCAAATCGATTTCGGGAAGCCGCGATAGTTGAGCGGCGCGGGGATCGCATCGTGATCGACGATGAAGCCGTGGCACAGGCGGTCGAGGTCCTCGGTCGTGATCCCCGGCTGGACATAGGGGGTGATGAAATCGAGCGTCTCAGCGGCAAGGCTCCCAGCCTGTCGCATCCCCTCGAACGCCTCCGGACCGTGGATCTTGATCCGGCTGTCGCGAGCCTCGGATGGCGCAAGGCCCATCATCAAATCCCGTGGCATGTCGAGTATGTTTCGCATCGTCGTACCAAGGTCGAGAAAGCACTTCGCCGCCGCTTCAAGGTAGGCGTTCCGGCGCTACCCGGCAATCCTCGAACCCGGGCAGCTCCGGCGATTGTGCCGGCCCGTGCATTTGCATATGAAGGGGCACTTCGTCTCGCACGGGCAAACCAGAGGAGCGGATCACGACCAGCAACCCCGAGCCGAAAATCGTCACCGCCTGTGTCCTGATCATCGGCAACGAGATCCTGTCCGGACGCACCCAGGATGCCAATCTCACGTACCTCGCGCAGGGTTTGAACGAGATCGGGATCCGGCTGCGCGAAGCACGGGTGATCCCCGACGATGCCGGCGTCATCGTGTCTACGGTCAACGAGGCGCGGCGCGCTTTCGACTATGTCTTCACGACCGGCGGAATCGGGCCGACGCATGACGACATCACCGCACAATGCGTTTCGGACGCGTTCGGGGTGGCGCTTATCGTACATCCAGAAGCAAAACGGCTGCTCGAAACCCACTACCTGCCCGGTCACCTGAACGAGGCGCGCCTGCGCATGGCCATGGTTCCCGAGGGCGCCGTGCTGCTTCCGAACCCGATCTCGCGCGCACCGGGGTTTCAGATCGGCAACGTCTTTGTCTTGCCGGGCGTGCCGAGCATCATGCAGGGGATCTTCGAGCAACTGAAATACCGCCTCGTCGGCGGCGAGAAGATGCTCAGCCGCAGTGTCAGCTGCCACCTCGCCGAAGGTACGTTGGCGAAGGATCTGGGCGCGTTGCAGGCGCGTTACCCCGATGTCGAAATCGGCTCTTATCCGTATTTCCGCCGCGGCGACTTCGGCGTGACCTTGGTGATGCGCGGCACTGACAAAACAAGACTTGCCGATGCAACCGAGGAGCTCATCGGGTTGATCCGTGACCTCGGGGGCGACCCGCAAGAAGGGTTGAGCGAGGGCTAGCTAGCACCCCGCGAGCGGGGAAATTCGGCTGGGTTCGTGCTTTTCCCGCCGCGGCGCCGGTTGTAAGGTAGCCCCTCAAGCGCTGCGCCGCAGAGCAGCGCGCGACAAAACCGGCGCTTTTCACAACATGGACATCTACCTGCCGATCGCCGAGGTGTCGGTCGATGTCTTCGTCCTGCTCGGTCTCGGCGGAGTGGTCGGTTTTCTGTCGGGCGTATTCGGGGTCGGCGGCGGCTTCCTGCTCACCCCCCTGTTGATCTTCATCGGCGTGCCGCCGACGGTCGCTGTCGCCTCCTCCGCCAACCAGCTCGTCGGCGCATCAGTCTCAGGCGTGCTTGCCTATTGGCGGCGCGGCAGCGTCGATTTCAAGATGGGCTACGTGCTGCTGGCCGGCGGTCTTGCCGGATCCTTTTTGGGAGTATGGATCTTTACTCTATTGAAGCGGCTGGGACAAATCGAGCTGACGATCTCGCTTTCCTACGTGCTTCTGCTCGGGACTCTTGGTGCGCTGATGATGGTCGAGAGCATCCGCACCCAGCTGCGGTTGCATCGACCAGGAGCCACGCGGCGCAAGCTGCATCAGCACAACTGGATGCACGGGTTGCCGCTAAAGGCGCGCTTCCGGCGGTCGAAGCTTTATATCAGCGCTTTGTTGCCGATCGGTCTCGGCTTCGTGATCGGCGTGTTGAGCGCAATTCTCGGAATCGGCGGCGGCTTCATCTTAGTGCCGGCGATGATTTACATGCTCGGCATGCCGACTGCCGTGGTGCCGGGAACGTCGCTGCTGCAAATCATCTTCGTCGCCGCCAATGTGACGCTGCTGCAGGCTTATACCAATCGCACGGTCGATGCCGTGCTCGCCCTCGTCTTGCTCGTCGGCGGTGTGATCGGGGCCCGAATCGGCAGCCGATTCGGAACGCGGCTGCGCGGCGAGCAACTCCGCCTATTACTCGCCTTGATGGTGTTGGCGGTGGCCGCGAAGCTTGCATTTGACCTGACCGTGCACCCGGCCGACCCATACTCCATCGCGTCGGAGAAGGAATGAGCCGGATCGGGTCGGCGGTTGGGCTCCCGGGCTGGCGTTTACATCTGCTGGCGCTGACCTTCTTTTGGTCTGCTCCCGCCCTTTGGTCCACCCCCGCGCACACTGAAGTTCTGGTGGCCGACCTTACCAGCCACTTGATCGCGATCACGACCGGCTTCAGCGGAGCCTCGGTCGTTCTGTTCGGCGCCATCGATGGCCCCGGTGACGTCGCGGTCGTCGTGCGCGGTCCCGACCGCGAGATGACTGTTCGGCGAAAGAGCCGCATCGCCGGTATTTGGGTGAATTCGCAGGAGGTAACCTTTGCCAATGTGCCGAGCTTCTATTTCGTTTCTGCAAGCCGACCGCTTGACGAGATCGTGCCGCCTAGCACCGCGGCGCTCTACCGCCTCGGCATCTCGAGCCTGCAAATGAAGGCTGAAAGCGGCACCCCGGCGGAGATCGCCGACAGGTTTGCCGCAGCGCTTATTGCGACGCAACAGCGCGCTAAATTGTTCCCGAATTCGGTGGGCAAGGTCAATTTTATCGGCGAGCGGTTATTTCGGACGACGATCGAGTTTCCCGCGAACGTACCAACCGGAACCTACCTTGTGACGGTGTTCCTGGTCCGCGACAAGGACGTCGTCAGCGGCCAGACGACCCCGCTCGTGGTCTCGAAAGTCGGTATCGATGCCGACGTTTTCGGCTTCGCTGTTCGACAGCCCGGACTCTACGGGGTTGTTGCGGTGGTGACCGCGATGGTGGCAGGATGGCTAGCGAGCCTGCCCTTCAGAAGCTCCTGACCCCAGCGGAGGAGCGGCCCGATGGAAGAAACCACGAACCCGCGCGTCTTTTTGGTCGTGGTCGACGAATCCGAGGAGCTCCAGACGGCCCTGCACTACGCTGCGCGCCGCGCCGCGCATACTGGTGGGCGGATCGCGCTCCTTTATGTGATCGAACCCTCAGAGCTGCAGCATTGGATATCGATTGAGAACCTGGCCCGTGACGAGAGCCGCGAAGAGGCCGAGCAGCTGGTGCAGCGCTTGTGCGAGGAGATCGCGCCGATCGCCGGGACGATGCCGATCGTCTATATCCGTGAGGGCCGCCGTCGCGACGAGCTGCTGGCCTTGATCGCCGAGGAGCCAAGCATCTCGATCCTCGTGCTCGCAGCCGGAACCGGGCCGGAAGGGCCGGGGCCGCTAATCGCCTATCTAACCGGCAAGCCGGCCGCGCGTTTGCGTATTCCGATCACGATCGTCCCTGGGGGCCTCACGCTGGAGCAGCTCGACGCCGTCAGTTGAGACCGCCCGGCGCGGCGCGCTGTGATCTTGCTGAGCTCCGGGCGTAATGCACGACAGACAGCCGAGGGTTGATTCGGCGCGCCGACCCCCCATGCTAAAGGATGACCCGTTTCCTGTCGCTTTCGGAGCCATCGAATGTTCATCCAGACCGAGCAGACCCCGAATCCGGCGACCCTGAAATTCCTTCCAGGACGCCCGGTCATGTCTTCCGGCACCGCGAACTTCACCGACGCTGCTGCGGCGGCCCGGCAGTCGCCGCTCGCCGAACGACTGTTTACCTTGCCGCAGGTGACGGGGGTTTTTCTTGGTGCCGACTTTATCACCGTGACCAAGGGCGGGGAGGGCGATTGGCGACAGCTGAAGCCGGAGATCCTGGCCGCGATTATGGAACACTTCACTGCGGGCCGCCCGGTGCTGCTCCCCGCGGCGGCCGGCAGCGCGGTGGCGGAAGCCGGGTCCGAAGACGAGGACGAAATCGTCTCTCAAATCAAGGAACTGCTCGAAACGCGTGTGCGACCGGCAGTCGCCCAGGACGGCGGCGACATTATTTTTCACGATTTCGAAGACGGCATCGTTTATCTCCACATGCAGGGTGCCTGTTCGGGATGCCCGAGCTCGACCGCAACGCTGAAGGCCGGAATCGAGAACATGCTCCGCCACTACATCCCGGAAGTTGTAGAGGTGCGTGCAGTCTAAAAAGAGGTGATGTCGGCAACCTGGGACGAGGGAACACGGCGGTAACCGGTCAGCGAGACCCCGGCGGGCAGCGCGCTACCGGCACGCGGATCGAACCGATCGTCTTGGCGCTTGATTCGGCCGGGTCGGGCTGCTCGGTGGTGGTCGCCTCGGGTGAGACCGTGCTTGGTGCCGAGCGCGACACGGCAATGCACGGCCAAGCCGAAAGACTACTCCCGATGGTGGATGCCGTGATGCGCGCGGCCGGGTTGTCGGCTTCGGCGCTCGACATCATCGGGGTGACGATCGGACCCGGCAGCTTCACCGGCATCCGGGTAGGGCTCGCGGCCGCCCGTGGAATAGCGCTCGCTACCGGCGCACGGCTGATTGGTGTGACCGGCTTTGAGGCCGTTGCCGCCGGCCTCGCCGAGCCCGCTCGCAGGGGCGGTTTCCTCCTCATCGTTCTCGAAAGCCGCCGTGAGGATCTTTATACCCAGCTCTTCGATCACGCGCGCAATTCACTCGGTGATCCGACGGCGACAATGCCGGCGGCGCTGGACGAAACGTTAAACGGAATCATCGGCGGGGCACCGCTTCTCCTCGCCGGCGATGCTGCGCAACGCGCCGCACGCATCTTGGCTTCGCGCCCCGATACGATCGTGGCCGAGGGTTCTGCACCCGATGCGGCTGGGGTTTTGCGAGCCGTACTCCGCCGCCGGCGGTTGTACGCGCGGAGCGACGGACCGCTTCCGCTCTATCTTCGTCCGCCGGACGTAACCTTTTCGAATGCGCACCAAAGGGCCTGCCGGTGAGCTGCCGTCTCGAATCGGTGTCTAGCTCCATGGCGGGCCCTTTAGCGATGTTGCACAGCGCGTGTTTTCCGCGAGATACATGGGGTCCCCCAGCGATCGCTGAGATCATGGGCATGGCCGGATTCTTCGGTCGAATCGCTTGGGAAGGCGAGAGCCCCGCCGGGTTTGCCTTGGCCCTCAACCTCCGCGAAGAGTGCGAGATCCTTTCGCTCGGGGTCTTCCCCGAATGGCGGCGGGAAGGGATTGGTATGGCTCTTTTGGATTCGGTATGCGGCGAGGCGCGCTGTCGCAACGCTGAATGCATCGTCCTCGAGGTCGCAGTTGACAATATAGCGGCCCTCGCGCTCTACGCTGCCCGAGGTTTTATACCGGTCGGTCGACGCCCGAATTACTATCGGCGGACGGGGCATACGGCAGATGCCCTCGTCCTGCGGCTCGCGCTCGCCGGCACCTTTACCCGCTCTTGAGTTGGCGGAGCCTCTTGCTTTCCTCTGGCCTTGTTGATCGCATCGGCCGACTGTTCTTGCCGCCGCGCCCACGATTGGAAGAATTCGGCCATTGACCGGATTGCTTCGCCACGGATTGTTAATTATATTTAGGATTCAGACTCACGGTGGGATTCGCGAAATGAACAACCCCGACCAAAGCAGCGATTTGCTGGCGCTAACGACGGAAATCGTTGCTGCCCACGTTTCCAACAATACGGTATCGGTAGGTGATCTGCCTCAGCTGATCAACCAAGTATACAATTCGCTGGCGAATATCGGTGCCGTGCCTCCGGCGCCCGCAGAGCGACCCCAGCCGGCGGTTCCGGTCAAGAAATCCGTCTACCCGGACTACATTGTTTGCCTGGAGGACGGCAAGAAGCTGAAGATGCTGAAACGGCACCTGAAAACCGCCTACAACATGACGCCCGAATCCTATCGTGAGCGTTGGGGGTTGCCAACCGACTATCCGATGGTGGCCCCGAACTATGCGCGCCAGCGCAGCCGGCTTGCGAAGGAAATCGGTCTTGGGACGCGGGCGCGACGCCCGCGGGCATGATCGCGACGGACCCTCCGCGATCATGGTGAGGCCGCGCTCCGCCAGGCGCGCCGTCGTTCGGGACATAGGCTCTCCGCTTGCATTTGGGTATGGTATCGATGGATGAGCCATGCCACGATGGAGACGCGATGATCTCGCGGCTGGAGCAACTCTGCCTCGACAAGGGTCTAAAGATGACCGAGCAGCGTCGGGTGATTGCCCGTGTGCTGTCGGAATCCGCCGATCATCCTGACGTAGAGCAGGTCTATCGGCGAGCCACCGCGATCGATGCGCGAATCAGTATAGCCACGGTCTATCGGACCGTCCGGCTGTTCGAAGAGGCGAGTATCCTGGCGCGGCATGATTTCGGCGATGGCCGCTCCCGATACGAGGAAATGCCGACCGCTCACCATGATCATTTGATCGACTTGCAGTCTGGCCGAGTGATCGAATTCCGCAACGAAGAGATCGAAAGATTGCAGCAAATCGTCGCTGATCAGCTCGGCTACGAGCTCGTCGGTCATCGGCTTGAGCTCTACGCTATACCGCGTGGCGGCAAACTTCGAACCGGCGCGGGATGATGCATTCCAGCGGTGCAAAGTGGGGTCGCCGGTGCGGACCGCGGCGAGCGGATGGCGTTTGGTTCTTACCTGTCCCGATAACAACAGAGGTCGAACGGCGTGATTAGCGGCACTGCGATCGGGCAACAGCCCGTTCTGCCAATCGAATCGCCCCTCCCTATCGAGGCTGGGTCGGCGCGCGTCCCGGGTCGCATCGTCGACCTCTGGTCGGGCCCACTGCAAGTCCGCCTTGCAGAGACGGCCGAAGACATCGACGCGGCGCAGGCGCTGCGATACCGGATTTTCTACGAAACGTTGGGGGCGCGGCCGCTGCCCGATATGCTGCGTCGGCGACGCGACATTGATCGTTTCGACGACGACTGCGATCACCTCCTCGTTCTCGACCACGCTCGCGGAAGCGGTCACGACCGCGTCATCGGAACCTACCGGTTGCTCCGGCGGGAAGCCGCAGCTCGTCTGGGCGGGTTCTATTCGGCCAACGAATACGACATCACTTCACTTGTAACCCAGTCGAGTGAGATCCTCGAGCTCGGCCGCTCATGCGTTGATGCCGCCTATCGTCAGCGCCCAGCCATGCAGCTGCTGTGGAGCGGGATCGCGGCCTACATCTTCCATCACGGCATTGCTTTGATGTTCGGCTGCGCGAGTTTGCCGGGCACTAATCCCGACGCTCTCGCGTTGCCGCTCTCTTATCTTTACTACTACCATCTGGCACCCCCCGCGCTGCGGCCGCGCGCACTCAACGAGCGCTTTGTCAACATGCGCCGGCTCGCCATGAGCTCAATTGATCCGGGGCAGGCGCTCACGACGCTGCCGCCTCTCATCAAAGGGTATTTGCGCCTTGGCGGGTTCGCCGGCGACGGCGCCGTGATCGACGAGCAGTTCAACACCACCGATGTCTGCATCTTGGTCAAGACCGATCTCATCACGGAAAAATATTCGCGCCACTACGAACGACGATCCAAAGACACATGGGCCAGTTAACCCTATGGGCTCCTCGACGCTGAGGCTCGCGCGTTTGGCGCTGTATCTGGCGTGGACGCTGAGTCTAATGCCGGTGCAATGGGTTGGGTTGGTCCTGGGTTGTCGCTGGGTGAGCACGCTGCCAACCTTCTACCACCGCTGGTGTTGCCGAATTCTCGGGTTTCGGGTCCGGATCATCGGTCGGCCGACCGCCGAGCGCCCCGTGCTTTTCGCGGCGAATCACGTCTCGTACACTGATATCTCGATCCTTGGTTCGCTGATTGCCGGCTCGTTTGTCGCCAAAAGCGAGGTGGCGAATTGGCCGCTTTTCGGGTCGCTTGCGAGATTGCAGCGCACGGTCTTTGTCGATCGGCGAATACGCAATACCGCAACCCAGCGCGACGCGATATCCGAAAGGCTCGCCGTTGGCGACGCTTTGATCCTGTTTCCGGAAGGAACAAGCGGCGACGGCAACCGAATACTTCCGTTCAAGACCGCGCTGTTTAGCGCCGCAGCGAAGAGCGGAAGGGTCGAGCCCGTACTTGTTCAGCCCGTCTCGCTCGCCTATACGCGGCTCGACGGCATCCCGATCGGTCGGGTTTATCGCCCGTTCTTCGCCTGGTACGGGACGGTGGGTCTGTTCACCCATCTGTGGGGTATGATTGGACTCGGCACAGTCGAAGTGGTGGTCCAGTTCCATCCGCCGACCATCCTCGCCGATTGCGGATCACGCAAGTCCCTGGCCGGCTATTGCTACGCCCGGATTGCCGGCGGAGTGGCCGGCGCGCTCTTCGGGCGGCCGCAGCCGTTACCCATGCCGCCAGCTTCAAGCGCGCGCAGAGAATGCTTGACTGAGACCCTTCGCAGAGCGGCCGCCTGATGGTGATGAAACGCGTCTTCATAAAGACATACGGCTGCCAGATGAACGTCTATGATTCAACGCGCATGATGGAGATTTTGCAGCCTTTGGGTTTTACATCGGTGCAGGTACAAGATGATGCAGATCTGGTAATACTCAATACCTGCCATATTCGTGAAAAAGCTGCCGAGAAAGTATATTCAGAACTCGGCTTGATCCGCCGGCTGAAAACGGCGAAAGCGCGGCGCGGCGGCAACATGATCGTCGCGGTCGGTGGTTGCGTCGCGCAGGCCGAGGGTACCGAGATTCTTCGACGAGCACCGTTCGTCGACCTCGTTTTCGGCCCGCAGAGCTATCATCGGCTCCCGGAATTGATCGCGCGGGCACTGCGCAGGGTTGGCGGTGGCCTCCTTGCGACCGACTTTCCGGTCGAGCCCAAGTTTGACCACCTGCCGGAACGGGCGGCGCCGCGAGGAGCGGCGGCCTTTCTCACGGTCCAGGAAGGGTGCGACAAGTTCTGCAGCTTCTGCGTCGTCCCCTACACGCGCGGCGGAGAATACTCTCGTCCGGTGGCGCAGGTCTTGGCGGAGGCAAGTCGTGTAGTGGCTTCGGGAGCGCGCGAGATCACCCTTCTCGGCCAGAACGTAAACGCGTACCACGGGGAGGGTCCCAACGGCAGGCCGTGGGGGCTGGGCGATCTCGTTCGCAGGTTGGCCGAACTGCCCGGGCTCGGTCGGATCCGCTACACGACCTCGCATCCGCGGGATGTCGACGATAGGCTGATCGCCGCCCACCGCGACGTGCCCGAGCTGATGCCATTCGTTCACCTTCCGGTTCAGAGCGGGTCGGACCGCGTCCTAGCCGCCATGAACCGGCGACATACCGCGGATGCCTACAGGCGGATTGTTGAGCGCCTTCGCTTGGCCCGGCCCGATCTCGCCCTCTCATCGGACTTCATCGTCGGCTTTCCCGGCGAAAGCGACGAGGATTTCCAGGCTACGCTCGATCTCGTTGACGAAATTGGCTTTGCCCAGGCGTACTCGTTCAAATATTCCCGGCGGCCCGGTACGCCCGCGGCATCGGCCACCGGCCAGGTTCCGGAGCAAGTGAAATCGGATCGTCTCGCTGCCCTGCAGCAGCAGCTGAGCCGGCAACAGCGCAGCTTCAACGACGCCTGCGTCGGACAAGTTCTGATGGTGCTTTTGGAAAAGCCGGGCCGACACGACGGGCAGATCGTCGGACGCAGCCCCTACCTCCAAAGCGTTCATGTCGCAGCAGCCGAGGAAAAAATCGGCGAGATCGTCCCGGTGCTGATCTCCTGTGCAACCGCCAATAGCCTCTCCGGTTCGCTCGCTGAGGCGGGGGCGGCATGACGGCGCTCGCCTCCGAGACACTCGCCGTCGAACTGGTCGAAGGGCGCGCACAGCTGGAATTCGACGACAACCTGTTGCTCCCCTTGCTCTACGGCGAACGCGATCAGCACCTTGATCGGATCGAGCGTCAGCTCGGCGTCTCGGTCGTTACCCGGGGCAACCGGTTGGCGATCTCGGGCTCGCCGTCGGCGACGGGGGCGGCTCACCTTGCCTTATCGAAACTCTATTACCGTCTCAAGCGCGGCCAGGAAGTCGATCTCCCCGCGGTCGAGGCAGCGATTCGGCTCGCCTCGGCCGAACTTGCGGACAAGGGTCCCAATCTGTGGCAAGAGGATGCGGCATTCCGCACCCGCAAAAGGCGTATCGTGGCGCGTTCGCCGGGCCAAAGCCTGTATATCAGAGCGCTGGGCGAGAATGAGCTCGTGTTTGGGCTCGGACCTGCCGGCACCGGCAAGACTTACCTTGCCGTTGCCGCAGCCGTCGACCTGTTGATGACCGGGCGCGTCGAGCGCATCATCCTCTCGCGGCCCGCCGTCGAAGCCGGCGAGCGGCTTGGGTTTCTTCCGGGTGATCTCCGTGACAAGGTCGATCCCTATCTGAGGCCGATCTTCGACGCGCTCAACGACATGCTCCCGGCCGATCAACTCGCGAAGCGGCTCGGCAGTGGCGAGATCGAAGTTGCGCCAATCGCCTTTATGCGTGGACGCACGCTGTCGCACGCATTTGTAATCCTCGACGAGGCGCAGAATACGACACCGGTACAGATGAAAATGTTCCTCACGAGGCTTGGCGAGGCCTCGCGCATGGTGGTGACCGGCGATCCGACCCAAGTGGATCTGCCCGCCGGTGTCCGTTCAGGGCTGACCGAGGCGCTCGAGACTCTTAAGCACGTCGACGGTATCGCCACGGTGCGGTTCACCGACGAGGATGTCGTCCGCCATGATCTCGTTGCGCGGATTGTGCGCGCCTACGAAGCACGAGAGCGGGTGGTACGCACCGGCGAGCCGTGATGAAATCCGCCGCGACGATTGCTGTCGCCTCACCCTACATCGGCTGGAGGCGAGCTTGTCCGGAAGCCGAACGGCTGGCTCGTGACGCCGCCCGGATCGCTTTGGCGGTCGGCATCCCGGCGACTGGGCTCGTACCACCGGCGCGGGTCGAACTTGGCATCACGCTCACCGACGATGCCGAGCAGCAGCGTCTTAATAGCCGCTTCCGGGGGCGAGACTTGCCGACCAATGTGCTCGCGTTTCCGGCCTGGGAGCCGGGAACGTGCGCCCCGCCCGGCGCGCCGCTTCTGCTCGGGGACATTGTGCTCGCTTTCGAGACGGTGGCCCGCGAAACGGCCGAGCAGGGTAAGCCGTTCCCCGACCACCTCCGACATCTGATCGTGCATGGCGTCCTTCATCTGCTCGGCTGCGACCACCGGACGGCAGATGAGGCGTCCATAATGGAGCCCATGGAGACGTTGATACTGGCCAGGCTGGGGGTCCCGGATCCCTATCGCGACTCTGCGCGGCCACTCGTGCCTCCATCTGTTTGCCAATGAGCGATTCCCCGCCGCCCGAAGTCGGCGAGCAGCCCGAGCACGAACGGACCTTTGCCCGACTTTGGGCCTTCCTGAGGCTGATCCGGCGTCCGCGCAACGGCGATAGCTTGCGCGAGACCATCGACGAAATGATCGAGGAACCGTCTGCCGACGGCCCTCATCTACTCAGCGCGCAGGAGCGCGTTCTGATCGGCAACATTCTCAAGGTCCACGATCGGACCGCTGACGATGTGATGGTGCCGCGCGTCGACATCATTGCCCTCGACGTCGAGACCTCCTTCCCCGAGGTCGTCAAATTTATGGTCGAACAGGGCCATTCACGGGTGCCGGTTTATCGCGAAACGCTCGACAACGTGATCGGGTTCGTCCACGTCAAGGATCTGTTGGGCCCAGCCACGGAGCGGCGAACGATAAAATTGTCGCTGATGCTGCGGAAGGTATTGTTCGTCGCACCTTCGGTGCCGATCCTTGACCTTCTCGTCCAGATGCGCCAGGCGCGCACGCACATCGCGATGGTGGTCGACGAGTTCGGCGGGATCGACGGACTAGTAACAATCGAAGATCTGATCGAGGAGATTGTCGGCGAGATCGAGGACGAACATGACGTAGCCGACGGGCCGCGCCTAGCCGAGCGCGCGGACGGCACACTTATCGCCGACGCACGCACTCCGATTGAAGTGCTGGAAGAGCATCAGGGTATCCAGTTGCGCTCGAACGGAGAGCAGGAAGAAGTCGACACGCTCGGCGGGCTGGTTTCAGGCCTAGCTGGTCGCGTACCAAAACGCGGCGAGGTAATCGCGCACCCGTCGGGGATCGAGTTCGAGGTGCTCGATGCCGATCCCCGCAAAATCAAACGTCTGCGCGTACGCTGCCCGCCGGACACAGCGGCCGGCAGAGACCCCACAGGTGCCTGAGGTCGCAATCCTTCGCGTTCGGTCCGGTTCTTCGATCCGGGCGCCGCTCTGCCGTCTGGCCTACGAACTCGCTGCATTGTCCGGATGGCGGCGCTACGGGCTGGCCTTTCTGCTGGGCGTGGGCGCGGCGGCCGCACTCCCACCGGCGGATTTGACCCCACTGCTCCTCGTCGCCTTTGTCGGGCTCCTGTGGCTAGAGGAAGGCAGCGCTGGTCCAGGCACTTCTTTTGGCTTGGGCTATGTTTTTGGTTTTGGCTTCTTTCTCGCCGGGCTCTATTGGATCGCGGCTGCGCTGTTCGTTGACATCGCCACGTTCTGGTGGCTCGTGCCGATTGCGGCGGTGGGGCTACCGGCAGCGTTCGCTCTCTATATCGGCTTGGCGCTGCTTGCCCTCAATCTAGCCGCCAATCATCTGCGATTACCGGGAACCGCCCGGATTTTTCTATTTGCGATCGCGTGGACCGCGGCCGAATGGGTGCGCGGTCATGCATTTACGGGACTCCCCTGGAACTTGATCGGTTCCACATGGTCCGGCGGCTTTCCGGGTGCGATTGCGATGCTGCAGAGCGTCGCCTGGGTCGGCATATACGGGTTAAGCTTCGTGACGGTCCTTGCCGCCTCGCTGCCAGCGCTGCTCGGGGCGTCACCCCAACCGCCGACTTCCTCAGATGGGCGCTGGGCTCCGGCCATCGCGGCGATACTCTTGATCGTCGTGCCCGGCGTCTGCGGAGCTGTTCGGCTGGCAATGTCGCCAACCGCCGACACCGGGATCTGGCTGCGCCTCGTTCAGCCCTCAATTTCCCAGACCACGAAATGGGAGTCCGGGGCAGCCGAAGCGAATTTCCGCCGGCTCCTCAATCTGAGTGCTGCGCCGGCACCCCATCCGATCACCGCAGTTGTTTGGCCTGAGGCGGCCACGCCTTTTCTCCTCGAACGCGATGTGGCCCATCGCCGGGAGATCGCCGCCATCGCGCCGGAACGGGGCTATGTTATCACCGGCGCGTTGCGAGCAAATCCGCCACCGGACCCGGTGTTGCGGATCTGGAATAGCATAGAGGTGTTGAACGCTGACAATGATGTCGTCGCTCATTATGACAAGGCGCATCTCGTTCCGTTCGGCGAATACATTCCGATGCGGGATGTTCTCCCCTTCAAAAAAATCACCGCCGGCAGCATCGATCTGAGCGCCGGCCCGGGTCCCCGCACGATCCGGTTGCCTGGCCTTCCACCTTTTGCCGCGCTGATTTGCTATGAGGCCATTTTTCCGGGGATGACCGTCGACGAAGCCGAGCGCCCAGCTTGGATTCTGAACGTAACCAACGACGCATGGTACGGGCACACCTCCGGTCCGTTTCAACATCTCGCAAGCACCCGAACCCGCAGCGTCGAGGAAGGGTTGCCTATGATCCGCGTCGCCAACAACGGGATAAGCGCGGTGATCGACTCTGCGGGGCGGATTCGCGTCCGCATCAACCTCGACACGATCGGCTATGCCGATGTCATGCTGCCGGCCTCAGGCGGTCGCACGCTCTACGCCCGCGCCGGCGACTGGACTCTGGTTTCACTCTTTCTGCTCGGTGCGTTCCCGATCGCATTCCGGCTCCGCTGACGGCCCCTGCCGAGATCGCCTTCGGCGACCCGCGCCCCGGTACTTGCGCGCCGCGGGTAGTACTTATTTTCTGTAGAGCTGGGTTGTTCATCCCGTACGATCGTGTAATCTGTCGCATCATTCCGCCTGCCTTTGCGAGGGCAATCGACCAAAGATGGTGATGCACCAACAGACCCGACGGCCGGGCCGCCGAAAGGGCGATAAGCCGAACCCGATCGATATCCACGTCGGCTCGCGCGTGCGGCTGCGCCGGAACATGCTCGGCCTCAGCCAGGAAAAGCTCGGGGAGGCCATCGGCTTGACCTTTCAGCAGGTCCAGAAATACGAGCGAGGCGCCAACCGCATCGGAGCCAGCCGCCTGCATGATCTGAGCCGCGTTCTGGACGTCCCGGTGTCATTTTTCTT
>WNFC01003816.1_pt1 | contig 17629 bp, 19 predicted proteins | sample 5400541 | NCBI WGS metagenome assembly WNFC01 (sample SAMN13153342, study PRJNA577476) | soil metagenome | isolation source: 120 cm saprolite under Douglas fir tree site 2 hole 2 replicate 1 | place: USA:California | collected 2015-04-18
TCCGCCCGCAGCTTCGCGATCTGCACTCCCACTTGCAGGTTCTCCAGCTCTCGCTCCACAAGCCCCCGCATCTTCGCGTCTTCCATCTGTTTCCGATAAAACTTGTTCCATCGCGTCGTCATTTCTTTTTTCCTTCCATCCGCCGCCCATGCAACTCCATCCGCGCTTCCGCGATGCGCATGTCTTCCTCTGGCAGTTTGGCGCTCCGTTTCACGATGCCGTGCAGCAAAACAAACACCCTTTTCGCGTCTCCGAAATACAGGATTCTCAGCTTGTCCTTCCCTTGTTGCGTTCGCAGCTCTCTCAACTTGCCCCGGACCTGCGAAGAGTAAGGAAACGGCAGGTTCGCTCCTTCCTCCTCCAACACCTTGATCAATGCGAGCAGCTTCGCCCGGTGCTGCACCGGCAAGCTCGTCAGGTAATCCTCCACGGGCGCATGGCTGTGTCCGTCCACGAAAAACTCGACCTGCCACGCCATCTCTTATAGAGTATCTCTTATAAGGTAGGATTGCAAACAAACCAAACTCTCAACTCAAATGAGCCGGGTGCCGCAGCCTTCGCTTCAAAGGCTGCGGGTTTTGACCTCTTCGCCATTGCGTCGATCTGGTGCATTCTGGTGCAGATTGCTGTAGAATGGAAACTATGAAGAATCAACCCAAATCCGTTCGCCAGAGCGTGTCGCTTCCGCTTAGCATCGCCACCCGCGTGCGCCACCTTGCCGACAAGCGTAAGGCCAGCGCCAACCGCGTTCTCGTCGATCTCATCGAGGCCGGCCTCCGCTCAAAAGAGGCCGAAAAGGAACACTTCTTCTCCCTCACCAATCAGCTCGCCGAATCCTCCCGCCCCGCCGAACGCCGCAGAATCAAGAAAGAGCTCGCGCGCATGACTTTCGGAACCCAGTAAGGGTTAACGAACCATGCCCAAGATTCAGTGGACGAATCTTCCGCCCGCTCTCCGCCAGCACCTTTTCGATCGCCTCGAACAGCGCAAAATCACCACCGAAGACCTGTACAAACTGAAACTCTGGCGCGAATCCGATCCCGAGGCTCCCGAAGGACTGTGGTACAAAGACTTCGATTCATTCAAGATTTGCGGTGAAGGCAAATTCCCAAAGACCTTCCTTTTGAAGGGACAACCTGCAAGAGGCAAAGCTATCTGATCCCACTTAGTGTGCCGCAGCCTTCGCTTTAAAGGCTGCGCGTTTTGACTTTCCCCACGTGCTCGACTCCTCAGCCCTTGGCCCAATCCTCCCAAACCTTTTATCCGCCCGAATTCGCGTGCGTTCGCTGTGACCAGCGTCAGTTTGCGGCTTAGCGCCTGCCCCGCTATCAGCATGTCGTACGCTCCGATTGGTTTTCCAATCCGCTCCAGTGAAGCTCGTACGCCCCCTGCCTCCCTTGCGTCTTCCTCTTCAAAACCCAGGACACGCACAGGACCCGCCAGAAAAGTTGCCAGGTGTCGGGTCGTATCCTCATCCAAACAAAAAAGAGGGAGCCAACTTCGCTCCCTCCTCTTAACGAACCGCCGCAATCCGCTATTTATGGCCGGAGTGCGTGATCCGCGACATGAAGTCGCGCCGGCTGTCCGCCACCGTCGAGCCCAAAAAAGCCTCGCGATCCGCCGCGCTCATCTTGCCCAGCGTCGCGTTGATGGCTGTTGCCCACTTGTCTATGCCATCGGCATTGGGGTAGGTAATGACGAGGCAGCGGGTCGACGGCGCCCCAGTGTTTACGTACTGCTCGTCGAGGGCGTAGTACGTGGCCGCGCCCTGCTTGAGCTGTTCTTCAAACGTCGGCACCAGGTATTTCTTGAGCGCCGCCGCGTACCCCTCCGGCTTGTCAGCCTTCGCATTCGAGCAGACCACTCGCAAATACGTCGGTGTTCCGCTGCCTGCGTGGTACATCGTCGTTTGCATCAACAAGTCTTCGTGCTTGGTGGCAGCGATTTGGGGCGGCCGCGGTCCGGCCTTGCGAACTTCGTCGAGCACCTTCATAAGCCCCGCGATGCTGCTGGACGACCACGCCGCGCCGTGCGTATATCCCTCGGGTGTATGTACGACGTTCTCAAAGGTAGACCAGCTGACGATGCTCCCGTCCGCCAACATCTTCTCCGCAATGGGAACGAACGTCTTCTCGGCATCCTCCGCGTATTGCGCCCAATTTGCCCGCGGAACTTGGAACTGGCTTACAAATGTGTACACTCTCGGCGTCGGTTCCATCTGCGAAATCGCCGCCGGTACAACCACCACTGCCAACACCACTACAACTAGGCCCGCTATCCATTTCAACATTGTTCTCTCTCCTTGAACTGACCGGCAGGCCGCGCGGCGCAATACCGTCGAAGGTCGCTCCTCGTCGCTCAATTCGCGGACTTCGCGTAAGGTACGGGGATACGACGTTCTGTCTAGTGAGTAACCTGGAATATAGGGCTCGCGCCCGCGGCACCGATCAGTGTGCGTCGACAGTATTCCCTAACCCTCCCCATGTCAAGCAATCCTCGGCGGTGGCTTCTGCCGGCTCAGATGAGCCATCATCTCACCCGTCTGAGGTCCCACGTACCATCGGCTACCATAAGTTTTGTAGGAATCTGCGCCTTGACTGCGGGAGCTCTCTCCCGCTTTTTCTCTTTCAGAGATAGGTCTATTTCTGCAGAAGCCGCTGTTAACCCCCTTTCTCCGCGTCCTCTGTGCTCCCATCTCTGTGCGCTCTGTGTTGAAGATTTTTCCGACTTGCCGCAATCGCGTCCAAACGACAGCGGTGCTAAGCTCCACATGGCTCTCCGCTCTCGGAGGAGGTTCCGTGAAAATTTCCCATGTGCATTGCCGCGTGCGCGACTTGCCGTCCGCGGCCCGCTGGTTCCAACAGGTGTTGCAGGCCACCGCCGTGTTTAACAACGAGCGCATGGCGTGGCTGGGCTTCGGCGAGTTTGGCGTGATTCTGGACGCCGCGCCGGCGGACAGCGCGCTTACCCTCGGCTTCGATAGTGAGGATTGCGACGCAGACTACCGTACGCTCACCGCCCGTGGCGCGGAATCCATCGAGGCCCCGCAAGATCGCCCGTGGGGCGCGCGCTCCGCCTACCTGAAGGGCCCAGGCGCGCTAACCGTCGAGATCGAACAGCTACTGAAGCGCACTTGAGCTCTCGGTGCTATACTTGTATAGTGAGGCTCCCATGCTGGCCATCCGCCTTCCCCAATCCATCGAAAAACGCCTCGAAAAACTGGCCCGCCGCACCGGCCGCACCAAGACCTTCTATGTCCGCGAGGCCATCCTCGAGCATCTGGACGATCTTGAGGACCTGTATCTCGCCGAACGTACTCTGGAACGCATCCGTAGCGGAGAAGAGCAAACCATTCCACTCAAGGATGCTCTGAAGCGGCATGGCGTGGAAGATTGAGCTTTCCGCCCAGGTCGACCGCGAACTCAGCAAGCTCGACCCCCAGCAGCGCAAGCGCATCCTAAAATTCCTTCGCGAACGCCTCGCTCCGTTGGACAACCCCCGCAGCATCGGACGCGCCTTGCAGGGTTCAAAACTCGGAGAGTTCTGGAAATACCGCGTCGGCGATTACCGGCTCATCTGCAAGATCCAGGACAAACAACTGCTCATCCTCGTTCTTCGCGCCGGCCACCGCAGAGAAGTCTACCGCTAGCCCTGCAAGACCTCCGGGGGTGTAGGACCCGTCTCCGACCCTGTGACCTTCAAGCCTTCAGACAAAACAACTGCGCCCACCCGGATCCGCGCAACTTGGTGTAAGATGCCGGCACGCCTGGACTTCAAGAAAAATCCATCTAACTTCGAGGAGGACGCCTAAGTGCTCACTCTTAAGAATTATTGCGTGCTAGTTGTGCTGGCGTTTGCGCTTTGTGTGCCGGCGTTCGCGCAGGAGCATGCGGCTGCGGCGAAGGGCAAGCCAGTCACGCTCATGACCGGGCTGGGAGATTGGCGCCATCCGGTTTCGACCAAGAACGCGCAGGCGCAGGCGTTCTTCGATCAGGGGCTGCGGCTAATCTACGCGTTCAATCATGACGAGGCGGCGCGGTCCTTCCAGCACGCGGCGAAGCTCGATCCCAAGCTGGCCATGGCGTATTGGGGTGTGGCAGAAGCGGTGGGGCCGAACTACAACGATCCGGCCAGCGACGAGCGTTTTGTGCAGGCGCACGCGGCGATTGAGAAGGCGCTGACGCTGGGGGCGGATGCTTCGGCGAGCGACCAGGCGTACATCGCGGCGCTGGCGAAGCGGTTTCCCGGTGACGCGAACGCGGACCGGCGCGCGGCGGCGGAAGCGTATCGCGATGCTATGCGCGAAGTGGTGAAGCAACATCCGGACGATCTGGATGCGGCGACGTTGTTTGCGGAAGCGGGGATGAACCTGCATCCGTGGGGGCTGTGGCGCGCCGACGGCACGCCGGAAGAAGGAACGGAGGAGATTGTCGCGGCGCTGGAGTCGGTGATTCGCCGCGAGCCGAATCATCTGGGCGCGATTCACTACTACATCCACACCGTGGAAGCTTCCAACTCGCCGGAGCGCGCGCTGGCCGGCGCGACCCGCCTGGCGCAACTGGCGCCCGCCGCAGGGCACATCGCGCACATGCCGGCGCATATTTATATTCGCACCGGGGATTACGAAGCGGCGGTGAAAACGAACCAGAAAGCGGCGCTGGCCGACCAGGCGTATTTGGCGGCAAGCGGGGCGCAGGGCATTTATTCAATGATGTATTACAGCCACAATTTGCATTTCATCGCGATGTGCGCGGCGATGAACGGAAATTACGTGGAGTCGAAGCGCGGGGCGCAGATGCTGGCGGCGAATGTGGGTCCGCATGTGAAGGACATGCCGGCGCTCGGAGGGTTCATGACCGTGCCACTGGCGGTGGAGGTGCGCTTCCACAAGTGGAACGAAATTTTGAAAGCGCCGCAGCCGGATGCGTCGATGCAAACGGCGGCGGTTTTCTGGCACTTTGCGCGCGGATTGGCGCTGGCGGCTACGGGAAAGATCGAGGACGCGGAAGCGGAACACAGAATCGTTGCGGAAGCGGAAGAAAAGACGCCGGCGGACGCGGTCTTTCAGATGCCAATCAACAACAAGACGAAAGACATCCTGAAGATCGCGGAAAATGTACTGGGCGCGAGGATTTCGTTGGCGAAAAACGATATGGACGCGACCGTCAGCCAGCTTCGCGCGGCCGTGGCGATTCAAGACACGTTGAAGTATGGCGAGCCGCAGGACTGGTTTTATCCGGTGCGCGAATCGCTGGGAGCGGTGTTGCTGAAGATCGGCGACAACGCCGGCGCGGAGGAAGTGTTTCGCGCGGACCTGAACCGCAATCTGCGCAATCCCCGCTCGCTCTTTGGCCTCGAGCAAGCACTCAAAGCGCAAGATAAAGCCTACGACGCGGGTTTCGTGAAGAAACAGTTCGATGCGTCGTGGAAGGGCGCGACGGCGCCGAAGGTCGACGACTTGGTCTGAAGCGGCTCGCGCTTCGCGTCCGCAGTTTGTTCCAGTCGCAAAGTTACATTTTAGCGACAGGCGGCATCTGGTCCCAAGCGTCCCAGAAAATTTTCATTTCGCCGGGCAGGCCGAGGGAGATGCGGACGTATTTGTCCAGCGCGGGATACTTGGGGCCGATGAGGATGTTGCGCTTTTTCAGGTACTCGATGACTTCGTCGGGCGGACGCTGCGGATTCATCATCACGAAATTGGTTTGCGACTCGATGGGATGGAGCGAGCGGGCGTTGGCCTGGTTGAGGAATTCCTGGCGGTCGGCGGCGTTGCGTTGGATGCCGAGGCGCACGTAGTCGACGTCATCCAGCGCGGCGGAGGCGGCGCGCGCGGAAACGACGCTGACGCTCCACCCGGGGAAACCGGCGGCGAGGCGCTTGGCGGTTTCCGGAGTGGCCACGGCGTAGCCGATGCGCATGCCGGCGAGGCCGTAAATTTTGGAGAAGGTGCGCGCGACGATGAGGCGCGGATCGTTGAGGGACCGGTCGAGGAAAGATTCGTACGCGCCGCCCGGCGTGGCGAAGTGGTGATAGGCCTCGTCGATCAGCACGGGAATGTTGGCGGGGAGCTTGGCGAGGAAGGCGTCGATGTCTTTGCGCGGCGTGAGCGAGCCGGTGGGGTTGTTGGGATTGACGATGTACACCAGGCCCGCTGAATTGCCGGCGCGATCCAGCATGGTCGGCAAATCGTGCTCGTACATTTTGTTGAGCGGAACGTCGGCGACTTCGATGCCGGCGGTTTGCGCCAGCTTGCCAAGCGCGGGAAAAGTTGGCGCGCCTTCGACCAATTTTTTGCCGGGCTTGAGAAAAGCCATCGCGGCCATGCAGAGAATTTCGCCGGAGCCGCAGCCCAGCACGATTTGTTCGCGCTTCACTTTGTGCAGCGCAGCGAGTTTGTCGAGCAGCGTGTCGTACTCGGTGCGCGGGTAGCGGTTGCCGGCAGCGGCGGATTCGCGCAACACGGCGAGAACTCTTTCGGATGGGCCGTAAGGATTTTCGTTGCGATAGAGCAGGACAGGCTCGACTTCCACAGAGCCAGCCGCGGGCGCGGAGTTTCCCCACAGAGCCGCTTCCGTGGCTGCTGCAAGCGGCAACGCGCGCAGGGCCGGCGCGGCAGCGCCGACGATGGCACCTGCGCCAAGATTGCGAAGAAGATTTCTGCGGGAGAGTGACATGCGGTGCTCCTGCAAAGGGACGCGAGCAGTTCGAGAACAGGCTCCCTTGCTACGGAAACCACTACGCTGATGCGGCTATCTTAACAGGTATCGGCTTTATTTCATTCAATACACTAAGACGATAGGCAGAATTAGGGGGCCTCTGGTCAACGAACCAACTCACCTGCCGTTATGAATAGCGGTCGGGCGCAGCGCCTTGTTAAGGGTCGTTACCATGTTCAACGGTTATTACGACTTTCCCTTGCGCATGTCCTTCTTCAAGATAACGGAGAGCTTCAGCAACGGCGCTTAACGGGTAACGTCGATCTATGACGGGCACAACTTTCCCGGCTTCAAGAAGATCTTTCAGAAAAACCAAATCCTTCTTGTTTATCTTCGCGGAAACGAAACACATCTTCCTGCCCCCGATCAGTGACAGTAATGGTCCCAGTAACAGGGCTTGGAGAATTTGAACTCCGCCACCTCCAACCATCACATAAGTTCCGTCCTGACTCAGCGCACGCCTGTAATCGAAAATAGAATGATAGGCGTTCGCAGCAAGGATCAGGTCGTAACGCTGCCCATTTTTTGTGAAATCTTCCCGCGTGTAATCAATGACATGGTCTGCGTCAATCGATCGCGCCGTTTCCACATTCCTCGTGCTGCACACGGCAGTGACTTCCGCCCCGAACGATTTGGCAATCTGGACCGCAAAGGTACCCACACCGCCAGACGCGCCATCCACCAGAACCTTGTGGCCTCGCTGGATCCGGCCTTTATCACGAAGACCCTGAAGGGCAGAGAGTGCCGCCACGGGTACGGCTGCTGCGTCCTCAAACGATAGGTTGGCCGGCTTCGGCGCCAATTTACCTTCAACCGCGCACACATACCCGGCAAAGGCCCGGCGGCACGCGCCGAACACCTCGTCGCCTGATTTGCACTGTGTCACGTTCCTGCCAACCGCTTCCACCTGGCCGGCCAGATCAACGCCTAGTCGTGTGACCTTTGGTCTGCGCAGCCCGGCTCCTAGGCGAACGATGTGCGGCGTGCCTCTCATGAAGTGCCAGTCAAGTGGATTGACGGAAGCCGCGCGAACTCTTATCAAGACTTCATTGTCCTTGGGAGCGGGCTTTTCGACGTCCGTGATTTGGACCACGTCCGGAGGTCCGTATCTGGTATAGACGGCGGCTTTCATTGGCGTTCATCGGCTCCAAGTAGCGGTTGTTACTCGATAATCGGAGTTCGTATTCCCTTAACAAGCAGCCAAAGGCCTAGACTGACTTCGAAGATAAAAATCGGCGCAAAGTAGAGCGGTATCGCGACGTCCGCCAAACCGGGGAACACCATGATGGCCAAGGTGACGATTGCCACCAGCAACGACGAGAAGATTCCCAACGCGGCCAGCCATCGAGGTATGTAGCGCGACTTGAACCACAGATAGGCGAACACGGTCGAGCCCAGTCCGAAAAACACCAGTCCGATGAGATATCCCGCGTCGTGCACGCGGACGAACGTGTACGCCAACGCCGGCAACTGCTGCGTGTCAAACGCTCGCAAGTAATCGGCGCCACTCAGGAACTGCAAGGCCAGAAAATCATTCAAGATGATGAGCGCAAAAATCGCGCATTCGGCGAGCCGCCAGAATGCCGCAAGTAACGCTGCATTCCTGTTGATGGGCTTGAGTACGACGTAAAGAGCCACTACGAGTGGGACGACAGCCGCGAACGTGATCAGATTGCTGACCGTGCCGAGTCGAAAAAGCCGTTCAGACGCCACAATATTCTTGGCGGTTTGCACAGCATCGCCGCCGACAATCAGTCGACTCCGCGCATAGAACTCTGCAAAGTTCGCGGTAACGATCGTGAACAGGTAAAGGAATCCGGCGACTTTCGCAGCCGTATGTTGTGCCGGCTCTAACCTGTTGGTCGGTGCAGCTGTGCTCATACTCTTTGCCTCCTCAGCGAGCGATTGAATCACCGGTGCATCGCGCTACGATCGCAAATCCCCCGCTGCACTGGCCTGCTCCTTCCATCGTTGTTCGTTCACGCCCATCACGAGGAGCCACAGCATTACCGATCCTTGCCCAAGGATGCCAAGGGCCAGGTTGTAGGGGGACAGATAGTTTACGAGCGGCAATGACAGATAGGTCAGCCAACCCAAAGCGCCAATCGCCATCAGGGCGCCGAGAATGCGAGGCAGAAAGGTCGACCTGAAAATGAGGTAAGCGAACAGGAGGCAATAGAATCCGACGAATACTATGGCGATGTTGACGCCCCGAGGTTGCCATCGAAGAGCCTCAAAAGTGAGTCCCACGAAGTTGAAGGACGCCGCGAGCAAAGAGAGGCTCCGGTTCACCGGCTTAAAGAGGCCATAGAGGATCAGCGTCACGGCGACCATGCCACAAATCGCGATGTAGCCCCCTGCGTATTTCAACCAGCCGCGAACGAAGAGCTCGGTGAATGCTGCCGTCAATAGGCTGAACAAATTCAGGGCACCGGCCATCCTGGCCTTGAAACGCGGCGACGCTCCTGCAATCCGTTTCATCATTACTGCTGTGCTCATACTCTTTATCCGTAGCGAGCGATTGAATAAAGGGAGCATCGCGCTACGACCGCCATTCTCCCGCGGCGCTGGCCTGCTCCTTCCATCGCTGAACGTTCACACCCATCACGATGAGCCATAGCTCCAGTGGTATTTCCCCAAGGGCGGAAGCGGCAGCGATGAAGGCGTACACACGGTGTGCGAGTGGCGGGTACAAATAGGTCACCCAACCCAAACCACTAATCGCCAACAGCACGCCCAGAACTCGAGGCAGGAAGGTTGACCTGAAAATGAGGTAGCCAATCAGGAGGCACCAGGCTCCGAAGAACACCAGGTAGATCTGGAAGGCGTAATCATTCAATCTCACAAACACGAGCGCCAGCGCCTGCAACTGTTCAGGCGTAAATGCGCTCAAGGAGCTACCGCCTTGCAGGATGATCAAAGGAGCGAGGTACAAGAGGCTGGTAAGAGCCTGAATAGCGCATCCCACGAGAATTACGAACGCCGCGAGTCTACAGAGGCTCCTGCTCACAGGTTTAAGCAACTCATACATGAGAAGGGCCCAAGCGATATGGAACGCAACGCCGATGAGCGAGAGTACGAACCCCAACCAAAATAATCGCTCGTGTCCCAAGATATTGGCCGCCGTAGCCGCAGCGTTGCCAGCGACAACAAGCTTGCCGGGAATGATCACTTGGCCGAGTGCGGCCGTCACAGCTTCCATCAACTGACAGACACCGGCCATCCTGGCCTTGAAACGTGGCGACGTTTCTGCAATCCGTTCCATCATTTCAGTCTGTGCTCATACTCTATCAGACGGTCGTGGATACCAAAATTGACGTAGACCACGGTCGCGAACGTGATTAGGTAAGCAAAACCCGCCACTCTTGCAGCGGTTTGTTGTGCCGTCTCTATCGTGCGGCCTGCCATTTCCGGTCCGTCCAACTGGCTACTCGATGAAGCTGTGCTCATATTCTTTGCCTCCCTCGCGAGCGATAGCCAATTAGGCCAGGATAGCCCCATTGCTTTGGGCGGTGTCGAGATGGCTTCATTGCCCCTTGTTCTCGCTGGTGGATGGGCCGAAGCCGAAGCGTTCGCGCATGCGTTGCCGGAATCGGTCCCGCTCCTCAGGGGTCATGTGCTTACAGCGCTCGTCCATGCGACGGCGGAAATTGGAGCGGCCGGAACCGTGGGATCCAAGTCCGCCGAAAAGGATCCGGCACAGCACCAGAATCCCAAGCGCCTGCCAGAAGGTGAGCTGGCGCCATCCGAAGAGCGGCGGCAGCAGCCAATTCCATAGTTGCATGACCAGTTCGCCGCCGATGGCGATAAATAGGAAGATGCCCAGAATCGCGAGCGGAGCAATGAAAATGAGTTTCATTTTTCTTGTCATGTATAGGTCCTCATGGTTTCATGAATTCGTCGTAAGTGCTTTGCAATCGCTCGCGCAGATGCAGCACCGCATAGCGTTTGCGCGAGAGCAGGGTATTCACGCTCACGCCGGTCTCGGCGGCCATCTGCTTGAAGCTGCGTCCTTCCAACTCGTGCGCAACAAAGACCTTGCGCTGCTCCTTTGGCAGCTCGTCGAGCGCAAGTTCCAGCTCATCAAAAAGCACGTTGCGGACGTAGAGCGCTTCCGGCCCGGCGTCGGGGGATGGCAAAAGATCTTCGATCTGCAGCACCTCGCCGCCCTCGCCTTCGACCGCTGCGTCGCTGAAGGTCTCTGGCTTCTTCTTGCGGAAAAGGTCCGTGATGCGATTGCGCGCGACGCGAAAAAGCCAGCCGGTGACGTGCTCAATCGGCATCAGCAGGCGATTGGCTTCTACCAGTTCGTAGAAGACCTCCTGCACGATGTCCTCGGCGTCGGAGGGATCGGGCACACGCCGGCGGATGAAGTTGCGCAGCCGGGATCGTTCCTCCGCGATGATCTCGGAGATTTGACGGTCTTGCTCGGTCATCCCCGTGATCCTCGACGGCTCATCCATCCATTCCTGTAGACGAACGGCGGGCGCAAATATTGTAGCGATTTGAGTCGGCGAAACGGGGGTGGGCGCCACAGCTTCAGCGAAACGAAAAATCCCGTACAAAACTGCCCGTGTTTCAGGGAAACTGGGTGAGGCTGAGGATGTTGCCGTCGGGATCCTTGAATCAGGCGATTTTAGCGCCGCCGGGGGCAGTCCAGATTCCCTCGGCATCCTGAGTGGGCAATCCGTAGCTTTCAAACTGCACGCCTTTTTGTTTAAGAGCGGAAACAGCTTTCTCGATATCCGGAAGTTGCCAGCCGAGGATGGTGAAAGCTTGCGGCTTGAATCCGGGCGGAACATTGGTGACGCGGAGCATGATGTCGTTGGCGTCGAGCGCGAGAGCGAAATTGTCCTGGCTTAGGACGCGCAAGCCGAGGACGCCCTCGTAAAAGGGGCGGGCTTTCTTGGCATCGAGGGTGGGCGCGAAAGCCATGATTTTGTGCGAGCCGAGCATTGCGGCCTCCTGGCGATGACGTTGTGCAGAACCTGCCGACGGCAGGCAGTATAACGCGGCCCATGTGCCGCCTGGAGGAAAAGTGCTATGTCGGGAGCGGCGGTTGAGATAGATTGCCAGGGTTAACAGCGACTCGCAGGAGGAGCCATATGGAAGGCGCTGCGGCCTCGGTCGACAATACGAAGAAGTTGATGGAGGCGATTCGGGCGGGGGACAAAGCTGGGGCGGACGCGCTGCTGCGCGCCGAACCGGGATTGCTGCGGTTCACGGCGCCGAATGGATCTTCGGTGATGCTGCTGGCGGCGTATTACGGTCACGGGGAATTGGCCGAGGTGTTTGTGCGGCATGGTGCGAAGCAGGACGTGTTTGAGGCCAGCGCGCTGGGAGATCTGGAGACAGTTCGGAGGCTGGCGACTGCGAACCCGGGTGCAGTGAATTCGTTTGCGGCGGATGGGTTTTACCCGCTGGGATTGGCGGCGTTTTTTGGGCATCGCGCGATTGTGGAGTTTTTACTGAAGAATGGCGCGGATGTGAAAACGGCGGCGCGCAACGCGCAGAAGGTGACAGCGTTGCACGGGGCGGTGGCGCGGCGCGATGTGGAAATTGTGAAGATGCTGCTGGAGGCCGGCGCGGATCCGAATGCGCGCCAGGAGCGCGGGTTTGTGCCGCTGCATGACGCGGCGATGAACGGAAATACGGCACTCGTGGAGTTGCTGCTGAAACACGGCGCGCGCGCCGATGCAAAGACCGATGACGGCAAGACGGCCCGCGACATGGCCACAGAGCGAGGGCATAAGGAATTGGCGGAAAAGCTGTGAAACTGGGGGTAGTAGGAGTACGGGAGTACCAAAGAACTGGTACGCGAAACGCTGTGTCGAGTACTGGCAGGAATGAATCGGGCGGGCTATCGACGCTTGGAACCGGCGAGAGCAAAATTGCGACTGTGATCGGGACCGGCCCAACCGGACTCGACCACGGTTCCCTCCATCCCCAACGCCCGAGCGGCCGGTCCCCCCACCGGCCGCTCATTTTTTTGAGCGAAGGTTCAAGGCCCCAGGCACGGCTGGGACGCGCTAAAGCGCGCCCCTACAACGCTCGAGGCGCCGCTGTATTTACTGCATTTCGGGCTACAATTCATTACCCTGGAGCGTTTGCCGGGGATTCAACTTCCATGGCCGGTGTTACCTGTAAGGCTTTCCTTGCGATGTTGGCTTGTGCGCTGCTGCTCGGCGCGGCGATGGGCCAGAGTGTGCAGGGGACGCTTTTGGTGGCGGTGGAGGACTCTGAGGGCGGGCGTATTGCGGGCGCGGGCGTCACTATTACGCTGGAGAAGTTGGGGGTTTCACGGTCGGCGAATACAGATGAGCGGGGGGAGGCGCGGTTCGAGTCGCTGCCACCCGGGATGTACTCGATTGCGGTGCACGCCAGCGGATTTGGGGAAAAAACGTCGCGGGTGGCGGTGGCGGTGAGCAGCCAGGCGACTTTTGCGGTGATTCTGGGACCGCAGGCGCTGAAGCAGTCGATTCAGGTGCGCGACCGAGGACCTTCGCTGGCGAGCCAGCCGGTGGAGACGACGAGCAGCACGATCAACACGGTGGTTACGGCGGAAGATTTGGATGAGATTCCGCTTTCGGCGCGGAGCTTTGCGAACATTGCGTTGCTCACGCCGTTTACGGCTCCGGTCGAGCCATCCGATCCCACCAAGGCGCGGATCACCGCGGTGTCCTTCGGTGGCAGCTCGGGACTGAACGTGGACCTGTCCGTGGACGGCGGGGACAACAACGACGATTACATCGGCGGATTTCTGCAGAATTATTCGCTGGAGGCGATGCAGGAGTTCGCCGTGCGGACGTCGCAATTCGGCGCGGATACGTCGCACACAAATGGCGGCAGCGTGGTTATTTCGACGCGCCGCGGGTCGGACGAGTGGCATGGCAGCGGGGCGTACTACTATCGCGGGAATGCGCTGAACGCGCGCAATGCGCTGGATAATCCGGAACCGAATCCGAAGCAGCCATTTTCGCGGCAGAATGTGGTGGGCACGCTAGGCGGGCCGATCAAGCCGGGCAAGCTGTGGTTTTTTTCTTCCTATGAATACATCCATGAAAATGCCAGCGTCGCGTATAGCGCGAACTCGCTTTCTGAATTCAACGCTTTGCAGCAACTGGCGACGGGCGGCTTTTTTCCGAATGTGACTACAATCGGCGCGATTCCTTCTTCTGTTTTGCGGCCTTTCCGGGAGACGCTTTTTTCGTCGCGCATCGATTGGAGACAGTCCGCCAGGTCACAGTGGTTTGTGCGCGGTTCGCTGGACCGCAATCATACGAAGAATGATCTTTTGCAGCAGGGCGCGCTGCCTTCCACCGGAGCGACGACGAATTCGAATTATTACAGCGTGTTGCTGAGCCAGCAATTCCAATTCGCGCCGGTGACTTGGGGAGTGCTGACGCTGGAGGCCAGTGGATTTCATCACACGAAGGTGCGCAATTCGACGATCGGCGAGGCTTTCGATTTTCCCTTTACCGCTAATTTCCTGACCACCTCGGGGCTCGAGACGTTTGGCGACAACCAATTCGCGACGGCGATTACAGCCTTTCCGATCGAGCGCGATCAGCAGAAATATCAGTTTCGCTATGACGTTTCGCACTCGCGCGGAAAACACGCAATGCGCTTCGGCGTAAATCTGATTCATGAGCCGGTTTTGCGCGGCGCGCTTGCGGGAAATCCCGAGACGCGATTCTCTTATCCACAGGATCCGAGTTTTTATGTGGCAAATCCGGCGGTTCTCGCGAATTGCCCGAATCCGCTGCCAGCCAATCCAGATCCCAATTCTCCGGACTGCCCTACGGCGAACATTTCCGGCGCGAGCGACGGCACATTTTCGCAAAGCGTCAGGCGGTTGGGTTTATATGCGGAAGATGCGTGGCGCGTGACTCCGTCGTTCACCGTCAATGCCGGGCTGCGCTACGACACGACGTTTGGCTTGTTTGTGGCTTCGGGGCACGATCAAGCGGCGAATCCTGCGCTGGCGGCGTTGCAGGCATCCGGCAGCACGCTGGTTTCAGGGATTCCGCACGATTACCGAAAAGCTTTTGCGCCGAGGGTTGGAATTGCGTATGCGCCGAACGCTTCCGCGACGACCGTGTTTCGAGCTGGAGCGGGCCTTTATTACAACGATCTGGCGCAGAACGGATGGGTGGACGCGTTTACCGCCGTCAACAATTTCAATTTGCAGAATGGAAGCGGGCCGAGCGCGCTGATCGATCGCAACTACCACACTCCTTATGCGTTGACGGCTAGCGTGGGCTTCGAACATGCTTTTGCGAACAACTGGCGATTGAACATCACGTACGAGCACCAGCAGGGAGTGCATCAATACCGGCGCTATGAATATTCGCTCGGCTTCGGAATCCCCGCCGATGCGCCGGCTGTTTCTTTGTTCCGGACGGACAATCGCTCGATCTATAACGGTTTAGCGGTGCAAGTGCAGCACAGGTTTTCCGATCGCTTCGAGGTCACGGCGAATTACGTGCTCTCCCACGCGACGACTTGGGGGGCGACGGTTGGGGAGTTGTTTGATTATGTGAATGGAGTTTCGAGCGTGCTCGATCCGTTTGGCCCCGGCGACCATGGGCCGTCGGGAGAGGATATCCGGCACCGTTTTGTGCTGGTCGGAGTGCTGCAGCTGCCGTGGAAGTTTGAAGTTTCGACGCTCTCGCAATTTGAGAGCGCGCGGCCGTTTACGATGAGCACGCCGGTCGATGTGAATGGCGACGGCGTGGTCGGGAATGACCGGGCGGTGGTGAACGGAGTGCAGACGAGCCTCGACCAGTTTCGCGGGACGCCCTTTTGCCAGGTGGATTTGCGGGTCAGCAGGAATATTGCTTTGAGCGAGCGGGTGACGCTGCGGCCGTTCGTGGAGTTTTTCAATTTGTTGAACCGGCAAAATCCCGGCAACAATTTCGTCCCGGACATCTCCGCTCTGCCGACGCCGGTGAATGACGTCGCGAACGCTACGGCGTTCTGCCTGAATGCGGCTTGCACGCAGACGCAGCCGATCACTAGCCTGAATCAACTGCGCGTGCCTGCGGGAGCTTTAGGCGATTTCTTCGGGCCGGGAACTACGGTAGGGATTCCGTTCGCCGCACAGTTAGGAATTCGGCTCAGTTTCTGAAGGCTGGCCGGGCTGAAGCCCGGCACCTACAGGCGAAGAAGTTGGAGCGCTGCCGAGAGCAAGTCGACAAGCTTACTGAGAACCTGTCGGGGGCTTCTCGGGATTGATGACGGTTGAGATGACGTGCGTGGGCTGACTCGAGTCGCGCCTCGGGGGCGCGAACTTCGGAGTCTTTTTCTTGGGCTTCTTTGCTTCGCGGCTTCGTCTATCTTTGTTTCCCATACCCATAGCATGCCACGCTACGGGCCGCTAATCCATAGCAATGGCATGTCCAATACGGTGGTGGTTCAGTTTCCGATTACGCGACTCATGGGGAGTTGGCTCGCCGCTGGCAGGCCCATCAACGGTGAGAAGCAGATTTGCTGCTTGGTGCATCAACCGCGCAAACCATCGCAGCGACAAAAGCAGTCACTACGGTTAGTTTTACATTCATCGATTTTTGCTCCTCGCGCGTTCGATTTGGCTTGTTTGACCACGTTTCTTTAACACCGGAATCGAGCAAAAGCTTGGGAGGAATTGTTTACTCCGAACAGCTCTTGTGTTAGAAGTTTAAGCCAAGGGAAGACGTATTGTCGTTGTAAGCGTTCGGTTCTTGCGCGATGTGCTGCCCGTCTTTTTGAGTTTCGCGGCGCCTCTGCTCCACCCCGGAGCGCCTCCGCTGCGGACCTGAACGCAAAAAGTTTCGACCGCACTCTCAAGGAGAAATTGCAGTGAACATTTCTGAAACGCGAACGGCGCTCTTGCGCTGTTGCCTCGCATTCCTTCTTGTCTATTTCTTAGCCTCGCCTTCCGTGTCGCCCCAGGGGAATCAGGGTACCATCGAAGGCATCGTCGTCGATCAATCCGGTGCCGCTGTTCCCGGCGCCAAGTTGACGAGTACCAACGACGCGACCGGCATCCACTTTCAAACCACCACCGATTCCAACGGCCTCTTCACCTTCCCCGTCCTCCCGGTAGGTACCTACACCATCGAAGTCGAGCACCCAGGTTTCGCCAAGCTGACGAAAAAGAACATCACGCTGAGTGTCGGGGGCCGGCTGAACCTGTACCTCTCCCTCTCGGTGGCTGGACAAACCCTGTCCGTCACCATCACGGATGAACCCCCCATCGTCGAAACAACCCGTAGTCAGGTGAGCTCCGCGGTGAATGCTGTGGCCATTGAAAACCTCCCCACAAACGGCCGGAACTTTATCAATTTCGTGCTCCTTACCCCGGGCGTCACCCTCGACGTACGCGGCGGCGACATCAGCTTTGCAGGCCAGCGCGGCACTCTCAATTCCCTCATCGTCGATGGCTCGGACGATAACAACACCTTCTTCGGCCAGTCCGTCGGCCGCACTGGATCGGGGCGCGCTCCCTACCAGTTCAGTGAAGACGCGGTGCAGGAATTCCAGGTCAATTCCAACGCGTATTCCGCCGAGCTCGGCCACGCAGGCGGTGCAGTGATCAACGTGGTTACCAAGTCCGGGACTAACAGTTTCCACGGTACGGCCTTTGAATTCTTCCGCGACCAGAGCTTGAATGCCAACGACCCAATCAATAAAATCAACGGCCGCCGAAAATCCCCCTATCACTTCAACCAGTTCGGAGGAGACCTCGGCGGTCCGATCGTCCGTGAAAAGCTTTTTTTCTTCTTCGATTACGACGGCCAGCGCAACACACTCCCCAATCTTGTCTTTCTTGGCGTGCCCGCTCCCGCCACTCCGACTGCCAATCAGCAGACCGCTCTAAGTTATCTTCAGGCACGCGCCAACTCCTGGATTCGCACTCAAAACCAGAACGT
>WNFC01007846.1_pt1 | contig 17629 bp, 16 predicted proteins | sample 5400541 | NCBI WGS metagenome assembly WNFC01 (sample SAMN13153342, study PRJNA577476) | soil metagenome | isolation source: 120 cm saprolite under Douglas fir tree site 2 hole 2 replicate 1 | place: USA:California | collected 2015-04-18
CCTGTCTGTCCTGTAGCGACAAAGGCGCTATTCAGACCGCGATTGCTCGCCTCCCGATCCAATTCAAGAGCAACGGTCATTTTGCCTACAGCGCAGTCTGAGCCTACCATGAGGATAGTATGGCTGCCGGGGCGATGCGGAATAAATTGGGCGATGCGGTTATTATCAGGTGGGCGGCGTACATCCCAGATCGCCACACCACGTTGCTCGGCGGCAGTACGTAGTTCCTCGTCATCGGAAATAAAGAAATGCAGGCCGCTGATGATATCCAATCCGGCATCAATGGCTGTAAGAAGTTGCCAACGCCAGGCCTCGGGTAAGGCTCCACCCATAGGGGCAATGCCGATTAAGAGGGAATCTGGTCGGTAAGTCAGCGCCTCGTGAATATCGCGCACAACAGGAATGCCATGCCCAAAAGATGCGCCGCCTAACGCCTGGGGGACGTCCATGCCTGCTTTCGTGCTGTCAATGACAGCGACGACTGTATCCTTACCATAGCGTATAACACCTGTGGCTGTTTTGCCGTAGTGCCACTCAAACGCTCCCTCGGCCAGTATCGCAATGCGTCGCATGATGTTGCTCCCTCGTTAGATGTATCGAAGAGTGTTCAATTGTGCTTCCTATTATACACCCTGAGAGAGCAGGGGTAAGCTCCTGGGCTGTGTTACTAGATGCACAACCACTGGTGAAAATACAATATGCATGTTATTATCAACTCGCGGCGTAAGACCCCAGGCTTCAGCCACGGTGATACAAGCCGCGCCGCCCCCAGGCGGGAGATGCTTGATGTGTACATCTTGATATGCTACCATGTAAACATGGAACAGAAGAGAGCATTTAAGTACCGTATCTACCCCACTGCTGAACAGAAGCGCATGCTTGCCAGCACCTTCGGCTTTTGCCGCTTCGTCTATAACTGGGCCTTGCGTCAAAAGACGGACGCCTTCTACACTGAGCAGCAACGCCTGTATTACAAAGACCTGAGTGAAGCCTTGACACACCTCAAAAAGCAACCTGACTATTCCTGGCTCAATGAGGTTTCTTCTGTTCCCTTACAACAAGCCTTGCGGCATCTCGACAAAGCGTTTCTGAACTTCTTTGAAGTGCGAGCTGCGTACCCCACGTTCAAGAAGAAGCGCCATCAGCAATCGGCTACCTATACCTGCAATGCCTTCAAGTGGGATGGACGCTCGCTCACGCTTGCTAAGATGGATGAACCGTTGACGATCGTGTGGTCGCGCCCCTTGCCCGCTGGAGCACAACCAAGCAGTGTCACCATCACCAAGGACGGTGCAGAGCGCTACTTCGTCTCGATCCTGGTTGAAGAGGACATTGCCCACTTGCCACCTACCGCTAGCTCTATTGGTGCTGACTTGGGCTTGAAGTCTTTCGTGGTCCTCTCGACTGGCGAAGCTATTGGGAACCCCACCTTCTTCCGCACAGATGAGCAGAAACTGGCACAAGCGCAGAGCAGACACGCCAAGAAGAAGCAAGGCTCCAAGAATCGCGCGAAGGCCCGTAAGAAAGTCGCCCGCATGCACGCTCGCATCGCTGATCGCCGCCGTGACTTCCTGCATCAACTCTCGAAACGCCTGATTCGTGAAAACCAAACGATCTGTGTGGAGAGCCTGCAAGTGAAGAACATGCTCAAGAACCACAAGTTAAGTAAAGCGATCAGTGACGTGGGGTGGAGTGAGTTTGTGTCCCTTTTGTCCTACAAAGCGCAGTGGTACGGGAGGAAACTGGTGAAGATTGATAAGTGGTATCCCTCGTCTAAACGTTGCTTTGCCTGTGGACATATCCTCGACTCCCTTTCGCTTGCTATCCGTGAATGGATGTGCCCCGAATGTGGCACCCAACACCAGAGAGATCTCAATGCCGCGAAGAACATCCATGCCGTGGGACTCACGGTATTTGAAGCCTGCGGAGAGGCGGTAAGACCAGGGGCGGTGAAAGCCAAACCTGGCACGCCTCGTCGAAACAGGAAACCCTCTCGGTGACGAGGGGAATCCCCCAGCTTGAGCTGTGGGGAGGATGTCAATATATGACATTTGATATCAGAACTATGGACTGTTAGCCTTAACCATGTTATGATTGTCAACAATAAAAATGCTAGCTTTATGAAGGGCAAGGCTTTTCATTTGTCGCAGAGCAAGGGGATAGAAAGTCCCTTTGAACACTACGTTGAGCGATTTTGAAAGGCCCTGCATAAAGGGGCGGGAACGCATGAACTTCAATCTGATTCAATGGTTATTTACGGACCCATGCAGTGCTACGAACTGCGTGGCAAGTACTGCCACGAGCCCAGGGGTCCCAGCAGAGGTATTTCATTATTATGCGCCATGGATCATCTTTTGTATCCTTGGAGTGCTGATTCCTTTTTACTATTCTGTAGAAGGTCGTAAACGTTTTGTAAAAGATAAGCCTGTCATCAAGAATATGCTGGATCGCTTTCTTGGTTGGCTTGCCATCATCTGTATACTCGGCTTTCCGCTGATTTTCGCGCGCGCTTACCTCTACGAATACTTTTTCGCATGGCGTTTCTGGCGCTTTCTGTGGCTTGCAGGTCTACTGGCCTGGGCGATAATATGGATCGTCTATCTCATACGAAAATTCCCTAAGGAGCAAGCCAATTACGAGTCATATAAGAAACGCGAGCAGTATACACCAAAGGGCAGTAAATCAAAGAATAGCAGACGTAAAGCGGCCTCTTCCAGGTAATATGGTGTGTGATTAAATTTCGCTCTATGCAGACTAGCGGTATTATTCTTGCCGGAGGCAGCAGCAGCCGAATGGGTAAAAATAAAGCTCTGCTTTCACTTCCTGGTAATCGAGCTGTCACCTTCGTTGAGTATCTTGCCTCCCTTCTCGTTGAATGTTGCTCGGAGACATTGATCGTTGCTCATAACAAACCGCATGCATCTGATTATACGTTCCCTGGTATAAGAGTGACATTCGATGAAACACCTGGAATCGGGCCATTGATGGGATTGTATAGTGGCCTGAGCGCTATCACTCAAGAGCGTGCGTTAGTTGTTGCGGTAGATTTACCATGTATCCAGCCTGCCCTGCTCTCTTTTCTGCTATCTCAACCTCTCTCTACTGACTCTTTGCTTGTTCCAATAGTACACAATGTGCCACAGGTATTGTTGGCGATCTATCCACGCTCAGTTTTACCTGTAATAAAAGAGCAATTACAAAAGGGACGGCGCGATTTACGCTGTTTGTTAGAGGTTGCACCTGTGCAATTTGTTGAAGAAGCGCAACTACGCCAGATCGATCCCCAGTTACGCTCGTTTGTTAACATCAATACGCCCGAAGAGTTACAACAAATGGTGCAAACGGGACCAGCGTCGTTGGGCAACTGATCTCAGCTCCTCGTCAAATCCTCGCATTGAAAGCCAGTTGCGTGTTTCTCCGGTGACAACGATATCAGTTTGTTGAAGCTGCTCAATAGTAGCAGCTCCGCTTAGTTGCATGGCTACTTTTAACTCGGCCACTACCGTTTCAAGCAGTTTGCAAACGGCATCGTAGCTTTCGCTCGCGGCTTTAAGGAAAGGAAAACCCATCCCGACGAGTGTTGCTCCAAGGGCGAGTGCGCGTGCCATATCCAGGCCAGTACGTACCCCTCCAGTAGAGATTAACGGTAAACGTGCCACCTTTGCCTCAACAATCGAGACAGGCGTGGCTATACCCCAATCTCGAAAAAGCAGACCGATGTTATATGTCTTCTCATCACTACGCGCTTTAGATCGTTTCGCTTCCATCGCAGACATGCTGCTTCCGCCCGCTCCTCCTACGTCGATGGCGGCAACGCCGCAGGAACGTAAGAGTAGCGCTTGCTCGCGGCAGACACCGGCGCCTGTCTCCTTAGCGATCACTGGCACGCTTACCTTGCCAGTGAGCGTTTTAAGCGCCGCTGCCTCACCTGCCGCGCGCCTGTCACCTTCGGGCTGTGTTGCTTCCTGAAGGCTGTTCATATGGACAGCGAGGGCGTTTGCTGCAATCATAGTAACAGCATGCTCTACCTGCTCAATAGTAAATGGGGCATGACGGGGCTGCGCAATAAGCTGTGGTGCACCAATATTGGCGATCAGGAATGTATTGGGGGCATGCTCACGGGTGATAGCATAGCTGCTGATAACTTCGGGATTGACGATAGCAGCGCGCTGGCTGCCTACGCCAAGTGCTAAACCGTAGTGTTCTGCTGCACGCGCAAGGTTGCGGTTGATTGATATTACATCGTGATGTCCCCCGGTCAGAGAAGAAATGAAAATCGGGTAGCGCAGCGTATGACCGAGGAAGTTAACGGAGGTATCGATCTCGTCCAGGTCTACCTCTGGCAATGCCTGGTGCACAAATTGGACATCGTTCCAATTTGCGCGTTGCGCTACAGAGATATCTTGTCCCAAGGCGATGTTCACATGTTCAATTTTTCGCTGTTTCACTTCGTCGGTCATAGAGTAGGGTCTTCCTTTCGTCGCTTCTTTTCACCTGTGTAATCAAATAGAGAAGGGGAATGCCGAAGATGAGTAATGGTTGATAGGTGGCGATCGGCAAGTTGTCCACGTAGAGTAAGGGATAGGTAAGAAGCGCAGTGCATGAGAGCAGTAGAACACTCACGGTGAGCGCGTCGAAACGACGCAGTGCAACAATCCAGAGCGCCCATAAAACATACCACGGCCAGAATTGTACTGATATGAGTACTATAAATCCCAGGGTAGCCAGGCACAAGCTGGTGAGAAGTGTCTCAATGCTTCGTACTTTGCCTAAAAGATAGAAGTAGATGAGAGCAAAGATGAACATGGCCGACGCCAGCACTGTCATGTTGGCAGCAATAATTGGTTGCAAAGAATATGAGGAAATAGTCGTAGGTACATTCAAGATTTGAACGAGAAAGCTGAAGAGCCAGCGAACTGGTATCACCAGGACACCTAGCGGTGAGTGTATAAACTGTTGCATGTCGAAGGATGAGGTGATGGCTAGAAATGTTGCACTGCCATGCCAGAATGGGAGGTAGAGAGTGAATACTATTGTCAGCGCGACTATCGCTCTCCAGCAAAATCCCCATACGAATAGTGCTTGATTACCCCTCCCCACACTGGGGGAAAGGGAGTTTGTGGGGACACCCCACACCCCGCCAAGAGACTGCTGCCCCTTGGAACCTTGCTGGGATTCGCGTCGCACGCTGAACCAGATGTATAGGGGAGCGAGCAGCAAAGCAATAAAATTTATGCTGATTGCAAATCCAAGGAATACCATTGCCAAGAAATCGTACCACCAGCCTTTTTGCTGTACGATGAGCAAGGTTGTCAGTAGCAAAAAGCAGATTAGAAAGCCTTCATTGTGTCCATTACCCGCCAGTTCTATTAATGCGAGTGGATTCCATGCATAGAGTATGGTTCCTCCCAGGCGACGCGCAGGTGCTAACTTGCTTAGAAAGGCCCAGATAAGCACGCAATTGATGAGGTGAGAGAGCAGAGCCAGGCTTTTGAAAATGTAGCTATTGGCTTCATTATTAAAGAGCGCGGGTAAGAACAGCAGTGTAATGCCGAAGATTGTTGCTCCAACCATTGGCAAAAAGAGCCAGCGAGATGTGATGGGTATGTTGATGCTGGTGTGAAAAGCATTTCCAACTGCGTAGAGATAGATGCTGGCTAGCGCGATAAATATCAAGGTGAGCAAAAGGAAGTAGAAGCCGAGATCAGCGGGTCTTATACCCAAACTCGAGGTTTTGTGAATGAGCAGTTGCTCAGGTGCAAGTATCCAGGGCCAATCAGTGCCTGATGGCGAAAGTGTAGTATGGGTCGTGGATAAAGGGGTGAGCGTAAAAATCAGGAGATACAGTAGTTCGAGTACGCTGCCAAGGAGAATGAAGCGTGTCAGGGGAGATAAGCGCTGGAGAATCGTCGAGGCTTTCATAATTCCAGCCTGGCAAACGTAGTGTCGATATATTTGACATAATATTCGGTATTTGTCAATTCGATGAGCTCGCTGTGTGATAGGTAACGAGTGACCTCATTGTCGTTGCTGAGTGCCTCGATCAGTGCCTGCCCTTGTATGGCACCATTACTCGACAGACTCCAGACTTTCTTTGCATTGCGCTGTACCATCTGGTATGCTTCTTGCCTGCCAACTCCTTTCTCGATTAAAGCAAGTAAGATACGCTGTGAAAAAATAAGTGGAATAATGATTCTTTCCGCTGAAGAATGGCTGATATCGCGTTCGTGCCAGAGGGCTACATTTTCCATTGACGTTACAGCATAGCCACGCAGGACGCGAGCTAACCCGCAGATACGCTCACACAGTTCGGGATTGCGTTTATGTGGCATGGCTGACGATCCCTGTTGACCAGCGCTAAATGGTTCAAAGACCTCGCTCACTTCTGTGCGCTGCAAGTGACGAATCTCCTGGGCCATCTTCTCCAGTGAACTGCCTATCAGTGCCAGTGTGGTGATGAAGTAGGCATGGCGATCACGTTGCACTATCTGGCTGGAAGCAGGCGCGACACTCAGACCTAACTGTTCACAGACAAACTCTTCGATCTGTGGTGGAACGGTAGCATGGGTGCCAACAGCGCCCGAGATTTTGCCTACGGTCACCTGTTCAAGCGCTGCTGAGAGACGTTGCTGTCCACGACGTAGTTCGTCCACCCATAGCGCCAGCTTTAAGCCAAAGGTGATTGGTTCGGCATGAATACCATGTGTGCGTCCAACCATCAACGTGTATTTATAGCGTTTGGCGGCTTGCGTAACGGTCTCAAGTAGTTCAGAGATGGACTTGATAAGTAGTTCTCCCGCTTCTTTGAGTTGTATGGCCAGTCCAGTGTCTAACACATCAGAAGAGGTCAATCCCATATGAATGAAGCGTCCTTCGGGTCCTAACTGTTCCTCGATTGAGCGTAGAAAAGAAATAATATCGTGATGTGTTTCCTGCTCGATCTCGTGCATGCGCTGTACGTTGTAACGAGCGGCTCGAATCTTTTCGAGGGCTTCAACTGGGATAATACCTTCGCGTGCCCACCCTTCACAAACTAGCAATTCGACCTGCAGCCACAAGTCGGTTTTGTGTGTTGCTGACCAGATAGCAGCCATCTCCGGCAGGGAATATCGTTCGATCATGCTATAAATTGGTTCCTTGATGTGTTACACTTCAGCGGAAAGATGAATTGCTACAGTAGTGTACCACATGAATATCAATAGATGGGCCGTGAGAGCATACATCCATCAGGAGTGACCGTAAACCAATGAACGCTGAGCATATTATTCGATATCGTTTTACTCACCATACTCGACATCTCACGAAACTGACTATCATTTCTGCTGTTGTGGTAGTAATTGCAGGTTCGGTGGCCTTACTTGCAGGTTTTCGTATACTGCCTATAAATCTGGAAGGGCTGCTCCTACCTTCTTATATCATTGCGATGTGTGCAGTGGCTGTTCTGTTGCTAGTACTTGTCTTGCACTATGGCTATGCGCATTCAGGAGTGTGGATTGAACCTGATAAGCTGCGTGTGCGGTTTCCTGGTATGGATGAGCAAGAGATGGCCTGGTCAGAGGCCCTCTTTGCCGTGGACGAGGGAGAAGAATACTTGCGCGCGAGTAAGGGTAAGGAGGGCGTGGGATTTCTCTTTGGTAATGCGCGCTATGTTCGACTGTATCTCGAGGGTATGATGCCCGAACAACGCGCTCAATTTGAGCAGGAGTTAGCTGAACGCGTGCCGGTGCGCCAGCCTCGTCTCTTCACATTGATGACACTTCTGAACTCAAAGGGTGAGTTGGTGGCAAGAGGACGTCTGTATCTGTTCGATGACGCATTATTGTGCGCAGAAAATCGTGGCGAAAAGCGCGTATTTTTATATGCGCCCCTCAAAGATCTGGACTCAATCAAGCAACGCGCCTCCTTTTATATAGGAAATTTGGAGTGTGAGGCATTCACTTTCAGATATCGGAAAGAATATGTGGTGATGCTCGGTTATGAAACGACTTTCAATAGAGGTATTGGTAATAGCTCACACTGGTCAGTAACCGGTTATGCGGCAGAATGGGTAGAGGCTTTACGGCCTCAATAATCACTCTCCACTTTCAGTGGCTTGACGCAATGCAAGGAAAGCCTCTTTTAGCGGTTGACTGACAGCGCTTTCAGGTTCTGCAAGTACAAGTTCCTGTCTGTAGTCTCTAATACACATTATTCCAAGTGAAACGGAAATATTCGATAGCCAAAAAGATTTCGGGCATAAATATGCTCCAAAAAGTGTTATAGTGTGTTAGAATAAGGAAAATGTGAAGTAGATGGTTAGTATGGCAGTCTATCAAGTGCGAGGAGGAGCCTCGCCTTTACCGTTATTCCATACCTACTCTCTTGACGAAAGAACGTCATCCATGTACAATCATGCTCACAACCATTACTAATGAATTTACTACCTTACACCACTGCTGACATATAGCGTAAGCGCTTTCCAATGGTGAATGTGAAGGTAACTCGGGGGTTATTATGAAAAAAGGAATACATCCAGAATATGTCGAAGCCACTGTAAGTTGTGCCTGTGGAAATAGCTTTCAAACACTCAGCATCAAGCCTCTGCTGAAAATTGATGTCTGTTCAAATTGTCATCCATTCTTTACCGGACAACAGCGAATTCTTGATACTGCTGGACGTGTGGAGCGCTTCCGCAGACGTTTCAATTTGCAGGAAGAAGAGTAAGCTGCTCAGGATTGAGGTCACAGGGATAAAGGCTGTATTTCAGTCCCTTTATCCCTGTTTATTTGTACTTTTACATTTTTGAACGTACATTAAGAGAGAAAACCCGTTGAATGGGTCTCAAAGAACCATACTTTTCCTAATTGCTGATACAGGGGCAGGGCATCGCAGCGCCGCAAATGCGATTCGCAATGCTATAACTTTTATTGCCCAAAAAAAGCAAGAAGAATGGCAGATACAGCAACAAACTGGCACTGACGAGCAAAAGAGCATACCCTCTCAACCAGGCTATCGTATTGAGATTGTCGATGTGTTTGAAGAATATAGTCACTTTCCATTGCGTGAGGCTGTGAAGCTCTATGGGCCGGCGATACGCTATAGGCCGAAACTCTATGGGCGTATTTTTCATCTCAGTAACCATGTTCAAAGATTTTCGGCTATGAAAACAGTTTCAACACCTCTCATTCATAATGGCCTGCTGCGCTTGATTACCAGTGTTAAGCCTGATGTAATCGTCTCCGTACACCCTCTACTCAATCATATAACGATTCGTACCCTGCAGGATTTAGATGTTCATATCCCTTTCATCACAGTGGTTACTGATCTTATCAGCGTCCATCATGCCTGGCTTTCTCCAGGGGCGGATGCGTATATAGTGCCTACAGAATATGCCAGGGAACTTGCCCTAAAACAAGGTATGGATCCTGTACGTATCCATGTCATGGGAATGCCCATCGATCCTAAGTTCACACTGCCATTGGAGAGCAAACAGGAATTGCAGCGTAAATTGGGGTTAGCACCTGGCCTTCCCGTCGTTCTCCTGGTGGGTGGTGGTGAAGGGGCGATGGGATTACGTTCGGCCGTGCATGCTATTTCCCAGGCGCGTTTATCCGTACAGTTGCTCATCATTACCGGGCGTAATAAGCGTTTGTACGTTCAACTCCAACGTACACGTTCGAGCTTACATGTCCCCGCGAAGGTTTTTGGCTTTGTGCAGAATATGCAGGAATTGATGCATGCCTCGGATGTGATTGTAACAAAAGCTGGACCTGGAACAATATGTGAGGCGCTGGCATGTAACCTTCCGATCATTCTTAGTGGCTACGTTCCTGGCCAGGAAGAAGGCAATGTAACCTACGTTGAGGAAAACAATGTTGGCATGTTGGCATATGACTCGATTGAGTTGATTAATATATTGCGACGCCTGTTGAAACCAGGTTCTGAATTGTTACATCAGGAGCTAGAAAACGCTAAGTTCATTAGTCGTCCACGAGCATCTTTCGATATTGCGAACTGTATTCTTGGTTTTCTCCCGCCCGCTGGCATACCTGGTGTCTGGAAGAATGCAGAAGGAAAGGGGCCGAGCAGGGTGATCTCGCGGCGCCGTCGTTCGGGTGTACCTATGAGTGTATTGCAACCTGGGGTGCCAGTTTTGGGTTCTCGGGCACCAATGCGTACCTTGCGCCGCAGGTTACGACGTTTAGCTTTTCTGCAGCGACCAGTGCATGACCTTTCGCAATTACGCTCTCAAACAACTTCAAAACAGGCGCACGATACGAACTTTGATGCTCAGTAGGCCAACTGAAAGGTAGGATACTCTAATGGCAACATTCTATTATGGTGGGCAGGCGGTTATGGAGGGAGTAATGATGAGAGGGCGTAAATCGGCCGCAATGGCAATACGACGACCAGATGGTAGCATCTATCTTTACGAGGAAGCGTTAAACCCGCGCCTGTATCAGAATCGCCTCTTTCGACTGCCGTTCTTACGAGGGATGTTGTTATTGTGGGAGATGCTGGTCCTGGGAACACGTCTCATGACCCTTTCTGCAAATGTAGCCACCGGAGCAATCGATCCTCATACGCCCACTGTCGATTCTGAAACACACGGTATGCGCCAGGCGGATACTGCGATTGCTGGCAGTTCCCCCGATATCATACCTGAAAACTCCGAGACACCACCTCAGATAGGCGGAGTAGCGCTGGTTCTTACCTTGCTTATCTCTTTAGGCTTTGCTATTGCTGTCTTCTTCCTGGCGCCATTGCTTATAGCTGGTTTGTTCAGTAATCAAACTGGCGGAGGCTGGCTTAACCTGATAATCGAGGGGCTGATTCGCCTGGGACTGCTCATCGGTTATTTATACTTGATTGGCCGCATTCCTGATATTCAGCGTGTCTTTGGTTACCATGGCGCTGAACATAAAACTATAAACGCAATGGAACATGGTGAACCTCTGGATATTCCGCATGTGCGCCAGGCTTCACGTGTCCATACACGCTGCGGTACAGGCTTTCTGTTGCTTGTAGTTGTCGTCTCCATCGTGGTGTTTGCCTTTGTTGGCTCACCCTCGCTATTGATCAAGATCATCTCTCGAGTGTTGCTGGTGCCAGTGGTAGCCGGAATCGCTTATGAATTGATGCGTCTGGGAGCGGCGAATTATCGTTATCGCATCGTGCGCTGGCTACTTGCGCCAGGGCTTGCGTTACAGGGTTTGACCACGCGCGAGCCTGATGATAGTATGATTGAGTGCGCGATTGCTGCTTTAAATCGTGTTATACGCCGAGATAATCTGGAAATGAAACAAGATCCCGGATCCGCAGATATGACACTGCCGCCCTTAGTGGCGTCAAGATAAAGGATACTACATTTATGTCGACTAATCCTGAAGTGAATCCCCCTCCTGTAGATACCCCTGAAACTGTGCCCGTAGAACGCCCTCGTGTACGTTTTTCTGGCACACGCTGGTTCTTTACAGGCATTGTGCGCCTTTCCTATCGAGGCTGGACGCGTGTTGCTGCGTTTCTCTTCCCAGAGGATTCAAAAGCCGAGCGTATAGCTCAAACCTTGCATATTCCTTTGCCAGACAAACTCAATATGAGTTGGATAACTCCCCATCTTGCTGTTGGTGGTCGTATTCACCCGGAGGATATCAAGGCATTAGCCGCAGCAGGTGTAACTCATGTCGTGGATACTCGTTCGGAATATCGTGATGATGCTGAGGCATTAGCTAAGGAGCATATCGAGCTATTATACCTGCCTACTGACGATACCCGGCCGCTTACAATTGAGCAAATGTTACAGGGTGCGCAATGGGTGCAAGAGCGAATGGAGCAAGGGGGACGTGTGCTAATTCACTGCGAACATGGCGTAGGACGTAGCGTCCAACTTACCACCGCAGTGCTTATCTACGATGGAATGCACGCGCAGGATGCTTTACAATTAGTGCAACAGAAACGTTGGCAGGCAGCTCCTAATTACAGGCAAGTCAGGCGATTGAGAGAGTTTGAGTCGGCGGTGGCTGCATTGCGCAGCGCATAGTATTCGATTGCTACGGCTACTCCATCCTCCCAGTTACTGGTTGTGACAGCTCGCGCAGCAGATTTCACAGCCTCGGAGGCCTGCCCCATCGCGACTCCCCAACCCACCGTTCGCAACATCACTATATCATTGTTGTTATCTCCAATTGCCATGATCTGCTCTAGCGGAATGCTGAGATATCGAGCAAGTTCTGTGACTCCGCTGGCCTTTGAACACGATGAGTTCATTATTGCCAATTCCGTGCTGCCATAATTGCCTCGCCTGGTGATTGTCCAATTGCAATCGAGTGCGGCAACTTCTGGCAGTAATGTATGGATGATCTCTTCAGAAGCAAATGCGACTACCCGTATCGGGTCAGGGTGTCCTGTACAGAGTGTCTCAAATGGCATGCGGTGCACTTGCTCTGGGGCGCTGGCGAAGTACGTATCTACCCAGGGATTATCAAGATCAGCAGGCCCTGTCCATATTTGCTCCTCTACGCTCTTAAAAGGGTGTACGACTGGTTGGAGTTTGTGGCGAACCAGCATATCTACTGCCTTTTGTCCCACACTAGCCCGTAGAAGCTGCGTGTGCAGGATTGTTTTGTGTGGATGTTGTATAATCATTGCCCCATCGTACAGAATGAGTGGGATATCCAGACCCAGTTCATTTGCGATTATGGTTGTATTAGTGTAACGGCGTGCTGTCGCCAGTGTCACCACTATTCGCGCTTGCTGTGCAGCCCGCACCGCTTCCAATGTAGGCGCAGTAATACTTCCTACTGGAGTAAGTAACGTACCATCAATATCGATAACAACCATTTTTATGTTCGCAGGTGCATCCATACCTCTAGCATCTCAATCTTTAAATCATAGTAATGCGACGGGCAAGATTTTCGATCCCGTCGCATAATCCCCGGAATGGGGTATATCCTAACTATAGCACATTTGTATAATCAGAGAGTGGACCGCTACATCTATTCAGCTAGACATTCTTGCCAGGCTTCTGCTACAATCCCCTCATGAGTATGCAAGAAAAGCGTTCCAGACACGAACACGCAAAACAACAACCTGACGCGAATGATCACTCCAACGAGGATGTTGTGCAGCGTGGTATGGTGCTCCAATGGAGCGGTGCAGCAGGCTTGCCATTGTTACCCGATGAACAGCCCATCAGTACTGTGCGCGATAGTCTCTATGACCTGATTCCCCTCGGACCACGCGAAGAGAAATTGATCGGCACTGCTCCGTTCCTGCGCATGCAAAAAATCAAGCAGCTCGGTTTTGTCTATCGTATCTGGCCTGGAGCGACGCATACTCGCTATGAGCATAGCCTCGGTTGCTATTACCTGGCAGTGCGTGCATTGCGCTCACTGTTACAGCGAGGAGATGATGGCGGGCTTTTTGGGGTCTCCGTGAGCAGCGTTCAAACGCTCGTCGTTGCTGCTTTGCTCCACGACATCGGGCATTATCCTTTCTCGCATACGATCGAGGAGCTGGGTTATCCAATCATCGCACACGAAAAGGTAGGGCGTTCGATCATTGAGAATAGTGAAATAGCCACGATCCTTGAACGGGATTATCACCTTGCGCCCGAGCGTGTAGCTGATTTTATTGATCCTCCCAAGATCAAAGCTTTGCCACCCGATGATGAAATGCTCAGTAGTTTATTGAGTGGCGCTCTCGATGTAGATAAGTTGGATTACCTACCGCGTGATGCGCGTGCCTGTAATGTTCCTTATGGCGGCGTCGATGTCGCACGTCTGCAGGGAGCCTTACGCATTCGTCCTAACGTCAATGGTCAGCAACGTATCGTGGTGACTCACAAAGGTATCAGCCCACTACACTCGCTGCTTCATGCTCGCCAGGAGATGTTTGACAACATTTACTGGCATCACACGACTCGAGCGTTACAGGTCATGCTGATGCGAGCTGTCCATGAGGCTCTATTATGCGGAGCGCTGCAAGTCGAACAACTGGTTGGATTAGACGATGCCTCCCTGCTCTCCTTACTGGCAGAAGAGCATATGCCCACCAGTTCCCGTAAGCTGGCAGACGATTTAGAGATGCGTCGTCCCTATAAAGGTGTGATAGAGATCAGCCGCCTTGCTGGTCGCCTCTATAACCGCCTCGATGCGCTCTTCTGGGATACCCAACGCCGTCGACGTATCGAACAACTGCTCGCAGTCGAACTGGCGAATGCATTGGAAATAGAAATTGCCGATTACGAGGTGCTCTTCGATATTCCGCGCCCTGAAAAGTGGGAGATGGATGTGTGGGTAACCTTTAACAATCCACCCGTCGGCATGAACTCGCTGGTAACCTGGGTTGAGGCCACTGGCCTGCAATCGGATGATTTAGCGCGCTATGAACAACACCAACGTCGCATTCGTGTTGTGGTATCTGAACGGCTTCGCGAGCCTTTGCAGGCTCTAAAGGATGATGTGCTCCTGTCGGCTTTGGAGAGGCTGGTGGGGATGTAATTGACCCTGGATAAGCAAAGTTTCTTATTTCTTCCGCTTCTTCTGCTGGTACATCATCCTCATCGCCTTCTCGTGAATCCTGTGGGCGGGCGGGTACTCATCATCGATCTTGAGTGCGTATTCAGAGGCGCTGACGGCCTCGCGGTAGCGCTGCAATCTGTACAGGTTATCGGCCTTAATCATCCAGTAGCGCACGTTGGTCGGGTCAAATTCCAGGATACGGTCAATGGCCTCGCTTGCTTCTTCAAAGCGCGCTGTGCCACGTAGGGCGGACATATGGAAGTCCCAGGAAAGAGGACTATCAGGTGCGAGGTGCACCAATCGTTGGGTAATCTCAAGCAAGCGATCAAACTCCCCTAAAGTGCGCAGCGCGTTCGCCATTAGATTGAGAGCCGAGATATCGTCTGGTGCGATTTCCAGGGCGTGATCCATCGTTACCACAACTTCTTCAAATCGAGCATACCTGCGTAGGATTTCACCCTTTGTCTCCAGGGAGAGCAGAAAGTCGGGATCAAGAGCCAGGCTTTGATTAGCCGCTTCCAAAGCCTCGTACGTTCTATTCATACGGAGCAGTGCCAGCGCTTTGTTGCACCAGGTGCGAGCATCGCCGGGGTCGAGTTCAATGGCGCGTTCCGCATATCGCAAAGCCTCTTGAGAATGATCTAGTAGCAGTTGCTGCCCACAGCGATTAAACCATGCCAGTGCAAGGTTGGTATCGAGGAGCAAGGCCTGGTCATTAGCTATGGTGGCTTCGGAAATGCGGTCGAGTTTCTGTAACGCTCGCGCTTTGCAGGCCAGGGCAAGCGCTGAACCCGGGTCAATTTCCGCAGCGGATTGAGCCATCTCGTACATCTTTTCATACTCGCCTAGCCGATCCAGCGCTAAGGCGAGTCCAAGCATGGCATCTACATCCTTTTGATTAGCCTGGAGAAGTTCGTTGAATGCCGTGTGTGCCTGGAGCCATCGTTTGGCTTGCAGGTGTTCGTGAGCCTCTTGCCGGAGTTTCTCAAGTTCGTCCGCTGTTTTTGATTCTGCGCTTCCATCCACAGTATGTATGCCCTGGATCGGCTCTGCCTTCTTTTCCAAAAGAGTTGACCTCCTGCTCCTAAATACTGTGAGGTATTATCGCATTAATGTCTAATGGTGGCAATAGGGCAGGATAGCGGTCTCTATGCAGGAAGGCGGGCTTTTTCTGGACTTGTCTGCCTGGTAGTGACTGAACGACGGCTTGCGAGCAGCACACCCGCGAAGAATACTGTCCAGCCTAATGCCTGGATGATCCAGAAGCTGCTCTCTAATCCAAAGAAGCGGGCGAGAGTACCAGCGGCAGCATTCAACAAAACACCCACCAGGATCAACACATTGGCCCACAAGAGGTTGATTGTCTGTATGCCTGCCACACTGGACTGGCGACGCGCCAGTTTCCATCCCGAATACACGGCCACACCGACCACCGCCAACACTCCTAAAGTGTTCAAGACAATAATGGTTACAAGCCATGCTCCGGGGTTCAGAATACCTGTGCCTGGTGTACCTGCAATGTGACTAAGTTTGGATATATTGATAGTGGCAGTGGAGATGAGTACTATCGCCAGTACGCTCAACACACTCAAGACAATCAGGCAAATACGTGTGATACGTGGACTTGCCACCAGTGCGATGCTGCCAAGACCCAACCAGGCGGGCACAAGGGCGCCACCCAGAATGTAATAGATGCGGAAGAACACTATGCCTGCGTTACTCGTAGGCCCTACAATGACCATAAGTACATAAGCTAGTGTGGCCAGAAAAGCCATAATCAGGGCGATTGACCAGTAGAGTTGGGAGGCACGCCTTCGTCGTACGTACTGGCGCAGGACTGCTCCCGCAAAGAGGCCAGTTACTACTACGTTCACGATTGCGAAGAGTAGTAAAATAGAGTTGTCTGTCATGGTTTGGTTCCACCTTTGTATTTTATTCAGGTTGTGAAACAACACAAATGGTCTTTTAGAGAATACTCCTGGTTGGTTTTTTCGTCAAGCCTTAAATATAAGAAAATCTGTGCAAAATATAGATATTGCGCGTAGCATTGAGATTTTCATCATGCACTGACCATGCTGCACTCCTGAAAAAGCTCTTGTTGTCACCTGGCCTTTGCGCTTATACTATGTTCTGGATAGGAGTTGGACATAATGGCCCAAAAACTTGGAAACGAGAAAAAAGAACAAGATCTGGCAAGAAAGCAACGACAGGAATTGAAGGCGGAGTTGGCTGACAATTACGCACGTTTGCCGCGCAAGCCTCGCAATCGGGGTAGGATCGTTACATTTGTTGCACTTGGTGTGATTGCGCTGCTAGTGGGTATCTTTGGCTGGCTGGTCTTGCAACCCTCATCAACTCAGCAACCAGTGGCTGGCGTAGCTATAGGCACTGCGGCTCCCGAATTTACACTACCGATTTATGGTGGTAGTGGTGTTGGTGGTACTGTAAACCTTCTTGCTTTACGTGGACATCCTGTAATACTCAACTTCTGGTCCGAATCTTGCCCTCCCTGTCGCTTAGAGGTTCCCTACCTGGAACGTATGTACTCGCACAATGCAGCAGGGGGTCAATTCGCGCTGCTGGGCATCAATCAAGCTGATCCGAAAGATGATATTGCCAGATTTGGCGGCGATTTTAATGTTACCTACCCTCTCCTTTTTGATAAGGGGGGTACAACCAATGCTGACTATGTTGTAACTGCTATTCCTACAACTTATTTTATCGATAGCAATGGTATTGTGCGTTCCGTCTTCGTGCTGCCGCTTACTCCTCAAACTATGCAGCAAGGTCTCTCCTCAGTGGGAATTAGCATACAGTGATGTCTCCGGTTAATTCACAGCGACACGTCTACGCCTTGTGATAACCAAGCCGATAATGCTCAGAGCTAGCAAAAAAACCCCGAGGCTAAGTCGTCCCGCCGGTTGACCAGGGTCGAGTACTGGTGGGACGGTAGAGCCTTGATCTTTCGTGGTACCTGAGCTTGCTTTTGTTGTAGCTGTGCCGTTCGGGGTGAGTGTATGTGTGGGTACCGGTGTAGGTGTTGTAGTAGCCGCCCCTTTAGCCGCCGCTTCTTGAGGACGAACAGTAGTGGTCGCATGAATACCTGGAGTAGTGACAGCAGAATGAAC
>WNFC01019257.1_pt1 | contig 17626 bp, 14 predicted proteins | sample 5400541 | NCBI WGS metagenome assembly WNFC01 (sample SAMN13153342, study PRJNA577476) | soil metagenome | isolation source: 120 cm saprolite under Douglas fir tree site 2 hole 2 replicate 1 | place: USA:California | collected 2015-04-18
AATCCATAAGGTAGAGTCCCTAGTTTGTGGGGAAACTTGCCTTACTTTCGCGTTGCACAGCATCCGTGGGTAGGGTGCCAACTCAAGCCCACCGCCGGAAATGACGAGGTGTTTCGCGCGAATCCAGATTCCGGTTCGGAGATTTGCTGGCTTTGGTTTATCCTTACCTGCTTTGGGAGGGGATTGTGATCCGCATTCGCCCCTTTGGTTTGTCAAAGTTGACCTTGGTCTGGCTCTGCATCCTGACAGCGAGCTCTCTGACGGGGAGCGCGATCGGGCAGCAGTTTAGTCCGACATTGTATGGTGGGATACGGTGGAGGGCAATTGGCCCATTTCGTGGTGGCCGCACCGTGGCCGCCACCGGTTTACCTGGCAAATTCAATGTGTTCTACATGGCAGCCAACAATGGTGGCGTGTGGAAAAGCACAGATTATGGAAGAACATGGACGCCTATTTTTGATGATCAGCCCACGCAATCAATCGGCGCGATGGCCGTGGCCCCTTCCAATCCAGAAATTATTTATGTAGGCAGCGGCGAAGGACTACGGCGCCCAGACCTCTCCACCGGAGATGGGATTTACAAATCCACTGATGGCGGGAAAAGCTGGCAACATCTCGGCCTGCGGGACGGATTACAGATCGGTTCTATCCTCATTGATCCGCGCGATCCGAACCGCGTTTTTGCCGGAGTGCTCGGGCATCCTTACGGTCCCAATCCCGAGCGGGGAGTTTTTCGTTCGCTGGATGGTGGCATGAATTGGCAGAAGGTTCTCTACAAAGACGAAAATACCGGTGCGATTGATCTCGCTTTTGACCCGGCCAACCCTCAGACGATTTACGCCGACATGTGGGCTTCGCGGCGGCCGCCCTGGACAACCAGCGGTTCCTATAACGGTCCAGGCAGCGGACTTTATAAGTCAACCGACGGCGGCACTACCTGGAGACAATTGACGCACGGCTTGCCCACGCGGGCGGAAGGGCTGGGCCGCATCGGCCTCGGTATTGCACCAAGTGATGGCAACCGCATCTACGCATTGGTGGATTCGCCCCGGTTGGGTGGCCTTTACCGTTCCGACGATGCTGGAGAAAACTGGCAACGCATAAACACTGAAGAGCGCATCTGGGGCCGCGGAGACGATTTTGCCTGGGTAACCGTCGATCCCAGGGACAAAGACAAATTGTACGTGGCAAATACTTCCACCTATCGTTCGATCAATGCAGGTAAAGACTTCACTCCCATAAAAGGCGCCCCTGGCGGCGATGACTACCACAGCATCTGGATCAATCCCGAGAATCCCGACGTCATCCTCTTAGGAAGTGACCAGGGTGCGACAATCAGTGTCAACGGTGGTGAGACCTGGAGTTCGTGGTACAACCAGCCGACAGCGCAGTTCTACCATGTCATTACTGACAATCAATTTCCCTACTGGGTTTACGGAGGACAGCAAGAAAGCGGCAGTGTCGGCACAGCTAGCCGTAGCGACTTTGGAGAGATCACATTTCGTGACTGGTACCCAGTCGGCGTCGAAGAATACGGGTACATTGCTCCCGACCCTTTAAATCCGAATTTCATTTACGGCGGAAAGGCCACCCGCTTCGATCGCACTACCGGCCAGACTCGGGACGTATCTCCAGTAATTCTTCGGACCGGAAAATATCGCTTCAACCGTACTGCTCCGTTGATCTTCTCGCCGGTCGATCCCCACGTCTTGTATCTGGCGTCGAACGTTCTTTTCAAAACCATCGACGGCGGCAACAGTTGGCAGATCATCAGCCCTGACCTTACACGAGACGATCCAGGGGTGCCGCCTAATCTGGGTGCTTTCGTCGAAGCCGATTCGGCGAAAGGCAAACACCGTGGCGTTATCTATTCGCTGGCGCCTTCTCCCAAAGATATCAATCTAATCTGGGCGGGTACGGATGACGGATTGATTCATGTGACGCACGACGGCGGCAAGAATTGGCAGAACGTCACACCTCCGGACCTAACGCCGTGGAGCAAGCTCGCCCAGATGGACGCATCGCACTTCGATACTTCTACGGTGTATGCCGCCGTCAATCGCTTTCGTCTCGATGACCTCCACCCATACATCTACCGCACTCACGACGGCGGTAAGACCTGGCAGAAAATTGTCAGCGGCATTGCCGGCAACGAGCCGGTGAACACAGTTCGCGAAGATCCTGAACGTAAAGGACTGCTGTTTGCCGGCACGGAACGCACGGTTTACGTATCCTTCGATGATGGAGATCACTGGCAGTTGCTGCGACTGAATTTACCGGCAACCTCTATCCGCGATCTGGTCATTCATCATCACGACGTCGTGGTCGGCACCCACGGCCGGTCCTTTTGGATTCTCGACAACATCACTCCTTTGCGCCAGCTCAGTGCGCAGGTTGCCGCCTCCGATGTTCACTTGTTCACTCCGCAACTCATTTACCGGATGCGACGGAACAACAATACCGACACGCCGCTGCCCCCCGAAGAGCCGGCTGGTCAGAATCCTCCCGATGGCGCCATGCTGGACTACTACCTGAAATCGGCCGCCTCCGGTCCCGTTGTGCTCGAAGTTTCTGATGAAACCGGCAAACTCGTGCGACGTTTCTCGAGTGCCGATAAACCAGATCCGGTAAACGAAAAAGAACTAGTCGTGCCGGCATACTGGATTCGGCCGTCGCAATTGCCTTCCGCGGAAGCGGGGATGCACCGCTTCGTGTGGGATTTGCATTACCCACCTCCTGATTCCCTGGAGCACGAATATCCAATATCAGCGATTTATCACGACACCCCCCGTTACCCTCTGGGTCCCGCTGTTTTGCCTGGCAAATATACAGTGGCCCTCATTGTCGGCGGGAAGAGTTACTCGCAGCCCTTGACCATCAAGATGGACCCTCGCGTGAAGACAACACCGTCGGGCCTGCGGCAACAGGTTGACCTGGAAATGAAGATCACCGAGGCGATGCATAGGGATTACGCCGCAGTGCAGCAAGTCCGTTTGGTTCGAAGTCAATTGAAAGATCTCACGGCAAAGGCCGCAAAACGTACCGTTGCACAATCCATATCCGCGCTCGATAAGAAGTTGGCAGACCTGGAGGGCACTGAAGGCGGCTTTGGGGCGCAATTCCTGAGCACTTCCGAGGGCAGAAGCCTTGTGCGACTCAACAGCGGATTGAACTCGTTACTTGGCGCTGTAGACAGCGCAGATACGGCACCAACAACGCAGGAGATTGCAACCTTCGCAGACGTCCAACAAGCACTCGATCAACAATTATCAAATTGGCAGGAGATCAAAGCCAAGGACATCGTAGCGACAAACGCAGAACTGCAGAAAGCTGGCCTGGCGCCAATCAATGTTGAAGCTCGCAACGCCGGAGAAAAACACTAGGCAGAATTCAAATAATCTCACTGCCTTGCTGGGAGTTAAGAATCACTCACTTCAGGCAGGCTTCTCGTGCTTACGCAAGACCTCGTAGGTCGCATCTTCGATTCGTGACAGAACCGTCACAATCCGTGGCTTGGTTCTGCGTTCTTCTTTTTTGTCATTTACTTGAGGATAATCGGGAAATTTCTCAGCCTCTTTTGAATCTTGAGAACTTGCCATAGCCTCCCCGGATAGTGACGTATAAGCGTTCTTCAGAAAAACTTCGCAATTATCGCGCGCCTCACCATTTCGCGGAATTGTATGCCTTGGTTCCCCGCGTTAGATTCCAATTACTGAATACCACAAGAGTAAGACTCACACCGGTGGGTTTCTCTCGCTGAGATAGCGTTTCAGCGCATCTTCCCAGGAAGGCATCTTAATTTGGTACCCCGACAAGCTCTTGGAAGACAGCACAGAATAGGCTGGCCGCCGTGCTGGCCGCGGCATCCTATCGCTGCCAATCGGATGTACCATCGTCGCCAGCCCGGCGGACCGCACAATCTGCTCGGCGAATTCGAACCACGTACACTCGCCCGAGTTTGTCACATGGACAATGCCCGTCGCTTGGCGCCGGCAAAGCTCGATCAGCGTCCGAGCTAGATCGCGATTATAAGTCGGGCATCCCCGCTGATCATTAACGACGTCAATCTCTCTGCGCTCTGCCGCCAGCTTCAGTATCGTATCCGGAAAGCACTTGCCTCCCATGCCGAACAGCCACGAAGTTCTCACGATGCAACAGTCCGGCAACGTCTTAATAAGCTGCACTTCAGCATCTGCCTTCGACCCTCCATAGACGTTTTGTGGCGATCGAGGATCATCAGTTTCATACGGTGTTGATCTTGTGCCATCAAAAACGTAATCAGTGCTCAGAAACAGCAGTCGCGATCCAAAGCGAATCGCGGCTTCCGCCACATTCACAGCGCCGTGGCAGTTAACCTCCATAGCCAGATCCGGATGCGTCTCGCAACCATCTACATCCGTATAAGCGGCCGCCAGGATAATCCATTCAGGTTGCGAACGCTGGACTGCTCCTGTGACCTGTTGCGCATCGCGAATATCAGCATCTCTGGAACTTAGAGCGGCTACTTCATCTCCAGTCCATTCGCGTGTAAGAGCATTGCCCAGCAGACCGGAGGCGCCAAAGATGGTCACTCGCATTCTGTCGGATTCCGATGGAAGCTACTCGAATTTCTCGGCGTCGCGAAAGAGAACTCCCCGTTGATCCTTTGCCGAAATGATTGGATCGCCGTCCAACTGCCAGTCAATGTTGAGAGCGGGATCATTCCATGCGACTGTGTGTTCGAACTCCGGATAGTAATAATCCGTCGCTTTATAAAGAACGTGAGCATTCTCAGAAACGACGCGAAAGCCGTGCGCGAATCCTGGGGGAATCCAGAGGATACGCTTGTTCTCGCCCGAGAGTTGGGCGCCTTCCCACTTGCCGTAGCTCGGAGAGCTTTTTCTTAGATCGAGCGCGATATCAAGAATCTCACCAGCCGCCACGCGCACCAGTTTTCCTTGACGATGTTTCACTTGATAATGCAGCCCCCGCAGCACATTTCGCTGGGAGAAGGAATGATTGTCCTGCACGAACTGTTCCCTGACGCCTAACTCCGCCATGGTGCGTTGGTTGTAGCTCTCCAGAAAAAATCCACGAGCGTCTCCGAAAACCCTCGGCTCTAGAATGAATACCCCTTGTAGCGACGTCTCTGTCTTATTCATTACAGTGCCGCCCGTCCGTGCAAGCGCCATCAGAACACCTTTTCTCGCAGAAGCTGCAGCAAGTATTCACCGTAGCTATTGTTTTTCATGGATTGTCCAAGCTTCTCTAGTTCTTCTGCGGTTATGTAGCCAGCGCGGAACGCAATCTCTTCTGGACAAGCTACCATCAAACCTTGTCGCTTTTCGATCGTCTGGATGAAAAGTGACGCCTCCATTAACGCCTCATGGGTTCCCGTATCGAGCCACGCCATCCCGCGACCCATTACCACGACCTCCAGTTCACCCCGTTCGAGATATGCCTGGTTGACGTCTGTGATCTCCAGTTCTCCTCGTGCCGAGGGCTTGAGCGAATTCGCAATCCCAAGCACCTGATTGTCGTAAAAATAAAGACCAGTAACCGCGTAGCGTGATTTCGGCTTTTTAGGTTTTTCCTCGATGCTCAGGGCTTTCCCCGCGGTATCGAACTCGACTACTCCATAGCGCTCGGGGTCATGAACCGGATAGGCGAAAATCCGCGCTCCACGCTGCCTTTGTGTCCCTGCGCGCAAGCTTTTGATTAAATCGTTGCCGTAAAAAATATTGTCGCCGAGCACCAGAGCACAGCAATTGGCTGCCACAAATTCTTTGCCAATCAGAAATGCCTGCGCGATGCCGCCGGGATTTGGTTGCACCGCATAGTGCAAAGAGATTCCGTAGCGGCGGCCATCGCCCAGTAACTGCTGAAATTTTGGACAATCGTATGGAGTCGAAATAATGAGGATGTCTCGTATCCCCGCCAGCATCAGCGTACACAGCGGGTAGTAAATCATTGGCTTGTCGTAGATGGGCAGCAGGCTTTTGCAAACTGCGTGAGTCACGGGGTAGAGTCGCGTGCCCGATCCACCCGCGAGAATGATTCCCTTGTAGCCGTTCGTTGTATTTAATGCACTGTTTGACATTAGCTCTTCTTGGGGCCGCAATCTAAACTAACGATCTTAGGTGGCGTAGTGACTTTCAATCCACTGGCGATAACTCCCGGTCGTCACTTCATTTACCCACGCCTCATGCTCCAGATACCATCGGATCGTCTTTCGAATACCGCTCTCAAAGGTTTCTCGTGGCTTCCAGCCCAATGCGCCTTCAATCTTCTGGTAATCAATCGCATAACGCCGGTCATGGCCGGGACGATCTTTCACGAAAGTTATCAATTTGCGGTGGGGTACAACTGGGTCCCTGGGCCGCAGATCATCCAGAATCGAGCACATCATTTCCACAATCTCCAAATTGTGCCTTCCCTCGCCACCGCCTATGTTGTAGCTCTCACCAGCCTTTCCGCGTTCCAGAACAGTTCGTAGCGCCTGGCAGTGATCCTCAACGAATAACCAGTCCCGTACATTCTGGCCATCGCCGTATACCGGAAGGGCTTTCCCGCTGCACGCGTTCAAAATAATAAGAGGTATCAGTTTCTCCGGAAACTGGTAGGACCCATAGTTGTTGGAGCAATTCGTCGTTAGGGTTGGCAAGCCGTAGGTCTTGTAGTAAGCACGCACCAAATGATCAGATGCAGCCTTCGAGGCCGAGTAAGGGCTGTTGGGCGCATACCCGGTGGTTTCGCTGAACGGCGAGTCATCCGGACCAAGCGATCCATAGACCTCATCCGTCGAAATGTGCAGAAAGCGAAAAGCAGCCTTCTCGCATTCTGGAAGTCCAACCCAGTAGTCTTTGGCTTCCTCCAGCAAGCTGAATGTTCCTTGCACATTGGTCCTGATAAAGTCGTCCGGCCCACGGATCGAGCGATCCACGTGGCTCTCAGCCGCAAAATGAACCAGCGCGCGTGGGCAATGGCGTGCTAGGAGGCTGCTAACCAATTCTCGATCGACGATATCGCCGTGCACGAACTGGTAACGCGCATCCGAAGAAATCTGCTCCAGATTGCGTAAGTTGCCGGCGTAGGTCAGCTTGTCGAGATTGACCACCCTCGCCCGTTCCCTGGCCATCCATTGCAGGATGAAATTGGAGCCAATGAAACCCGCTCCGCCGGTTACGAGAATAGTGGCTTCCATCGAATAATGTCCCGTTGGCAGTACTTTGCGCAACGTGAAACCATATCACGAGGCGGCAAACCAAGTCACAACATCAGACGATGCTGAAGCAGAGGATTCCAAAAAGAAAAGCGGGAATTAACTTCCCGCTTCATTTAAACGAATTGTCAGAAGCCGTAAGAGAAAGGACGGTCCAGCTTCAGGCGCTGTGCTGCATTGTTGTCATCGGAGCAGCCCCTGCTAATACGGGCGTAGCGTTCTCTTGCCACCCCGCAAGATTCAAATACTCTCGTTCAATCCGCAAGGCAATCTGGGACCACAAATACTGTGCTCGAATCCTTTCCTGCGCGGCGCGTGCAGCCTCTTTCCGTACCTGACTGTCTGCCAATAGGAGTCGAATCATGCGTTCAAGATCTGTGACGTCGCCCCTCTGGAAAGTGAAGCCAGCGCCATCCACCAGTTCGCGGTTCTCCGGAATGTCACTTGCCAGAACGCATACTCCGGTATGCATCAATCAGCATCTGACAATTTTTTTCCGGTGAGAATCGGCCCAGAAACAGAATGTATCGGTCCGGCTCCAACCCCCAATTCAATATCTGGGATGGCTTACTTCGCTCTCGAATCATTCCGCCATTCGGAACATAAGTTGTTTTACAACCGTATCGCGAACGGTAATGCTCTTGTAGAGTCTGCGAGACCACCATCGTCGAATTTGGGAAATTCGCGGCTGCCCTTTCCCCCAGGCGGAGCACAGCGGAAGCGATGCGTCCCCATTTCTTGCGCTGCCAGTCCAAACCTTGGACGGTGACAGTTGTCTTCTTCCCGGCCCACCGCGGTAGAAACGAAAAAAGCGCTGGGCCCAGTGCATGATAGTGGACAACATCGAGATGGCTGCACATCGCATGTAGTGTGCTCAGCAGAGTGTGTACAACAGTTTCCATGTGTTTTGATCGGATGGTAGGCAGCCGGATGAGTCGCATTCCGTTGTGTTCCTCAACCGGAGGCGTGAAATAGGTTCTGCAATAGATAGTTACTTCGTGGCCCATCTCCGCCAACAGTCTGCCCACTTCTTCGTAGTAGCCCTCGATTCCGCTGTACTTCGAAATCACGCCGCGGCCACCTAGGAACGCGATCCGCAACCGCGGTTTCGTCGTTGTGAGGGGAATGCGGGGAGAAGTGGTTCGCTGCGGCTTAGTCTGGACGAGGCTCTCGTAGAGCCGAACCAGGTCCCGATAATGCGTTTCAGGCGCGTGCCGCTCTCGAACCAGGTCTTGTCCAGCCGAGCCCATCTCGGCTGCCAATGCGGGCCGGTCGTACAGGAAAGAAATTGCACCCGCGAGCTGGTCTATATCCCCCGCCCGGTAAAGAAGTCCAGTCTTACCTTCCATCACCAATTCGCGCCGTGACCCCAGATCGGAAGCGATCACCGGCCGGCTCAACGCGTAAGACTCCAGAATGCTTTTGCCGAGCGTCTCGTAGGCATGAGAAGGGAAAATCGTAAAAGGCGCCTGCGCGATTTGCGGAGATAGTTCCTCGCCGCGCACATGACCTATGAACTCCACATTCCTGAGGTCCAATTCGCCAGCCAGCTTTTCCAACTCCGCTCGCTGTGGACCATCTCCGGCAATGCGCAGCCGTATGCGCGGCAAACGTCGCATCGCTCGCAGCAGATCGGCGACTCCTTTCTCCGGTGACAGCCGTCCGAAATAAAGGATTGGACCGTCTGGGGACGGAACCGCTGTTTCTCCTCCCGGCAATTTTTGAAAATGATAGAGAACGTCGATTTTCGCTGCATTCCACCCGTTTTCAACCAGCTTCTCGCGAACGAAATGGCTCGGCGCCAGAAAACGGTCAACGCATTTCTCGTAGGTGCGCAACCACTTGTGGAAGTAAGCCTCGGCCGCCAGAACTAGCGCGGAGCCGCGCGGTCCCTGATAACAACCTTCCGTCACTACACGCGAGAAGCGCCCCCCGCGGCACCGTTCGCAAGCCTTTTCGTGAGATACCAGGTTGTAGCTTGGACACAGCAGTTTGAAATCATTCAGGTGATACACCACGGGCACCCTCCGTTTCTTCAACTCCCAGAAGATGGACGGAGAAAGATGGTGATAGATATTCCGTACGTGGGCCACATCCGGCTGGAATTCCTGAATGAGCCGCGCGAGCCGGCGTCTTGCGTCCGATGAGTAGATGGCATGCGCAGCCATTTTCGCCCGCGCCATTGCGCCACTCTTGTTGGTCTTGAAATCAATCAGTGGAACAAAATGTCGGTCGTATTCGGTGGGCAAACCGCGCTTGTCGGCCATGGCAAAAAGGGCTACTTGGTGGCCTTGCGCGCGCATTAATTCCATCAGTTCGAACAGGTAGACTTCAGTTCCGCTGAAGGGAAAGTTATATTTGTTGCAATAAAGGATTTTCATGACAAGCGCTCTCCGTGGGCGCGATGATGTGCTCTATAAAAAGATTGCAAAAATGTTCTAGATTTGTATTTCGATTGAACTGGGAAAGAACATGTTCCCGAGCGGCACGCTGTAGGCTGGCAAGGCGACTGTCGGATTTCACGACAGATTCGACTTGCGCAACGAAGTCCTCCAGCGATCCGGGCCGGTATAGAAAACCAGTTTGCTCGTGGATAACCAGTTCTGGGATTCCAGTGATCGCGGGCGCCAGCACTGTTTTTCCGCGAATCATCGCCTCCATCAAAACCAGTGGGATTCCTTCACTCCGGCTGCTCAGTACCACTAGGTCGGCGATTGCATAATAGGAATCGAGCTGCTCGCGCGAAACGTGCCCCAGCAACTTCACCTCATCTTGCAACCTAGATTGAAAAATCAACTGTTCCAGCGACTTTCGCTCCGGTCCTTCTCCAGCTATCAGACATACAAAGGTCACGCCCGCTTGTTTCAGCAGGGCACAGGCTCGCAGCAGGAAGGCATGATCCTTCACCGGATGTAATCGTCCGACCGCGAGCAGCACCGCGTAGGGGCGTATGCCAGCGTGAAAAACAGGCACGCCTTCGCTGCACGGATCTACGCCCATGCGTTGCAAAATAACTTTGCGGGGATCAGCGTCGGAGTAACGATCGAGAATATAGCGGCGGTTGTATTCAGAAACGGTGAAACAGAAGCAGCAATTCGCCAGCTTTGTATCGAGGTAGGCGCGATGGATGAGTAGGTCGGAACCATGAAGCGTCATGCTGAATCCGATTCCCATCAGACGCGCCGCGACCATCGCCACCCACGATGCGAAGTATCCGTGATGGACGTGAATGTGTTCCACGCCGCGACTTTGCAGCAGCACCGCGTAGTAAGCGCCCAGCCAGGTGTGAAGCAGAGCCCGCATCCGCCGGCCCGGAAGTTCGTTTCCGTGCAGCAGAATTCGCTCAAAAAAATCGGCGAGCAGTCCGAACTGCAAAGCACAGAGCAACACCGCACGAATCAACAGCCAAGGGCGCAGCGGCTGCAGAAAAACGGTTTCCCGCGCGAGCGTCAACTGGTCGGGAGTCAGCCCTGCGGTTTCTGCCCTTTGGGCGCTGCAGGCCACCACTTCCAATCCGCGCTTACGCAACTGCTTGATTTCGTCGACAATGTAGGGCTCGACCGGAGATGGAAATTGATTTGCGATGTAAGCAACGGTCGACACGCAGTTTGGCGTTCGGGATTTAGCGCACTAGAACCAAGAGAGAAAAGTCAGCACGGAGGGGAAAGTTTGGATTCAGCTCGCGAGAAGATATTCTTGAGCGGCGACGTCGCACCGATTCTGAGCCGCCAAGACGCCTGCCAATGTGAATAGTAGCCCGTTGACAAATTGATAATTCATGACCACGAATGTGCCATTCAGCAAATAAACTCCGAGCAGGATTGGCCACATCTTGCGGAACTCTTTATCTGGAAAATCGCGCTCGGCGAATTCGCGGCTGACAACTTCATGCTCCGCCGGGTCATCCTGAGTAATTTGATCCCGTGGGGAGACGCTTGGCGCGAATCGGCGCTGGCTAGCTACCTGGCGACCTCCGACGCGAAATAAACCGACAACTAACCAAGAATATAAAGCCAGCCCAATGATTCCGTGTTCCACCAGAATTTCCAGATATGTGTTATGTACCGGGAACGCCTTTAATCGGTATTCGCTCATGCGGCTGGCCAGTTCGGCAGGCATCTGATTCATTCCCCAGCCAGAAAATGGCCGCTCCAGAAACATTTGCCAGCCGGCCTGGTAAACAGCTAGCCGGATCTCCACAGGACCACGCTCCCTCGCGCGGTCTTCTAACGATGTACGCAGATCCGCGGTACTAAGCGCCACTACTAACGCTGCGGTGCTCATCGCGGCTATGCCTAAACAAGCGCGCCGCAATCTGCGACTCGAGGTTCGAAAGCACAACACCATCAATGAGAGCGAGAACGAAAGCCACACCGCGCGTGTCTTCGTAGCCAGGATCGCCACTGGAAGCGCAGCCAATAGCGCCAGAGCCCAGATTCCGCGCAACCGTCCGCGACGAAATGAGTCGAGCGCAAGCAGGCCAAGCATGTTCAGGGTCAATCCGTTCGCCACCGCTTGCAGAAAAGGCCCTCGCGCCCGGTCTGCATGAATTCCTAGGCCCTCATCTAATATGAAAGCCGGGAAGATCAGCGCTTTGGCTCCGATCAGAAAAGCGATCGCGATGAAGCTTAAATATGCCAGCGCGATCAGAGCGAAAGTCTCAAGCCAGCGAAGTGATGCCGGCTTGCTGAAGATCAGCATTGCGGCATAAAAAAGGCTGAAAGGAACAACCAACTCGGCTGCCACCAGACTGTAACTCTGCGCGTCAAATGGCTGCGTGATGATGCTGAAACAGGCCAATGAAAGTAGCCCCAGCATGGGCAACGTAACCCCTTTGACGATCCATAATGGCTGCCGCAGAATCAACCCGCGCAGCACCGCGACCATCACCAGCAGCACAAAAGCTATGCGATCCAGCGAATAGAACTGGAGATCCGGTGGCCGGAACAGCATTACCGTTAGAGTCGCAACGAAAAGCAGGGAAGGCGCTGCCATTATTGCCTGCGCCGGACGAACTGCTGCCACCGCCGCAGATCCGGTTGCTTCGCGGGTCCAGCTAAGAGTCGAAAAAGGCACGCTGCCACCGTCCCTCATGCGCCGCTCCCCTTCAGCACTACCGACAGGGTCCTGAACATAATCCGCAGGTCCAACCATATGTTCCATTTCTCGATGTACTCAAGATCGAGTTCCATGGTGGCCTGAAACGATGGATCCCGTCGCGCGGTAACCTGCCAAAGACCAGTGATTCCGGGTGTAACATCCAGCCGTCGCAAGTCGTCCAATTCGTACCGTGAAAAGTCATCCACAGGATGGGGTCTTGGTCCCACCAGGCTCATGTCTCCCGCCAATACATTCCAAAGCTGCGGCAGTTCATCCAAACTGTACCGGCGAAGGAAGCGTCCAACGCGCGTAATGCGAGGATCCTCCGCAATCTTGAAGCAAGGACCTTGCCGCTGATTCAGCCCTCGCAGACCCTCCTTTAACAAGTCAGCATCGGCGACCATCGTCCGGAACTTGTAGCAATGAAAGCGGCGTCCTTTTTTGCCCACGCGGGACGCTCTGTACGTAAGCGGGCCCGCTGAATCCATCCCGATCAGGAATGCAATGGCTATCATTATCGGGCTCGCAAGCAGCAAAGCTGTGACTCCGATCAGAACATCCAACACACGTTTTACGAAAAGGCCGAGCGTTGGCAGAGCTTCTTCGTGCAACGAAATCACCGGAATACGGCCCATATGTCCGACGACGAGGCTCTCCGGAGCACACCCGAAGAGCTCAGGAACAATTTTCACGTTCAGACGGTTCACCCGCGCCCGCTGTATTACTCTTCGCGCCTGATCTGCCTCGCAAGGGATCGCCAGGATTACTTCGTCCACAAACTCCGCTCGCGCGATGCGATCAAGATCATCGATTCGGCCCAGCACTGGCAGGCTTAGAGGAAAGTTGTCATCCAAATATCCTTTTACTACGAATCCCATCTGCGGGTTCTTCTCAAAAAACTCGCCCAACTCACGTCCCAGAGTTCCCGCGCCGACAATTAAGACATTGCGAACGCTTCGGCCAACTTCCACCGCCCGATCTGACTGAGAACGGCTCCAAACTCGCCAAGCCAATAGCCCGCTAAAGGCGAAAGCCGCAATCCAACTCAGAACATCCATGTAGCATGAATTCAATCCGGACAGGCGAATCGCGATGCCCATCAGAACAGTCACCCAACCCACACCCTTTCCTAATCCCATGACTTGATGACGTAGAGACTGGTCACATTCCGGCGAGTACAGCCCTTGCGCGTAGCCTAGTAAAGTGATGAGTGCCCCATAAACCAGGATGAAGCCGAAATATTCCTGCGAGAAAGGCAAAGCCATGGAATTTGAGGCTTCAACCGCCAACCCCAAAAACCGCCTCACTCCAAAACGTGCTTGGCTAGCCGCAATAAAGCTCATCGAGAGGAGCATGCAATCCGTCGATATTGACTTCCAGACGGGGAAACGCCAGGCAATAATATGCGGTTCGGGCGGCACCGCCTCGGCAACACGTCGGAAATCGCTTCTCGGATTTGGGTGCAAAACTCCGTCAACTGTGGCAGTGCTCCAGGACCGCAGATTGAGATTAACCGAGTGCGACCGCTGCTTGAGCCCGCGGCTAAACGGATGCGTGCCTGGAATCAGTCGCGCCACGCCGGTAGAATGGCGGTGCTCTTCGGGAAAGCCGGAGGAAGACATCAGATCAATTCAAGCTCGTAGCCTTCAATCTTGATCGCCAAAGCATGCTCGATGGCGCCGATTGAGATCACAAGATTACGTTCATCGTTTTGGGACAAGATGCCCTCCAACCCATGCAGGCATCCTCCCCGGATTCAAGAACCGGTGTAGTGAGCACGAGATCCTCCGCGCCAGAAGCAATTCCAGAACATCGATCTGTTTTTGCGGCACGCTTACAATGTGTCCATGAAAGCTGACAAAGCCGATCAGACCGGCAGTTTGTAGCACTCGTGTACGCGACTCCAATTTCTTATCGATCATTACGAATGCGTATCCGGGAAATAACGGAAGGTGAATATCCTTGCGGCGATCGCTCCAGCGATGGATTTCCTCACGCAACGGGAGGAGGGTTTCGACTCCCTTGCGGCGTAGCTGTTCCGCGACTTTTTTTTCGAACCGGTATCGCGTCTGAATTGCATACCAGGAAAGCAGACTGACGCCCTGATTCAAACTGCTGCTGGGTTCCGAATCGGTGGTACATCGTCCTGCTTGTGGGCCGGGCATGGCTCTGCTAATTCAGTCCCGCTCTCGTTTTTACCCGTTTTTCCACAGCGATGAGTGACCAGTTGAGATTTATCTCAGCTGTTTGGATGGCCTTGAATCGCGTTGTCGACTTCGTCCATGACTACAAGACAAACCGGTGCTCATATCAGTATCGGCAATCGGGGTTACGAAGAAAGCTTGCTCAGGAATCGGCCCGTCCCCCGCCAGGATAACTATAGTTTTCGGTAAATCCGCTCGGGAATAGGAAATGTTCGTTGATTCAGCACCATCCCCAGCAGGCGTACGTTGGCCGCTTGCAGCCGCTCCTTGGTTATTCGAGCTGCGATTCGCCGGGTGCGGTGCGCTTCCATACCCAGAATCACGCCGTCAGAAAGCTGCCCTATCAACACCGCCTCGCTGTACAGTCCGGCGGGCGGCGCATGTATCAGAGCGTATTCAAACTGACGACCGAGTTCGCTCAACCGGGACCGGAGGCAATCTGCGAAGAATGGATTCCCGCTAACGCCAAGGAATGTGTCCACAGGCACAAACCACAAGTTGCGTGAAATCTGCCGCGACCCATTTCGTAGATCGCACTGTTCCGCATACTGCATCTCGTCGGCATCATTGCTGTTAAAAAACTTGTGCAGGACGGGAGAATGCAAATTCGCCTCGACCACGCAGACATTCCCGGGCACCTGCGATGCAAGGGTTTCCGATGCTCGGGCACAAATTCGAGCGCTTTCTGCAGTGTCATCGATTGCCGTGAACACTACCTGCCGTATGGGCTGCAGAGACCCTGAAAAGAATACTTGCCGCACCAGGCCGTGAAGCTGCTCTTTGGCGAAAGCATCCAGACTCCACGGAAGCCTCACGGCAGCACTAGCTGGGGCACGATCTGCCCCGACTCTGGAGAAACCCGCCGCCAAGCTCGCATTCCGCAGAATCCCAACTGTAGCGTTCATTACGCACAACCTCTAGGCAATGAAGCCAGCACTCGGTCTCCCAAATAAGCCACCACTTCGTCAGGAGTGCGGAAAGCGGGGTCGAGGAAATCGGCTGCAAAAGCCGCGCCGCTACTAAGTGCTCCCGCCAACACAAAACCTGCCATGGCAAAAGTCCATTGCGAGTGCGTTGGCAGAGCCGGTACGATCGGCGGCTGCGCAATGGAGATATTGAGAATGCCGCGCGCGTCCAGCGCATCGCCGATCCTGGCTTCCTCTCGCTTGCGCACGTAAATGAGATAAGTTTCTTCTGCCGCCTTCGCCGTTCGCATCAAGTCTTGTTGCGCGATCGAGTTCTCCTCCAGTTTCCAAGCCGTCTTCTGCGACTCGGCTAGTTGCGTACTCTGCGCTCCCGCGCGTGCCTGTAATGCGCTGTACTCGACCTGGGCTTTTTCAAGTTCGGCCTTTGCCCACTCATAGTTCGGGTTCTTCTCCGTAGTTTCGTCACGAACGGGAGCCCCTGCTTCAGCGGCTATGGCGTCTTTCGCCTCAGTAATCTGCTGATCGACTTCTTCCACCAGCCGGTATGAGGGCTCGTATTTTGTAAGTAGCTCCGTACGTTTCAGTTCCAGATCGAGGAGCTTGGATTTCAATTTTTCAAGAAGTTGCGGATTATCAGCGCTGCTGATTTGTGTCACGCTGCGCTGCGGAAAAGATGCCATCTGCTTGTCCAAAGCGCGCATGCGCTGCCCAGTTTCGGCAATGGCCAAGCGGAGCTGCCGGTAGCTTGCGTCTGCCTCTCCGAGCTTCTGCAACGCGATATCACGCTCCAGTGCCGCCGACACGACCCCTTGCCCGCGGGTGAAATCCACAATATGAAACTCTGCATTCTCCAGCCGCTTGCGTGATTCGATTGTTTGCTGCTCGAAAAAGTTGAATTCTCCCGATGGCCGATGAACCTGAGTGTGTTTTTCCAGATAGGCGTTGGAGACCGAATTCAGCACTCGCGCCGCCAGTACTGGGTCAGATGACTGGTAACTCACTTCGATTAAGTTCGTCTTTCGCAGAGGCTCGATGCTCAGCCGCTTCGCCAGTCGCCGGACAGACCGTTCAATCCTCGCATCCTCGTCGTTGCGTCCTAACCGAAAATTACGGAAGGGATCGCGTTCCGCCAGTCCGGTCACCCGCACCACGTTGCGCAGTAGTTCTTCATCACGGAGCATCTCCACTTCCGAGTTGATCTCTTCCTCGCTGACCTCCTGCGCCCCAATGAGAAGGGCCGCATTCGCTTGCGGTGTCATTACCGGATCGACTCGCCCGTGTCCGACCAGCACTTTCATGTTTGCCTCATACGCCGGGCTCAACCATCCGTAAACCAGGACACCAACAAAAATTGCTGCGAATAAGCCCGTCGCGAGCCGGCGCTGCCGGAATAACACAGCCACCACATCGCGCGCCGTAGGCGAATAGCCCTGGTAATGATTGTGGCGGAAAGTAATTTCATGCGGCATATGGGACTATGAACGCGGCTCAGGGATAAGCTCTCTCTTACTCTTCCTCAGAACTGCGATCCATTCATGTACATTCCCAGGCTGGGGACGGGCATATATTTCTTGATCTTCGAAATAGTGCTCTGCGGGACAAACACCAAGTCACCCGCTTGCAGGTGCATGTCTTCTCCCAGATCATGACTCTGAAGCATTTTTTTCACGTTGATTATCCGGGCCTCTACAATTTCGTTCGTGATTCTGCGAAAAAGCAATACTTGCGAGTGTCTGGCTTGTTGCGTAAATCCACCGGCCATGGCGACGGCTTCGTTGACCGTCGTGTCGCTTCGCAATTCGTACTTTCCCGGACGCGCAACTTCGCCGCCCGCAATGAAATAAGGTTTATCGAATTCCTTCAGAGCGATCGTAACCTCGGGATTGTGAAGGGTTGGCGCGTAGGTTTTGTAGATAGCATCCTTCAACTCCGCCAGCGTCAGACCTTCGGCAAAAATAATGCCGATTCCCTTGAGCGCAATGTACCCATCAGGCTGGACGCTAAGAATCTGGTTAAACTCCGGCGAAAAAGTGAACCCAATCTCCAATACATCGCTTTTGTGAAGCCGGTAGAGCGGACGGCGCTCCCCTCTGAGTGCAGGATTTCCCGTTTCGTCCGCTCCCCCGGGTTGTATGGCCACCGTCCCAGGCTTCCCTAAAGCGCTAGCAGCGTTTTCTGGGCCAGGCACGCGTCCA
>WNFC01011448.1_pt1 | contig 17624 bp, 9 predicted proteins | sample 5400541 | NCBI WGS metagenome assembly WNFC01 (sample SAMN13153342, study PRJNA577476) | soil metagenome | isolation source: 120 cm saprolite under Douglas fir tree site 2 hole 2 replicate 1 | place: USA:California | collected 2015-04-18
CAATCATTTCTGCGGAGGCGTCCACCCCCAAGGTGTGGCAGCCTTTGGCTTCGGCGAGGAAGCGAGCGAGTGTCCCCGTTCCACAGCCCGCGTCGAGCCAGCTTTGGCCCGCTAGGTGGCCAGGTGGCAGCAGTTCCTGAAGAATGTCTTTGCGGACTGCAAATCCTTTCTTTTTGTAATTGGACTCCCATCTCCGAGCGCTCTTGGAATAGAAGCAAACTGCATCATTCATGGCTGGTCTCTCGATGCAAGTCGGAAAGGACTTTGCAAATCGTCTGAAGAGTTCGCATTGTTCTCGGAGTTACGAGACCTGTCTCTGACTCACTCAAGCGCACTTTGAATCAGTTTCTGTTCAGCACACGGTAAAATGGCTTTGTCGAAGTCTTGGCCATCAAGCAGGCCGCGAAACAGGCTGGCCACTTCCCTCGCGCGCACGTCCCAGGTGCAGTTCCGCACCGCGTCTTGCCGCACTTGACGCTTGTGAGCCGTATCCGAGGCCAGCGCCTCTTCAATCGACCGGATAAATTCATCGGTCGAGCGGTAGATTCGCACCCCCGGCGTGTGCAGGTATTCGTAAAGCGGAGAAATGACGACGGGCTTGCCGGTTGCCAGGTATTCGCGGACCTTAATGGCGCTTCCATAGCTGGTGAAAGCGTTTTTTTGGTTCCAAGGCAGCACGCACACATCGATGTGCCGGTAGTACCGGGGAAGCTCCGAATAAGGCTTGGAACCGAGGAAATGGATGTTGGGCGCGGACAACTGTACGACATTCGATTTCGCACCGATGAAAACCCAGTGCCAATCGGGCCGCGCTTTGGCGACGTGCTCGATCAAGGGCACATCCATGGTGTACCAATCGGCGGCGCCCACGTATCCGAGCACTGGCCGCGGAATTGCCGCAATGTCCGCGGGCGCATCGCCGCCGGGCAAGTTAGCGAAGCGCTCGTAGTCCACCGCCTGCTCGAGGAAATACCGGTGGCGCGTTTCGGCTTCTTCGTAGAGCTTGCGCCCCGAGTACATCACCACGGCGGCGCGCTGCTTCAGGCGAGAATCCATGTCACGGATTACAGTACGCGAAAGCGCGCTGTCTTCGTTGACGTCATATTTGTCAGAAACCTGGTATACCAAGAGTTTGGCGCCGAGCGAGTTCACCAGGTCGGCGGCCGTAGGAATGGCGACCCACACGATGGGACGCCGTAGATTGAGAAAGAACATCACCAATCGGAGCTGGAGGACAAGCAACAGGCGATTCAAGGCGCGCACCACTGACCAGCCGTACAGCGGCACGTTGATCGGCGTCATCACCCATAGTCCCTCGGGCGCCTTGCGCAGCCAGCGCAGATAGCTGCGAAACTTGCGGCGAATTTTGTGAAAGAAATCGGGATCGCTGATCGAGGGCAAGCCCATCGTGATGGAGTTTACAAAGAGCACCCGATTATGTTTGGCCAGGCGCTTAAGAATGTGGTTCTTGGAATGCGGATGGTGATACCACCAGTCCTCGCCCGCAAAACATACGATGGACTCTCCAGAAAGTGGGTAATCAGCAAACTGTTGACTTTCTGCGAATTCGTTGGCGACCGATGCAGGCGTGGAAACGGTGCGATTGGAGCTCATGCCGGGTAGTCCCCCTTGGCAACAGCGTCGTAACACTTGGTTTCCTCGACGGAGTCATGTTGGGGAATTGCGATATCGGCCGTGTCGGTTACATCGGCCCACGCGACGCGGGTCGTAATGAGCGTGGGAACTGCAGCTCTTCCCCACAAGCGCAATTTCACTGCTGGAACCGTTACGTTGTAAGCGGAGCTGACGATCGATGGCTGGATCGCCCCCTGGAGCCCAGCAGGGCCGGCGACCGTGAGTTGAATTTGTGGATCGCCAAGAATGCGGCACACAATCCCGTCTTCGCTTGCCGCTAGTTCGGCATTTCGATGGGGAGCCAGCTGAAAATTGATCTCGAAATCGTGAACGCCATCGCCCTCGAGTTGGTCTTCGATAATAAAGGCCTGCTCAGCATGAGCGGCGCGGATCGATCGCGTGTGCGTTACTCCAAGCGAGCGGTATCCAGTATGCGAGGCACGAAGGAAGTAGCCCTGTCCATCTCGACCTGCCTGAATCGGGCTAACAGCTGCATCATTTCCAAGGATGAAAGTCCCGCGTGGGCTGGCGTCGATGCGATTCTGTTCCGTGCCGTCGATCAGCAATGTGTTGTGCGCCGCGGTGCCGCGGAACCGGTTTCGCATTGCGAGATCCCGCGTATAGCAGCCCGTCCCGGAGTCGCAGAGAACCTCCTGTCCATGCACGCGCAAGACAAAGCTGAGTTTGTCATTGTGCGTGTGGCTTCCCTTGCCAAAAATTCCGTTTGGAATGGCAAAGAATAACAACTCCGCAGATCCGTGTTGCAAGATACCAATCCCCGACTTTGGAAGAACTTTGATGGGGCTAGTCGAGCCAGGGCTCGTCTGAGGTTGGGGCTGGAGGATCTGTGTGTTGTCGGTAAGACCGTACCACGCGGCATCGTCACCCGGGCCCGTGCCTGCGCCGAATAGCCGTTGCCCCAGCCCGAGCAAGTGGGACACCTTTAATGAATTCCTCTCTTCAATCGGGCGACGGATCATTTGCCCGAGGTCGTCAACGAGCAGTTCGGTGCGACCGTCGTCGCAGTCACCTGCCGCAGGCAATTGGCCGGACGTGCTGGCGACAGTGTTGAGGAATTGGAACATCATCCGAAGGCGCGTTACAAACGCTGGCGTGGCAGGAGCCGAGGATTCGCTGCGCATCAGCAGGAGCGCGGTTGTAAAAAGCTGCGTGACCAACACCTGGTATCCAGTGGAGGCTTCGTAATCCCCACCGTCTTCGTACACTTGCCGTGCCATTTCAGTTTCGATCCGCTGCCGGTACTCGCGCCGCCTCGCTGCCATGCCGTCGCCGTCGAGGAACATCGAGAGACAGTAAAGTCCCACGATGTCGCTCAGATAGTGATTGCTGGTCAATAAATGCGAAAACTCGATGTTGGCTTCGATGTAGAGCAAATGCTGCGCGAGGGAGCGAGTCACGCTCGCGAGCCAGGGTTCTTCCTCACGACGGATGGGAGAAAGCAGATTCAATAGGAAGCAGATGCTCATGGCGCGCAGAGCCACCTCCATTGCCAGCGTCCAATTCACTCCCAGCGGAACGGGATTCGACCGTATCCAGTGCGACAGTAGGTCCTTCGCCGCTCCGCGATATGACTCCTCACCCGTAAGAACGTGTGCCTTGCCAAGAACTGGCAGGAATTGTAGTCGCGAAAGCTCGTACGGTACCTTGACGTCTGAACCGTCGTGGCGAATACAGTCGCGACACTCGCGCCGCACATAGGGCCACTCCGTACCGGAGATGAAATCGAAATTCCAGTTCAGGCGAGTTCCGAGTTCCACCGTGCCATACCCGAGGAACGGATATCGTCCGGCCCGAATCTCATCCGCGAAGGCGACAATCAGCGCTCGGCTATCCTCTTCGAGCGTACGCAGGTCCGGATTGTAATAAGGAACACTTCGGAATTTGAGATGGCCAGGGTCCTTAAGACGGCCAAGTATGCGCCTCTTGTTCCACTCCTTACGTGCCCGTAACAAGACCTCGCGAGCGACTAGGAGAGGGGATTCCCGTTTGAGGATCCTTATGAATCGCATTTTCGTTCAGGCAGATAGAGAATCATTTGCTTGGGGCACGCACACCGCCGCGTAGTTACGTTTCCACACGACAACAGAAACAAGCAAGAAGATCAGGAAATAGCAAACGGAGGAAACGATGGACGCGCCGGTTATCCCATAACGAGGAATGGCCCAGAAATTCACGGCGACGTTGACAACTGTATCTGCGATCCAGGCCGCAACGATGATTGGCGGAAAGCCCTCGCTATTCAGCAGTTGGACCATCACAGTTTCGATTCCCAAGAAATATATTCCCGGCATCAGCCATACAAAGGGGGCAACTGCCGGGAGGAAGCTTCGCCCGAATGCGATGGAGATGATGGGCCCTGCCGCCAGTGCCCCAATCACGACGGCTGGCAACATCAGCGCTGCCGTAGCAAGCACGGCCTTGTTTGCCAGCTGCAATTTTTCTTCTCTTCCCTTTAACGCCGAAAGCTTGGGAAACAAGAGCGATCCTAGGACCACCGGAAACATCATGGTGTTCTCGGCGAGGACCTGGCTTATCGAATAGTAGCCCGCTTCCGTGGCACCCAGCATGTACTTGACCATGAGCAGGTCAATTCTCAGCACAAGAAAACCGAAGAATAGGATCACATACGCGTTAATGCCGGTGCCGATGCTCTGACGGAAAACGGTCAGCGATAGCTCAAGAGGTTCGGTCGAAACTCGTCTGAGTCGCAGAAGAGCCCAAAGGAAACCAAGCAGTACGGATAACAAAGTCAAACCGAAGAACAGTTCGACCGTGCCAAGGTGAACCAGAGCGGGGATGCAGATTAGGGCCAGGACTAAGAGCTTGCTGCCGCATTCAATTTGGTTGTAGGCCCGCACCTCGTTAACACCGAGCAGCAGTCCCTGAGTGAGCAGGTAAGCGAGGCCGACCGGGACTGAGGCCAGTGCCAAGATCAAAAGCGTGCCGTGGACCGGCGATAGCTTCTGCCAGAAGACCAAGCCGACGCCAGTCAAGACCGTGACGACACCAGCCACAAAGACGACCGCTAACGTGTTCCCGATGAGGGCCGGTAGTAGCGCTCGGTCTTTTGCAACATAGTATGTGTTCGAGAGATGCAGGCCAAGATTGCTGAACTGCACGCCGATGGCGCCGACGGCTGCGGCAACTGCATAGAACCCGCGACCGCTAGGACCTAGCTCACGCGCGATCACCACGGCAGTTGCAAATGTCACAGCTACCACCAGCACGCGTGTGCCGTAGCTCTCAAAAACGTTGCGGCGAAGCTCCGTGCCTACAACTCCGCGCCACAGTTGAACCGAGACAGCTTGTACAGCAGTCTTCATGCCAGATTCTGCTCTGCGAGTTTTGTGCTGTTGGATCGCGACAGCCCAGCAGGAACGACAAGGCCCAGTGCGAACTTGATCGGCAGGCGTCGGGCATCAGCATGAAAACAAGGACATGCGCGGCCTTTTTGCCGCCTTGGGTAGCGTGCCAAGCGGGCTTTGCGAGCGTTGGGGCCGAATTGGGCGGGGCGTTTGAGGATCAACTTGTTTCTCTGCATCCCGCTCGTAGTGGTTGCCAGTAAGCCCGATTAGGCGGCAGAGCTCGCTGGCTCCGCACAAGTCATCGTGTTAGCCCGGAAATTGCATACTTGACGCATCCACTCAGCCGTCAGCTGCATTCCTTCTTCCAAGCCATAAGTATCCTTGTGTCCCAAATCACGAATCGCCTTTGAGACATCGACCCTCTTATGCTTGGTAGTCAGGATCTCCGAATCCCGATATTCCGCAAGGCGCGGATGTGCGCCGGTTACTTTCAGCACTACGTCGGAAAGCTCTTCGATGCTGTGAGAGCAACTGCCACCAATGTTGTAGGTTTCGCCGGCCTTGAAGTTGCCGACAATGTTCGCCAACGTAGTGACCGTATCCTCCAAATAAGTGGACGTACGTGAATGACCGCGGTACACGGTCCAGGGGAGTTCGTTTAGTGCACAGTACAGAAAACGGCAGTTCACACTGCGATACGGACTGTAGTATTCGCCCGGCCCGTAGGTATTGAACAAGCGAACGACCACGGATTGAGTGCCGTACTGCTGAGCCGAATTGCGGATCTGCATTTCGTTCACCCACTTGGTCATGGCATAGTCGTTGAGCTGCTTGATCTCGTACTCATCCATGACGCTTTCCACCATGATTTCGGGCCAATCACCGTAAACTTCGGATGAAGAGAAATGAATTAGCTTGAAGTTCAACCGCTCTTGCATACGAATTACGTTCTTCGTTCCCACAGCATTTGTCTTCCAGAGCGTTTCGTAGAAGTCTTCGCCGTTCCAACGGCCGAATTCAGCCGCACAATGGTAAACATAGTCGAAGGGCCCCAACCGTTCAAACACGCGTTCCAGCTGCCGAAATTCGCCCACGTCGCAGCGAGCGTACAGGGGATCGCGGACATCGGTGCGAAGAGAAAAACCAACCTCATCCGGCTGATGCGACCGATCGCAGGAAATTACGTGATGTTGCCTGGCCCGCAGTTGGCGAATCAAACCACTACCCACTGTGCCGAGACCCCCAGTTACGAGAATTCTCATGGACTTTCTCCTTAGAGCGATATTCTCAGTCAGTCAGCTGTTGCCTGCTTCATTTTGAGCCATGCGGTTACTAAATCAGTTTTGCTCGCGCGTCGCTCCGAACGGCAGGCCGCCGCGCCGCAGAGGAATTGCTGCGCGCACCCTCCCGTCGATCGGTTCCGAAAGCCAGGTCCGTTTGAGAAAGGAGCTGGAGCGCGTTTTCACGCCAAGTATGGCTCTCTAGGGCCGCAGCACGCGCATTCCGTCCCAGAAGGCTGCGGAGTTCCGGCCTACCAGCGAGATATTCGATCGCGTTAGCTAATTCTGTGTCGCTGCCGGGTTTGACCATCCAAGCAGTGTTCCCATGACTAAGGACACTCGAAAGCTGATCCATGTCGCTCGCCACAATGGCCTTTTCCATCGCCATGTATTCAAAAAGCTTGGTGGGAGAACCGAAGAATGGCTGGCCATCCGCGTTGGGAACTTGAGGAGACACCAAAATGTCCGACGCATCGAGATAACGGGGAACACTCGTGTGCGGTACCAAGCCGGTGAAGATCACCGATTCTGAGCCTTCCACTCTGCTCAGCGCTTCCTCGGTTTCGGCGCGCAGCAGACCATCACCTACCAGCATGAAGCGCAGATTCTCGAACAGAGGCTCCTCATTGCGCCTCTTCAACAGAGTGGTTATCGCGCGCGCGAGCACGGAGACGCCGTGATAGTAGCTAAAAGAGCCTGTAAAGGTGACCAGCGTATGGTGCGGGGCCAGTCCGAGTTGCTGTCGCACTTCCTCCCCGCCACAGGCAGGACAGAACCTTTCCGGATCCACAGCGGCCGGGTTAAGTATGATCTTTTGTGCGGGATAGCCGCGCCCCAACAACTCGTCGCGGAGTGCCTCACACAGTACGACTATCTGAGAGGAAGCCGCGATGGAGACGCTTTCACAAAGGCCGATCCAGGGCCGGAACCTTGCCGGGTCCCAGTTCTTTGCCAGCCACACCTCCGAGCCTTGGTATTCGAGAACTAGAGGAATACGAGTCAACCACGAGAGCAAGGCGCCGGCGAGAACAAACCGCCCGTGTCGCTGGTACAGCAAGCGCGGCGCACGGCGCCGGAGTTTTTTCCAAACGCATAGAGCAAAACGCAGATTATAGGAAAGTGATTGGCATTCACGGAAAAGGTAGAAACGCCGACGGGTGGGGACAACCTGGACCGGGTAGTAGTCAAACGAAAGTTGGCGCCCGGAAAAGATTTCGCAACTCACCGGCTCGTCGGCCAGCCCGGACAAAGTTCCATCCAGATAGCTCATCGCACCGCCCGCGGTTGCCGGCTCAAACGATGGATCGAGCAACGCAATGTCTAATTCACCATCAACGCGTGGTCTGAAATTTCTTTGCTTGCTCACACAATGCAACAAAATGTGAGCGCCTATCCATATGTAAGCGAGAACCAAGATATCGAGGAACGCGCTTAGAAAAATTGAGGGGACCAGAGCCCCCAATCGCCAACGTGAGCAGACTCTTGATCTGCCTTTCGCGTCAACAAGGACCGTTTCACGGCAGCGATGCACGAATCCGGAGCAGAGGAATAGCAAAGGCTCCCGCAGGTCGAACAGAGAATTCGAGAAGATGACCAGTGCCTCGCCATGCATCGCGCGCAACTGCCGAATTTGTGATTTCCAGCCTCCCTCACGGAGTATGCGTTTCGAGAGTACGGTTATCGGCTGTCCTGGGTAAAGCTCAGTGACAAACCTATGCGCATCGTCCGACTTTCCGGAAAGCACCAAGAGATAAATCGCTTCCGCGGGCGGTATTAAGTCAGGTTCCGTCAACGCATACTTACAAGAAACCGCAACCGCAAATGCGTACCACAGATTCAGATAGCCATAGCCCGAAGACTCAGTAAGCCCGGTGATCCAATAGGAGAGAAACAGATAAACATAATATTTCCACACCAGGTAACCGGAACGAGACAACTGGCGCAATTGCCACATGGCCATTAAAAGGAGAACATGCGCCATCACGTACGGCACGAAGCCCACGATGCCAGTCTCCGTGAGTATTTCAGCCAGGGTGTTGTGGGGCGTGTCCAACGAAGACACGCCCGCATAAGAAGCAACGTAACGAGGCTCTCCCCCCACGTAGTTGTTGAAGTTCTGAAATCCGACGCCCAGCAGAGGATGGTCCACAAATACCCGAAGGCTTTGCTCGAATTCGGCAATGCGGCCGTACGCATTTTCTGAACTGCTGCGATCTTCGAAGACTTTGGGTGCAAATAGGGGGCCGATGAAAATTACCCCAATAGAAGCGAGCATGAGCACAACGCGCCAGACCCGGCGGCTCGTCCTTTGTTCCCAGAAGGTGTCGATGATCAGCGCGAGCAACAGCGTGATCGCAACGGAGCGGAACATCGGCATCAGCGCCATGCCAAGTGCCGCTGCCAGCCCAATGGAGTGAAGGATTCTGCGACCGGCACTCAAATTGGGGCCAAGGGCCGCACGAAGGAAGAGAAGGAAGAAAAAACTGACAGCACCCATCAGCGCAAGGACATCATTGGAGGAAAATGGCCCGTTTGGTCGAGGGATACCTCCCGCATAGAACATTACAGAATCTCCATTAGGGAGCAAATCCTGGACTGTGACAATTTCGGCTGCCGCCACCGCCACGCAGATGATTGAGGAGATGCACACTGCCGTGTGTAGTGTAGGGAGCCGACGACGAACATCGAACCGCGCAATGACGGACCAGCCGAGAAAGAGCGGTAGCAGGAAACCATCTAACAGTTCGTGTGCGGTGTTAAGAACGGCCGGCGATTTTCCGAGGGTGACGCCTGCAACCGCAATAAAGCCCAACCAAGCGAGTCCAGCCTGGCGTAGCTTCCTCGGCACTTCGACGAGTGCACTACGCTTGGCGAAATACAATCCCAGGAAAGCGAAGAGGATGGCCACGCGGTCCAGCGTCACGATGGAGTGTTCCCGAGGAAACGATAGGAAGTAGGGGATCAAAGGGAGGGCCGCCGCCCACACAAGTAGTATTCCGTCGATTCTGCCGCGGACCGCTTCACCGAGTAGCGTGAGGAACCAAAGGGCCAGGCAGCCGCCAACAACCACCAAGCCTGCCTCGGGCATCAGGATAAAGCCGGCAACGGCGATCGCACCGACAAGGACAAAAACAGCTTCCAGCGACAAAATTCGCTGCTGCGTCGGTATGGATATGCTAGTGAACATGGCAACGAAAATTGTGTCGTCAGCCTAAAACAAGCTCACGCAGATGCAACGAAGAGGGGCGAATACTTGCAGGCTCTTTTCAAGCGAGGGCGCACTCCCCATTGGCGGCAGCGTGTTGCCGCTCCGTGTGGCATATTTCGGGAAGCGGTGCGCCAGGCATTGCGGAAGGCGCGGGCTGCCTCAACTGGACGACCTCTCCAGTTGCGACCGCTTGGCCAACCAGAAAAGTCGTCTCGGTAACCTCCACCAGTTCTTCAAATGAGATGGGCGACGGTTTGCCATCGCGAACCGCCTCGATTGTCAATTGCAGTTCGCCGCGGTGTCCCTTGTCTTGCAGGCTCTTGAACTTCTGGATCTTCCCATTGCGCGCAAGTTCGAGTGTGCGGAAATCGTCCAGCCGCGCGATCGCACCTTGGCAGAACACTTCGAAGAATTCCTTCGGGATGCTGCGGTCACCGTTAGCCAGGTAAAGCAGATTGGCGACAGACCCATCGGCGAACTTCAGCGTGACCGTGACGTTATCCGCCGCGAACTGCGTGCCGTTCCGCAAGCCTGATGCACTCACGCTTTGAATGGGAAAACCAATCACAGAACGCGCCCAATCCACGAAATGACAGAACTCGCCCACGATGCGGCCGCCCTGCGCCTGAATCCAATGGTCATGCGGCATGAATCCGGCATTTACTCGCACGTGGATCATCATGGGCTCGCGACGGCCGGCGAAGAACTGGCGGATTTTCTCGGTGAACGGCGCAAACCGGCGGTTGAAACCCGCCATCACAAACGGGGCGCGGCCGGCCTGCAGCTGCGCAGCATACACCTCTTGAAGTTGAGCCAACTGTTCGCGATTCACCGCCAGCGGCTTTTCGACGAACACCGGCCTGCCGGCAAGCAGTGCCTGTGCTGTCAGGGTTGCGTGGTTGTCATGGCGTGTTACGACGAATACGGCATCGACATTGGGATCATTCAGTACTTCCGAAGGTTGTTCCGCGGTCTGAAACTTGAAGGCGCGTTGCGCCGAAGCAGCGCCGGCGCCCGAGGTGGTGCCCACGGATTGCAAGCGCACGCCCTTGATGGACTGCAGATTGGGAAGTATCACGCTCGACGCGAAGTTCCCGGCGCCGATGCAGCCGATCCTCACTTCATCGCCAATGCGGGGCCGCGCTGCTGCAACGGCCGGCATGTTCTTCTGCGACACAGCGGACGCCCCGTTGTACTCCAGGATCGATGTGTAGAGGCCATTCTTCAGATCGGCGAACGCTTTCGCACCCTCCTCGATAGGGTAGCGATGCTCTAGGAGCGGCGTAACGTCTATCTGGCCCGCCGCCAGCAGGTCAAGAAAGGCTTCCATGTTGCGCCGTTCCGTCCAGCGGACATATCCCAGAGGGTAATCGATTCCGCCTTCTTCATACTGCGGGTCGTACCTTCCCGGCCCGTAAGAGCGCGAGAGAGTCAGCGACAACTCCTTCATGTACATGTTGTTGCGGGACACTCCCATGCCAACCATGCCCACAACGATGATGCGGCCGCGGTCACGCAGAATTCTGGCCGCCATCTCAGCCGGCTCTGCGGAGTCCGTCGCAGCCGTCAGGATAGCGGCATCGACGCCGTACCTGGAAAATTCCTTGATAGTTGAGGCCAGCGTTGGGTCATCGGCGGCAACCGCGAGATGCGCGCCATGTTCCGCTGCTTGCTTGACGCGTTGGGGCGAAAGATCGATCGCCACGACTCGGCATCCGGCCGCGCGGAGGATCTGGATCGTCAACACGCCTACCAGCCCGGCACCGATCACCGCGACAGTTTCGCCAATACCGGCCTCTGCCTGCCGAACTCCTTGCATGGCGATCGCGCCAATGGTGGTTAAAGAAGCCGCAGCCGAGGACACCTGTGGCGGGATGCGTACCGCGAGATTGCGCGGAACAAAGTTGATCTCGGCATGGTTGGCATAAGTGCCGCCGGCGCAAGCGACGCGATCACCCGCGCGGAATTCGTGCACGCCATCCGCCACTGAAATGACTTCGCCTGCGCAGCTATACCCTAGAGTCGTCAGCGTATCGAGCTTTGCGTGCACCTTATCGTACGCGGCTTTCACCCCGTTCTGGCTCGCGTACTCGATAACCTGTTTGACGAGATCGGGCCGCGCTTTCGCTTTGGCTAGAAGCGACTTCGAACTTAATTCCAGCGTGGCGCGCTCCGTGCCCGCGCTGATTGCCGAATATTGAGTACGCACCAGGAGGCCGCCAGGGCGCAGCTCCGGCGCTGGAACATCGTAGGCGGACACCTCCCCTGATTTCCTATCCGTCATGAGTGCTAGCATTGATTCCTCTGGTTCGCGTACGGCATATGTAAATTCGGAGCTTGCAAGTCAGGAATTTCTATTAGAGAACAACTTGGCATCACGTAACTCTCCCGGGCATTCTTCTACTCACTTAAGCTGCAGAAACGCTCATCTCAAGGTACGCGCCAAATCGCGATGCCTGTTGCCATTTGCAGGATCGCCTCCACCCCCCGTTTGGTGGCGCTTTTCGCCGCACTGCCCGGAACAAAAACGACGTCGTCTGCCTGAAGTTGTATATCCGGAGCCTGTGCGGCCATAATTTTCTTGAGAGAAAGTGGGACATCCTGCGGACCCTCAGCAGTCTTGCGGATGACCCTCGCCCCGTCCAGTTTCGCGTTGGGGTTGGTGCCCTGGGCGAGGGCGATAGCTTTCAACACAGTGATATCGTTGCCATTTTCCATGACAAAGCCGCCGGGCTGATGAACGTCGCCGACGACATAAACGACCCCGGCCTTGCTAACCACAATTGTGTCGCCGGGCTCGACAGTGACGTTATTCTTCATCGAATCCGCACCGGACAATAGTGGCACCTGAAGGGGATGTTGGGGATCATTGCGGCGCGTAACCATTACGAATCGGCCAGCTTTAGGTGTAGTACCCCCAGCGGAGGATATCGCGTCATACAAATTTCTCTCACCCAGCAGCGGATAAATGCCAGGCTTCTGCACTTCGCCCAGCACCGAAATGCCCTGGGTCGCGTACTCCTTCACGAAAACCGTGATGTGGGGGTCGTTGAAGATGCCCTTTTCACTCAGGTTGCGTTCAATTAGGGTTGCACCTTGTTCGACAGAGAGTCCTCGCACGGACACGGTGCCGAGCATAGGCAAGGAAATCTCGCCGCCGGAACTGACGCGCACGTCGGTCTTGAAATCAGGCATGCCGTAGAGGCTGACCTCAAGCAGATCCCCTGCACCTATCATCAGCTCACGCGCGGGCGCCGCACTGCTAACCGCTTCAGGCTTGGCCTGAGGCACAGATGGAGCGCCCTCAATGCGAGCTTCTTTCGGAACGACCCGATCCTGGGCGAAGCCATACGTCGATGACAGCGCTGATAAGAAAAGCACTGTGAGAGAAGTCCGTTTGCATTTCATAAGAACCTCCATGGATCAGAACCGTCGGCCGAAGTCGCTACGCCTGCGGGTTTCCATCCCCTCTGTGCCGCTAGGGGCTTCCCAGGTATTCACGGCGCAGACTCATAGACAGGAGGGACGGGGCCGATCAACACCGCACGATCTTCGGCGAATCGATGCCACGTGTGGCATTGCGAGTGTCAATGACCAACTGCGCTTCGCGCACGATGGCCGGGTATTCGTAGTCGGAATGATCTGTGATGATTGCTACGCAATCGTACTCACCGATGTTGTCGAGGGAAACGCGTTGCATCTGCAGATCGTAGTGCCGGCCTTTGAGCAGCACCGGGAAATACGGGTCGTGATAGTTAACAATCGCGCCCCGCTGCTTCAACAGCTCGATTATGGTAAGGGCCGGAGATTCGCGTAGATCATCGACATCCTTCTTGTAGGACACACCAAGTATGAGCACGCGTGAGCCATTCAGCGGTTTGCGCGCACTGTTGAGCGCCATCGAAATCGCGGTCACCACGTGGTAAGGCATCGAAACGTTTATCTCACCGGCGAGCTCGATGAAGCGGGTTTGGAAGTCTAACTCCTTGGCCTTCCACGACAAGTAGAAGGGATCGACTGGTATACAGTGCCCACCAAGGCCGGGTCCGGGATAGAACGGTTGGAAGCCAAAGGGCTTCGTCGAAGCGGCGTCGATAACCTCCCATACGTCAATTCCCATGCGTAGAGATAACAGTTTTAGCTCGTTGACCAATGCAATGTTTACGCAGCGATATATGTTCTCGAGCAACTTAGTCATTTCCGCTACCGCAGGCGTAGAGACTGGTACGATGCGGCGAAAAATGGCTTGATATAGCAAGCTGGCGACGTCAGTCGCTCTACTGCTCAGCCCGCCGACAACTTTTGGAATGTCGCACCTCGCGACGATGTTATTGCCGGGATCTTCCCGTTCAGGCGAGAAAGCAACGTAAAAGCTATCGCGTTCAACTCCGTCGCTCTCGCGTTGCGCACGCATCCCGTGCGCATTTTTCTCGAGAATAGGCACCAGCACTTCCTCGGTGGTTCCGGGATAGGTGGTGCTTTCCAACACGACGAGTTGGCCCGCCCGCAAATGGGGGGTAATCGCCTCCGCCGTATTCGTAATGAAACTGAGGTCAGGCTCGCGTTGCTCGTTCAAGGGAGTCGGTACGCAGATGATCACCGCATCCATGCGGGCGATGTCCGAATAGTTCACCGTGGCTGAGAACTTCTTCCTGCGCGCGGCTTGAATTTCAGTGGATGGTACGCGGTAAATGTAGGATTCGCCTGTGGAAAGTTTCTCTATTTTTTGGGAGTCAACATCGAAGCCGGTGACAGGAAAGCCCGCTTCCGTGAAGAGCAGCGCCAGGGGCAATCCGACGTAGCCGAGTCCGATGATCCCGACGTTTGCAGTACGGTTAGCGAACTTCATTTCGAGCGATTCAGCATTGTTCGCTTGCAAGGGAACAAGAGTCGTCTGGGTAGTTACACTCATGGGCGTCGTCCTCCGGATGATGAAACGGCGTTGGTGAAGAATGTGGCTATTTCGTCAAGGAATTGTGGGTGCTCCTGCAGCAATTTCGGTAGTCAACAGCCCGGCAGGTCATGAGCGAGAAACAGAAGGAAATTTGAAATTCCTATCCGCCTTCGCCAAGATGTTTTGATTCATCGCGACCGTAGTAGCCGTAAAAGTATCGGAAATCTGACGAGTCCAGCTCTGCTCCATTCAGGACGAAGCCCGTGAGGCGGGCGTTGACCCTGAGGAGCACATCCTGAGCGCGCAAGAACTCGTCTTTTGCGACCACACCAGAGCGGATGACCAGGATCACCGAATCAGCCTCGACCGACATACGAACCGCATCGGTCATCGCCAACACGGGCGGGGTGTCTATGATGATGTGGTCAAATTGTTCCCGCCAGCGCTCTACCAAATCCTTGAAGCCGGATACCAGCAATTCGGTATCCTCCTGCAGGTTAATTGGCCCGGCCGGAAGAACGTACAGATTGGGCACATCGGCGCAGCCGACCACAAGCTCATCGAATGTGGCGGCTTTCCTGAGTAGCGCAGCCAAACCGGCCTTAGCACCCAATCGCATGGCGCGGTGGACACTGGGACGCCGGAGGTCGGTATCGACGAGTAGCACGCGCCTGCGCAGTCGCGCGAGCACAATCGCCAAGTTCGTGCTGACCGTGGTCTTACCTTCCCCAGGAAGGGCGCTTGTCACCAGGATTACCGCCGGGTGAGCCCGGTGCGAAAGCAAGATCGACGTCACGATGGCCTTGTAGGATTCCGCCGTCAGGGACATGGGCCGAAGGGCGCTCACTAACTCGGGTTTCACGCTGCCGTCGGCGTCATTGAGTTGGGGGGGCGCGCCATTCTTCTTTGCTCCCAATAACGGCACAACGCCGAGTGAAGGCAGTGGCGACGCAATGGCTGCCTGGTCCAGACTGCTAATCTTTTCGTTCATCTTTCCCAGACCGAATGCCATTAACACGCCGCCTAAAATCCCGAACAGGAGAGAAAGAGCGAAGTTGCGCAGAATATTTGGCTCGGCAGGCCGTCTCGGCGGTCTGGCCGGGTCGACGATCCAGATGTTGCTAGATTTCAAGCTGGCTGAAATGCTCACTTCTTTCTGCTTTTGAAGCAGATCCTCGTAGAGCTTCCGGTTTGTCTCAAACTCGTGCTTAAGGATGTCGGACTCGATCACATTTGCATTCAGCTTGTCCGCCGTCTGTTTTTGCGCTTCCAGCGCATGCCGGAGCATCTGTTCGCGTCCCACTGCGCTTTTGTATTCATAGGTTATCTGCTTACCGACTCTGCCAATTTCAGTGTCCACCGACTGCCGCGCCTGAGCAATTTGCTTCGAAAGTTCGACTATTTTCGGGTGTGCGGGACCTAGCTGAACCGACGCTTGGGCCATCTGGTTTTCCAGATCCGCCTGTTGCCCACGCAGCTTGGTGACGAGGTTGTTGGGCTCTAATTTCGCAATCAGCTCCGGCTGCCCCGAGCGCGCTAATCGATAGCTGACTTCCTTCTGGACCCTGTCGCCTTCCGCTGCGGTAAGCTGCCTGTTCAGGTCGTCCAGCTTTGCCGTCACAATGTTCTGCTTATCGTCCAGGCCAAAGATTCCATTCTCTTTCTGGTAGTCAATCAGCTTGTGCTGCGATTCTTCAACCTTGGCCTGCAGTTCCTTCAACTGACTCGCAAGGAAGTCAGAAATCTGCGTACTGGCCTGGATTTGACTCTTATAAAATTGGTCTAGGTAAGCGTTGGCTAGCTGGTTTACGACGTCAGCGGCCAGCTTTGGATCTGTGCTTCGGAACCGAATCTCGATAAGCCGTGTCCCTTTGACTTTCGATATCTTGAGGTTTTTATGGAATGATTCCACCAGTCGATCTTCGTTGTTGGATTGCCCCGCGCGGCCGGCGAACTTCGGGTTTTTGTCGAGGTGGAGATCATTGATAACCAGCATGGCCAATGCGTCGGTCTCCAAGATGCCGATCTGAGTGTCAATAGCCGCACGATCTTCTGGGTCTTCCACTAGTGACGCATCCACACCCTTGAATCCCAGCACGCCGCTGTCGTTCTCCCGATGAAACACCACCTGTCCGACCGCCTCGTATTGTGGCTTCATGAGGAGCGATGCAGTCACGACGACCACGACAACAACGAGCGTAAACGCGGCGACCGTCCACCTGCGGCTCCGGATGATTCGCCACAGACTTGCCGCGAACTTTTCCTCCGGCACATCTCCGATCCACTGGGTGTAGCGGTTTGGCAGATTTACTTTGGACCTTAGCGCACCTCGGGTGGCAGGCTGGACCGCCCCGGAATCTTGCACGCCCTGGTTCATCAATTCAAAATTCTTGCTCATTGTTCTTCACTTTGGCGCCGGAAGGCAGCGTCGGAGTTAACCGGCTTTCTGCGGGGGCGCTCCTCGGCTTGGGCCACTCTTCAGTTGGGCGGGCGTAAGCACTGGATGAACTGCCTTGTCCTGTCGCGAACTCGCAATGGCGTACGATCCACCTAGAACAGGCCAAAGTCGGAATGAACGATATTGGATCTCGAGGCGCATAAGGCTATATGTAGCTCCGCCATTCGAGTCACATATACCCGGTGAGCAGAAGCTATATTCAACCTTGTGCTGGGAAAAGGAATCGGGTAGGAAAGGGGTATTCGACGCAGTAAGAATCATGAAAAATCTATCGGGTAAAGACCTGTTATGAATGACGGCGGTCGCTCATTGTCCTTCACCCTAGTTCGTACACCAACCGGCCACCGTCAAGAGAGGCATAGGCGACCCGGGCTTTATCCTTGTCTGGTCCTTCGATCACCCAGGTGTTTCCCTGGCGCGCCAGCTTCATCTGGCTCCGCGCCCGCCACCACTGATTGACTTCTCCCGGAAGAGCAACCCAAATCTTGCCCTTCGAACGCAAAGCGGCCAGATAGGTCAGCAACGATTTGTAGATCTCTCGTGTCCGCGACTCCAAGACATAGTCGGGGTGAACGATAAAGCTGGCCAGTCCATGCTTCTCCATGATCTGTGAAATTTGGCGTTTCCAGTGATCGATCGAATACTGCCCAAGGATATGAAATAGGGAATAGTCCTGGGTTGTAGTGACCGGTAACTCCAGGATTTTGCCGACGAAATAGGGCATCACGGTACAGCAGCCACCGCGTTGTGGATCGAGATGTGCTGTATTGGGCACGGACATGTCGTAGGAAAATTGAAGCGCGCTGTACCAGGAAAGATTGCG
>WNFC01003228.1_pt1 | contig 17623 bp, 17 predicted proteins | sample 5400541 | NCBI WGS metagenome assembly WNFC01 (sample SAMN13153342, study PRJNA577476) | soil metagenome | isolation source: 120 cm saprolite under Douglas fir tree site 2 hole 2 replicate 1 | place: USA:California | collected 2015-04-18
CCCTCAGCCGCCGGCCCGTCAGCCGCCGGCCCGTCAGCCGCCGACGTCGCCGTGGCCGGGGCGGACGGCACCGGAACGTCGGCGGCGAGCTTGCCTTCCAGGCAGTCGACGAACTGGCCGAGCAGCTTGGTCGACACTTCCTTGATCATGCCGCTGCCGAACTGCGCGATCTTGCCGGAAATCTTCAGGTCGGTGTCCACGCTGACCACCGTGCTCGAGCCTTCGGCCCGCAACTGCGCCGTGATCGCCGCGGCGGCGTTGCCCGCGCCCCGCACGTCCCGGCCACTGGCGTCGATGACCGCGCGGTGGTTCACCTCGTCCCTCTCGGTGAACCGCGCTGTTCCAGCGTATTCGGAGGTGATCGGGCCTACCTTGATCTTCACTTTGCCGGAGTAGACATCCCCTTCCACACCGGTCAGCACGGCACCCGGCATGCACGGCGCAATGCCCTCAAGATCGGTGAGCACAGCCCATGCTCGATCAATCGGAACGCCGACCGTGAACTCATTGTCGATCTTCAAGGGTTCTCCTCTATTGTTGGCCGAAGCATGCCCACAGCACCCGACGGTCGTCAACAGCCGAATAACGCGTCACTTGGGTCTCAGGTGACGCCCGTCCCCGTGCGCGCGGAGCCGGTCACCGCCGAGCCGGTCACCGCAGAGCTGGTCACCGCGGAGCCGATAGCGACGGAGCCGGTCACCGCCGAGCCGGTCACCGCCGAGGCTGCGCGCCGGGTGCGGCGGGCGCTGCTCACCCAGCACTGGCTGGACCTCGCCTTCCTGCACTGGCCCGTCGATCCAGATGCCGTGGCGCCGCTGCTCCCAGCCGGAACCAGGCCAGACCAGTTCGGCGGCACCAGCTATGTAGGGTTGATCGCCTTCCGGATGTACCGCATCGGCTGGCTCGGCCTGGCCGGGCTGCCGTATCTCGGGTCGTTCCCGGAAACCAACGTCCGGCTCTACTCGGTCGGCCCCGACGGCCGCCGCGGCGTGGTCTTCCGTTCCCTGGAAGCCGCCCGGCTGGCGCCGGTGGTTGTCGCGCGCCTGGGATTCCGGCTGCCCTACGCCTGGGCCCGGATGACGGTGGACCGCCGCGGTGACACGCTGACCTACACCAGCCAGCGCCGCTGGCCAGGGCCCCGCTGGGCGACCAGCCGGCTGACCATCCGCGTGGGCGATCCGATTCCCCAGCCGTCCGATCTGGAACTGTTCCTGACCGCACGCTGGGGGCTGCAAGCCACCTGGCACGGCCAAAAAACCTTTTACCTGCCAAACGATCACCCCCGCTGGTCCCTCTACCGCGCGCGGCTCCTCGATCTTGATGAGAACCTCGTCCGCGCCGCGGGCCTCCCGGCGCCCGCAGGAGACCCGGTCAGCGTGCTGTACTCGCCCGGCGTGCCCGTCAGGTTCGGCGCACCAGGGTGATCTCAGCGCGGTCGCCGACCGGGCCGCCAGGTCTTCCCAGCCGGAGATGCGACACGTTACTGTTGTTCCGCAGTGATTCTGTCGCATAAAGGAGGGTGGATGGCGCCGTTTGCCGCTCAAGCACCCCTGTTCGCCGAGCCGGCGGTGCGGCAGGAGATCCGCCCGGACGGCACGATCCTGCTCCGCGCACGTGAGCAACTGGGCAGCTATCCGTTCTGCATGAGTGAAGTTTTCCGAGCGGGGGTGGCCGCGCATCCCGAACGGATCCTGATCGCTGAGCGAGACGGCACGGACTGGCGCCGGGTGACCTGGGGCGAAGCTGGCCAGCGAGTGCAGGGCCTCGCCGCGGGGCTGCTGGCCCGCGGCACCGCCGGCCGCAGCGTGGCGATCCTGTCCGGCAACGGGATCGAGCACCTGCTGCTCACCCTCGCCGCCTTCACCATCGGCAGCCCGGCGGTACCGGTCAGCGTGGCGTACTCGCTGCAGAGCGCAGATCACCAGAAGCTCCGCCGGATGATGGCGATCGCGGCGCCTGCCGTGGTGTTCGCCGCGGCCGGCGCCGCGTTCGGCCCGGCGATCGCCGGGATCCGCGAGGTGGACCCCTCGGTGCGAGTAGTCACGCTGGCCGGCGGCCAGGGTGGCGAGTGCCTCGCCGACCTGGAGTCCGCGGCACCCGGGCCTGATCTGGCCCGGGCCAGCGCGGCGGTGGGCCCCGCCACCGTGGCCAAGCTGCTGTTCACCTCCGGATCCACTGGCGCACCGAAGGCCGTCATCACCACGCACCGGATGCTCTGCGCCAACCAGCAGGCGATCAGCCAGGTGTGGCCTTTCCTCGCCGGGAACCCGCCGGTCCTGCTCGACTGGCTGCCGTGGAGCCACACCTTCGGCGGCAGCCACAACGTGGGGATCGTGCTGGCCCGCGGCGGCACCCTCTACGTGGACGACGGCAGGCCGACCCCCGGCCTGTTCGAGGCGACCCTGCGCAACCTCGGCGACGTCGCGCCGACGATCTACTTCAACGTCCCCCTGGGCTACTCACTCCTGGTCCGGCGGCTCGCCGACGATCCCGGCCTCGCCCGCGCGTTCTTCCGCGACCTGCGGGTCGTGTTCTATGCCGGGTCGGCACTGCCGCAGATCCTGTGGGACGAGCTCGGGCGGCTCGCGGCCGAGCACGCCGATCATCCGGTCGCGGTGACGACCTCCTGGGGGCTGACCGAGACCGCGCCCGCCGCGACCTCCACGCACTTCCTGTCCGACCGCTCCGACTGCATCGGCGTTCCGCTGCCCGGTGTCGAGATCAAGCTGGTGCCCACGGCCGGCAAACGGGAAATCCGGGTCCGCGGCCCGAACGTGACCCCCGGCTACCACGCGCGCGACGACCTCACCGCCGCCGCGTTCGACGACGAGGGCTACTACCGGACCGGTGACGCCGCCGACCTGATCGACCCCGGCGCCCCCGAACGGGGGCTGTGCTTCCAGGGGCGCCTCGCGGAAGACTTCAAGCTCAGCAGCGGCACCTGGGTGAACACCGCCGCGGTGAAGGCTGCCCTGCTCTCCGCCTGCGGCGGGGTACTGCAGGACTGCGTCATCGCCGGCCACGACGGCCCGTTCGTGGCCGCCATGGCCTGGCTGAACCCGGCGGCCGCCGCCCAGCTCACCGGCGGCGCGCACGATGACCTCGCCGGGGAGCCCGGCGTTCGCGATCACCTGGCGCGGTCGCTCGCCGCCCTGAACCGCGACGCCGGCTCGTCGCGCCGGATCGCGCGGCTGCTCCTGCTGGCCGAGCCACCCCAGCTCGACGCCGGCGAGATTACCGATAAGGGATACGTCAACCAGCGAGCCTGCCTGACCCGGCGAGCGGCCGACGTCGCAGCGCTGTATGCGGACCCGCCTGACAGCCAGGTGATCATGCCCCGGTCTCAGATACCCTGAAGAGGCGTCCGCTACGCGAGGCCGCGGAGGGCGCTCAGCCCGTGCCCGGGACGTTGGCGGGCCGGCCAGGCCATTCGAGCCAGCCTCGGTGAGCCGCCCTATGACCTCCCCAGCCGCACCGATGACCTCCCCAGCCGCACCGATGACCTGCCCGGCCGTGTCGTTCCGGCATCTGCAACGGCTTACCGATCACATCGGCCTGCTGGAGCGCGCCGAGGGCATCATGCCCCTGCACGAGCACGGATACTGCGTTGATGACATTGCCCGCGGGCTGGCGATGGTGTGCCGCGAACCGTCGCCGTCCGAGGAACTCGTTACCCTGGCGCGGCGGTATCTCTACTTCCTGGCCCAGGCCCAGGCGCCCGACGGGCAGTTCCACAACCACCTCGGTCACGACCGCAACTGGCGCGACCAGCCGGGCACGGAAGACTGCTGGGGCCGCGCCCTGTGGGGTCTTGGCACCGCCGCGGCCCGGGGCCCCACCGAGGGGATCCGCGTGGAATCCCTCGACCAGTTCAACCTGAGCGCGCAACTCTCCTCCCAGAGGCCGCACGCAATGGCGTTCGCGGCGCTCGGCGCAGCCGAGATCCTGGAGAACTGGCCCGGTCATTCCAGCGCGCTCAGGCTGCTGGACCAGGCCAGCACGGTCATCGGTGAGCCAGCCGGGGACCCGGCGTGGCCGTGGCCAGCCCCACGGCTCAGCTACGCGAACGCGACGATCGCCGAGGCGGTCATCCTGGCCGGCTGGAAACTGGGCCGTGACCCGCTCCTCCACGCCGGCCTGCGGATGCTCGACTGGCTCCTGCTGGTCGAGACCCGCGGCGGCCACCTGTCCGTGGTGCCGGCCGGAGGATGGGGGCCGGGCGAGCCTCGCCCGGGCTTCGACCAGCAGCCGATCGAGGTCGCCGCGCTGGCCGACGCGTGCATGCGCGCGACGGCCGTCACCGGTGACCGGACCTGGCTCACCGGCGTGGACTTGTGCGTGGCGTGGTTCCTGGGCGACAACGATGCCAGGATTCCGATGCTGGACGAGCGAACCGGCGGCGGCTCCAACAGCCTCGGCGCCACTAGCCGCAATCGCAACCAGGGTGCCGCGGCGACCCTGGCGATGATCTCGGTGCTGCAGCAGGGCCGCCTCCGCCGGCGTGACCAGGGTGAAGAGCCGGGTCAGCGCGCGCGGCGACCTCGGTAGCCGGCCGAGAACGCGGCCGCGCCGCGGCCGGTGGCCTGGGTGGCGACGATGGCGGCCGGCCGGGAAGCGAGCCGCGCCACCGGTGCCACCCGGCCGGCCGGCTCACCGGCGATCGTGCGCAGCAGCGCAGAGCCGGGGCGGACCGTAGCGGCCAGCGGGGCAACGCTCGCCTTGCACATCAGCGCGCGCACATCATCGGCTTGCCCGGGGGTTTGCAGAGTGACCACCACGCCGGCCGCACCCGCGCGGGCCGTCCGCCCCGACCGGTGCAGGTATACCTTGTGCTCGGTGGGTGAATCCGCGTGGATAACCAGGTCGATCCCATCGACGTGGATGCCGCGGGCGGCGATGTCGGTGGCGACCATGACGCGGACCTCGCCCGAGGCGAACGACGCGAGATTCCGCTCACGGGCGTTCTGGGCCAGGTTGCCGTGCAGGTCGACGGCCGGGATGTGCGCGGCGGCAAGCTGCCGGGCGAGCTTCTGCGCACCATGCTTGGTCCGGGTGAAGATCAGCGATCGCTTCTTCCCGCTCGCCAGGACGGCGAGGACGCCCACCCGGTCCGCAGGCACCACGGTCAGCAGGTGGTGGACCAGCGCGACCGGGGCCGCCGCCGGATCCACGGCGTGCATCGCCGGGTCGGTCAGGAACCGGCGCACGAGGACGTCCACGGCGCTGTCGAGGGTTGCGGAGAACAGCATCCGCTGGCCCTCCGGCGGGGTCGCCGCGAGCAGCCGGCTCACCACGGGGAGGAATCCGAGGTCGGCCATGTGGTCCGCCTCGTCGATCACGCTGATCTCGACATCGCCCAGGTGGCAGTGGCCTTGTTCGATGAGGTCGGCCAGGCGGCCGGGGCAGGCGACGACGATGTCGGCGCGGGCGCGCAGCGCTGCTACCTGCGGATGCTGCGAGGTGCCGCCGAAGATCGTCACGACACTCAGGTCCATCGCCTGGGCCAGCGGCACCAGGACGGCCTGAACCTGGCTGGCCAGTTCACGGGTGGGCACGAGGACCAGGCCGCGTGGGCGGCACGCGCTTGTGTAGCCATCGGCGAGCCGGGCGGCGAGCGGGATAGCGAAGCCGAGTGTCTTACCTGAGCCGGTGCGCCCGCGCCCGAGTATGTCAAGACCGGCGAGGGCATCGGGCAGCGCGGCGGCCTGGATCGGGAACGGCGTGGTGATGCCCGCGCTGGCCAGCACGGCCACGAGCGGCGCCGGGACTTCGAGGTCGGCGAAAGTCACGTCGAGCCGGGGAACGTCGAGCGGGGGGATCTCTGGCCTGGTGGTCCGGCGCCTGCGCCGCGGCCGGGCAGATCTTTCGCCGGCCGGGCCGGATCGGTCTATGGGCAACGCGGATCGGTCTATGGGCAACGCGGATCGGTCTATGGGCAACGCGGACCGGTCTATGGGCAGAACTGTCACTGATGGGTGTCCTTCGGACTTGGGTGGCCGCATGTCGAGGGCCGCCACGTCCGTGGAAACCTGTGCGCTCGCTGCGCGATGTACGACCGGCGCGCCCTGATGGCTACGCCTCTTACGTTGCCTAGTGTACCGCAGGGCTGTTTCGGGCCTCAGGCGCACGGGGTTGGCGCGGATGAGCCCGGGTGCGGACCGCCACAGCACGTAGGCGGCGACGCCGAGCGGGATAGGCGGCAGGTACGTGACCGCCCGGTACAGCAGCACGGCGGCGGTGACCTGCACGGTGATCCGGTGATCCGCCCCAGCGGCCATGATGCCCACCAGGCCGAGCTCGACGATGCCAAGCCCGCCGGGAGTGATCGGCAGCGTTGTCAGCAGCCGGACAAAGGCGTAGGCCGCCAGGGACGTCTGCCAGGACACCTGAGCCTGCGACAGGCCGACTCCGCGCAGGCACGCCAGCAGGACGAGCCACAACGTCAGCTGGCTGGCCACGGTGGTGGCGGTGATCCACCAGCCGCGCGCGGCGAGCAGGCCGGCCGCACGCTTCCGGAAGTCCGGCAGCGTGGCGGTGGCATCGCAGGCCGGCGGCCGGCGCAGGAGCCGGCCTGCGATGGCGCGGATACGCTGCAGCACCTGTTCCGCGCGCAGCGCCAGGGACTCGCTGCGCAGGATAAGGCCGAGCCCGGCCACCATGACGGCGAGCAGCACCAGGCCGGCGACCGCGGAGATGAGCAGGGCGCCGCCTGGCCGGCCGTTCGTCAGCATGAGCAGCAGGGCGAGGACCGGCAGGCCCAGCCGGGCGAAGACGTTCCAGATTCCCGAGATGAGGGTGTACAGCAGGTACTCGGCGGCACCCACGTCCCAGCTGGAGAGCATCGCCCAGCTAACCCCCAGCGCGAGGGCACCGCCAGCGGGCAGCGTGTTCGCCACCGCGTTGGAGCCCAGGTTGACCACCGCGGCTTCGCGCAGCCGGATCGATGGCAGCACCGAGCAGATCATGACCCAGGACGAGACCATGCTGGCGACGGCCGCCGCGGCGATGACCAGCATCTGCGGCACGGTCATCGCGTCCATGCTGGCCCACACGCTGCGGTAGGACGCGAAATGCGGGATCGCGAACCAGAACGTGGCTACGACCAGGGCGACCGCAACCCCGGTGCGCAGGACCCTGCGTCCGAGATGCGGCCGGGCACCCATCACTGCCCGGTCATCACGCTTCCCCGGCTGGGGCACGCTCAGCGATGCGCTGGGTGGCCGGTCCGGCCGGAAACCATGTGGTAGGCCAGCAGCAGGATGGCGGCACCGACGACGGCGGTGATCCAGGTAGAGAGGTTGAAGAACCCCTGGAGGGAGTGGATGTGGAACAGCTTGGTGGCCAGCCAGCCGCCGGCCAGCGCGCCGAGGATGCCGATAACGCAGGTGACGACGAGGCCCTGTGATCTCCGGCCGGGGATCAGCATATTGGCCAGCAAGCCTGAACCCAGACCAAGAACGATCCACGCGATGATACCCATAACCGACTCCTCAGTCAGTAGCGAATTCGACATGCACGGGTAGCCGGTTCTATTTGGGCCGTGAATCTCCAAAAAAAGAAAAAACTCCGGGGGGCCTGCAACTTCCACCATTTCGACGCGTTGCAGTTGCCGAGGTCCGGAGCAACAATTTCACTTTACTCGCCGGGAGATACCCGTGTCCACGAATCCGGCCCGTCGGGTCGCGGGTGGCCCGGCCAGACACCCCTGCCCACGAATCCGGCCCGTCGGGTCGCGGGTGGCCCGGCCAGACACCCCTGCCCAAACAAGTCCGGCGAGCCTGCCGCAGCCCGGCCAGGGGTGGGCCGCTAGACACCCCTGGCCAAACGAGTCCGGCGAGCCTGCCGCAGCCCGGCCAGGGTGTCCGGCCAGATGCCCCCGCCCAAACGACTCCGGAGAGCCCGCCGCAGCCCGGCCTTGGCGCCCGGTCAGTAAGTCGCCCGGCCGCCGCTAAGGTCGTATACCGATCCTGTGGAGAAGCTGCACTTGTCCGAGGCGAGCCAGGCGACCAGTTCAGCGACCTCGGCCGGACGGCCCAGCCGGCGCATCGGGATCAAGCTGGTGAGGTAGGCGAGCACCTCGGGCGAGGTGGCATCATTCATGGGGGTCGCGATGACCGCGGGCGCCACCGCGTTGACCAGGACGCCGCTGGTCGCGAGTTCCTTGCCCAGGGATTTGGTCAGCCCAATCACCGCGGCCTTTGACGCGGAGTAAGCGGACAAATTCGGATTGCCATCTTTTCCGGCCATGCTGGCGATATTCACGATACGGCCCCAGCCTTTTTCCCTCATCGGTCCCACGAAGGCGCGGCAGAGGTTGAACGTACCGGTTACGTTGACGGCGAAGGTCGCGGCCCACTCTTGGTCGGTGATCTCCCACAACGGCCTGCCCGGCCCGACGATCCCGGCGCTGTTAATCAGGATGTCGACCGGACCGATGCGTTCGGCGGCGGCCGTGACGGCGGCAGCGTCGGTGACGTCAACGTGGACATCGGCTCCTGCCGCGATGTCCAGCGTGATGACGTCGACTCCGTCCTGAGCGAGACGCTCCGCGCTGGCCAGGCCCAGGCCGCTGACGCCTCCCGTGATAGCCGCCGTTCGTGTCATCCCAGCTGCCCTTTCCGCGGAAACGAGTGGTCTACAGCCCAAAGAGGACTCCTCTGACAGGCCACTAGAGTCTGGCACGTGGCTCATGAAGCAGGCGCCAAGACAGATGGCATCACGCCATGAGAGCCTTCGTGATCACCGGGCCGGGCGAGTGCGAGGTCCAGGACGTCGCGCCGCCGACGGCCGGGCCTGGCCAGGTCGTTGTGGATATCGAACGCGCGGGGGTCTGTGGGACTGATCTCGAGTTCTTCACCGGCGAGATGGCCTACCTGCATCAGGACCACGCCCAGTTCCCCATGCGCATCGGCCACGAATGGTGTGGCACGGTGTCCGCCGTCGGCGACGGCGTCGACCCGGCGTGGCTGGGACGTCGCACCACCGGCGACACGATGCTGGGCTGCGGCCGGTGCCAGCGCTGCCTGACCGGCCGGCAGCACGTGTGCGAGGACCGCTTCGAGATCGGCGTCCGCCACGGCTGGCCCGGCGCCCTGGCCGAGCAGATGCCTGTCCCGGTGACCGCGCTGCACCCCCTGCCGGACTCGGTGGACGTGACGGCCGGCGCCCTCGTCGAGCCGGGGGGGAACGCGCTGCGGTCCGTCGAAGCCTCCTGCCTCACGCCAGGCGACCGGGTCCTGGTGCTCGGTCCGGGCACGATCGGACTGCTCGTCGCGCTGTTCGCGCTGTCGGCGGGCGCGGAGGTACACCTCATGGGGCGCTCCGCGCGTTCGCTGGAGTTCGCCCGCACGCTCGGCGTGCACGGCACGTGGACGGCCGGGCAGTTGCCTGAGCTGGCTTTCGATGCGGTGATCGACTGCTCGAACGCGGCAGCGCTTCCGGGACTGGCCCTTGATATCGTTCAGCCTGGAAAGCGGGTTGTCTATGTCGGGCTGGCGGGCACTCCCAGCCTGGTGGACACGCGCACGCTGGTGCTCAAGGACGTCACAGCCGTCGGCATCCTGAGCGCGTCGCCGGGAATGGCGGGCACGATCGAGCACTACGCGTCGGGCTCGGTGGACCCCAGGCCGCTGGTCTGCGGCACCGTCGGGCTGTCTGGGGTCGGCGCGGTCCTGGCCGGCCGGCGGCCGGATGGCGCGGGCCCGGGCCCCAAGGTCCAGGTGGATCCCCGCCGCTGATCCCTGCTGCTACTCGGGCGGTGACGGCTGGTCTAGCGTGATCCCGACAACGCGGGCGACACGATCGAGATCGGACGGGAGATCACCCACGCGGCGCTGATCCTGCTCGGGGAGTCGCCTGTTCATGCTGGCTACGACCTGTCGCACCTGTGCGCGATCCACCGGAGGATCTTCGGGGAATCTAGCCAGCACTACGAGCCGCGAACCCACCGATGGACATGTGAGCATCAGCAAAATCCCGCCAGCAAGTCATAACCACACACTTAGGACCGGGCTTGACGGACGGCCGACGATGTTTGTCAGGTCTCGATCGGCTTCCGCCACAGCAGGAAGTAGCGCCAGAAGACCAGCCGCCTCACCTGCGCGCCGGGCAGAAGCGCCGACGCCTGCTGCCGCACCTGGCGGGTAGTCAGGGATGGATCAAGAACGACGGGCATGATTATGTGGTTGAGTTCCTTCGCGTACCAGCGTCTGCGGCCAGAGGCTCTGAGGATGGCAAATGCGGCCCCGAGCACCCGGTGACCGATCGCCGCGGTCAGGTCGGCGGGCAGCTCGTGTAGCAGATCGATTCGGGGCAGAGCTGCGGCCGCCAGGACACCGCCTGGGCGCAATGCTCCGGCCAGGCGGGGCAGGACCTCTTCAACAGGTGTGTGATGCAGGGCGCTAATTGACACGATGGCGTCATACCGGGAATCTGGCAGTGGCTCTTGCAGTACGTCAGCGAGGAGGCATGTGACATTGGGCGGTGCCACCCGCTTGACCTCTTCGATCATGGCCGGGGAGCGGTCAAGGGCGTCGACATGTTCCGCCCGCTTGGCCAGTTCCACGGCGAAAGCCCCGGCGCCACAGCCGACATCAAGTACCCGATTACATGGACGCGGCAGGTACCGCAAGACCAGGCGGTGGTAGTAGGCGTTGTGATCCCAGTCCAGCGCGTTCATGTTCCCGATTGTGCTAGGCGGCGTGCCCGTTGCGTGCCCGATCAGGCAGTGATCTCAGGTGTCGCGGCGCTAGAGGTCCTTAATGGCGGGGGCTACGGGTTGTTATCGGCTGCGACGTGGTGCCGGTCACCGGCGTGATGGTCAAGACTATGGGCGTGGAGTTCTTCTGCTACCACCGCGACCGGCCCGGCTCTGTGACCTTGCGCGACAAGTTGCTAGAACAGCACTGGTCCTACATGGACCGGTACGAGGCGGAGATGATCGCCCGTGGCCCGACCCTCGCCGGCGACGGCGACACGCCCACCGGCAGCGTGCACATCGTCGGCCTGCCCGATCCCGCTGCCGCCCGCGCGTTCGCCTTCGACGAGCCCGGCTACCAGGCCGGTGTGTACCGGGACGTGCTGCTGCGCCGGTGGCGCAACCTACTGGGGCGCACCATGTGGGACTTCCCCGGCGGCCGGACCGGTGGTAATCGGTACCTGGTGCTCGGCCTCGGCACCGGGCAGGCCGCCGACCTTGCCGTGCCGGCGGACCGGGACGAGCTGATCGCGTACGGGCCGCTGCTGTCCGACGACGGCGCCACCTGGCTGGGTACGGCGGTGCTGGTCCGGGCGCGGGACCCGGACACAGCACGCGCCATCCTGACCCCGGACCGGTACGCCGGCATCGAGGTGCACAGCTGGCAATTCGGTGGGCGGCCGTCATGACCCGTGGACGTCGGCCTTCAGCAGCCCCCACCACAAGATGGTTAGTTCGCCTATTGCCAGCCCCGGACCTTCCACACTCGCCGCGGTAATGACGTGTCCGCTGCGAGAGACGGCGCTGGAAACTAGCCTTGCGGCCATCACCACGTGGCCAGGGGATCGATATTCCGGTCCGAGTGGCGTGACTGCCTGCAGGACGGTCGCCAGTTCGGGCCGCTCAGGGTAGCGAACCCCTTCACGGAGAGCCGCGAGCGGCCAGGTTCCCCGTAGCGGACCCGGCTCAACCGCCTCGCCATACGCACATGTGAGTGCGTCGACACTCCAGCATGCAAGCCATAACCACACAGGTGGCCGGGCCCGGGGGTCCCAGTGATGGCAGGCATCCACACATCTCCGCGCCTGATGCGGGCTGCACTGTTCTCGCTACGATCCCCAGCGCCCCTGGGCCGCGAGGCGTTCCATCCCGGTCCCGGACGGGCCGGCCGCGCGTTCGCGGGCCAGCTCACCGGGGAGCGTGTAGGGCGGCGCCTTCTGTGGGCGGCCCTGGGCCTGGCCGACGATGGCGTCGGTCAGGCAGCGAGCCATGTCCAGGCGCGGGTACCGGTCGTGCACCCGTCCGGCGAGTTCGCTGGGCACCAGATCGGCGTCGCCGCCGAAGTCGATTCCGATCCCAGCGCGGGTGAGCGCGACCTCGTTTCCCCGGTGCTCGGCGATCCCGGCCGAGGTGTGCAGGGCTATCGCGTCCCAGACGATCTCCGCCCTGGCCGCCTCCAGGCCGTTGGCCCGCAGCAGGTCCACGGCGGCCTCGGCGCCGTCCACCTCGAACCTGCGTCCCCGGTCCGCCTGGGAGGTGAGGCCGACGTCGTGCAGGATGCAGCTCAGGAACAGCAGCTCGTCGTCGTAGCCTTCGCCTGCGGTGAGACCCGTGCGGCCGCGGCGACGCGGGCGAATAGGTAGCTGCGCACGCTGTGGTTGTACATGAAGTCCGGTTCGGCGGCCCGGGCCAGCTCGCCGGCCACCTTGGCCAGCTGGGTCTGCGGGAACTCCAGGTCGGTCTGAACCGTGGCCGGGCGGCGCCACACGTAGCCCGTGCGCGTGTATTCGAGCTCGGCGGCCGCAGCGGCAGCCGCGGCCGGGCCGCGGTACCGCTGGACCAGCCACAGGCCGAGGTCCAGGCCGGCGGTGACCCCGCCCGCTGTGACGATCTGGCCGTCATCGACCACCCTGGCGTCACCGATCACCCGCGCTCCCGCAGCGGATAGCTCGTCGATGGCCCCGTGGTGGGTGACGGCCGGGCGTCTGTCGAGCAGCCCCGCCGCGGCCAGCAGCATCGATCCGGTGCACACCGCGGCGATCGTGGACCCGGCGGCGAAGCGCTCGGCGATGAGCGCGGGCAGCACACCGCGTGCGGCTTCAGCCCAGGCGCCGCGCTCGCTCCGGCTGATCCAGCCGCCACCCGGGACCACGAGCACGCCGGGCGCCGCCCCGGGCTCCCGCGCGGCGAGTCCGGTGCCGTGCGCGGTGCGCACCTGCAGCGGTCCGCCCTCAGCGACCAGCGCGATCTCGAACCCCGCGGGCGCGAGGGCCGACACCGGCCCGAATACGTCGAGGTCCTCGACTCCATCGAATACCAGGATTTCCACGTCCATGGCAGCACACTGGCCCGGTGATAGCTTATGCGCCAGAGGCAGAATTGCCACCCTTGCCGAGGATCCCGCCATGACGCACAAGCTCACCATCCTGGCCCTCGATGCCGTGGTCCCACTCGACCTGGCCATCGCTGCCCAGCTCATGGGCTACCCCATGGCGCCCTACGACGTGACGATCTGCGGCCTGCGCCCGGGCCAGGTCACGACCACCTCCGGGTTCGCGGCCGCTGTGAGCCACGGCCCGCGGGCACTGGCGGCCGCCGACACGGTCATGATCCCGGGGTTCTCCCCGCACAATCGCGCACTTGAGCCCTCGCTGCTGGCGGCGCTTCGCCGCGCGTACCGGCGCGGCACCCGGATGGTGTCTATCTGCACCGGGGCGTTCGCCCTCGCCCAGGCAGGCATCCTCGACGGCCGGCGGGCGGCAACTCACTGGCGTCACGCCGACGAGCTAGCCGCGTCATTCTCAACCGTGACCGTGGACCCCGACGTCCTGTACGTCGACCAAGGCCAGGTGCTCACCTCGGCCGGGGTGGCGACGGGCATCGACCTGTGCCTGCACCTGATCCGGGCCGACCACGGCGCCCGAGCCGCAAACGCGGTGGCCCGGCAAGTGGTGATCGCCCCGCATCGCGACGGCGGCCAGGCCCAGTACATCCGGCATCCAGTCCCGGCTGAGGCCGGCACATCGCTGGCGGCCACCCGGGCCTGGGCGCAGAACCGCCTTGCCACGCCCATGACGGTGCGCGACCTCGCACGCCACGCCAACGTGTCCGAGCGGACCTTCGCCCGCCGGTTCCTCGCGGAAACCGGCACCACGCCACTGCGCTGGCTGGCCACTCAGCGCCTGGCCATCGCCCGCGAACTGCTCGAGGACGGCACGCTCACCGTCGAGGAAATAGCGCGGCGCTGCGGCCTGGGCAGCACCGACAACCTCCGGCTCTACTTCCGTCGCCACCTCAGAACCACGCCGAGCGCCTACCGGCACGCGTTCTCCGCCACTGCCGCCGATCTGGTGTAGCACCGCGGCGTGGGCGTGATGGGTTAACCCTGACGCCACGGGCCAACTCCGTTCGGGTTGAATCCGAACCCGACCCCGCTGTTGCACTGGACGCAGGGTCCACAGTGCAAGCGACAACCACGCATGTTGTGCGGCACTCCTGAGCCGGAAACCGACTTCATGCGCACGGTTGTCAGAGCCGTCATGTCGCGCATTTAGCACCGGTGGTTCGAGCAATGGGGTGACTCGCATCAGCCCTCGGCCGACGCCGGCTGAGGGCGCACCACGTTGATGTCCGTCGCGGCGAAGTCGTCGCCAGTGCATAGCACTGGGTGCCCCGTCCGCTCGGCAAGCGCGTAAGTGAAGCAGTCGCCGAAATTAAGCCCCGCCGGATGACGCCCCTTGCCATATCGCCGCCAGCCGCTGATCACACGGGCGGCAAGGTCCGCATCGACGGGCACGATGTCGATCTTCGCGTCACGAAGGAACCGGTCGACAACGTCCTGCCCGGCAGGCCACAGCCGGGCCTCGATGACTATGCCCAGCTCGACGCGGATGGCAGCCGTCATGAGCCGGGCGAGGGCATTCTCAAGGTGTACCGCAAGCTCCTGGCTTCCCGGCTCGCTGAGGATGATCGCCACGGCCGCCGATGTATCGACGACCAGGCTCCCCCGCGCCGGCTCCGTCAACGCGGCAGGCCAGCGTCGTCGTAACCGATGATTTCCTCCGGCGTCCTGTCGTCGGCGACCCGCAGGGCCGCTACGTCGGCCGCCAGGTGCCCCAGCCGGGTACTCATGCTGACCGTGTGCCTTGCGTGCTCACGGTCGAGCCGCTCCCTGAGCGCAGTCTCAATGGCCTCGGTCAACGTCTCGCCCGTCTCGGCAGCCAGTTCCCTGGCGAGCCGGTCCGCCTCGTCACTCTTGATACTCAGCGCCATGACAGAAGTATAGATCTAATAGCAGACTTCTACCATGGAACCTAAGCCACTTTAGGTGCGGGCGGCCGCAGCGGCGCGCCTTGGCCGTGGCGGCACGCCGCAGGCTTCCGGGCGGAGTGCTGGATGGGAAGGTCCCAGCTCAGACCGATAATTCACACTGCACGCATAATCCGCCGAAGATGCGAAACGACACTGGTGAACTATGTTCTGGGCTCGGCGGTGCAGCCACCGGGCCCACTGTAAGCCGGGCACGGTTCCTGGTCATCGCGATGGTTAGCTCGTGCCGTCTTGCCAGATGCCGATGACGTTGCCCGCGGGGTCGCGGACGGTGGCGATGGTTAGATTGCCTTCCTGGTAGGGGAGGGTGACCACTTCCGCGCCCCGCTCGGCTGCCTTGCGGAGCACGTCATCGAGCTGGGTGACGTAGATGTAGGGCCGGATTCCGGCTTCCCCGGCGGTGGGCAGGTCGGTGCGCCAGTGCCCGATGACGTGGCCGGTGCCGTCGCTGAAGCTCGGCTGGTCCGGTGTGCCGCGTATCTGCCAGCCGAAGACCGCGCGGTAGAAGTCCGCGGACTGCGCCACATCTTGTGCGGGCATCCCGAGATAGGAGACGCCGCCGGGCCGGGCCACCGTAGCCTCGACGCCCGGGTCGGCAGGTGCGCTGTGATCGGTCATCGCTTGCCCCTCCTAATTCGGCTATGGCAGTACCATAGCCGAATATGAGTGCCACGGGCACAGGCGGGACAGCGGCCCGCGGCTACCGCTCGCCGCGCCGCGAAATGCAGGCACGCCGGACTCGTGCCCGCATCATCGCGGCAGCCGCCCAGCAGTTCCTGGCGCACGGCTACGCAGGCACCACGATGCGCGCGGTCGCCCTGGACGCCGACGTCGCGCTGCCCACCGTCGAGCTTGCCTTCCGGACCAAGGCACGGCTGCTGAAGGCAGTGATCGACGTCGCGATCGCGGGCGACGACGACCAGGTGGCGATGCTGGACCGCCAGTGGGCCAAGCGAGCTGAGTCCATCGCCGGGCCGCCGGATTTCGTCGCGGCATTCGCCCGGGTGCTCGCCGGCTCAGCCGAGCGGGCCGCGGGGCTGGCGGCGACCGCATTGGAAGCCGCCCGAGCCGACGAGGACATCGCCGCAGTAGCCGCGCAGCTCATGTCCCAGCGAGAAGTCATGGCCTCGTGGCTGGTAGACGGCATCATGCACCGGTCCGCCCTCCGCGAGGCAACCGACCGCGCCGCCGCCGTCGACACGGTATGGGCGCTGATGGACCCGGTGGTGTTCTGCCGTCTCACCGGCGACCGGCACTGGACGACCGCACGCTTCGAGCGCTGGTTCACCGACAGCGTCACGCGCCTCGTGCTACCCGCCGATAACACCCGCTGACGCCAACCGTGAGGCGTTCTCCCAGCTCGATGGCGTATATACGAGCATCGTCACAGTCCTCTCTGTCGCCGGCATCACCAGGCCAAGCAAGCTCCCGGCTGGGCACTCTCCCAAAAACGGGCCTGGCGACATGACCTGGACCACCCCCGGCCGCCGCAGCTACACCACCCACCCCACCCGCTACCCGGCTTGACCCCGAGTGCAATCGGCAAACCCGCCGGCAGGGCATTCCCCGGAACGTGCCGGGCGCCATCTCAGTTCGAGGGGTCTCGGGCTGGCATGGCCTCGTTGGGAGCGACGAGCTTGAACTGGGCGCCGGTCGGGTCGGTGGCGGTAGCGAGACGGCCATACGGGTGTCTTCCGCAGCCATCACGATCGAGCCGCCCAGGTCGACGATCTTGGCCAGGGTGGCGTCGGTGTCCTCAACGCCGAAGTAAACCGACCAAACGGCGGAGACGCCATCGGGGAGGAAGCCGGATGCATCCATGATCCCGGCCAGCCAATCCTCGCCATCGCGCAGCGTCGTGTAGCGGAATTCCGGGGTATCGCTCGCGACGTGCGTATCCCAGCCGAACACATTGCGGTAGAAGCCGACCGAGGCCTGGTAATCACTGGTGTGCAGCTCGAACCAGCTCGGGGTATCGGGCTCGCCGAAAACACCGAATCCCTGATGGAGGCCGGGCTGCCAGACGCCGATCCCGGCGCCGCCGACCCGGCTACCAGCAAGCCCGCGGCCAGTCAGCGACGGGAACGGGCGCTGACACGCCATGATTGGCTCATCCGAACCCTCTCGGATATCGGGGGAGGTAGACGATGCCGTTTTCTCGGGAGGGTTGGCTGCGGGCTTGGCCCCCGCTGCGAGGCTGGCCCGTGCTGCGGGGGCTGCTGCCCGTGCAGCGGTCCCAAGTGCCCAGCGACGTGCTGGCCGGCATCACGCTGGCGGCCCTGGGTATCCCCGAGGTCCTCGGGTACGCCAAGATCGCTGGGATGCCGGTGGTCACCGGCCTGTACACATTGCTCCTGCCGATGGCGGCGTTTGCCGTTCTCGGCGCGTCGCGCCATCTGGTCGTCGGCGCGGACTCCGCCACCGCAGCCATCCTGGCCGCCGCCCTGACCGGGCTGGCCGTCGCCGGATCGACGAAATATGTGCAGTTGGCCGGGCTCGCCGCGCTGCTCACCGGCGGGCTGCTGCTACTGGCCCGGGTGGCCAGGCTGGGGTTCCTGGCCAACTTCCTATCCCGTACCGTCCTGCTCGGTTTCCTCA
>WNFC01003229.1_pt1 | contig 17623 bp, 16 predicted proteins | sample 5400541 | NCBI WGS metagenome assembly WNFC01 (sample SAMN13153342, study PRJNA577476) | soil metagenome | isolation source: 120 cm saprolite under Douglas fir tree site 2 hole 2 replicate 1 | place: USA:California | collected 2015-04-18
TTAACCTATGCCAGGCAGCCGAACTCGTACGAGGGTCCGCAGGCCTCGCTCTATTACAAGTACGCCGGGCTCTGGATGACCAGCGCGATTCTCGAAGCAGTCGGCCCCGCCGCACTCACGACCGACCCGCGCTGGGGCTCCAATGAGGGATTCCTGGAGGGCCAGCAGCGTAATGGCATCGTGGCCGTGCATCCCGGCGGTACTGCCGACATTCAGAAGGTCGAAATGGCGCGGCGCATAGGGATCGGACGGACCACCCGCCAAGCCGCCGGCAAGATTGCCTGACGCGAGTCCAGGAGAGTGCGACGATGGATCTGTCGTTAAACGAACACCAGCGGATGCTCGGGCAGAGCGTCCGCAGTTTCATGGAACGCCGGGCGCCGCGCAGCAAAATCGTCGCCCTGCAACGCTCCGAACTCGGCTACGAGCCGGAGACATGGAAAACCATCGCCGAGTTGGGTTGGCTTGGCCTGCTGATCCCGGAGCGATATGGCGGTGGCGGCGCTTCGCTCACCGATGCGGCCGTACTCTATGAGGAGTTCGGCCGTGGTCCGTTGCCGGGCCCGTTCTTCAGCTCCGGCGTTCTTGGCGCGCTGGTACTGCTCGAAGCTGGCACCGACGAACAACGCCATCGCTTCCTGCCGGCGATTGCACGCGGCGAGCGGGTCTTTTCTGTCGCTATTACTGAGCCCGCCCGCTCATGGGGACCGCACGGCATCGCGGTGACGGCGGAGCGCCACGGCGAGCGCTATCGGCTTAATGGCACCAAGCTGTTTGTCAGCGACGCGGTCGCGGCAACGCATCTTATTGTCGCGGTCCGCACCGGACCCGCGCTCGATGCGGCCAGTCTGCTGGTGATTGACAAGCAGACCAGGGGCGTGTCGGCACGGCTGCTTCCAGGTTTTATTGGCTGGCAGGCCGAGGTCACTTTCGACAACGTTGAGATTCCCGCTGAAGGATTGCTCGGCACTCGCGAGAACGAAGGTTGGGCTGCGTTGACGCGTGCAATGGAGCGCGCGTGGCCGATATTGTGCGCTTACCAGGTCGGTAGTTGTCAGGCGATCTTTGAAATGTCAGTTGAGTATAGCCAGACCCGGGTTCAGTTTGGCGTTCCAATCGGCCGTTTCCAGCGCGTTCAGGACCACATCATTCGACTGGTGAATCATCTTGATGCGGCGCGATGGACTACGTGGGAAGCAATATGGAAACTGGATAATGGCCGGCCGGCGGCTGCCAGCGTGCATCTGGCCAAGGCGGTTACCGCGGAAGCGCATATCGAGGCGTGCAACGCCGCGCACGAAGTTCACGCCGGCATTGGCTCGTCGCTCGAATACGGACTGGTGCCGCATACCCAGTTGTCGCGCACGCTGTTCAACTATCTCGGCGATCCGAAATGGCACAAGCGCCAAATGGCCGCCGCGCTGGACTGGTGAGGAGAGAACGAAGCGGGAACCGCCGAACCTCAGCGAGGTAGCCTTCTGTCAAGTAGCGCGTGCAGGATTATGGCGGCGTATATCAAACCCGAGCGTGTCTTCCTTAAGGATCATCCCGAGTACAATGAGAAGTGGGTGCAGCTTAGAGTTGCGGAAGATCCAAAAATCCTCGGGCTCGGCGACCTGGTCCTTCTTCAACAAGAGCGGATCCAGCCCCGCGGTGGCCGCCTTGACCTGCTCTTTCAGGATGCCGATACGAAACGTCGATAAGAGGTTGAGATCCAACTCGGACCTCTCGATGAATCTCACATCATTCGGACCCTCGAGTACTGGGACATCGAGAGGAAACGCTATCCTCAGTACGATCACTGTGCGGTTCTGGTCGCTGAGGACATCACCAGCCGCTTCTTAAATATCGTGTCCCTGTTCAACGGAACCATACCCCTTGTCGCCATCCAGATGCAGGGTTACATGGAGCACCAGGCCCGGTAAACGTGGAGATCGTTGATTATCATTAGGAGAGGCTAATGACGGTTACCGCAATTCATCGAGGGGAGCATCTGGCCGAAGAGTTAAAGGAACTTGGCATGAGCGCGGCTGAACTGGCGCGCAAACTCGACGTGCCAACCAACCGCATCACAAGCATCCTGAACGGGCGGCGCGCAATTACCGGAGACACGGCCTTGCGTCTGGCACATTTTTTTGGTGCGAGCGCTGAGTTTTGGCTCAACTTGCAAAGCCTTATGAGATTCGCGTAGCCCGAGCGAAAGCCGGGAAATCAATTAGAGCCCTTCCCCGACTTGGGCGCTCAGTTCCGGCGTGACCTTATAAAGAACGGTGCCGACGGCTCACATCGATGGCTATAGCGATCAGATCAGCGTCACGCGACTAGTCATTCACAATCCCTGCTTTGCAGCCTGCGCCGCGGCCCAATCAGGCGCGAAGCGCTGGGAATAGCGTTTCGGATATTGCGCGCTGAAAACGATGCAAGCGATCAGCAGGGATATCGGCAGGAGCAGGCCGAGCGCCAGCGAATGCCCGGTTATCAAAGTAAATGCCGGCACTGATGGCGCGAACCGATACGCTGCGGAGAGCTCCCGCAAGACGACGGGATGCGCAGGCAGGTCTAGCTTCCTCGACAGGAGCCGCTTTGAGCTGTATTGTTGACCGGTGAAACAACACATCACTGCCGAGCTTGAAGCCAAGTTGCTCGCCGAGTTGGCCGCCAGGACTAAATCGCTCAAAACCGCAAGCGTGCTGAATTTAAAGTGTCCCTGTGGCAAATTGATACTCCCACCGACTCCAGTCATTTCCAGTCTGCAAGACCGTCAGCGCGGTCTCGTGAAATCACGCATCAGGCGGCATTTGCGTGCGGAGCATGAACTTTCGGACCACATAATCGATATCGTCGTAACCCGGGCGTTCGCCGAATAAGAGGCTCCCGATGTTCGGCGCGGATAGCGGAACCAACGCTGTCCCCGCCGGCTATCAAGCTGCCGATGGTCATACGAGACTCGTGCCTCATTTCGATCACCGGGCGTGGCAGTTGGTTGTCGCCGTACGGACGGCTTCATGAACAGTATGCAGTAATGCCGGATAACCCCGCTGATTGGCCACTCGAGCGTCTCGATCAGCACGAAGCCAGTGTGAGTCAGTTCCTCCGCGACGATTTTCTGGGGAACCCCGTGCCCACCTCGATTCGCCGGTACCCCAGGTGGGACCGGTTGGCCGGGTAGCTGATTCGGTTCGAAGTCGATAATCGCCAGTCGTCCACCAGGCCGTATCGCTCGGTAGAGGGAGCGATCCATGCCCAGCGGATCGGTCAGATGATGGTACACCTCGCGCAGGAAAATCGCATCGCAGCAGCCAGGTGGCAGCTCCGTATCATGTTCCTTGCCGGCAACCGGGATTATGTTCTGTGCTCCTTCCTTTTGAACCAAACTCCGAATTTTATCGAGCAGTTTGGGGTTGATTTCAGTTGAGTAAACCTTTCCCCGCGGCCCCACCCGCTTTGCTATCGCGAGCGATATCTCACCGGAGCCCGCTCCCACATCAGCGACTGAAGAACCAGGCTTGAGTTCAAGGATTCGAACAAGATGATCGATTTCGGATTCGGCAGCACAAGCAACCGCCGAGCAAGCGAGCACAGCGATTGCGACGAGCCCCGCAGCCGAGCGACGGAAATTCGTTTTTTCCTGCACGCGGCGCCTTGGTCTGTTCTAAATGCCCCATTCTAACCTCCGCCATGGCCATCTGAAATAAAGTGCCGGGGGCGCAAGCCGAGCCATTCTCATTACGGGGATTGTGCGGTAAACCGTGACTCTAGCCTTGCCGCGGTTCAGTGAGGGGGGGCGAACGAGGGAGCCTCCGAATCTGTGAACGCCGATTTTTGTCATCGCGCAACGGAGTCTTCCAATTATCGGCCTTTGCGTAGTTTCCTCCGATGGCGGCGCGGGTTTGAGTGGCGTTCTCCAGAGATACGACATTGTGTTGCGGTGACGGATTCGTGGCCGCGGGCGAGAATGGCTTCGCTCGTTTGAACCTGCCAATTAGCGACACCAGACGGGAAGTCTTTCGGCCGTTCGGAGACTCGATTCCGCGCGTTAGCGACATGCATTCCGGCGGTATCGCGGGGCAGGGGCCAATCTCGAAAGTGGCTGTTCGCCGGCCGTTCTCTAATTCTGGTAACGGAGCGGAAGAATCGTTTAAGGCACAGACCTTCGAACCTACCACCAGGAACATCCAACGGCAACGGACACAGTAGTAAACGTATCTTTGTGGCATGAGCCATCCGGGCCGACGACCTAATGACTGAATCGCAAAGTTATGTCGCATCAGAGGTGCTCAGGCGGCAGCGCAAACGTATATTTCAGATAGGCATAGCGCGTGCCTGCGCGGCAGGCGCGTAAACTCAATGTTTTCGGCGGAATCGGAGCGGAGCGGATTTCAAGGCGCAGCAATCCCTTGCTGCGTTTTGCAACAGCAGCAAGCAGCAGCCGGCGCCCGCAGACCCGCGCGCGACCATAAATGGGCAGGGACGCCGGTCCTCCCGTTTTTTAAAGAGCTCACTCGATTTTGTAGCGCTTGCGCTTGCGCCACAGCGTGGAGGCGTTGATGCCCAGGGTTTGCGCTGCATCCTCGAGAGTGGGGGACTCGGCCAGGACCTGGATGATCAGCTCACGCTCCATTTCTTCGATGTTCCTGGGAGCGGCCGCGGACGCTGAATCAGACGCTTCGCGAAACAGATTATCCGGCAAGTGAGCTGACATGATGATATCGCCGCTGGCCAGCACAACTGCCCGCTCGATCGCGTTGCGTAGTTCCCGCACGTTTCCGGGCCAGCGATAGCGCATCAGCGTAGTGGCAGCGTCAGGTGAAAAACTAAGCCCGGGGCGATGATTCCGGATCGCTTCGGCCTGCAACATGCGCTCGGCGAGCGGCAGAATATCCTCGCGGCGCTCGCGCAGCGGCGGTACGCGCAGCGTGATGACGTTGAGCCGGTAGAAAAGATCCTCGCGGAAAAGATGTGCCGCGACCTCCGCCGCCAGGTCACGATTGGATGCAGCAATAATGCGCGTATTAACCCGGATGGTCTGCATACCACCGACCCGCTCGAAACTCTGCTCCTGGACGAAACGCAGAAACTTGGTTTGCAGCGCCGGGCTTAGATCGCCGATCTCGTCGAGAAATACGGTGCCGCCGTCCGCCGCTTCGAGGCGGCCGGGCTTATCCTTTACCGCACCGGTAAATGCGCCGCGCATGTGGCCAAACAACTCACTTTCCAGCAAATGTTCGGACAGCGTGGTGCAATTGACGACCACGAACGGATGCCGGCTGCGGGGACTCCAGTGATGAATCTGACGGGCGAGCACGTTTTTGCCGGTGCCGCTTTCGCCGCTTAGCAGAATGGTGGCCTCGCTCCGTGCTGCTTGCCGCGCGGTGTCGAGTAGCCGCCGCATCGCGGTGCTGTGCGAGTCAAGCAGTGGGCGCTCTTCAAGTGTGTCGCGTAGCGCGCGATTTTCGGCGCGAAGCTTCTGGATTTCCAACGCTCGCTCGACCACATGCTGGATTTGTTCGAGCGAGAAGGGCTTTGCCAGGTAGTCGTAGGCGCCGGCCTTCATCGCTGCGACCGCGTTCTCGATCGTGCCATAGGCGGTCATGAGGACGACCGGAGTTTCAGGCGCTTGACGTTTGATCCGTTGCAGCAGCTCGAGGCCGTTGAGCTCCGCCAGTTTGTAATCGCTGACGACCAGATCGACCGGGCGCCCGCTGGAGAACAAATCGAGTGCCTGTGTGCCACTCTCGGCGGTTAGGACCGTATGCCCGCAGCTTTCGAAAAAGCCGGCTAGACGAACACGAATGTTCCGTTCGTCATCGACGACCAGCAGACTTGCCATTGAATTCGTCCTCCGCCGATAGCGGCAATTCCACCGTGAAGCTGGTGCCCTGACCCAACTCGCTGTCAACAAAGATCCGGCCGCCATGGGCGTCGACGATCTCCTTGGCAATGGCAAGACCGAGCCCTGCGGAGCCTGGTTCCGAACCGTTGACCCGCCATTGAGCGAAGCGCTCGAACAGGTGTTCACGCACTTGAGGTGGAATACCTGGCCCGGTATCGGTCACGCGCAAACGTGCCCCAGACCCTGTCCCGCTCAACGAGACCGAAATCGTGCCGCCGCTCGGCGTATAGCGCAATGCGTTCGCAATCAGGTTCGACACGACCCACGAAAGTTTGAGCGGGTCCGCCCGAATCTGCGGCGCCGGTTGTTCGATTTTCGCTTCGAGACGGACCTGCTTTTGCTCGGCCTGAAGCGCAAAGCCCTTGATCACGGCGTGCGCCATCTCAACCAGATCGACTGGCATGCTCTGGACCGTGATAGCCGGACCCTGTCCGCGAGCCAGCTCCAACAGGTCGCTGGCCAAACGGCGCATACGAGCGGCATCTTCCTGGATCGAGGTCAGCAGTTCGTGCTGCTCCGGGTCGAGTTGGCGTTTGCGGAGCAAGAGCTCCACGCAAAATCCCAGAGAAGTCAACGGTGTGTTCAGCTCGTGCGACAACGTAGCGACCAGGTTGGCGCGTGCGCGGTCCTTGTCACGCAGGTAGGTAATGTCCTGGAGAATCACAATGGTACCGAAAGAACCTCCGCCGGTATGCCTCAGGGGCACCGGCTTCAGCACATAAGTGTGATCGCGGCCGCGCACATGGAGCTCGACCTCAACCCGTTGCGAATCCGGGGGCTGAGCCGCAGCGTGCGCTAATGCGGAGCGTATCCTGACGTAATGCGGGGAGTTGCTGTTGAGATCGTCGAACGAGCTGCCGAGGGCTTCTTCGCGCTCGATGCCGAGAATAATGCCGGCAATCTCATTCATGTGCGTAACGATGCCGTCGGGGTCGATCAGTACGATGCCGTCTTCGAGGCTCTCAATAATCGCTTCGGTTTTGCCTTTCTCATAGATGAGCCGATCGACATTGAGCCGTTCGAATTGCTCAAGCCGCTCAGCCATCCGGTTGAACTCCGAAGCCACGGTTTGGAGTTCAGCCAGCGGCTGCTCACCCAGCCTGAGCGACGGGCCGCCGAGGCTAAAGCTGCGCAGGTGATCGGACAACTCGGCCAACGGCCGCGATAGGTTCGACGCCAGCGTCCAGGACAGAATCGTGCCGAGCAGCAATAGCACCAGCAGCCCGGCCGCAAATTCGTACGCCAGACGATCACTTATCTGGGTGGAGCGGCTGTCCGCGCGGAACATCGCCGCCTTATTCATCGCTATTAGCTGGTCGATGCGCCGGTTGAGTTCGTCATATTCCTCCGCCGCTGGAGGGTGCACGCCGCCGGAAAGTTGGGCGAATATCCGATTTCCGCGGCGCTGAATATCAGTGGCCAGCTCAGCTTCGCCGGCTTCGGTGATGTCGCTCAGTTCGACATTGATCCAGTGCGTGAAGAGCTTGCCATTGGGCGCCAATGCCGCGGGCAACCCGCCGTTGGCTCGCGCTAGCTGGACATTGTAGAGGGCCGCATGCATGTACTGCGAGGCTTCGATGCTGGTGTAGTTGCGATATAGCGTCTCGCGGATGGCGCCGCCGAGTCTGTAGACAGTGGGTACTGCGAAAATACCCAGCGCCAGCGCGATGGCCAACATAAACAAAGAACCGTTGCGAATGCGCGAACGCAGCGATGGCGGTGTCATGACACTTGCGCGGTTTTAAAACGCACGTCGCAGACTCGTTTCATGTGCCCACCGATTGTGAACGCTCGTCGCAGACTCTTTGTAGCATGCGCACCTCTTAGCGAACGCTCGTCGCAGACTCCTTCGCTCGGTTCGCTTCGCTTACCTGATGGCAGACTCGTTTGCTCGGCTACACTTCGCTCCGCCTGCTGTCTCCTTGACTGACGAGCTCGATGTCGAAATCGGCCGCCGTTGAAATTAACTGGCGAGCGATCGAACGGCGCAACAGACGATTCCACCATGTCGGGTGCGTGCGCCTGATTACCATCCGGGTGACCCTATGTTCGCGCGCGAATTCGATGAGTGCCTTGACCACGTCGTTGGCCTTGAGCCACACGGTCTCCGCGCCTAAATCAGCCGCGAGATTTATATTGTCGAGCAGCGCGCGAAAATCGGCAGTGCTGATTTTCTGGACCGACTCGTCCGGGGTCTCAACGTGGACCGCATACCAGTCGGCGTTGAAGCGGTCCGCGCTCCGCGCCGCTTTGCGCAACAATTCGTCGCTGCCATCAGGATTGGAGGATAAACAGACCATCAGGCGCTCGCCTACCATCGTGCGGCGGCCACGCTCGCGCTTGCGCAGTTCCATTTCCGCCCGGCTGCGGCTCTGGCCGCGCGCTACCTCGCGTAGCGCCAGTTCGCGCAGGGCTGCCAGGTTGCCGGGCTTGAAGAAATTTCTCAGGGCCTGCTCGACCTGGTCGGGAGGATAGATTTTACCTTCGCGCAAACGTTCGCGTAGCTCCTCGATCGAGATATCGACCGTAACAATCTGATCCGCCCGCGCCAGAAAGGTGTCGGGGACGGTTTCTCTGACCTCGATGCCCGTCATCCTGCGGACTAGTTGGTTGAGGCTTTCCAGATGCTGGATGTTAAAGGCGGTGATGACGTTAATGCCGTTGGCGACTAGTTCCTCGACATCCTGGTAGCGCTTGCTGTGGCGTGAACCGGACGCATTCGAGTGCGCCAGTTCGTCGACGATCGCAAATTCGGGTTGGCGCGCCAGGATGGCTCCGACATCCATTTCATGGAGCACTACCCCCCGATACGCTACCTCGCGCAGTGGCACGATCTCCAAGTCGCCGATTCGCGCCGCGGTCTCGGCTCGATTATGCGTTTCGATTAAGCCAAGCACCACATCGTGACCGTCCATGCGCAGGCGGTGTGCTTCCTCGAGCATGCGATAGGTCTTCCCGACGCCGGCGGCGCCGCCGAAATAGACCTTTAGAGTGCCCTTTTTCGCTTGCGGGACGAGGTCGAGGAAGGTTTCAGGATCGCGGCGATCCTCGTCGTTCATGGTAATGTTCCAGATGCTCTAACGATTACCCTCTGATTATACTTGGATCAGGATCGTCAAGCCGCCCAGCACAATGAGTGTACCGCCGAAGAGCGTCCGTGCAGATGGCAGATCATGGAAGACGATGGCAGCCAGAATCTGGGAGACGAGAAAAAATGCCACAATGTAGCATCCCATCAATCTCCCGAAATCGAACTCGAGTCCGCTTTGGTTGACCAACAAACCGTAAAGCCCGAGCGTGGTGACCCCCGCCACCAGCAACGGCCACCATGCTCGCAGCAAACCTTGTCTGAGTAATGCGTTGCCGCCGGCTTCCAGTATTGCTGCGGCTATTAACGCTGCTATCAACCGGAACACCAATACACCTCCGCTTCATTCGCGAGATTTTGAATGGCCGCTGGTGTCGAGAGTATCGAGCGCCAGATTGAGCTCAAGCACGTTGACCCCCGGTTCGCCCAAAACTCCCAACGTTCGTCCTCGGATACCGGTCACAATTAGCGAACGCACCGCATCTACGCCGAGGCCGCGAGCTTGGGCAACGCGCGGTACCTGAATCTCAGCGGCAGCGGGCGTGATTTCGGGATCGAGGCCGCTGCCCGACGCGGTTACCATATCGACCGGAATCTCACCGTGATTGATTCCCGGTTCATGTTCACGCAAGGTGCTGGCGCGCGAACGAACTGTTTCGATGAGCGTCTTATTAGTCGGGCCCAGGTTGGAGCCGCTGGAGTTGGCAGCATCGTAGCCCTTGTCCCCGGCGGCCGACGGACGAGGATGAAAGTAGCGGGATGAGGCGAAGTTTTGTCCGATTAATGCCGAGCCGACCACCTGCCCGTCGCGGACTATCAGGCTGCCTTCCGCCTGATCAGGAAACAGCAGATGCGCAAGTCCAACCATCGCGACCGGATATACTACGCCGGTCAACAAGGTGAGTGCGATTGTCATTTTGCAGGCGACCCAGATACGCATCGCTTGGCTCCTAGCAGGGTGTTGAAAAAGGCTTATCGATGACATTCGCTCCGAGATCGGCCTCAACACCCTGCGTGAAAGTTGGCTTCTCTCCTCTAGTTCTCTCCCGCATTGGTGTGGGGGAGACTACAGAGGGGGAAGCAGGCTGTGAAGACTTCTTCAACATCCTGCTAGGCGAGATGCAACGCGGCAACCACCAGATCGATTGCTTTGATACCGATGAAAGGCACGATCACACCACCGAGGCCGTAAATCAGCAGGTTACGCGTAAGAATCGCGGCCGCGCCCACCGGCCGATACTGCACCCCGCGCAGCGCCAAGGGAATCAAAGCGATGATGATCAGTGCGTTGAAAATGACCGCTGAAAGGATCGCGCTCTGCGGCGTCGCCAGGCGCATGATGTTGAGCGTCTGTAGTTGCGGATAGCCGAGCACAAACATCGCCGGGATGATCGCGAAGTACTTGGCCACATCATTGGCGATTGAGAACGTCGTGAGCGCGCCGCGCGTAATGAGTAATTGCTTGCCGATCTCGACCACTTCCATAATCTTGGTCGGATTGGAGTCGAGGTCGACCATGTTGCCGGCCTCGCGCGCGGCCTGGGTGCCGGCGTTCATCGCGATGCCGACGTCGGCCTGCGCCAGCGCCGGCGCGTCATTGGTGCCGTCACCGATCATCGCGACGAGCTTGCCCTGCGCCTGTTCCGCGCGGATCAACTGAAGCTTGGTTTCGGGTGTGGCCTCGGCGCGGAAGTCGTCAACTCCTGATTCGGCCGCGATCGCAGCAGCAGTCAGCGGGTTGTCACCAGTGATCATCACCGTGCGCATACCCATCGCGCGCAACCGCGCGAAGCGTTCACGGATGCCCTCTTTGATAATGTCCTTCAGATGAATTACGCCAAGCACACGCGCACCGTCGGCGACAACCAGCGGGGTTCCCCCGCTTTTGGCAATCCGTTCGACGATTGGTGCCAGTTCAGCGGGGGCGGTGCCGCGATTCTCCCGCACGAAGTCTACAATCTGGTCGCCGGCGCCCTTGCGAATTTGGCGGCCCGCGATGTCAACGCCGCTCATACGAGTTTGGGCGGAGAACGGGATAAAATGCGCATCAGTCTCCGCCAGTTCGCGTCCGCGCAGATTGTATTGGTTCTTGGCAAGGACCACGATGGAACGGCCTTCCGGAGTCTCGTCGGCGAGCGAGGCGAGCTGAGCAGCATCGGCGAGTTCCCGATTAGACACACTGCCCACCGGAATGAATTCCGTTGCCAACCGATCGCCGAGCGTGATGGTCCCGGTCTTGTCCAACAACAGGGTATCGACATCGCCAGCGGCTTCGACCGCGCGCCCGGACATCGCCAGGACGTTATGCTGCACCAGCCGATCCATGCCAGCGATGCCGATCGCAGACAATAAGCCGCCGATAGTAGTGGGAATCAGGCAAACCAAAAGCGCTACCAGCACCGGCAAAGAGAGCGGGGTGCCGCCATAAAGCGCGAACGGATAGAGACTCACGCAGACCAACATGAAGATGATGGTAAGGCCGGCGAGCAGGATGCTCAGTGCGATCTCATTCGGGGTCTTTTGTCTCTGCGCGCCTTCGACCAGAGAAATCATCCGGTCAAGGAAGGTTTCTCCCGGATTGGCCGTAATGCGCACCTTGAGCCAATCCGAGATTACCGCGGTGCCCCCGGTAACTGCGCTCCGATCGCCGCCGCTCTCGCGAATCACCGGGGCCGATTCGCCCGTGATCGCTGCTTCGTTCACCGCGGCCACGCCTTCGATTACTTCGCCGTCGCCCGGAATTATTTCGCCGGCGCGTACAATCACCACGTCACCGCGCCGCAAAGAAGGAGCGGGAACTCTTATTTCCTGACCTTCTTTGAGCAATGTAGCCGGCGTTTCCGTCCGCATTTTGCGCAAGTTGTCAGCCTGCGCCTTACCGCGCCCTTCAGCCATCGCCTCCGCAAAATTGGCAAAGCCGACGGTGAACCACAGCCAGATTGCAATCTGCAGTTCGAACAGGGCCAGCCCGCTGCGCCCTGAGAAGAAATCACGCAACAGAATCAGGCTGACCGCCGCCGCCGTTACTTCCACGACGAACATCACCGGGTTGCGCGCTTGAATGCGCGGGTCGAATTTATGTATCGAATCAACCAACGCACCGCGAACGATCTTTCCTTCCCATAGCGGAGTTGCTTTCCGATCAGCCATTGAGGTGGATTCCCTTGTCTTAGTAGAGCTTGCCCGCGCGCATCACTAATTCTTCAACGATCGGCCCGAGTGCGTCCGCGGGGAAGAAAGTCAAAGCGGCAACAATGATAATCACGCCAACCAGCAGTACGACGAAGATCGCGCCGTTAGTAGGAAAAGTGCCTGCAGTGGGCGGGACCGCTTTCTTACCGACCAGCGAACCGGCCAGCGCCAGCACCGGCACTTTCATCAGAAAGCGCCCGAACAGCATCACGAAGGCCATCGTGACGTTATAGAAGGGTGCATTGGCATTGAGGCCGCCGAAGGCCGAGCCGTTGTTAGCCGACGCTTCGGTGAAGGCATACAGAATTTGAGAGAAGCCATGCGGACCAGGATTCGAGATCCCGGCCAGCCCCGCCCTCGTGACGACCGCTACGCCAACTGGAAGGAGAATCACCGCCGGGAAGATCAGAATGAACAGCATTGCGAGCTTCATCTCGCGGCCCTCGATCTTCTTACCCAGGTACTCCGGCGTCCTGCCCACCATCAGTCCCGCGATAAACACCGACAGCACGGCCATCACCAGCATTCCGTAAAGTCCCGAGCCGACACCGCCAAAGATGATTTCGCCAATCTGCATATTGACGAGCAGCACCAGGCCGCCAAGCGGGGTGTAGCTGTCGTGCATCGAATTCACGGCGCCGCAGGAAGTATCGGTCGTGACTGTCGCCCATAAGCCGGAGTTGACGATGCCGTTGCGGACCTCCTTGCCCTCCATATTACCGCCACTCTGGGTCGCAGTGGCGCGCTGGTCGATGCCCAGCCTGGCGAACTCGGGATTGCCACGCTGCTCGCACCAGATGGCTGAAGCCGCGCCAATCAGAAAGAGAATCGCCATCGCGCCGAACAGCGCCCAACCCTGGCGGCGGTCGCCTGCCATCTGGCCAAACGTATGAGTCAATCCCGCGCCGATCGCGAAAATTGCGATCAACTCGATTAGGTTAGTGAGCGGCGTCGGATTCTCATACGGGTGCGCGGAGTTCGCGTTGAAGAAGCCACCGCCGTTGGTGCCGAGCTCCTTGATGATTTCCTGAGAGGCAACCGGCCCCTGAGCGATGACCTGTTCCGAACCTTCGACGGTCTTGGCATGAGTAGAGGCGCTGAAGTTTTCCGGCACTCCCTGCCAAACCAGCCCTAGCGCGAACACGACGCTGATGGGGAGCAGCACCCATAGCGTGGCGCGGGTCAAGTCAACCCAGAAATTGCCTAGGGTCTTGCCGCTGCGGCGCACGAAACCACGGATTACGGCAATTGCTACCGCGATCCCGGCGCCGGCGGACACGAAATTGTGGAAGGCGAGTCCCGCCATCTGGGTGAAATAGCTCATGGTCGACTCGCCGCCGTAGGCTTGCCAATTGGTATTGGTCGTGAAACTCGCGGCGGTGTTAAACGCGAGGTCGGGCGCGACGGCGCCAAATTTCTGCGGGTTCAGCGGCAGATAGTACTGCAGCCGTTCCATGCCATAGAGCAGCAGCATACCGGCTGCGCTGAACAGTAGCATCGCAACCGCGTATTCAATCCAATCCTGTTCAGTGCCTGGATGCACGCCGCAAACTCGATAGATGGCGCGTTCGACCGGCCTCAGCGCCGGATCCAGAAACGTCCGTTGATCAGAGAATACCCGTGCCATATAAAGGCCTAGCGGGACGCTGATCACCGTGACCAGAAGCGAAAAAAGCCCAACTTGGATGACAGCATTAACAAGCATGCATGCCGCTCCGTTAAAACTTTTCGGGACGTAGCATGGCGTAAACCAGGTAAATAGTGAGGCCAAGCGCCATCACCGAGCCCAGGATCAACTCCCACGGTGTCATAAACGAGTACATCCCCATATGTACGCGATCGCAATTGCGAAAAACGCGCAGCTCGCAGAAATGAAGACGAGGTCAAGCATGTGCAGATTGCATGAGCACTATGCGTGCCCTGTATAAGGCACTGCAATGACTGAGGTTTTAACCCTTGCGAGATTCAGTATTGCAATATGCCGCAAGAGTTTAGTGCAGAATGAAACTCCCGGGGGTCGCATGCGAGGCTAAGTTGCACCGAACACCGGAGAGAATGGAAGCGAGACTATAAACAATATCGCGTCTTCGATGGGAAGCCACCGATCCCCGGTTTAGAGCGATCGTCCTAAATAACCTTTAGATGTGTCGCCGCTGCTATTTAGGATTCGCGAGCTGCGGGCAGTTACATGACAGCCGCAGGTCGATCTGCGTCGAGATTGAAGATGCGGCATATCCGCCTATCTGCGTTGATCTGCGTCGATCTGCGTCGGCATGCGTTTCGGCGGCGCCGTTGCGATCGCACCCTCAGCCGGCGCAGAGATGCAGAGCGGCGCGCGGGGCAGAACCGATCAGCGGTGGGTTCTCAATGCCGTGCATATCGGCTCTTGCGCTCCTGCGGGCGAGACTCTTCAAAAAACTCGCAATCGTGCGCCCCGGGATTAGATCCGGCTGATCTCTTCCCCGGTCGCCGACGATGGCGTCCGCAGCCGAATCGGAAATCGCAAAGGGGATAGGCATCTCTCCTATCCGCGGAGAACCGCGGAGTCGCGCGGTGACGATGGCAGCCGCCGGCGTATTATCTGGCGCCGCCAGCGAATCACCGACAGGCGGGATGCTCATGGCTCGAGTTGACTGGTCACTGCCGTCGCCGGGGTTATGAGCGGCGGCCGGACCGTCGCGGCGTGCCGCCTTAATCGTCGGGGTGGTGGTTGGCGCCTGTTGCTGGGGCGGAGCGATGGCGGGCTGTGCATTGGGCGGTGTCTGCGGGGGTTCGTTCGGTGTCCCGCCCTGTGGCGTATCCGCTGCCCGCTTCTGCTGCTCCGCGTGCACCTTCAATTCGGCGGCCCATCGTTGCTGCGCGAACGCGGCCCTGGTCAGGGTCGCGACCGCGCTCAGGTCGGCGGGTTTGACCTCTTCCATTTCGAGCAGGGTTTCCAGCGCATTCTGTTGAGCTAGCGTTATCAGGGCCTTTGCGGTCAAGCCTTCGTAATCCTCTCCGAGTTTGGCCAGGGCGCGGGCGTGACGCACGGTCAATTCCGTAGCAGCGAGGTGCTCCATGAGGGTCCGCCCATAGCGCCATAAGCTGTCGTCGGAGATTTCATAGCCCTGACCCCTCACCCATTGTGCAAGGCCCTCGTAGTCGCGGAAGCCATTCTCGAACAGGCGGCGGTTGAGCTCCTGGCGGATGTATGGGGGCAGCGGGGTTATTACCTTTGAGCGTGGCGGCATAAATGCCTGACTCCTGGATTTCGCAGACACCTTAGAGCGGAGCTGCCGGGGGTTTGGAAACCGAACACACCCGCGCTGCTGCCTGCGCAAATGCCCAGCATATTGCGCCAGCCGATCAGAACAAACGGGTGACACTGTCACCCGTGCGATGGTGATGCGGGGCGAGGCGATGCGTCGGCGTCCTCGCAAAGCTTCAAAGCATTTGTAGAGTTATTAATGGGGCCTGCCACTAGAAGGAGCCTCCGATTTGAGGCGGTTGACCAGGGTCTCCAAAATCCAAGAAAATCAAAGCTTGTAGGCATTTTGCTGGCAACGGTCGACCACGCGGCTTGCTCAAAAATTATCCGCATTTATCAAAGAGACATGCTGTGCCGCGTCGAAAAACGCGCAAAATTTACGACCTAGATCATTAACAGAAAATTTCCACAACAGAAAATTTCCACGATGGTGAAGGCGAAATACCAACCTCGACTACCGGCGCATCAAGGACCCGATTGATCGACTTTTACAAAGCGTCGCCAATAAACTCGAACCCGAATGGCCGCAGTCGAAAACCGCATCCGGCAGCCTTTCTGGTGGTGATGGGAACCGTGAAGGTGGTAGGCAACACCTTCAAGACGATCAGGTTCTTATGCTCTGAGAAATCCCCTGATTGGCGACAACGACCCGAAAATAGCAGTAGCAGTCCTTTTGCTTTTTCCACCAATATCCCGACACTACCAACTCGCAAGGCACCGACGTGGTGTCAGCGGTTCCAGTACATTGAGTCTTCAAAGGGGTTTTCCGGGAACCAATCGGTCACCTGTCCGCTCGCCTTGTCGAATTGACCGATGACGAAAAACTGAAGGTAATGGACAAACGAAGCAAGGGTGTTCGGCGTTATCGTACACAAACGTTTCAGCTCTTCCCGGATCGAGCGAAGCGTGATGAGAAATCCATATTTCGCATCGAAAACCTCCTTGTAGAGCTTAGCCTGGTAGATGTCCTCCAATTTTTGAATATCATCTTTGATTTCGACCGTAACGAGATTCGGTCTGTACGGCTCCCCGATCAGAATGAGGAAATCCGGCCGGTGGCGGAGAAAAGCGAAGACAATATTCCTTTCCGGCGGTATCGCGCGCTTGGCTCTTTCGCTAAAGCCGGTGCTCGCTCCGATTTCCGAATAGACGGTTTTTCCGACGCTCCTGAAGAGCGCATCCAGGCACCGTCGAATTGGTTCGTAGGAATCCTTTTCCGCCATTCTTGCCCCCCCATGCCTTGTAACGAAGATTTGGTCGCACCACGGGGGTTCCCCGGCTACGTCATGGAAACGCAGTGCGCCCTCGCTTTCGACAATCCGAAGCAACACGCCGGCGAGGTCACGACAAACCCATCTCTTCTAAAAATCTGGAGCGCGCGCGCGTGAACCGGTCCCACGTGCCCACACTCGTGATTGTCAGATTCTCTTCTGCTCTGCAGACACCTACGAAGCAAAGACGCCTTTCTTCGTGTTCTCTTTCAGCGTCATCCTCAATCCGATGGTCCGGCAGTAACCCTTCTTCGAGCCCCACAAAGTAGATGTTCGGCCACTGCAGACCTTTAGCTCGGTGCAGGGTTGTCACCTTGATGCTGTTCCCGTCGGTCGGCGATCCTGCTACGCCGCCAAGAGCCAATTCGCCGAGGAGATTCTCAAGATTGAAATCTAGGTCATGCGCCTGTAGTCCTTTTACTGACTCAACGATCTGCTCGACTCCAGGAAGCAGTGACGGCGCAACCTGCTCGATGCATCAGCGGACCTGAGCGAGCAAATCAGTCGGACAAGCGCCTTCCCAGACAATGCGGTTGAGGTTTCGGAGAGACTCCACTCCAGGGGACGAAATCAACGACAGTAGGTTGCGAGTTACGCGCTCGCCGTTGTCCTCGATGGTCACAAACTGACAGAGTCGCAATGCCTGTCTGTCGCTCAGCCTTCCACGGGCGACGGCTAAACAGGCTTCAACGGCTTTGCGAGCTTTTAAGTCATATCTGGGACCATACCACCTACCTACAGGGAGGCCGCAAGACTCAAGAGCGCTTACGATTAGGTCGACCCTGTACGCGGCGCGCACAAGCACGGCAAATTCTTTGGGCGAGGCACCGGCTGTTAGTGCATCTCATATTTGCAATGAAAGGGCTTCGGCTTCATTTTGTGGCGTGTCGAACGTGAGGTAGCTCACACGGCCCCCTGGTCGGTCGGGTTTC
>WNFC01009667.1_pt1 | contig 17623 bp, 16 predicted proteins | sample 5400541 | NCBI WGS metagenome assembly WNFC01 (sample SAMN13153342, study PRJNA577476) | soil metagenome | isolation source: 120 cm saprolite under Douglas fir tree site 2 hole 2 replicate 1 | place: USA:California | collected 2015-04-18
ATGATCGCAGCCTGCATGATCCGAACCAGAGACGGATCGATCTGGGCGATTTGCAGCGCGGAGCCGCCCTGCATCAGGACGCCGTAAAACACGGCCATAACAAGAACGAGCAATGGATCGTGCCCGGCGAGCCACGAGACGAGAATGCCGAGATAGCCGTAGCCTGGCGTCAGCACATAAAGACGTCCGGCCGTCCCGCTCACTTGCTGGATTCCAGCCACGCCGGCGAGTGCACCGCTGACAAGCATGACCGCGATGGTCACCCGGGTGACACTGATGGCCGCGTAACGCGCCGCTTCGTGAGAGTGGCCGACAACGGTGATCTCGAAGCCCCAGCGGCTGAACCGCAGCAGAACGCTCAGCGCCAGGGCCACGAGCGGCGCCGCGATGACGCAGATGTCGAGCTCGGACCCGATCGACGGCAGCCTGGCCTCATCCGGGAAAAATGCCGAGTAGGGCCAGCCGCCGCCGGGCTCGCGCCACGGCCCATAGACCAGCGATTGCATCCACAGGATGGCCACGTAGTTCAACATCAGGCTGGACAGCACTTCGTTGACGCCAAGCCAGACCTTCAAAGCCGCTGAAATGAATGCCCAGATCGCGCCGCAGGCGATCCCGCAGGCCCCGACGGCCAGCAACATCAGCGGTGCTGGCACCGATGTATTGAGAGCGATAAGACCGGCGCCGAAGGCGCCCATCACCATCTGGCCTTCGCCGCCGATATTCCAGACCCGCGCACGAAAGGCAACGGCCGCGGCGAGACCGGTAAAAGCGATCGGCTCGGCAAACACCAGCGAGCTCTCGAGCGCGCTCCACGAGCCGACCGCGCCGTCGAAGATGGCGCGAAAGGTTTCAAGGACCGGCGCATGCACGGCCACGAGGACAAGCGAGGAAGCGGCCAGCCCAAGCAGGACCGACAGCACGAAGGCACCAGGCATCCGCAGCCAAAAGGGAATGGCCATAATCAAGCCGCGTCCAGCAAATGGCCGCCCATCGCGGCGCCGATGTCGCCGCGCTCGGCGTTCTGGCGGGGCCAGGTGCCACGGATAGCGCCGTCGTAGAGCACCGTCACCCGGTCGGATAATTGCAGGATCTCGTCCAGGTCCTCGGAAATGAGAATGATTCCCGCACCGGTCTCGCGCAGGTCGAGCAGGCGATCGTGCACCGCGCGTGCGGCGGCGATGTCGAGACCCCGGGTCGGTTGCGCGACGATGAACACGACAGGCTGGGCCAGTACTTCGCGCCCGATCAGGATCTTCTGCTGGTTGCCGCCGGAAAGCGAGCGGACGGGCGTCCCGGTGCCTGGCGTGCGCACGTCGTAATCGCGGACAAGAGTCTCGGCGCGCTCACGCGCAACCCCCCGGTTGACCCACATGCCTTTCGCCAGTGGCCGCTCGCGATAGTCGCGCAGCAACATGTTGTCGGTCATGTCGAGCTGCGGGACCAACCCCATGCCGAGCCGATCCTCCGGCACAAAGCGTAGCCCGGCGCGAAGCCGCGACAGCGCACTGGCCTTTGTCACGTCACGGTCGTTGAGCCAGATCTGTCCGTGCTGTACGGGGCGGATTCCGGCCACGCATTCTGCCAGTTCGACCTGGCCATTGCCCGCAACTCCGGCGATGCCGAGGATTTCTCCGGCCCGCACCTCGAGTGTCACACCCTTCAGGCCGCTGGCGCCGCGGTCGTCTTGCACCTTAAGTACGACTTTCCCAAACTTGCCGGCGCTGATGGGACGCTGTGCCGGCATGGCGGCGCCGACCATAAGTGCACCGAGTTCCTGGATCGAGGCTTCCGACCTCCCCAGAGACGCGACGACGCGGCCGCGCCGCAGCACCGTGACCCGGTCGGCAGTGGCGGCGACTTCGCGCAGCTTGTGGGTGATGAACACGACGTATTTGCCCGCGTCCGCAAGCCGGCGCAATGCAAGGTACAGATCGGCCGCTTCGCCGGGCGTCAGCATCGAGGTCGGCTCGTCAAGCAGCAGCAGATCCGCGCCGCGGTACAGCAATTTCAATATTTCAACTTTTTGCCGTTGACCGACGGTCAATTGCCAGATCAGCGCATGCGGATCGATATGCAGCCCGTGCTCGCGTCCCACCGCTTCGACGCGCGCGGCGGCTTCGCGCCGATGCAGCCGAAGCGAGGAGTCGGTCGCGCCGAGCAGAATATTATCGAGCACGGAAAAGGCATTCACCAGCTGGAAATGCTGGTGAACCATGCCGATCCCGCGACGAACCGCGTCCCATGGCGAGCGAAACTTCGTCTTCTCGCCGTCGATGAAGATTTCACCGCTGTCCGGCAGATAGACGCCCGAAAGGATATTCATCAGCGTCGACTTTCCCGCGCCATTCTCGCCGAGCAGCGCGTGAATTTCGCCGCGCCTCAGCGTGAGATCGACGCGGTCGTTAGCGACGGTCTCACCGAAGCGCTTGCTGATCGACGACAGTAAAACGCCTTCTCCGGCTGAGGCCATGAGGCTAATTCCTTAGCTGTCGGATTATTTCACCGCGCCTTGTACCCCGGCCACAAGCCAATTCATCTTGGTGGCGGCATCTTCGGAGCTGAGTTCGGTGCCTGCGGGAACGCGTAGTTTACCCTCATTATCCTCGATCGGCCCCGCAAAGACTTTCAGCTCGCCGGACATGATCTTCTGCTTGGCCGCTTCCACGGCCTGCTTGGCCTCGGCGGTCACCATCGGGCCGTAGGGCAACAGCACCACGATGCCGCTTTTCAGGTCTCCCAGATCTCGCGTGGACTCGAATTTGTTGGCCTTAACCGCTTCGACGGCCTTGACGTAAAACGGACCCCAATTCCAGGCGCTGCCGCTGAGGAAGGCCTGCGGCGCCGCAAACGACCAATCGGCATTCGAGGTCATCCCCCATTTGCCCCTTGCCGCAGCCGCCTGCAGCGTGGCCGACGAGTCGAGGTGGTTGACGATGATGTCCGCCCCGGCGCTGAGCAGGGCATCGGCGGATTCCTTCTCCTTCGGAGGGTCGTACCAGCTGTTGACCCAGTTGGTGACGACCTTGGCGTTAGGATTGACCGATTTGACGCCGAGCGCGAACGCGTTCACGCCAGAGACGACGGCCGAATAAGGAAAGGCACCGGAAAACCCGACGATATTCGTCTTGGTCATCTTGCCGGCAAGAACACCTTCGAGATAGCGGACCTCTTCCAACTTGCCATAGTAAGAGGCGACGTTCTTCGGACCCTTCGGATCGGACATCTGGACGACGAAATCGACCTCAGGATGCTTCTTGGCTATCTCGGGGATAAAAGTTCCGTAGCCATAGCTGTTGGCGAATATGACTTTGTTGCCCTTGGCGATCAGGTTGTTGATCACGGGCACAACGCCTGGGCCATCGGCGACGGACTCGACGCGCGTGATCTCCACGTCAGGCACGTGCTCCTGCAGGTATTTGGCCGATTCGGTATTCGCCCGAACCCACGACGATCCCGACGCCTGGGAAAATTCGACGAAGGCCACTTTGAGATTATCGCCGGCGATGGCCTGACTCGCGAGAAACGATCCGCCGATCACGGACATCATCGCCACAAGCACTCGATTTGGTTTCACAGCTAGGTCTCCATTTGATGAGCTGCGGCGCTCAAGATTTGCCGCAGCACGGGCCGTGACGAAAGCAGCCCACTTAGCTAAAACCTTTGACCCTGAGATCGCGGCGTTTAAGCTTTGTGAATGTAATGCAAGTCGCATGCCATAGAAGAAACCCGCCGAGCGCATGAGTTTTTCAAACCATGCAGGCATCTTTGGCGCAAAAAGCGGCAAGGTGCTTTTGAACAGAGTGAAATAGCCTTCATCATTTGCAATGCGGGTCTTGTGATGTAAATTGAACACTTGGTAGGCTGGCCTTAGGGGCGCCCAGCGCAGGCGCTTGTGGGGAATAAGCGATGGCGGCCGAACTGCCGGATTGCTAACGCCGGCGATTAAACGGCAGGATGCTATCGCTTAGCGACTCGCGGAGAAGTTGGAGTGAAGAGGTCAACGTCAGCGAACCGTCCCCTCGCCCATGACGGATCGGCTCAAGACGAACTGGCTCTCGGCGTGAGACTTAAGCATGCGCGTATCGCCAGAGCCATGCGGCTCGCCGACCTCGCTGCGGCATCCGGCTGTTCGGAAAGTTTGATTTCAAAGATCGAGAATCGTAAGGCGACCCCTTCGCTTAATACACTGCATCGCCTTGCGAAGGGCCTTGGCATAACGATCGCGACGCTGCTGAGCGATCATGCTCCGGCGCATGGGGTCATTATGCGCGAAGGTCAGCGGCCGGTGCTAAGCCGGATCGGGCTCGGCGGTTACGGCGTCGATGGAGTTGAAACAGAGTTGCTGATTCCCTTCGGCGCCGACTCGGCGCTGCAGGCCACCTTGCTTCGTGTTCAGCCGGGTGCACGCAGCGACGGGCTGCGCCAGCATGAGGGCGACGAAGTTGGCTACATCGTTACCGGCGAGATCAACCTGACCGTGGAAGGTGACACTTATTCTCTGAAGGCCGGCGACGCCTTCTTCTTTCCCTCTATGCGCCCGCACGGCGTCGCCAATCATGGCCAGGCGGTCGCAATGATCGTGTGGGTGAATACGCCGCCGACGCTGTGAGTGGGCACTGCTTTCATGCTATGAAATTGCTTGACTATGATGCAATCGTGCTCGTAGTGCACTTGAATACACTGTGGTCGCGCGACGGTAGCGTCTCGCCCGCTCTGCCTATGGGACGACGGAGGCCTCGATGCCCAGCTACGCTATTTCCGATGAATTGATTGCACGGGCGAGCGCCGATCGCGGCAAAGCGCATCCGTGGGACGCCATCCCGGTCGCTCGGACAGCCCTGATCGTCATCGACATGCAGAACTATTTTGTCGCTCCGAGTTCGCAAGGAGAGGCGGAAACCGCGCGCGACATCGTTCCCGCGATCAATCGGCTCGCCGGGGCGCTGCGCGAACGCGGAGGCCACGTCATTTGGATGCAGAATACGACCACGAATACGCGCGAGGATTGGTCGGTTCGTCATGAACTTCTTTTGCCTGAAAAAGCGGAGATACGTCTCGCTGCGATGGAGCTGGGCGCGGAAGGATACCTGCTCTGGCCGACGCTTGATGTCCGCGCCGAAGACACGCGAATGGTGAAGAAGCTCTATTCGGCCTTCATTCAAGGCTCATCCGATCTTGCCGCGCATCTCAGAGATCACGGGGTCGAATTCGTGCTCGTCGCTGGCACCTATACCAATGTCTGCTGCCAAGCGTCGGCGCAGGACGCGATGATGCTCAATTTCCGCACGATCATGGTGTCGGACTGCAATGCCGGCTCGACCGCTGAAACCCATGCCGCGGCACTGGATAACTTCTATGAATTCTTCGGCGATGTCTTGTCCGTCGATGAGATATTGGGCCGGCTCGAAGTCAGCAAGGAAACTGCGGCTGCCTAACTGCCCCGCAACGCGGAGACTGAACTCATGGTCCCCGCTTCGGCTGGCCGCCAGGATGCCCATCAACCGATTCTACGCGGAACCAATTGGAATAAGTGAGGAGAAGTAACGCAATGGCAACCACTGTGCCGAGAAAGGGGGCCCTTGTCGTGGTCGACATGCAGAACGACTATTGCAACGCGCGCGGGGTCTATCCGCGTCACGGATTGAATTGCTTTGACATGAACAGCGTCGTGCCGGCCACCGTGGCCGCGGTGACCACCTGTAAGACGCGCTCGATTCCGGTCATCTATCTACGCATGGCGTGGAACACTGATGCCCACGGATTTCCGATCGATGCAGGGCTGATCATCGAACAGTCCCGCCCTTTTATTCGTACTGAAGGACTTCGGCGCGGCACCTGGGGCGCGGAAGTCCTGGCGGAAATGCCACCTCCCGACTATGTCGTCGAGAAGACGCGCTACAGCGGTTTCCATAATACCGCCCTCGACGCCTTACTGCGCGGCCTCGACATCGATACTATTTTTCTCGCCGGCGTCATCACCAATATGTGCGTCGAGGCCACTGCGCGCGATGCCTTCCACCGCGACTTTCGCTTCGTGGTGCTGTCCGACTGCGTTTCGGGCTTCAGCCGCAAATTGCACGACGCGAGCCTGGAGACTTTGCAGATATTCGGCCGCGTGGCGGCGTCGAGCGATCTGTTCAGCGGAGGCTAACTCCCGGACGGCGTCTGTGGAAACTTGCTGCGCCAATGCTCGGCGATGTCGATGCCGCGGCAAAACCAGACGTCTTTAAAGCTCCGCATATGATCAAGAAGCCTGATCAGCCCTGTGCAACGCCCGGGCCGACCGATCAGCCGGTCATGCAGGCCGATCGAAAGCAGCTTCGGCGACCCTTTTTTGCCTTCGCGATAGAGGACGTCGAAGGCGTCCCGCATGTAAGTGAAAAAGTCATCGCCGGTTGAGAATCCGCTGTTTTCATTGAAGCGGTTGTCGTTCGCCTCGTACGAATATGGAATGACCAGATGCGGCTGATCGCCGACGCGTAGCCAGTAGGGCAATTCATCCGCGAGCGAATCCCGGTCGTAAAGAAATCCTCCAGCCTCGACGACCAGCCGCCGTGTATTCGGTCCGGGCCGCCCCGTCATCCATCCCACGGGCCTCGTGCCGGTCAATCGCGTCAGGAGATCGATGGCGCGTTGGATATGCTCGCGTTCGACCTCCTCGCTCACTTCGCCATAGTCGATCCAGCGATAGCCGTGGCTTACGATCTCGTGCCCGCGTTTGACGCAAGCCCGGGCCAACTCGGGATTCTGCTCCAGCGCGCGCGCGACGCCGAGGATGCTCACATTGACTGAGTAATCGCGAAAAATATCGAGCAGGCGCCAGGCGCCACGACGGCTTCCAAATTCGAACACCGACTCGACGAGAGGGACACGCTGCCCCAATTTTGTACCCACGCCGATATCGTTGAGCATGCCCTCGGACAAATCGTCGCCGTTCGCGAGCGTGGCTTCGCCGCCACCTTCAACATTGAGATTAAAGTTCACCGCGACCGACGCGCCCCCGGGCCAAGCGGGGTCCGGCGGGAACTCGCCATACCCGACGAAATCGCGAGCGACCATCGGGTCAGGCTTGGGCTCGTACATTATCGACATCCTCACTTCACAATTGCTAGGGGTGCCGTCGGCATCACTCCGGCGGAGTAAGCATTGCCACACACGGGTCGTAGCAATAGAACCAGTCCGTTTCAGTTGGTCCGCGCATCCAGCTGTTCTCGATGGAGATACGCTGCGCGTCCGCGACACGCGGTATTCGGCTTGCCTCATACCAGCGAAACGCCTCGTTGTGATCGTCAAATGCCTCAAGACAACGGCTAAGAATGACTCCATCTTCAATCGCCATCGCGCCACCGGCGGCCATATAAGGGCGCATCGGATGGCAGGAATCGCCTAAAAGCACAATCCTGCCGCCGCTCCAGCGGTCATCCCGCTCGCGATCGTAGATCGGCCACAGGCTTACGTCGTCGGCGACCTCCAGAACGCGGCGCAGGTCGATGTGGAAGTCGGCGAACGATTCGAGCATTTCGTCGCGGCTACACGGCAGCGAAGGTGCATCGCTATCCCATTGCACCGCGGGGATAACACCAATGACGTAAATCTCGTCGCGTCTGCCCGTCATGAAGTAAGGCAGGATGTGCCGCTCGGGGCCCCACCACTTGGTGCAGTCCGAAATCTTGAATTCGCGCAGTCGTTCAGTCGGAAAGATCGCCCGCTGCGCCACGGCACCGACGAATCGCGGCGGCTCGGGGCCGAGCAAACTTTCGCGCACCTTGGACCGGATGCCGTCGGCGCCGATCACGATTTCAGCTTCGACACGGACGCCGTTCTCGAAACTAAGGCGGACCGCATCGCTCTTCTCGTCGAGACCGACAAGACGGTGGTTGAACGCGATTGTCCCGGGGGCGACAACGCGTTCCAACACGCCATGCAAGTCGCCGCGATGAATATTGATATAGGGGCCACCGTAACGCGCTTCACTCGCTGCGTCGAACAGGATCTCATACATCGTCTCACCCGTATTCCAGGCGCGGCTGACATAGGATTCCGGCTTGATGCCAGTTTCAATCAAGCTCTGTTCGATGCCGAGACGACGAAAAACCTTCATTGCGTTGGCGCTGAGGATGATCCCTGCCCCGATCCGCGAGAAGGCTGGCGCCTGTTCATAGACCGTTACCGGGAAGCCGGCACGTTGAAGGAAACCGGCAACGCTCAAGCCGCCAAGGCCCGCGCCAATAACCGCGATTCGCTTCCCATTCATCACAAACCTCGACGAGAGCGGATCATACGATTGCGTTCTCAAAAACTAGGCGGCGTGTTGACCCAAAGCACGCGAGCGACCTTTTTGCGATTATTGATATATGAATGAGGCCGCTCGGACCGAAAATAAAAGCTGTCGCCTCCCCGCAGCTGATACTTCTGGTCATCGACTGTTAGTTCAATCTCGCCATCGAGCACGTAGCCAAACTCTTCGCCTTCATGCTGAATGACCCCTTCACTTCCGCCGCTGGGTTCGATGTCGTTGATGTATCCGGAGAGCAGGTTTGCCCGGCCGCTCGGAATGAGCGCCTCAAGCTTACTCCCTTTTCCTCGGCGAACCTGATCGGTCCCGACCGTCGGCCGCTCGCCCTGCCGCATCACGACATTCGATGGATCAACATTTTCCTGGAACAATCCCGATACCGGCATGCCAAGCGCCAGCGCCACCCGATGCATCATCTTGATCGAAGGGTTTGCATTGCCATTTTCGATCCTCGACAGCACCGATTCTGAACATCCTGCCAAACCGGCAAGCTGTTTCAAGGTAAGGCCTTTCAGAAGACGCATATGCTTCATTTTGAGACCCACGCGAATTTCAGGGACATCGACCGGCCCTTTCTTCTTAGCTGCAGCAACCATCGCCCTGTCCTTGTCAATCCTCAAATTTTTACCGCCTCACGGCAGCATCAGATTTCGTCAACAAATCCGCACGCGTTTGACTGCCGCCAGAATAAATCCGCCCCGGCCAAGGTAAGGGGCCCGACCCGGGGGGTGGCACGAATGAACTGGAACACCTCGTCGAAATCGCACCGAAGGGCTGCTTTTGCAATGGCTGCTGGTTTTGCCGACTTCGGCTAAGCGCGAGATCTGCTGCGATCAGATCGATGCCGCATGTTTGGGTCCACGCATAAACTCTCCTATCCACCACGTAAAGAATACGTAGCGCAGAACTTCAGCATCGTTTTCCCCGTATTTGCCGGTTATTTTTAGCCGCTGCACCCACTCGAACTCCTCGCCCGTCAATCCTACTTTAAGTTCGGAAATCCGGAGCGGGACATTGGTGAATTCCGGCCGATAGGAAGGATCCCGATAGAGTTCGCGGTCCGCTTTGATGTTCTTGACCTTGAAATCCGACGGGCTTCGCTGATTCTTCAACCGCGGAGGTTCGGAAATTTGGCTCCAGTCCTGGTCCGTGCCCTCGAATATCGTAAGCTTGAGTGGCTTCAATTCGAAATCGCTGGTCATCATGACGTCGGCGCCGCAAACGTTTGGAATCGCGAGCACGTCCATGAGCGCCAATAACTCAACGTAATCGCCCTGTTTTGCGGTGTTCTTTGCGATAAACGGACGGCCTGCCGCATCGACGCCCGTGTGCATGAAGAAATTAAACGAATCGTGGACGTCGTCAGGCGTGAGGCCGAATTCGCGCTGCGCTTCGGCCTGGATGTCGTGGCAATTGGTATGCAGGGCCAAGCCGTAATGATGTTCAAAGAGGAATCCGCTGCAGCGGGGATAGAGGACATCATTGGTGCCGACCGTATCCTCGATGATCGCCATCATCGGCCGTTCGCGAGGGGGTGCCGACCAAAGGAAATCGCCTCTGGTGGGGTGCAGGCCGTGCAAGTGCCGGGTCCGTCCGGTATGGAAGAATTCCTTGTAGTCATGGAGATTGAAGCAATTGAAGTCCGCGCATTGGCGCCCGGTCGTCTGCTCGATCCGCAGCACCTGACCCCGCCGCAACTCCAGTGCCTTGCCGGTTCCGGGCTCGATTGTCAGCTCATGAACGGTCTTTCGCTCTAGAGACGTCGTCATGGGTTTTTCCTGTCGGCCACTGAAGGAAGATGAGCGGCGGCGAACTCGCGCAGCGCCCTGCGAATAAGTTCTTCCCTGCTGCCGCTTTCGCCGGCCTTTATGCTGTTGTCGATCAACTCAAGCTGCTGCTGGTTCAGGCGAAGCCGAACCGTCGTTTCCGTCATGGTAGTCATCCCGTGTAATTGAGGCCTCGCGTCGTCAGGACGCGAGGCCCGTTTGAATCATCGGTTACGGCGTCCACCCCTTCGGCGCCTGCATGCCCGACTTGTCGAGTGAGTTCAGGTTCGCCATGGTCACCGGAATGAGCGGGACTTCGTCCTTTTTCTTCTCGAGCGGTTTGCCCTTCACCAGCGCATCCATCATGCGGACGGCGGAGCGACCGATCACGACCGGCTGCTGCGCCACGACGTAATCAGCGCAACCCGCTCGCATCATCTCTTCGGCAGCCTCGCCAAGCACGGCGAACATCACTTTCACCTTGCCGCACTTCTGCGCGCCTTGAGCCGCGCGCGCGGCGCCAACCCCGTAGGTATCGTCGGCTCCATAGAGCATATCGACCTTGGGGAACCGCTGCAGAAAGTCGTTGGCCAATGACAGCGCGACCGCCGGATCCTGCTCGCTGGTCTGCTCCGCAACAATTTTGAGATTCGTGCCTGCGATGTCTTCCTTGAAGCAACGAAGCCGGTCTGATGCCCAGAACGCGCCCGCAGGTCCTGCCAGCACGGCTATGGTGCCTCCGTTTGGAAGCAGCGCCTTGGCGCCTTTGGCAAGCTCATGACCGACATTGCAGTGGCTGGAGGATGCCGCGGCATTCGCCTCGACGTCGCTCGCGACAATCGGACTGCCGGCGCCGATCACAGGAATTTTTGCCGCTTCAGCTTGCTTCACCGCACCATTGAAGGATGCGGGATTCGCCGGGTCCATCAGGATCGCCACAACTTTCTGCACCACTAAATTTTGAAACTGACTGACCTGCTTATCGACATTGGCATAGCCGCCCGCGTCCTGAATGACGACGTCGTAGCCCAGCTTCTTGGCTTCGTCGGAGATGCCATACAGCACCGGCGTGAACCAGGGCCCCTTTATGTTCGGCATCGATACACCGACCTTGTCGGCTGCATTGGCCGGCTGGCCAACAAGCAGAATTAGTCCCATCGAGGCGACCATACCGGCCACGCCAGCTTTGCCGAAAGCGCGATATTGCCTTTGCATTACATTTCTCCTGTTAAGAGTTACGGATACAGACACAAGGTCAACCTCTCTTGCCCACGCGCGAGCCCATGAAGGCCTGATCCAGCGCGACGGCCAGGATCAGTGCGCCGCCGATAACCATCATCTGCGTGTAGGACGGAACGTTCAGCAAATTCAGGCCATTCGAGAGAATGCTGACGAACAGCACCCCGAACGCCACGCCGACGACGGAGCCGCGACCGCCGAACAAAGAGATCCCGCCAAGCACGACCGCCGCCACGGATTCCAACGGAAGCGTGGTGCCGAGTGACGGCTGTCCCGAAGCCACGCGCGCTGTCAGAATGATCGAACCGACCGCAGCGCACATGCCGCTGAATACATACGCGGCGACCTTGACGGCGCCGATTTGAATGCCCGAAAGGCGCGCCGCCTCTTCGTTGCCGCCAACCGCGTAAATTCGACGGCCAAGCCGGGTGTATTGCAGAACGAGAAACGCAATTAGCAGAACCATCAGAGCGATGATGACCGGAACCGGAACGCCTAAAACGAGTTCATAGGCCAGGTCAGCAAAGGAAGCAGGCACGCCGGTCACCGCCACGCCGCCACTCAGGCTCAACGCGAGACCCGAAACGATGGACATCATGGCGAGCGTGGCGATAAACGGAAACACTTTGAAGCGCGTGATTACAATCCCGTTGACCAGACCGACGCCCGCGCCGGTGGCAAGGGAGGCGATCATCCCCGCCGGTACGCCATAGTCGCGCATGACGATGGCACCGACGATGCTGACCAATGCGACGGTCGAACCCACGGAGAGATCCAGACCTGCGGTGAGGATTGCGAAGGTTTGACCAAACGAAACTGCGGCAAGCGCTGCGGCCGACACGCCGATATTCCTGAAATTTGCGAGCGAGAGGAACACCTCTGAATTCGCAGCAAAAAGCACCGTCAGAACACCTCTGAATTCGCAGCAAAAAGCACCGTCAGTGCGACCACGATGACCGGAAGACCTATTTCCCGGCCATAGCGCTGAAGAAACGCTACCGACTTGAAGCGGTCGCCGTTCGCGGGAGGCATCTTGTCGGCGCTCTCCGAAATGCCCATCATCACGCAACTCCTGCAAGGCGCGCTGCCGGCTTCGCGGACATGTGGGCGGCGAACGCTCCCGCGAGGATGCGCTGTTCGTTGAATTCTTCCTGGGGGATTTCATCCCAGATGCGGCCACCTGACATGGCATAGATCCTGTGGCAGACGTTCATCAGTTCGGGCAGTTCGGAAGAAACCAGGATGACGGCGACACCCTCTGAGGCGAGACGATGGATAAGCCGATACACCTCAGCTTTGGCGCCGACATCGATCCCGCGCGTCGGCTCGTCGAAGATGAGGATGTCGGCCCGCGTCAGAACCCATTTTCCGATCACAAGCTTTTGCTGATTGCCGCCTGACGCTGTGCCGGCCAACGCGTCCAGTTGTCCCCGAAACTGCAATCCGTCGGCAACAGTTCGCGCGGTCCGGCCAACAGCTTTCCAGGGCACGAATCCTGCAACGCAGGATCTTTCGAGCGACGCCATCACGAGGTTCTCGACCCCCGACATCGAGAGCACGAGACCATGGTCCTTGCGGTCTTCAGGAAGGTAGGCGATGCCGGATGCGATGGCGTCGCGCGGATTATGGATGGTGATAAGTTGACCTCTTTTACGGATTTCGCCGCTATCTAGCGCATCCGCGCCGAAAATGGCGCGCATCACTTCGGTTCGCCCGGCTCCCACAAGACCGGCAAACCCGACGACTTCGCCGGCCCGCACGTCAAAACTAATGCCCTCAAAAACGCCCTGACGCGTGAGGCCGGACGCGCTGAAGACCACCTCGCCGAATTCTTGGTTACGCGGCGGGAACAGCTGGGCGATCGGCCGGCCGATCATTAGACCGATCAACTCGTTGGTATTGGTGATCGCCCCGATGTCGGAGGTCGCGATACGCTCCCCGCCCCTCAACACGGTGACGCGATCCGCAATCTCCATGACCTCATCAAGCCGATGAGAGACATAAAGGATAGATGTTCCCTCCGATCGCAACCGGACGATGAGGCGACGAAGGGCGGCGGCTTCATTTTCCGAAAGCGCTGCCGTCGGTTCATCCATGATCATGACCGGCGCCCGCAGAACCAGGGCTCGCGCAATTTCGATAAGTTGCTTCTGAGCAGTCGAAAGGCTCCCCGCACGCTGGGAGGGGCGTACCCCGATTCCCTTTACCAGGGTTTCGAGGATGTCGGCGGCCATGCGCTCCGCTCTGCGCCGCGAATAAAACAACCCGAACGATTCCGGTTCATTGCCGAGGAAAATGTTCTCTGCGACGCTAAGCTCGGGAACGATCATCAATTCTTGAAAGATCGTGACTATTCCATGTTTGCGCGCATCCATCGGTCCAGCGAAGACGATAGTCTCGCCGCCGACCGACAGAGTGCCGCCGTCCGGCCGCACGTCACCCGATAAAATCCGGATTAGCGTGGACTTCCCCGCGCCATTTTCGCCGACAAGCGCGTGAACCTCTCCGCGCCGCAAATCCATTGAGACACCGCGCAGGGCCCGGACGCCCGGATAATCCTTCTGCAGATTGTCGAGTACGACAAACGGTGGCTGGTTCCGATCAGGAGCCGGCGTTGGCGTGGCGGCTGATCGGAACGCTGCACTCATTTGACGCCGGGGGTCGGCAGGTTGGACGGCACCGCCGCGATCATATCTAGTTCGATTCTCGCACCGGGGGCGCTGAGGTTGTTGATGCAGACAAGCGTTCCGGCCGGAACCCAATCACCAAAGTGCTCCACCAACACCTCGTACATCGCATCCATCTCGCGCATGTCGGTCAGATATTTCGTCAGCTTGACGACGTGACGCCAGGTCAGCCCCTTGCTGTCGAGAATTATCTTGATGTTGGCGAGCGCGCGACGCGTCTGTTCGCGGATGTCGTCGGGAAGCACGTGCTCTTCGGGCACATGCGGGTGTTTGTGATAAAGCGGCGATGCTGTGCAGCCGGCCAGAAAGAGAAAGCCCGCCGGGGCCTCGACGTAAACCGCCGGCGCATAGGGCATGTTGTGCGCTTCTTCGGGACGGGGCTGAACCCCAGTAATGATGGTCACTTCTGAGTTCTCCTGTTCATTGAATCTCGACAGTCAAACCGGCATGCGATGAAGTCATCGAGGTCCGTCCGTTGCAGGTTTCAGCGGGATATATGCGGTCGCATCCACTTCAAGCAGCGAGTCCGACGTCGGCAACAACTCCGAAATCTGAACCACCGTGCTCGCAGGCGGGTCGGTGAAAAACGACGCACGAATGCGGTTGTAGACGGGAAAATCCCGCAGATTTCGAAAATACTGCGTCAGCTTCACAACGTCATTGAGCGTGCCGCCTGCGGCTTCGACAGTGAGACGGAGGCTGTTCAATATCCACCACGATTGCGCGGCGATCGGGCCATCTTTCATGTCGGTAGACATCTCGCCCGTTTCGCCGGCAAGCCGGCGCGCCTCGGGCGGAAGGTCGGAATATCCGTTAATCACCTTCATCGTCGAGGGATCGGCGGCAATAATGCCGGCAAAGAACACCAGATCACCAGCGCGGCGAAACGGCGCATAACGCGATAGCGGCTTCGCTACATTTGCGTTTAACGCAGGAGAGTTCGCCACATTGCAACTCCGACAAAGACCGCGCACATCCGTTGCTCGGCGATTTCAAAATTGCAGAGACATGCTTCCTATGCAAGTTACTTTAATGAGCACATGCGGCCACATTTTTAATCAGCGGGCTGCGGACCGCGCGACGGTCTTCTCGCCCCCTCATCAAATGCAAAACTTGAATTGTCCGGCGGCGCGTTGGGGTAGGTGGTGGTCGGCACGTTCCAGAACTTGCCGTCGGCGCGCTTCACCGAACGCAGCAGAGACAATCCGGTGACGGTGTCGCCGCCGGTTGACCGATAACGGCTCAAAATCAACTCGCTGGCGAATTGCAACCATCGCGAACGCCAATGCGTACAAGCGTGCGGTATGAAGCGCTGGGCGAACTTTTCCATTCCATAGTCGTCATTACGCGAATCCGAAATGTAGACGCCAGACAGAGAAGTCACCGCTGGCCCAGATAGAGATGTCACTCTCCGCAGTTTCAACGGGGGGGCATTGGGCCGATGACGGTGATTACGATGAGCCGGACGGAGATCGACCGGATGAGCGTATTGCAGGATCTGGCGGATGGCAGGATCAAGATAGCCGACGCATCGACGTTGATGGGACTTGGGCGGCGTCAGGTGTTTCGGCTGGCGAAGGCATACGGCGGGCATGGCCCGCAGGCGCTGGTGTCACGACGGCGCGGCAGACCGAGCAACCGCTGCTATCCGACGGCTCTGCGTGCCGAAGTGATTGGCATCGTCAGGGAGCGGTATTGCGACTTTGGCCCAACGCTGGCGGCGGAGAAGCTTGCCGAGCTGCATGGGATTCATCTTGCGCGCGAGACGCTTCGGCAATGGATGATGACAGCTGGTCTGTGGAAGGATCGCCGAGCACGGTTGAGGCCTGTGCATCAGCCGCGATATCGCCGGGATTGCGTGGGCGAGCTGATCCAGATCGACGGATCGGAGCATTGGTGGTTCGAGGGCCGCGGGCCACAATGCACCCTGCTCGTCTACATTGATGATGCCAGCAGCCGGCTAATGCATCTGCAGTTTGTCGAGAGCGAGAGTACCTTCGATTATTTTGTAGCGACGCGAGCTTATCTGGAGCGCCATGGCAAGCCGGTGGCATTCTACTCCGACAAGCACGTGGTGTTCCGGGTCAACAAGAAGGATGCGATCGGCGGCGATGGCATGACCCAGTTCGGCCGGGCTCTGCATGCGCTGAACATCGACATCATTTGCGCTAACTCCTCGCAGGCCAAGGGTCGTGTGGAGCGAGCCAATGGAACGCTGCAAGACCGGCTGGTGAAGGAGATGCGGCTGTGCGGCATCGATACGATTGCGGCCGGCAACGCGTTCCTGCCGGCGTTCATCGATGACTACAACGCGCGCTTTGCCAAGGCGCCCCTTGAGGATCGCGATGTTCACCGTCCTCTGGCCGAACATGACGATCTTGACGATGCCTTTGCCTGGAGGGAAGAGCGCTCGGTCTCGATGAATCTGACACTACAGTATGACCAGGTGCTGTTTATCCTGGAGCCAACCGGCATTGCACGGTCGCTGGCGCGCAAGCGGGTGACGGGCGGCTGGCGATCCGGTACAACGGCGTCGATTTGTCCTACCGCACCTTCGACAAGCGACCGCAGGTCAACCAGGCCGCCATTGTCGAGAACAAGCGCCTTGGTCCGGTCCTCGCCTACATTGCCGAGAAGCAGAAGGAGCTCGACATGTCACGCTCGGCCAAGGCACCGCGCCGGCGCGGCCAGAAGAATCACATGTTCAAGATTGGATAGATCCGCAGAACCGCCCAGCGCGGCGCGTTGCGCAATGTGGAGGCTTCACGCGCCGCTCTCTCCACACGGAAAACTCAACCCCTAACCCACAGAAAGGCGGCTATCCTGCTCCCAATCGAGTGCCATCTCTAACTGGCGCATATCGTGACTTCCCTAAATGGCGGCGACACTTTTTGGGGCGTGCTAAACCAACGTCCGTTCTTGGGGGAAGAGCGGAAGACGTCTGCTCGTGCTGAGTGTTTCTCAGTTTGACCCACAGGAGACATTCGGGCCGAGGCAAAGCGTTGGCTCGCGTCGTCCCTTAGGCTGATCCAACTCCCAGACAGCCATGGCGCGATGGAGTAGTCTTTCGGCCCGAACGGAGCGAGCCTATGAGACGGCGCGAGTTTATCACCCTTCTCGGGGGCATGGTGGCCTGGCCGTTACTGTTGCGCGCACAACAGTCGGCGAATGTCCCGAGGATCGGGTTTCTCGTGTTTGGTGCCGTCTCTGCTTACGCTGGCCGGGTCGAGGCGCTGCGGGCTGGCTTGCGGCAACTCGGCTATGTCGAAGGCAAGAACATTGTCATTGAGTTTCGCTGGGCGGAAATGGTTGACCAGCTGCCTGAGCTGGCGGCCGAGCTGGTCCGCATGAATGCCGACGTTATCTTCGCGATGTCTTCGACCGAGGTGGAGCCCACCCGACAGGCGACCAAGACAATCCCCATCGTGTTCGCCACCCATGCCGACCCGGTCGGCCTCGGGCACGTGGCGAGCCTAGCGCGACCCGGCGGCAACATCACGGGGCTGACAATCATTCTCACCGATCTCGTCGCCAAGCAGCTAGAGATATTGAAGGGGGCTGTGTCGGCGTGCTCTTTAGTCCCACGGCGCCCTCTCACCGTCCTGCCGTGCAGGCGGTGGAGACTGTCGGCG